>Ga0308169_10000118_pt1 | contig 163476 bp, 137 predicted proteins | sample PhyBR1_2_FD_202139 | JGI IMG/M metagenome (GOLD analysis project Ga0308169, IMG submission 202139) | Phyllosphere microbial communities from UC Gill Tract Community Farm, Albany, California, United States - DLSLSB.R1 | ecosystem: Host-associated > Plants > Phyllosphere > Unclassified | place... | reverse complement strand
GTTACCTGGGTGCCGACCACTACGAGACGGCCACGCGCGTCAAGCAGATCCTCCAGAAGAACAAGGAACTGCAGGAGATCATCGCCATCCTCGGTGTCGACGAGCTCTCCGAAGAGGACAAGATCACCGTCGAGCGCGCTCGTCGTATCCAGCAGTTCCTCTCGCAGAACACCTACATGGCGAAGAAGTTCACGGGTGTCGAGGGCTCCACGGTGCCCCTCAAGGACACCATCGAGTCCTTCCGTGCCATCGCCGACGGCGAGTTCGACCACGTTGCGACCCAGGCGTTCTTCAACGTCGGTGGCATCAACGACGTGGAAGAGAAGTGGGCGCAGATCCAGAAGGAGAACCGCTGACATGGCGGGTCTCAACGTGAGCGTCGTCTCGGCTGACCGTGAGGTCTGGTCGGGCGACACCACCATGGTCGTCGCACGGACGACAGAGGGCCAGATCGGCATCCTCGCCGGACACGAGCCGATGCTCGCGATCCTGGCGCAGGGTCAGGTCCGCATCACGCGGGCCGATGGGTCGACCGTCGCGGTCGACGCCGAGGACGGCTTCCTGTCGGTCGAGCACGACACGGTGACGATCGTCGCGCGGCAGGCCGCGCTGGCGTCCTGACCGGACTGACCGTCCTGCTCCCGCCTTCGGAGACGAAGCGGGAGGGCGGGGACACGAGTCGCACGCTCGATCTGCGTGCGCTCTCGTTCCCGGAACTGGCCGATGAGCGGGCCGCGGTGATCACCGCGGCCCGCTTCGTCAGTTCCGAGGAGTCCTCGGCCAGGACGGCACTCAAGCTCGGTCCGAAGTCGATCGCCGAGCGTCTCCGGAACCTCGAGCTCGAGACCTCGGGCACCATGCCTGCGATCGAGCGGTACACGGGGGTCCTGTACGACCCGTTGGGCGCCCAGGACGCGGACGCTGCGACCCGGGAGTGGTGGGCGGAGCACGTGATCGTGCAGTCCGCGATGTTCGGGCCGATCGGTGCGGGGAACCCGATCCCGGCGTACCGGCTGTCGCACGACTCGCGGCTCGGTTCGATCCGGTTGGCCGCGCACTGGCCGGCGGTGTCGACCCGTTCCCTGCTGACCCGTGCGGACGGCCTGGTGCTCGACCTGCGGTCCGAGGGGTACCGGCAGCTCGGCCCCGTGCCCGGAGCGGTGGCACCACGGGTGGTGAGCGTCGACGGCTCCGGCCGTCGTCGAGCCCTGAACCACTGGAACAAGACGGCGAAGGGTCGCCTGGTGGCGCTGCTCGCCCGCACCGGTGCGAGCATCGGCAGCATGGGCGACCTGGTCGACTGGGCTGCTGCGCACGGTGTCGTCGTCGAACCGAACGAGGGCGGCTGGGACCTGGTCGCTGAGAGCCTGGAGCCCGTCACGGCCTGAGCCGGACCCGCCCGGTCCGTCCTCCACAAGCGTCGTCAGCGGCGCTCCGGTCCACAGATGGCCGGGGCGCCCTTGCCTGGAGGCCCGCAGCACGTTTCGATGACGTGCATGATCCCTCTCACGGCACAGTCCGACCCCGGTTCCGCAGTCCGTTACCCTCGCGAGATCGCCGCTGCGGTCACCCTCCCCGCCGCGGCGGCCGCGCTGGTCGCGCCCGGTCGTGCCGACCTGTCGACGGCTGCTGCGACGGCCGTGGTGACAGCGTGCGGCGCGCTCGCGCCCCGCATGGCCCTGGTCCCCTTCATCGCGGCACAGGGCGCACCGGATCCCCGGTCGATCCGCGTGTTCGACCCCTTCGCCGATCCGACGCCGCCGGCGCTCCACGGGTTCGGCCCAGCGCCCGACCGTGCCAGGGTCCGGCTCGCAGGGGACCGATGTGCTGATGCCTGGCGGCTGTGGCGGGCACAGGACGGCCCGTTCGACGGCTCGTCGGGCGCTGCGGGTGCCCTGTCGCTCGGGGCGTGGTGCGCCTGGGCGCTCGGATCGTGGGCACGGGCGGAGACCCGGGCACGCTACGCCCTCGAGACCCGCGCGGACGACCCGCTCGCGGGACTCGTCCTGCGCTCGGTCATCGCCGGCAGTGGGCCGTCGTGGGAGCGGCGATGACCTGGGGTCGACAGGATCGTCTACGGTGGGGGAGACCACACTGGGAGGGCTCCGGTTGCGCGACGACGACATCGAGGACACCGTCATCCGGCGACCCCGACGATCGCCGGGCGATGACCGGACGGCCGACGCCATCGGCGACACGGTCATCCGTGGCGCAGCACCGGGCGGTTCCGGCACCGGAGCGGACCCGGCGTCCGAGTCCGACGACGGGGTCCTCGGCGACACCGTCATCCGGCCCGGACACGACGGCGCCGTCCGAGTGCCGGCGCCGGCTGACGACGCCGATCCGGAGGACACCGTCGTCCGGCTGCCAGCGCGACCGGGCGCCGGGCCGGGCCCGTCCGTGGGTGCTGCCCCGGGCCTCCCGACCGTGCCGTCGGTCCCCGCAGCGCCGACGGCACGCGTGCCGTCCATCCGCATCGGCGACCGCACCTTCCGGCTCGACCACCCGGTGGTCATCGGCCGACGGCCGTCGCTGCCGCGGGTCACCCGCGGTCCACAGCCCGAACTCGTGACCGTGCGGTCGGTGTACGGACAGGTGTCCTCATCGCACGTGCGGATGCACGCCGAGGGCGAGGCCGTCGTCGTGCAGGACCTCCGGTCCACCAACGGGACGGTCGTCCGCCCGGCCGGTGCACCCGCCTACCGCATGGCGTCGGGTGCGTCGATCGTCGCGCTGACGGGTACGGTAGTCGAGATCGGTGACGGCAACGCCATCGAGGTCCTCTCGCCGTACCTCCGGGTCGCACCGACGGCAGAGGGGGCGCCTCCGGTTCTCCCGTGGCCCTCCGATCAGACAGCACACGGCACGCCCCGACCCACCAGAGAGCGATCCTGACACGTGACCGAACTCGGCCGAGCAGCCACTGCGCACGCCATCGACGTCCCCGGTGCCGACGGCGCCACCCTCACGCTCTCGTGGGGAGCCGCGACCGACGTCGGTCGACGGCGTGACCACAACGAGGACAGCTACATCGTCGGTGCGCCGTTCTTCGTCGTCGCCGACGGCATGGGCGGGCACCTGGCAGGCGACCGCGCCAGCGACGCGGTCGTGCGTCGGCTCGAACAGGTCACCGCGGAACCGTTCACCACGCGGCAGGGCATCCAGCGTGCCCTGCTCCTGGCGACGGCCGACATCGAGCGTGCAGCCGGCGGCAACGCCATCGGCGCAGGTACCACGGTCACCGGGATCGCACTCGTGGCGTCGCTCGGGCAGCCCGCGGCGCTCGTGTTCAACGTCGGCGACTCGCGTACCTACCGCATCGAGGACGGCGTGCTCCGTCGCGTCACCGTCGACCACTCGGTGGTGCAGGAGATGGTGGACGCCGGCCTGTTGCGGGCCGAGGACGCCGAACAGCACCCCGACAGCAACGTCATCACGCGAGCCGTCGGCTTCGGTGAGCCGCCGGCGCCGGACTGGTGGACCCTGCCCCTGCGGGCCGGTGACCGCTACATCGTCTGCTCGGACGGGCTGACCAAGGAGCTCGGCGACGCCGGCATCGCCCGGATCGCCGCACGCGAGCCGGGCGCGCAGGACCTGGCGGAGCGCCTGGTCGGCGACGCCGTCGTGGCCGGGGGCCGGGACAACGTCACCGTGGTGGTGCTGCAGGTCGACGCCGCACCGGACGACGGTGACCTCGAGGACACGCTGCCGCGGCACTAGCTGGCCCCCGAACTGGGGGAACACGTCGACCGGTGGGGGACCGACGTGCGGAATGTCGGTCACCCACGCTTCGTACAATGACATGGCCACGTCGAGAGAGCTGGCCGCTCGGCCGGGGGGAGGAGAGGACCATGGCGAGACGCCTGCCGTCCAACCCGCCCGTGATCGGCGGTTTCAGTCCCGTGCACGTCCTCGGGTCCGGTGGCTTCGCCGACGTCTTCCTCTACGAGCAGGACATGCCCCGGCGCCAGGTCGCGGTCAAGGTGCTGCTGGACGAGGTCGTCGACGACCGTGTCCGGCAGATGTTCCAGGCCGAGGCGAACCTGATGGCACGGCTGAGCACGCACCCGTCGATCCTCACCGTCCTGCAGGCGAGCGTCGCGGCGGACGGTCGCCCGTACCTCGTGATGGAGCTCTGCTCGTCGTCGCTCAGCGAGCGGTACCGTCGCGAACCGATCCCGGTCTCCGAGGTGCTGTCGATCGGCATCCGCATCGGATCCGCCCTCGAGACCGCACACCGCGAGGGCGTGCTGCACCGCGACATCAAGCCGTCGAACATCCTGCTGACCGCCTACGGCAACCCCGTGCTCTCCGACTTCGGCATCGCCGCGACCATCGGCGGCACCGACCCGGACGAGCCGATCGGCATGTCGATCCCGTGGTCGGCCCCCGAGGTCCTGATCGACGAGTCGCGCGGCACGATCCAGTCCGAGGTGTACTCGCTTGCTGCCACCGTCTACTCGCTCCTGGCGGGGCGCAGCCCGTTCGAGGTCCGTGGCGGCAAGAACGGTGCGAACGACCTGATGCACCGGATCGACAAGGGCGGGGTGAAGCCCACCGGACGCACCGACGTGCCGCCCTCGCTCGAGCGACTGCTCGCCTCGGCACTGTCGCGCAAGCCGCAGGGGCGCCCGGCGTCGGTGATCGAGCTCGTGCGCGGGTTCCAGCAGGTCGAGGCCGAGCTCGGCATCCCGCAGACGTCCGCCGACGTCGCGGTCGAGGCCTGGGCGATCTCCACACCGACCCCACACGGCGACCGCACGATGATCCGTGAGCTGCAGCCGCCGACCCGTGTCGGTGGCCGCCGCCGGACCCGACGCGCCGTGCAGGGCGGTGTCGTGGCCGGCGGCGGCCACAGCGTCGGCACGGTGCACCGCACCGGTTCCGTGACGCGGAGCCGCCGCCGGAGCCGTTCGACCCTGGTCTGGGCGACCTCCCTCACCGTCGTCGTGGTCGCCGCCCTCGCCGTCGCCACGGTCGTCGTCGTCGGACGACTCGGCGCCGGGGCGATCCCCGTCGTCGCCGAACTCCGTGCCGAGACGTCCCCGCAGTCGGTGTCGTTCAGCTGGACCGACCCGGGCCTGCGCAGCGGCGACACCTACGTCATCTCGTCGAACGGCTCCTCGAGCCAGCAGACCGGCACGACCTTCGTCGTCTCCGGTGACCGGGGCGACGAGGAGTGCATCGCCGTCGCGGTGAACCGGGACGGCAAGACGGGCGCTGCGAGTGCGCAGAAGTGCGCGACGATCGGGAGCGCCGGGTGATCCGCGCCCTCCTCGCGAAGCACCGCTCCGCCGCGGTGACGACGGGCGTCTCGGTGCTCGTCGCCGCCGTCGTCGCGACCACCGCCATCGTGTCCACCGGGTACCACACGCAGCGCGTCGACCTCGGGGACGGCACCGTGTGGGTGCCCTCTGCCGAGTACGGCGCCGTCGGACGGGCGAACACCGGCATCCTGCAGCTCAACACCGCGGTCGAGACGGCCAGCGACGACCTCTCGGTGCTGCAGCGTGGATCCACCGTCTACAGCGTCGACGAGACGAAGGGCACCGTCGCACAGGTCAACGTCGCCGACGCCACCGTCGGTGACGCCATCACCCTGCCGGCGGGGACGCCACATGTCTTCTTCGCCGGTGACACCGCGGTCATCGGCAATGCCGACACGGGCGAGCTCTGGGCCACACCCGCGAGCGACCTCGCCGAGTTCGACGCGTCGGCCAAGGCCGACCTGACCCTCGGCGCCGACACCGTCTTCGACGCCTCCGACGGGCACGTCGCGGTCTACTCCGCGAAGACCGGGACGGCATCGCTCGTCGACGTCGGCACGACACTCACCGTCGACCAACGGTGGAAGGTCAAGATGGACCGCGGCGACGACTTCCAGGTCGCGACGTTCGACGGGCACCTCGCCGTGCTCGACCGCACGAGCGGTGCCCTGTCGGTCGACGGCCGCACCGTCGAGCTCGGTGACCGGGTGGGCTCGTCGCCGGCGCTGCAGCGTTCGTCGGACACGACGGCCCAGGTGACCGTCGCCGGCACAGCGGGCCTGGTCCGGGTCAGCGCCTCCGGTGCCGTGGACGCCACCGCGCTCCAGGTCTCCGGACGCGCCGCCCGGCCCTACGTCGACGGATCGTGCACCTACGCGGCATGGGCGGGCGGACAGGCGATCGACACCTGCGACGGCAACGCGCTGCAGCGGCTGGCGAGCACCGGCGGCACGAGCGAACTGCAGATCCTGCACAACGGCGACACCGTCGTCGCCAACGACCCGGCGAGCGGCCGTTCCTGGGCCATCGACCGGAGCGGTCAGCTCATCGACAACTGGGCCGACCTGATCAAGCGGGACGACCAGCAGCAACGGGAGCAGGTCTCCGACGACGACCCCGAGGTCGACAAGGACCAGAAGCCGCCGGTCGCGGTCGACGACGAACTGGGCGCTCGTCCGGGACGCACCACGAGCCTCCCGGTCCTGCTCAACGACTACGACCCGAACGGTGACCCGATCATCGTGAGCAAGGTCGGCACCATCTCGAAGTCCGCCGGCCGCGTCGCGATCGTCGGCGACGGCCAACGCCTGCAGGTGACGCTGTCGTCGCGCGCCACCGGGACCGTGACGTTCCCGTACACGATCACCGACGGCAACGGCGGCTCCGACACCGCGACCGTCCGGGTCACCGTCCGCCCCGACAGCCAGAACGAAGCACCGCGGCAGGTGCGCGACACCTCTGCCGACGTCGTCCAGAACGGGCACGTCGTGACGAACGTCCTCGGCGACTGGGTCGACCCGGACGGCGACCCGGTGTACCTGGAGTCGGCCACGGCGTCGAACGGCGACCGGGTGTCCACCACGCCCGACGGTCTGCTCGACTTCCGGAACGACAGCGGTCGGACCGGCGAACGGTCCGTGCAGCTGGTCGTGAGCGACGGCCGCGCGGACGGCCGGGGCGCCGTGACGGTCCGGGTGGCCAAGCAGGGCACCGTCCCGCTGCGTGCCGATCCGTTCCCCGTGTCCGGCTACGCGGGCAAGGCGTTCACGGTCGAGCCGCTCGACCACGTGCGGGGCGGCAACGGCACCGTGACGCTGACGAGTGTGTCCTCGGCGTCCGGCCTCACCGTCACCCCGAGCTACGACGCCGGCACGTTCCGCGTGCAGGGTGAACGGGCGGGCGACCACCAGCTCGAGTACACGGTGACCGACGGCGTGAAGACGTCGAGCGGCATCGTCCGTGTGACCGTCCTCGCGCCACCGGACGCGTCGACGGCGCCGATCACCACGCCGAAGACGGTGTTCGTCAACACCCTGTCCTCGAAGGACACCGACGTCACCGCGACCGACATCGACCCGGCGGGCGGCGTGCTGCTCGTGACGGCGCTCGACGGCCCCGGACGCGGCAGCGGCGTGCAGGCGAGCATCCTCGACCAGCACACGGTCCGGGTCACCCTCACGGCACCGCTCGACGGACCGGTCTCGTTCGGGTACACCGAGACCAACGGCCTGGCGTCGTCCCCTGGCACGATCACCGTCGTCGAGATCCCGAAGCCCGACCGCATCCAGCCACCGGTCGCCCAACCGGACAGCTCCACGGTGCGTGTCGGCGACGTCGCGAACATCGACGTGCTCGACAACGACACCCAGCCAGAAGGCGAGCCGCTGACGCTGCAGCCCGAGCTGGTGCAGAACGTGCCGGGCGACGGCGGGCTGCTGTTCGTCTCCGGTGACCACCTGCGGTACCTCGCCCCGAAGACGCCGGGCAACTACACCGCCGTCTACCGGGTCGCCGGGCCCGACGGCCAGTACGCCGACGCCGCCGTGTCGATCTCGGTGCGCGAGCGCGACGCCGCCACGAACAACCCGCCGGTCCCGCAGACCGTCACCGCGCGCGTCGTCGCCGGGTCGTCGGTGCGGGTCAGCGTGCCCCTGAACGGGATCGACCCGGACGGCGACTCCGTCCAGCTCGTCGGCGTGGGTTCCAACCCCGACAAGGGATCGGTCACCGACGTGGCCGCGGACGCCCTGACCTACGAGGCCGGCGACTACTCAGCCGGCACCGACGAGTTCACCTACACCGTGGTGGACGCTCTCGGCGCCCGTGCGAGCGGCACCGTGCGCGTCGGCATCGCGCCGCGCGCCGAGCAGGCGTCGAACCCCGTGGCCGAGGCCGACCACGTCACCATCCGGCCGGGCGGCTCGGTCACGGTGCGCGTCCTGCAGAACGACTCCGACCCCGAGGGCGGGCAGCTCACCGTCGCACAGGCGGAGCCCACGGCAGAGGACGTCACCGCGAAGATCCTCCGCAAGCAGCAGATCCGCGTCACGCCCCCGAAGTCGGCGAAGAGCGGTGACTTCGCGGTCCTGTACACCGTCGCGAACACCAGCGGGGGATCGAGCACGGCCTTCCTCACGGTGACCGTCGACCCGGACGCCCAGCCGCTCCGGCCCGAGGTCGACGACACCACCCTCGACCTGCAGGACATCCTGCACCGGCAGAGCGTGACCGTCGACGTGCTCGACAACGTCTTCTTCGCCGAGGGCACCGCGGCCGACCTGCGGGTCGGCGTCGTCCCCGGCTACGGCGACACGGCGAAGCCCACCGACGACGGCCGCATCACCGTGCGGTTGACCGACGACTCGCAGGTGATCCCGTTCTCGGTCGCTCGGATCGACCATCCGGACATCGTGTCCTACGGTTTCATCAACGTGCCGGGCTTCGACGATGCCCTGCCCCAGATCAACCGCAGCGCGGGCGCGGTCACGGTGAAGAGCGAGGCGACCGTCCGCATCCCGCTGCAGGACTTCGTCGTCACCGCGAACGGCAAGACCGCGAAGATCACCGACCGCGGCACGGTCAAGGCCACCCACGCCAACGGGCAGAGTCTCGTGGTGGACTCGTCGACGCTGCAGTTCACGTCGGCGAAGCTCTACTACGGCAGGGCGTCGATCTCGTTCGAGGTCACCGACGGGTCGTCGGCGAACGGTGGCAAGGGACGCGTCGCCACACTCGTGCTGCCGATCACGGTGACGCCCCGGTCGAACCAGCCGCCGGCGTTCACGGGCTCCTCGGTCGAGATGCAGCCGGGGGAGACCCGCAAGATCGACCTCACGAAGCTGACCGACTACCCGTACCCGAAGGACCTGCCGGAACTCCGGTACTCGATCGTCGGGCGGCCCGCAGCGGGGACGACCGCGTCGATCGCGAAGCAGCAGCTCACGATCTCGGTCGCCGACACCGCGAAGAAGAACACGACGGCGTCCGTCGGGATCGGTGTCGCCGACGACGCCAACGCCGGGCGTGCCGGGACGGTCACCGTCGGTGTCGTCGCCTCCACGCGACCGGTGGTGCAGCCCGGCGCCGACCGCTCGGTGACCAAACGCGGGGCGACCACCACCATCGACGTGCTCACGAACGACCAGCCGACCAACCCGTTCCCGGGTGAGCGTCTGCGCGTGGTGAACATCCGCGGACTGTCCGGCGGGCTGCCGAGCGGTGTCACCGTCACCCCGAGCGGTGACCGCACCCGCCTGCAGGTCTCGGTCGCAGCCACAGCGAAGCCCGGCGACGCCCACCTGCAGTACCAGGTGGCGGACGCGACGAACGATCCCGACCGCTACGTCTGGGGCGACGTCACGATCTCGGTGCAGGACGTTCCTGATGCCCCCGGTGCGCCCAGCCGGACCGGCTCCTACGACGGTGGCCAGGCCACCCTCACCTGGTCGACGCCGCAGGGCAACAACTCGCCCATCACCGGCTACCGCGTCGTCGGGACCAACGGTGTCTCGAAGAACTGCGGCACCGCGACGGTGTGCACGCTCACGGGACTCGACCCGAAGGCGTCCTACCGGTTCCAGGTCGTGGCGACCAACGCGATCGGCGACTCGAAGCCCTCGGCCCGCTCGGCCCCGGTGAGCGCGGACTTCGTGCCGGCACCGCCGAAGGGCATCACCGTCACGCCGAGCAAGTCGACGCCGAACCAGCTCGACGTCAAGTGGGGCAAGGTGTCCGCGCCGAACAACGGCAGCACGGTCGACGACTACATCGTGTCGATCGAGGGCCCGGGCCTGTCGACCACTCGCCACACCGGGACCGCCACGAACACCTCGTTCACCGGTGCCCAGAGTGCTGCTCAGTACAAGGTCACCGTGTCGGCCCGCAACGACGCCGACCGCAACGGCACCGTCGTGCAGTGGAACTCCGCGTCTGCGACCGGCAGCGCCGTCGGGACGCCCGGCAAGCCGACGAACCTGCAGGCGGTCGCCGGAGACCAGGCAGACTCCTCGGGTCGGTCGACCGTGACGGTGACCTGGAGCGCCGGTGATGCCGCGGGCGGCTCGGGGCTCCGCTACGCCGTGTTCCGTTCCGGCAACGTGAACTGCGCTTCGCCTTCCTCGAACTCACTCGGCAGCTCGAGTCCGACGCGCGACTCGGGTGTCGGCGGTGGGTCGACCCGGTACGCGGTGACCGTGACCAACGGCTACTTCTGCAACGTCGAGTACGTCGACGCCGTGACCTACGAACGCCCGTCGGGTACGAGCCGACCGGACGTCCGCACCACGGAGACGAGCGCCAACATCTGGAACGTGACCCTGACGGCGCCGTCACGGCCCGCGGACCACTACCAGCTCGAGACCGGGGGGCAGGCCGTGACGCTCCAGCCCGGCCAATCGTGGACGGGCGTTCCCGGCGCAGGTGGCCGGAACATCTCCTCCCAGCTGGTCCTCCGTGCCTGTGGAGGCCCGGGGAGCTCGTTCTGCACCACCGACGACCAATCGTGGACCGGCGCCGCAGCGGCGTTCGACACCCGGGTCTCCATCACGACGGCCCAGCAGGGCCAGCCCCTGTCGGTGACCGGTCCCAGCGGCGGGACCGTCCGGTACACCGCCTACTGGTACCTCGATGATGACGGCAACCTCCCGATCGGGTTCCCGGCAGGCTGGAACGCCGGTGAGACGGCACCGACTCCTCCGCTGGGGGCGAAGTCGGTGAAGGTCCGCGCCACCGTCAAGACGTCCGACGGTTCGAACCTGTCGCAGACCGGTGAGGCGACCGAAGCCTTCGTCATCGCGGACGCACCCGACCCGGAACCGACCCCCGCGCAACCCGCCCCCGGCGGCTGACCCCCGCCGCCCCGACCAGCCCTCTGCCGCACCTCCCGCCACGACCGAAGGACCATCCCGCATGAGCATGACCCCGGAGCAGGCCACCTGGTTCGCCGACGTCGCAGGCCGCATCGTGACCAACGTCGAGCAGGTGCTCCTCGGGAAGACGTTCGTGATCCGCCTCGCGGTCACGGCGATGCTGAGCGAGGGACACCTGCTCCTCGAGGACGTCCCCGGCACGGGCAAGACGAGCCTGGCCCGGGCGATGGCGCAGAGCGTGCAGGGCACCACGAACCGCATCCAGTTCACCCCCGACCTGCTGCCGGGTGACATCACCGGCATCAGCGTCTACGACCAGCGGACGCAGGAGTTCGACTTCCACCGCGGGCCGGTCTTCGCGAACATCGTGCTCGCCGACGAGATCAACCGTGCCAGCCCGAAGACCCAGTCCGCGCTGCTCGAGGCGATGGAGGAGTCCGCGATCACGGTGGACGGCGTCAACCACCGTCTCGCTGCGCCGTTCATGGTCATCGCGACCCAGAACCCGATCGAGCAGGCCGGCACGTACCGCCTGCCCGAGGCGCAGCTCGACCGCTTCCTGATGAAGACGTCGATCGGCTACCCGGACCACGCCGCGACGGTGAAGATCCTGGAGACCTCGTCGGCTCCCTCCGCGTCGGTCCCGCTGGCGAGCGTCGTGCCCGCCGCGACCATCACCGAGATGGCTGCCCTGGCGCGCACCGTGCACGTCGACGCCGTGATCGCCGACTACGTCGCCCGCATGGTCGACGCGACCCGCTCGGCGAGCGAGGTCCGACTCGGCGTCAGCGTCCGCGGTGCGATGGGCCTGATCCGTGCGTCCCGTGTCCTCGCGGCGCTGAGCGGTCGGCACTACGTCACCCCGGACGACGTGAAGGCGCTTGCGGTCCCCGTCCTCGCACACCGCCTGGTGCTCGACGCCGAGGCCGAGTTCGACGGCGTCAGCGCACCGAGCGTCATCGCACAGCTCCTGGTGGAGACCCCGCCGCCCGCCGACCGAGTCACGACGTGACGGACCGCCGGTCCGTCTCCACGCGCTCGCGCCGTCCGTCCTCGACGCGGTCGCGTCGTGGCACGACGGCGTACGAGCGCACGGGGACCGTCACCGGCATGACCAACGTCCGGACGCGCATCGTCGGTGACCGCGACGGCGTCGCAGCGGATGCGGTGATCGGGATCGTCCGGCTCTGGGCAACGGCCTGGAGGCTCGTCCTGCGTCTCTGGGGCGAGGTCTCGTCCGTCGTCACCGGGCTCGGGTGGACGGTCGCCGCGCTGACGCTCGTCGCGTTCGTGGCCGGCTACCGGTTCGGCCTGCGGGAGATCGTCGTCGTCGGGTTCGCCGGTGCGGTGCTCGCGGTCGTCGCCGCGGTGGCGCTGATCGGCCGGTCGCGGCTCGCGATCCGGATGCGGTTGCCGCAGCACCGCGTCGCGGTCGGCGACGAGGCCGGTGTGATCGTCACGGCCGAGAACCCCACACGGCTGCCGTCGGTGCCGACGACCGTCGAGGTGCCGGTCGGATCGGGCCTCGTGGACGTGGCGATCCCCGCCATCGGGCCGCAGGGCACGTTCGAACGGCAGGTTCCCGTCCCCACGCTCCGCCGCGGGGTGCTCGACGTCGGTCCCGTGACCGGGGTCCGCGCCGACCCGGTCGGGCTCGTCCGCCGCGAGGTCGTCTGGACCGCCCGCGAGCAGGTCATCGTGCACCCGCGCACGATCGCGATCCCGTCGACGAGCACGGGCCTGGTGCGCGACCTCGAGGGGCAGGCGACGACCGACCTGTCGCCGTCGGACATCGCCTTCCACGCGATCCGCGAGTACATGCCCGGTGACGACCCCCGCACCATCCACTGGAAGTCGACCGCCAAGTCCGGCGCGCTCATGGTCCGGCAGTTCGAGGACACCCGACGCTCGCACCTCGTGGTCGCGCTCGGCATCGCCCGCGGCGAGTTCGCCGACGACGAGGAGTTCGAGCTCGCGGTGAGCGCCGCGGCGTCGCTCGGTGCCCGGGCGATCCGCGACGGCCGTGAGGTCTCGGTCGTGGTGTCGCAGCGCACCCCGGAGTTCGCCAAGCGCGCCGTGTACGCCGTGCGGACGCTCCCGACCGTGACGCCCACGCGCCTGCTCGACGACTTCGCCTCGGTCGGCCTCGCCGACGCCTGCCTGCCCATCGCCGAGGTCTCGCGGATCGTCGGCAGCGACACCGAGGGCATCTCCGTCGCGTTCCTCGTGGTGGGGTCCACCGTCGGCCTGCCCGCCCTGCGGCTCGCCGCAACCCGGTTCCCCGTCGGGGTGGAGGTCGTCGCGGTGATCTGCGAGCCCGAGGCCCAGCCCCGGTTCCTGCGGGTCGCCGGCTTGACCGTGATGACCATCGGCTACCTGGACGACCTCCGGCACGCCCTGCACCGATCGGCGTCGGCAGCGTGAGCGCCGCACCCGTGACCACCCCGGCACCCTCGGCGGACCGGGCGAGGCGTTCCACGCGACGGTCGGACCGTCGCGATGCCCGACGACTCGTCCCGTTCCGGCTCGCCGGCGGCACCCTGGCGGTCTGGCTGCTGCTGGCCGTCGCGAGCGCGTCGTGGTGGCCGGTGTACCGCGACCCAGCGATGCTCACCGCGGCGGTCACCGCGATCGTCATCGGGACGGTCGTCGCGCTCCTCGGCACCCTGTTCCGGCTGCCGACGGCCGTCGTGGCGATCGCGACGGTCGCCGCCTTCACGGTGAGCGGTGTCCCCGCCGCCGTGCCGAGCCAGGCCAACGGCCTGCTGCCCACCGGGCGCGGATTCCTCGACCTCTTCGCGGGCGTCGCCCTCGGCTGGAAGCAGCTGGTGACCATCAGCCTGCCCGTGGGGTCGTACGAAGCGTTGCTCGTGCCGTACTTCGTGACGCTGCTCGTCGCCACGGTGACCGCCGTGAGCGTGGCGACCCGCGCCTCCAGGCAGGAACTCGCGAGCATCCCGGCACTCGTGCTCTTCGCGGTGGGCGTGGTCGTCGGGCCGAGCCGGCTCGACACGTCGATCGTGACGGCCGTCGTCCTGGTCGGCATCGCGCTCGTCTGGGCGCTGACGGTGCGGCACGCGCGTCGCGCGGTCGCGGTGGCCACCACCATCGGTTCCCGTGTGCCGGTCGCGCGATCGATCGTCCGTCCGGCGCTCGTCGGCACGGGGACCATCGTGGCCGCGGCGGTCGTCGCGACCGGTCTCGGCCTGGTCGCTCCGCCGTCCGGGGACCGCACGGTCGCGCGCACCGACGTCGTGAAGCCGTTCGACCCCCGCGACTACGTCAGTCCGCTCAGCGGGTTCCGTGCCTACGAGGAGTCGACGGCATCGGACGCCACCCAGCTCCGGGTGACCGGACTGCCGAAGGACGGGTTCGTCCGCATCGCGACGCTCGACACGTACGACGGCGTGGTCTACCGCGTCGGCGGGTCCGACGGTTCGGCCGGCTCGGGCACCTTCGAACGGGTGCCGACCGCGGTCGACGTCCGGGGTGTCCGGGGCACCACGGTCGACGTCGGGGTGACCGTCGACGGCTACCGCGGTGTCTGGTTGCCCACCGTCGGCGACCTGGAACGTGTGCAGTTCACCGGGAAGGACGCCGACGACGAGCGCGGCGCGTTCTTCTACAACGGGTCGACCAGCACCGGCGCGGTGGTGGGCGGCGTCGGCGACGGCACCTCCTACGACCTCACCGCGGTGCTGCCCGACCAGCCGACCGAACGGCAGCTCGCCACCGCCCGGCCGGGGAGCGCTGCCGTGCCCACCGCGCGGGACGTCCCCGACGCCGTCCGCGACACCGTGGAGTCGACCACGAAGGACGTGTCGGCGCCCGGGGCGAAGCTCCTCGCCGCGCTGCAGGCGATGCAGCGGAACGGGTACGTCAGCCACGGTGTCGGTGACGACCGGAAGAGCCGGTCGGGCCACGGCGCCGACCGGGTCCAGGAACTCCTGACCGCACCCCTGATGATCGGCGACCAGGAGCAGTACGCCGCGGCCGCCGCACTCATGGCGGACGAGATCGGGTTCCCCGCACGGGTCGTGATGGGCTTCACCGCCGGGGGAGACTCGGGCCGGAACGGCACCGCACAGCGCGGGGGGACGACGACCTTCCGCGGGTCCGACGTGACGGCCCGCATCGAGGTGGACACCGCGCAGTGGGGATGGGTGATGCTCAACCCGAACCCCGAGGTGCGCGACATCCCGAACGAGCAGCAGCAGACCCCGCAGCCGGTGACCCGGCCGGAGACCGTCGTGCCGCCGCCTCCGGTGGACCAGCAGGACCAGGACCAGCAGGCGCCTCCGGAGAGCGACCGGAACACGCCGCCGGTGCAGCCGCTCTGGCTCCAGATCCTGCTCGCGGTGCTGCCCTGGGCACTCGGGACCCTCGGCGTGGTCGCACTCGTGCTCCTGCCGTTCGCCGTGATCGTGCTGCTGAAGCGACTGCGACGGCGCCGACGGCGGAACGCCGCCTCGCCGCGGGGCCGCATCGTCGGTGCCTGGGACGAGTACCGTGACCAGCTGCTCGACCGTGGGCACGACGTGCGGCGTTCCGCCACTCGTCGTGAAGCCGTCGTCGGCGCACCCGGCGAGGGCGGTACCGGACTCGCTGCGCTGGCCGACCGCGCGGTGTTCGGACCGAGCGACCCCGACCAGACCACCGCCGACCGCATGTGGTCCGCGACCGACGACGCGATCGGCTCGTTGCGCCGCGACCGCACCCGCCGGGAGCGGTTCCGTACGGCGGTCTCGCTCCGGTCCCTGCGGGGAACGCTGCGGCGTCCGACGGCGCGGGCTCGTCGGGGGACCGGCGGCCAGGGTGCACCGGGGCGCGGCGACTACGATGTCCAGAGGCCGGACGAGCGTCGTGGTCGGCCGAGTGAGGACAGAGGCACCACGTGATCAGATGCGAACACTGCGGATCGATGCTCCCGGACGGGGCGATCTTCTGCGGTGAGTGCGGCCGCGCGGTCACCGCTGCGGCGAGCCGTCGCCCGGTCGCGCCGACCCCCGTCGAGCAGGCACCGCCGCCGCCGTTGCAGCAGCCCGACGCGCACGGCCGACGATCCGACCCCGCCTCCGACGCCTGGTTGCCCGAATCCACGCTCGACCCCGCGACCCGTGCCTGGCTCACCGGTGCCGACCGCCGCGGCGAGGAACCGCCGGCCCCCGTGCCGGTGCAGCGTCCCGATGACCTCGCCCCACGACAGGCGCCCTCGCACGTGCACGGTGCCGGGTTGGGGCTCGACGACTGGTCGGGTGCGGCGGACCGGTCAGCGGCCGAGCCGGTCCTGGACCCCGACGCCCACGCGTCCGACCCGCTCGACGCCGACGACCCCGAGCGGACCCGGATCGCCCCGGCACCCGGTCGACCCGCGACACCCGCGGCGCCGGCGAACGACGCCGATGCGCCCACCGTGCAACAGCCGGTGCCGTCTCCGCCAGCCGCTCCCGTCGCTCCCGTCGCGCCTGTCGCGCCCGAGCCCTCGCTGCCCGTCTGGGCACCGCCAGCCGACTCCGCACCGCCGGCAGCACCCGCCGGTCCGTCCTGGTGGGTGGGCCGGGGCGCACCTGCCGCCGCCGAGTCACCCGCCGAGCCGGTCGTCCCGCCCATGCCAGGAGCACCGTCCGAACCGGTCGCCGAGCAGGACGCTCCGGCTTCCGCGCGTGCGTCCGACGCGCCGGTCGTTTCCGCGCCGGAGCCAGACCACCTGACCGTCGCCGCCTCGGAGACCGCTGCCGACGACGACCAGTCGCCCGTCGTGTCGCCCCCGCAGCCCGGGGACACCGCCGTGGTCGAACCGCTGATCGACCGCCGTCCGCCGCGTCCGGCCCCGCTCGTCACACCGGGCATGCACGAGACGACCATCTGCCACGTCTGCGGCAACCGGCTCGAGCCGGACGACATCTTCTGCGGTGAGTGCGGGGCGGTCCGGCCCGCCGTGACCGCGGCCTTCACCGGCCCGGTCATGCCGTTGCCGATGACCCGGCCCGACTGGGCAGCGGACGACACCGCCGGCACCGAGACGTCCGAGGCGAGCACCGCCACGAACCAGGACGACGGGCACGACAGCAGTGCGGACGAGCCCGCGGACCCAGACGGGTCCGCCGACGTCGCCGCACTCGACGAGCCGGATGACGAGATCCAGGCGGACGACGAGTCCGTCCCCGCCGACGTGGAGCAGTCGAGTCCGGGCGGACGCCCCCGCGGGGCGCACGCTGCACCGGAGACCGAATCGGAGACACCGCGCGGGGCGCCTTTCGTCGCGGATTCGCCGATCCCACCCGTGCCGGGTTCCGTCGCCGCGCCGTCCTCGGCGCCGTCCACCACGACCACGGGCGCACCGCTCGCTGCGCCCCTGCCCCCGATCCCGGGCGTGACCGGACCGGCGCTGCCCCTGCAACCTGCTGACCGGCCGGACTCGAACGCCGGAGTCGACGACCTCGACGAGGACGTCGACGAGACCCGCATCGTCGCGAAGACCCCGACCCGGGCTCCGTTCGTGCTGCACTTCAGCACGGGTGAGCGACTCGGCGTGCACGGCACCGGGCTCCTCGGTCGACTGCCCCGACCGCAGCCGGGGGAGCGCTACGACGACCTGCTGACCGTGCACGATCCGGGCAAGTCCGTGTCGAAGACCCACCTCGAGCTCGGCCGGGACGGCGATGACCTGTGGGTCTCGGACCGGTTCTCCGGCAACGGCACGGTCGTCCGGCACATCGACGGATCCATCCGCCGCTGCGAGCCCGGTCGCCGGTACCGCGTCGAGCGGGGCGCGCGCGTCGACATCGGTGAGCAGTTCTTCCTGGTGCAGTAGGGCACTTCTCCACAGATCCGCTCCCGGGCCAACGCCGGGCACCCGGTTCCTGGTGCGATGGGGACATGTCCCGGTTCACCGCTCGCTGCGTGGTCGTGGGGGCCGCGGTCGCGCTCGTCGTGGTCGGCGTCCTCGCGCCGCTCAGCGGCGTCGGGCACGGTGTCCTGCTCGGCGCAGGCGCGTGCTGCGCCCTGGTCGACGTGGTGCTCCACCGTTCCGCGTCGGCGCTCCCGGCGGACCGTCCGGTCGTGGTCGTCGCGCCGTCGATCCCCGACCGGGTCGGTGCTCCGGGCACACCTCGTGACACGTCGGAACGCCTCCACGTGCTGCAACCGCCGGCGGCCCTCGTCCCCGACGCCGATGGTGGGTCACCCACACTCGTCCTCGGACACGGTCCCGGCGATCACGTGGTCCGGGTCGATGCGGCGTCACACGTCGCGGTCGTCGGGACCGGGGCACTGGCTCTCGCGGTGTTCCGCGGGCTCGCCGAGCAGCTCCGTGCCGCTGCCGTCCACGACGGGGACGACCTGCGGTGGGCCGTCGCGCCCGGACTCCTCGACGCCGGGGGACCGACCAGCGACGAGCCCTCGCCGTGCACCCTGCCGCGGGGCACCTCGGTCGCGGTGTGGATGGACGAGGGCGGCCGACCGCTCGGCACCGTGGTGCTCGTGGCCGGACTCGGATCGGTGCCCCGACAACGAGACGTCACGGTCGAGGTCACGCGGTACGGCTGTTCCGTCCGCCGATCCGACGACCACGACGTCGTCCGGGTCGCCCCGGCGCTCCCGCTGCTCGACCCCGACGCAGACCCCGTCGGCACCGGCTGAGGAAGCGCGCCGGACGGGGGCGCCGATCGATCAGCGACGGCCGAGCATCAGCGCAGTCCGGCGCCCGCGCGCACCGTCCCGACGGGCACGCCGCCACCGAGGACCCGCTCACCGGTCGCCTCGAGCACGTCGGCCACCCCGTCGGCCGCGACGAGCCCGTTCCGTTCGAGCAGGGCCAGGGCGGCCAGGGTGCCGGCCCGCTGCGAGCCGTCGAGCACCTTCACCGCGACCGCCGGACCGCCGGGCAACCCCATGACCATGACGCCCTCGGCACCGAACTTCGCGAGCACCTGCAGCCGCTCGATGGTCACCGTGTTCGCACGTCCGACGCCGTCGATCGCCCACGGGTGGGCCAGGACCGCGTCGGTCAGGGCAGCGGAATCGTGGTCGGCCCGTGCCACGACCCCGGCGAACCCGCGCGCGAGCCCGGTCAGGGTCAGTGGGAACACGGGAGCGCCGCAGCCGTCCGTGCCGACCAGGTCGACGGTCTCGTGCGTGTACTCCTCGACCACGGAACGCACCCGCTGCTGCAACGGGTGCTCCGTGTCCAGGTACGTGGCTTCGTCCCAGCCGTTCACCCGGCAGGCGGCGAGCATGCCGGCGTGCTTGCCGGAGCAGTTCATGGCCAGTCGGCGGGGGCCGTCCATCGTGCGGGCGGTCCCGCGGTCGAAGGGCATGTCCGGCGGGCAACCGAGGTCGGCCTCGACGTGGTCGAAGGACTCGAGCATGTGCAGGGCGAGCGCCTGGTGCGCGGCGGTGCCGGCGTGGCTCGCGGTGGTGAGGACGAGCTCCTCGTCGGAGAACAGCGCACCGGCTCGTCGGACCGCCAGCGCCTGGAACGGCTTCATGGTGGAACGCGGGTAGATGCTCGCGGTCACGTCGCCGACGGAGTCGATCACCGTGCCGGTCGCGTCGACGACGACGCCGGCTCCGACGTGTCGGCTCTCGTCGAACCCTGAGCGTTCGAGCACCGCCAACTCGACGGAACCGTCGGCGGTGAGAGGATGGCGATCACTGCGGACTTCGGGGCTCACCGTCATGCCGCCATGCTAGCCAAGGCGAAGGGGCGCACCCGTGCACGACCACTCCTACGAGGTCTCCGTCAGCTGGACCGGCGACCGCGGGACCGGCACCTCCGGGTACCGCGACTACGGCCGCGAACACGTCGTCTCGGCCACCGGCAAGCCGGACGTCCCCGGCTCCGCCGACCCGACGTTCCGCGGGGACCGTGACCGTTGGAACCCCGAGGAGATGGTGGTCGCGGCACTGGCCCAGTGCCACATGCTCAGCTACCTGCACGTCGCGGTCACGAAGGGCTTCACCGTCGTCGACTACCGGGACACCGCGACCGCGTCGCTCCGCCTGAACCGCGACGGGTCGGGCGAGCTGACCGAGGCGACCCTGCACCCGGTGGTCACGATCCTCGAGGCCGACCGGGTGGCGGACGCCGAGGCCGCGCACACCACGGCCAACGAGCTCTGCTTCATCGCGCGGTCGGTGGCGTTCCCGGTGCACCACGAGCCGCAGCTGGTCGTCCGACCTGCGTCATTGGCAGGGGACTCTTCGGCTGGTGGGGCAGACTAGGTTCCCGTGAAGCGTCTCCGCCTGCTCCCGATCGCCATCGTCCCCGCCGTCGTGCTGGGACTCGCCGCCTGCTCCGGCTCCGGTTCGAGCGGGCCCTCGGCCTCGCCGACCCCGTCGGCCAGTGCCACGGCCTCGGCGATCACCTCGTGCCCCGACCCCGGCAAGTCGTCCGACTCGATCAAGGCGACCGGGGCGTTCGGGGGAGCGCAGGCGCCGACCGTGAAGTTCGCGTCCGGTCTGTCCGCCAAGACCCCGCAGGCCACCCGGCTCGTGCAGGGCAAGGGCGCGTCCCTCGACGAGGGCGACTACGCGCAGGTCTCCTACAGCGTGTACGAAGCGTCCGACGCCAAGAAGCTCGGCACCGTCGGCTTCGACGAGGGCAACCCGCAGGTGCTCTCCGTCGGTGGCAAGGGCTTCGGCGCGCTCCTGGCCTGCTCGAAGGTCGGCGACCGGATCGCCGCGGTCGGACAGTCCTCCGCACTCGGCTTCAACACCGGCGGCGAGATCGTCGTGGTCGCCGACGTCGTCGCGCAGACCCCGACCAAGGCGAACGGCACCCCGCAGGACCAGGACCCGGGACTGCCCACGGTCAAGGACAAGGCTTCCGGTGAGCCGGAGATCACGGTCCCGAAGGGCGTGAAGGCACCCACGAAGACCACGGTCGAGGTGCTGAAGCAGGGCGACGGCGCCGCGATCGCCGACGGCGACACCGCGCTCGTGCAGTACAAGGGCGTCGTCTACGACACCGGCAAGGAGTTCGACTCCTCGTGGTCGAAGGGCGTCCCCACCACCTTCACCGTCTCGGAGAGCGCGCTCATCAAGGGCTTCGTCACCGGGCTCGTCGGCCAGAAGGTCGGCTCGCAGGTGCTCATCGTCGCCACGCCGGAGGACGCCTACGGCGCCAACCCGCGGGAGGGCTCGGGCATCCCGAAGAACGCCACGCTCGTCTTCGTCGTCGACATCCTCGCCAAGGGCTGACCGTGACGGACGACCGCGTCGGCAGCGCCGGTCCGGAGCGTCGGCGCATCGTCGTCCTCGGCAGCACCGGCTCGATCGGCACCCAGGCGCTCGACGTCGTCGCCCGCAACCCCGACCGGTTCGAGGTCGTCGGGCTCACTGCCGGCAGCAACCGTGCACTGGTCGCCGAGCAGGCCGCCCGGTTCGGCGTCCGCGACACGGCGTTCGGTGCGGCGGACTCGGAGCAGCTCATCCGCAGCGTCGAGGCCGACGTCGTCCTGAACGGCATTACGGGCTCGGTCGGCCTCGGGCCGACGCTCGCGGCGCTCGAGAGCGGCGCCACACTGGCCCTCGCCAACAAGGAGAGCCTGATCGTCGGCGGCTCGCTCGTGCAGCAGGCCGCGGCGCCCGGGCAGATCGTGCCCGTCGACAGCGAGCACTCCGCGATCGCGCAGGCGCTCCGTTCCGGCGCCGACACCGAGGTGCAGCGGCTCGTCCTCACCGCGAGCGGCGGTCCTTTCCGCGGGCGCACCCGTGAGCAGCTCCGCGACGTCACCCCCGCCCAGGCGCTGGCGCACCCCACCTGGGACATGGGACTCGTCGTCACGACGAACTCCGCGACCCTGGTCAACAAGGGGCTCGAGGTCATCGAGGCGCACCTGCTCTTCGGCGTGCCGTACGACCGCATCGACGTCACCGTGCACGCGCAGTCGATCGTGCACTCGATGGTCGAGTTCGTCGACGGCTCCACCATCGCCCAGGCATCGCCGCCGGACATGCGGCTGCCGATCGCGCTCGGCCTGGCCTGGCCGGACCGCGTGCCCGGCGTCGGCACCCCGCTCGACTGGACGACCGCGAGCACGTGGACGTTCGAGCCCCTCGACCAGGACGCCTTCGGAGCCGTTGCCCTCGCGAAGCGGGTGGGCGAACTGGGTGGGACGTTCCCGGCCGTGTTCAACGCCGCGAACGAGCAGGCCGTCGCCGCGTTCCACGCCGGCGCGATCGGTTTCCTGGACATCGTCGACACGGTCGAGCGCATCGTCGAGGAGCACACCGCGGGGGAGCCCTCACTCGACGGCGTGCTCGCTGCGGAGCAGTGGGCGCGCACCGCTGCGGACCGCGCACTGACCCGCTGACGCGGGTCGCGCCTCCCGTCCGACGCGGAGGCGGCAGACCGCGGACGTGACGCACCGGCCTGGAGGCCCAGCTCGCCTCGCAGACGGCGCTCGGCTCCGTCATGGAATCAGTCCCGTACTCTTTCCCGGTGACCGTCGAAACCGTCCTGCTCTTCGTCCTCGGCGTGGTCGTCTTCATCATCGGCCTGCTGGTCTCGATCGGACTCCACGAGCTGGGGCACCTGTCCTTCGCGAAGCTCTTCAACGTCAAGGTGACGCAGTACTCGCTGGGCTTCGGCAAGGCGATGTGGTCGTTCAAGCGGGGTGAGACCGAGTACGGCATCCGCCCGATCCTGCTGGGCGGGTACATCTCGATGGTGGGCATGCTCAAGCCGCGCGCTTCGGGCCGCGAGATCACGAACACGGGGATGTACAGCGCGTTCGTGCAGGACGCCCGTCAGGCCAGCGCCGAGCAGATCGCGGACTCCGGCGGCGACGACTCCCGCGCCTTCTACCGCCTGACGCCGTGGAAGCGGATCATCGTGATGGTCGCAGGCCCGGCGATGAACCTGGTGATCGGCATCGTGCTGTTCGGCGTGCTGCTGTGCGGGTTCGGGGCACCGACCACGACCTTCACGTCGAGTGTCGGCTGCGTCCTGCCGAACAGCCGGACGACCGAGTGTTCGCCCGGCGACGCCGTGTCCCCGGCGAAGCAGGCCGGCATCGAGTCCGGCGACGTCGTGCTCTCGGTGAACGGCGAGCAGGACCCCACGATCACGCGCGTCTCCCAGGTCTTCCAGGAGTCCGCGGGTGAGCAGGTCACCGTGGTCGTCGACCGCGACGGCGCGCGGAAGACGCTCGAGATCACCCCGACGACCGCCACCCGTGACGTCTACGACGCCGAGGGGAAGGTCGTCAAGAACGACGACGGCACCACGAAGACCCAGCGCGTCGGCGTGGTCGGCGTCAGCATCGGTCAGTCCTTGGTGCGGCAGTCCCCGGCCGCGGTCCTGCCCGCGACGGGCGCCCAGATCGCCGCGTCGGCGCACCTGATCATCGACCTGCCGCAGCGTCTGGTCGCGGTGTGGAACGCCGCGTTCGGTGCGCAGGAGCGGTCGCAGGACAGCCCCGTGTCGGTGGTCGGTGTCGGTCGTGCGATCGGGGAGGTCTCGTCGATGAGCGGTGTCCCCGTGGTCGACAAGGCGTACACGATCCTCGGGCTGCTGGCCTCGCTCAACATCGGCCTGTTCGTGCTCAACATGGTGCCGCTGCTGCCGCTCGACGGCGGGCACATCGCGGGCGCGCTGTGGGAAGCGATCAAACGACGGTCGTTCAAGCTCGTCGGCAAGGCCGACCCGGGGCCCATCGACCTGGCGAAGACGATGCCGCTGACGATGGTCGTCGTGGTGCTGCTGGCGGGCATGAGCGCGCTGCTCATCTACGCCGACATCGTCCGACCTGTGAACCTGTTCGGGTAGCGCTCGGAGCCACTACGCTCAGCGCATGAGCACAGCCGCCACGAACCCTCCCGAGGTTCGCGCCGTCGAACGACAGGGGCTCGACGTCATCGCCGAGTCGGATCGGAAGGGCTCCCCGAGGGGGCTGTTCTGGCCGTGGTTCGCGGCGAACATCTCCGTCCTCGGCATCGCGTACGGGTCGTTCGTCATCGGGTTCGGTATCTCGCTGGCCCAGGCGACGATCGTCTCGGTCATCGGGGTGGTGTTCTCGTTCCTGCTGTGCGGCATCGTCGCGATCGCCGGCAAGCGCGGTTCGGCGCCGACCATGGTGCTGAGCCGAGCGGCGTTCGGGGTCCGCGGCAACCGGGTGCCCTCGTTCCTCAGCTGGGTCCTCACCGTCGGGTGGGAGACCTCGCTCGCCGCGCTGGCGGTCCTGGCGACCTCGACGGTCTTCACCGAGCTCGGTTGGGACGGCGGGGTGCTGACGAAGGTCGTCGCGCTGATCGTCGTCGCAGCGCTCGTGGTCGGCGCCGGGATCGCCGGGTTCGACGTGATCATGCGCCTGCAGACCGTGATCACCGTCGTCACCGCCGTGTTGACCGTCGTCTACATCGTGCTCGCCGCGCCGACGATCGACTTCGCGGCGCTCGGTGCCCTGCCGTCCGGCAGCACCCAGAACGTCATCGGGGCGCTCGTGCTCGTGATGACCGGGTTCGGCCTGGGCTGGGTGAACGCCGCCGCCGACTACTCGCGGTACCTGCCGCGGGGCGCGTCCACCGGTGGTGTCGTCGGGTGGACGACCCTCGGCGGCGCACTGGCGCCGGCGATCCTCGTGGTCTTCGGCGTCCTGCTCGCCGGGTCCTCGCCGGACCTGAACGCGGCGATCCAGGACGACCCGATCGGCGCGCTCACCACGATCCTGCCGATCTGGTTCCTCATCCCGTTCGCGATCGTGGCGATCCTCGGGCTCGTCGGGGGAGCCGTCCTCGACATCTACTCGTCGGGCCTCGCGCTGCTCAGCGCCGGCGTGAAGATCCCGCGGCCGGTCGCCGCCGGGGTCGACGGCGCGTTCATGGTCGCCGGCGCCGTGTACATCGCCTTCTTCTCGGAGAGCTTCGTGAAGCCGTTCCAGGCGTTCCTCGTGACCCTCGGAGTGCCGATCGCCGCGTGGGCCGGCATCTTCGTCGCCGATGTCCTGCTCCGTCGTCGCGCCTACGCCGAGGCGGAGCTCGACGATCGCCGCGGGCGCTACGGAGACGTCCGGTGGCTGCCGATCGCGCTCGTCGTGCTCGGCACGGTGCTCGGCTGGGGTCTGGTCACGAACACGTACGGCGTCCCCGCGTGGCTGAACTGGCAGGGCTACCTGCTCGGCCCGTTCGGACTCGGCGGACGCGGGGGGGCCTGGGCGTACGCGAACCTCGGCGTGCTCGTGGCCCTGCTGGTCGGGTTCCTCGGCACGCTGCTGTTCGCGCGTGGGTCGATCCGCCGTCAGGAAGCACTGAGCACCCCGGAAGCACTCGGCACCCCGGACGACCTGCGATGAGCGCGGAGGTCCCCGACGACGCCTGGCTCGTCGTCATCGACATGCAGCAGGTCTTCACGGGCGAGAACCCGTGGGCGGCACCGCGCTTCGACCACGCCGGCGCCGGCATCGAACGGCTCCTGCCCCGGTTCACCGGTCGCACGGTCTTCACCCGCTTCGTCGCCCCGGTCCAGCCCGAGGGTGCGTGGGTGCCGTACTACCGCGAATGGCCCTTTGCGCTGCTCCCGGACGCCGACCCGCTGTACGCGCTCACCGAGCCCTTCGCGTCTGCTGCCGCGGACCGGAACGACCCCGTCGTCACGGAACCGACCTTCGGCAAGTGGGGGACGGGCCTTCAGGCCGTCGTCGGCGACCATCCGCACCTGGTGCTCACGGGGGTGTCGACCGACTGCTGCGTGCTGTCGACCGCGCTGGCGGCGGCGGATGCCGGCGCGACGGTGACGGTCGTGGCCGACGCCTGCGCCGGCGCCAGCGACGCGGACCACGACCGGGCCCTCGCGGTGATGCGGCTCTACGCCCCGCTCATCACGGTCGTGGACTCGGTCAGGGAGCTCTGAACGGACCCACGGGGACCGGAGCCGGCATGGTCAGACCGAGCGCGTAGAGTGCTCACGTGCCCGCAGTCAACCTCGGTATGCCCAAGTCCCCCGAAACCCTCGCTCCGCGTCGCAAGTCGCGGCAGATCCGGGTCGGCAAGGTGCTCGTGGGCGGCGACGCCCCGGTGTCCGTGCAGTCGATGACCACGACGCAGACCACCAACATCAACGCGACGCTGCAGCAGATCGCCGAGCTCACGGCGTCGGGCTGCGACATCGTCCGGGTCGCCGTGCCCACGCAGGACGACGCCGACGCGCTGGCGATCATCGCGAAGAAGTCGCAGATCCCCGTGATCGCCGACATCCACTTCCAGCCGAAGTACGTCTTCCAGGCGATCGACGCCGGCTGCGCGGCGGTCCGCGTCAACCCGGGCAACATCCGCAAGTTCGACGACCAGGTCGGCGCGATCGCCAAGGCTGCCAAGGACGCCGGCGTCTCGCTCCGCATCGGTGTGAACGCGGGGTCGCTCGAGCCGAGCCTGCTCCAGAAGTACGGCAAGGCCACCCCCGAGGCGCTCGTCGAGTCCGCCGTGTGGGAAGCCTCCCTGTTCGAGGAGCACGACTTCCACGACTTCAAGATCTCGGTCAAGCACAACGACCCGATCGTCATGGTGAAGGCCTACCGCCAGCTCGCCGCCGCTGGTGACTGGCCGCTGCACCTCGGTGTGACCGAGGCCGGGCCGGAGTTCCAGGGCACCATCAAGAGCGCCACCGCGTTCGGCATCCTGCTGGCCGAGGGCATCGGTGACACCATCCGCGTGTCGCTCTCCGCCCCGCCCGCGCAAGAGGTCAAGGTCGGCCTGCAGATCCTGCAGTCGCTCAACCTGCGGGAGCGCAAGCTCGAGATCGTCTCCTGCCCCAGCTGCGGCCGCGCCCAGGTCGACGTCTACCAGCTCGCGAACGACGTCACGAAGGGGCTCGAGGGCATGACCGTTCCGCTCCGCGTGGCCGTCATGGGCTGCGTCGTGAACGGACCGGGCGAGGCGCGTGAGGCCGACCTCGGCGTCGCCTCCGGCAACGGCAAGGGGCAGATCTTCGTCAAGGGCCAGGTCGTCAAGACCGTGCCCGAGGCCGAGATCGTCCAGACGCTCATCAACGAGGCGAACCGCATCGCGGACGAGATGGGTCCCGCGGCCGCCACCGGCACGCCCCAGGTGATCATGGCGCCGTAGGCACGACCACCCTCCGGACCGGAGGCCCGGTGCCAGCTGGCACCGGGCCTCCGGTCCGTCGTCGTGCGGTGCTGGTGCCGGCGCCGGTCTGCACGGTGCGGGCTTCGCGCTTCCGTGTGGGGTTGATCGCCCCGTGCGAGCCTGCAGGCGCGCACGGAGCGGCTGGTGCCGCACCTGCCGATCAACCCCGCACCGTGCAGCGCTGCTCCGCGACGCCGGCGACGCCGGCGACGCCGGCGACGTCGGCGACACGCCTGCCGCACCGGGGAACGGCCTGGAGGCCCGGCGCGGCTGCTCGACGTGCGTCCCGTCGGCACGGTGCGGACTTCGCGAGCGGCAGCCGGGTTGATCGCCCCGTGCGAGCCCGCAGGCGCGCACGGAGCGGCTCGTGCCGCACGAGCCGGCGAACCTCGCACCGTGCCGAGCGGCGATCCTCGTGCACAGCGGCGGGGACACCGCCGGGAACCCGCGCCGCCGGCCCGCCGCCACTAGGCTTGCCCCGTGGTCACACGGCTTTCGCATCTGTTCCTCCGTACGCTCCGCGACGACCCCTCCGACGCCGAGGTGACGAGCCACAAGCTGCTCGTCCGCGCCGGGTACGTCCGTCGCCAGTCCCCGGGGATCTTCGCCTGGCTGCCGCTCGGCCTCCGGGTGCGCGCCAAGATCGAGGCGATCATCCGCGACGAGATGGTCGCAGCCGGTGCGCAGGAGGTCCTGCTGCCAGCGCTCCTGCCGCGTGAGCCCTACGAGGCGACGAACCGCTGGACCGAGTACGGCGACGGCATGTTCCGCCTGCAGGACCGCAAGGGGTCCGACTACCTGCTCGCCCCCACGCACGAGGAGATGTTCGCGCTCCTGGTGAAGGACCTGTACTCGTCCTACAAGGACCTGCCGGTCACCCTGTTCCAGATCCAGGACAAGTACCGCGACGAGGCCCGGCCCCGCGCCGGACTCCTGCGCGGCCGCGAGTTCACGATGAAGGACGCCTACTCGTTCGACCTCACGGACGAGGGGCTCGAGCGCAGCTACCAGGTCATGCGCGATGCGTACGAGAAGATCTTCGCCCGCCTGGGCCTCGACTACGTCATCGTCAAGGCCGACGCCGGCGCGATGGGCGGCTCCAAGTCCGAGGAGTTCCTGCACCCGATCGGCGTCGGCGAGGACACCTTCGTCCGCAGCGCCGGCGGTTACGCGGCCAACGTCGAGGCGTACGTCACCCCGGTCCCCGAGTCCCTGCCGGTCGAGGGCCAGCCCGAACCCGTGCTCCTGCCGGCGTCGGACACCCCGACGATCGACACCCTCGTCGCCCACGCCAACCAGGTCGCCCCGCGCGACGGCGCACCGTGGACCGCGGCCGACACGCTGAAGAACGTCGTCCTCGCGCTCACGCACCTCGACGGCACGCGCGAGGTCGTGGTCGTCGGCCTGCCCGGTGACCGCGACGTCGACCTGAAGCGCGCCGAGGTGTCGTTCGCCCCGGCCGAGGTCGAGGCCGCCGGCGACGACGACTTCAAGAAGCACCGTGGCCTGGTGAAGGGCTACATCGGCCCGCAGGTCCTGGGCGCCGACAGCGCCACCGGCATCCGCTACTTCGTCGACCCGCGCGTGGTCGACGGCACGAGCTGGATCACCGGCGCCAACGAGCGCGGCGTGCACGTCTCCGGCGTCGTCGCCGGCCGCGACTTCGTGGCCGACGGTGTCGTCGAGGTCTCCGACGTCCGTGCCGGCGACCCGTCCCCGGACGGCTCCGGCCCCCTCGAGACCGCCCGCGGCATGGAGATCGGGCACGTCTTCCAGCTCGGTCGCAAGTACGCCGAGGCGCTCGGCCTCAAGGTGCAGGACGAGAACGGCAAGCTCGCCACGGTGACGATGGGCTCCTACGGCATCGGCGTGACCCGCATCCTCGCGATCCTGGCCGAGTCCCACAACGACGAGAAGGGCCTGGTCTGGCCGAAGAACGTCGCACCGTTCGACGTGCACATCGTCGCCACGGGTCGCGACCAGGTCGCCTACGAGCTGGCATCCTCGGTCGTCGCCGAGCTCGAGGGCGAACGGTTCGACGTGCTCTACGACGACCGCCCGAAGGTGTCGCCCGGCGTGAAGCTCCGTGACGCCGAACTGCTCGGCATGCCGATCGTCGTCGTCGCGGGTCGCGGCGCCGCCGACGGCGTCGTCGAGCTGTGGGACCGTGCGACGGGCGACCGCCGCGACGTGCCGGTGGCCGAACTGCTCGACGCGGTCCGCGCGATCTGACACGACGCCGTCGTGTCCGCTGGACACCGCCGATCCGACGAGACGCCGCCCAACCGGGCGGCGTCTCGCGCATCTGGCGGCGTCTCGGCGAGACGACGGCGTGTCACGACCTGGACGTGACCACCTGGCGGACGGGAGGCCCGTGGCGACGCCGCCACGGGCCTCCTGTCCGCCGTCTGGTTCTGGGGTACGCTTGTGGCCGACTTCTGCGCAGTTCCACCCCGCAGGAGCGACTCATCTGAATACGGAGGCACCTCGGTGAAGATCGATCTCGCAGTCCTGCGACTCATGGAGCGCGAGCGGGAGATCCCGTTCGACGAGCTCGTCCAGATCATCGAATCTGCCATCCTGACCGCCTACCAGAAGCACGCCGACGAGAACGGCGAGCCGGCCCACGCGCAGTCGCGTGTGGAGCTCGACCGCAAGTCCGGCGAGGTCAGCGTCTACGTCCCCGAGCTCGACGACGAGGGCACCGTCATCGGTGAAGCCGTCGACCAGCCGAGCGACTTCGGGCGCATCGCGGCCTTCGCGGCGAAGCAGGTCATCAACCAGCGCCTGCGCGACATCGGCGACGACAAGATCCTCGGCGAGTTCCGCGGCAAGGAAGGCGACATCGTCGCCGGCGTGGTCCAGCAGGGCCCGAACCCGAAGATGGTGCACGTCGACCTCGGCACGATCGAGGCGATCCTGCCGCCCGAGGAGCAGGTGCCGGGGGAGTCCTACACGCACGGCTCCCGCATCCGCGTCTACGTGACGAGTGTCGCCCGCGGCAACAAGGGTCCGCAGATCACCGTCTCGCGCACGCACCCGGGCCTGGTCCGGAAGCTCTTCGCGCTCGAGGTCCCGGAGATCGCGTCCGGCGTCGTCGAGATCACCTCCCTCGCCCGCGAGGCCGGTCACCGCACGAAGATCGCCGTCAAGGCCAACGAGCCCGGTGTCAACGCGAAGGGCGCCTGCATCGGCGAGCTCGGCGCACGTGTCCGGTCCGTCACGAACGAGCTCGGTGCCGAGAAGATCGACATCGTCGACTACTCGTCCGACCTGGCGTCGTTCGTCGCGAGCGCCCTGTCGCCGGCCAAGGTGACGAGCGCGTTCGTGCTCGACGCCTCGACGAAGGCCGTCCGCGCACTCGTGCCGGACTACCAGCTGTCGCTCGCGATCGGCAAGGAAGGCCAGAACGCCCGCCTCGCCGCGAAGCTCACCGGTGCACGCATCGACATCCAGCCGGACTCCATCCTGGACGGCGAGGACTAGGACGATTTCGCCCCCGGCGTGCCCCTCGAGGGCGCGCCGGATCGCGCACGTCCGAGGCAAGGAGTAGAGTGGTTCCCGTCAGAACGTGCATCGGCAGTCGCCGTCGCGCTTCCCGATCCTCCCTCCTCCGAGTCGTTGCCCTGAGCGATGGCCGTGTCGTGGCGGATCCGAAGGCAGTCATGCCGGGCCGGGGAGCATGGCTCACACCGACCGTCGATGCCTACGATCTGGCCGTCAAGCGCAGGGCTTTCCGCCGTGCGCTCCGGTTGGATCGCGATCCCGACACGTCCGCGGTGCTCGACCACATCGCCGGTCTCCCACAGGAACCGGCCGAGCGCCCGGACATGACAGAACAGGCTGAACGGCTTATGGACAACTGATGAGCGGCTCGAAGTGAGACCCGTCATCCATTGAGTCCTGCCCCTTCGCGGGGTGGGACCCGTGAAGGAGAACAGTGGCTAAACCACGCGTACACGAGATCGCAAGCGAACTCGGCGTCGACAGCAAGACCGCACTCGAAAAGCTCAAGGAGCTCGGCGAGTTCGTCCGGGGTGCCAGCTCGAGCATCGAGCCCCCCGTGGCACGGAAGCTCCGTGCCGCCCTGCAGGCTGACGGCGTCCCCGCGTCGAAGCCCGCCGACTCGGCGTCCGCGCCGAGCGCACCCGCCAAGGCCAGCGCGCCGAAGTCGAGTGCACCCAAGCCCGGCGGCCCCCGTCCGGGTCCGGCTCGTCCGGCCCCCGCGCCGGAGCCCGAGGCCCCGGCAGCACCCGCTGCCGACGTGCCGGCACCGGCCGCACCGAAGTCCGTCGCCCAGCGGCAGGCCGAGGCCGAGGCCGCGCAGAAGGCCCGTGCCGAGAAGCAGGCCGCTGAGCAGCAGGCCGCCGCGCAGGCCGGCGACTCGACCGACGAGGCACCGAAGTCCGACGCGGTGAAGCCGGGCAGCAGCCCGAAGGCTCCCGCGGCGGCCGGTCCGAAGCCGGGTGGCCCCAAGCCGGGTGCACGTCCGGGCAACAACCCGTACTCGTCGAACCAGGGCATGGGCTCGCGCCCGCCGCGCCCCGGCAACAACCCGTACTCCTCCAACCAGGGCATGGGCCAGCGCCCGGCCGCCGGCGCAGCCGGTGGCGGTGGCATCCCACGTCCGCAGCCCCCGCGTCCGGGCACGCCCCGTCCGGGTGCTCCGCGTCCGGGTGGTCCCGGTCAGGGCAACCGTCCCAACGGCTTCGGGCAGCGCCCGGGCCAGGGTGGTGGCCGTGGCGGCCCCGGTGCACGTCCGGGTGCCGGCGGCGGTGCCGGTGGCGGCTTCCCGCGTCCGGCCTTCAGCGGCCCGCGTCCCGCCGGTGGCGGTGGCCGTGGTCGTGGCCCCGGTGGTGGTACCGCCGGTGCGTTCGGTCGCGGTGGCGGCAAGAGCCGTGCCCGCAAGTCGAAGCGGACGAAGCGCGCCGAGTACGAGATGCGTCAGGCCCCGTCGCTCGGCGGTGTGCAGGTCCCTCGTGGCGACGGCAACACGGTCGTCCGACTCCGTCGTGGTGCGAGCATCTCGGACTTCGCGGACAAGATCGACGCCATGCCCGGCAACCTCGTGACGGTGCTGTTCCACCTCGGTGAGATGGCGACCGCGACCGAGTCGCTGGACGAGGCCACGTTCGAGGTCCTCGGTGACGAGCTGGGCTACAAGATCCAGATCGTCTCGCCCGAGGACGAGGACAAGGAGCTCCTCGAGGGCTTCGACATCGACCTCGAAGCAGAACTCGAGGACGAAGACGACGACGTGCTGCAGCAGCGGCCGCCGGTGGTCACCGTCATGGGTCACGTCGACCACGGCAAGACCCGCCTCCTCGACGCGATCCGCAACTCGAAGGTCGTCGAGGGCGAGGCCGGCGGCATCACCCAGCACATCGGTGCGTACCAGATCGTCGCCCAGCACGAGGGCATCGACCGCCCGATCACCTTCATCGACACCCCGGGTCACGAGGCCTTCACGGCCATGCGTGCCCGTGGTGCCCAGGTGACGGACATCGCGATCCTCGTGGTCGCGGCGGACGACGGCATCATGCCCCAGACCATCGAGGCGTTGAACCACGCGCAGTCGGCCGGTGTGCCGATCGTCGTCGCGGTCAACAAGATCGACAAGGAAGGCGCGAACCCCGCCAAGGTCCGCCAGCAGCTCACCGAGTACAACCTGGTGGCCGAGGAGTACGGCGGCGACGTCATGTTCGTCGACGTGTCGGCGCGGCAGAACATCGGTATCCAGGAGCTCCTGGACGCCGTGCTGCTCACCGCGGACGCCGGTCTCGACCTGCGTGCCAACCCCGACAAGGACGCACGTGGTGTGGCGATCGAAGCCCGACTCGACAAGGGTCGCGGTGCAGTCGCCACGGTCCTCATCCAGTCCGGCACGCTCCACGTCGGTGACGCCATCGTGGCCGGCACGGCGTACGGCCGTGTCCGTGCGATGACGGACGAGAACGGGGTCGCGGTCAAGGCTGCGACGCCGAGCCGCCCCGTCCAGGTGCAGGGTCTGTCCTCGGTGCCCCGCGCCGGTGACACCTTCCTCGTCACGGAAGAAGACCGCACGGCCCGTCAGATCGCTGAGAAGCGTGAAGCGGCCGAGCGCAACGCCCTGCTGGCGAAGTCGCGCAAGCGCATCTCGCTCGAGGACTTCACCCGTGCGCTCGAAGAGGGCAAGGTCGAGTCGCTCAACCTCATCATCAAGGGTGACGTCTCCGGTGCCGTCGAGGCACTCGAGCAGTCGCTCCTGGACATCGAGGTCGACGACAGCGTCCAGCTCCGCATCCTGCACCGCGGTGTCGGTGCGATCACGGAGTCGGACATCGACCTCGCCACGATCGACAACGCCATCGTCATCGGCTTCAACGTCCGTCCGGACGTCAAGGCCCGTGAACGTGCGGCGCGCGAAGGCATCGACGTGCGCTTCTACTCGGTCATCTACAACGCACTCGACGACATCGAGCAGTCCCTCAAGGGCATGCTCAAGCCCGAGTACGAAGAGGTCCAGTCGGGCGTCGCCGAGATCCGCGAGGTGTTCCGTTCCTCGAAGTTCGGCAACATCGCGGGTGTCATCGTCCGCTCCGGCACGATCACGCGCAACGCCAAGGCGCGCGTCATCCGCGAGGGCGTCGTGGTCGCCGATGGCCTGGCCATCGAGTCGCTGCGTCGCTTCAAGGACGACGTGACCGAGGTCCGCACGGACTTCGAAGCCGGTATCGGTCTGGGCAAGTTCAACGACATCCAGATCGGCGACGAGGTCGAGACGACCGAACTCGTCGAGAAGCCGCGCGACTGATCGCGTGACTCCTCTGGGCCCCGGCCTCCCCACGCGGGAGGCCGGGGCCCGACCCCTTTCCCACGCAGGACCACCGGCGGGAAGCGTCCCGCCACTGCCTCAGGAGGCACCCACATGGCCGATCCGCAGCGCGCACGCAAGATGGCGGACCGCATCAAGGAAGTCGTCGCACGTCGACTCGACAAGGGTCTGCGGGACCCGCGACTCGGGTTCGTCACGATCACCGACGTCCGTGTGACCGGTGACCTGCAGCACGCGTCGATCTTCTACACCGTCTACGGCACCGACGAGGAGCGCGCAGACTCCGCAGCGGCGCTCAAGGCCGCGACCGGCATGCTCCGGTCCGAGGTCGGCAAGAACATCACCGCCCGGCTCACGCCGTCGCTGGAGTTCATCGCAGACGCCCTGCCCGAGACCTCGGCGCACATGGAGGACCTGCTCGTGCAGGCCCAGGTGCGCGACGAGCAGGTCCGTGCGGCCTCGGTCGGCGCGTCGTACGCCGGCGACGCCGACCCGTACAAGCGCGACGAGGACGACGAGGACGACGACTCCGAGGACGACGGCGCCGCCGAAGCCCGTTCCTAGACCCCGGGCAGCTGGTAGCCGCTCGCGTCGTCGCCGACGGCGAGACCGTCACGCAGCAGCGACGCGAGCGCCCGGTCGCGCTGGTCTGCGTCCGGCCACACCGGTTCGATCTCGGACCGGGTGACCGGCACGTCGCTGGAGCGCAGCTCGGCCATGATCAGCCCGCGGACCTGCCGATCACTGCCGGCGAACTTCGCCTGGCGCGGTGCCCGCGGTCCGTCGTGCTCCGGGTAGCCGGCAGCACGCCAGGCGCAGCGGTCCGCGATCGGGCAGGCGTCGCACGCGGGGGAGCGTGAGACGCACACCAGGGCGCCGAGCTCCATCACGGCGGCGTTCGTGGCCGCGGCGTCGTCACGGTCCACCGGCAGGACGGACTCCATCAACGGGAGGTCCTGCTTCGCCTTCGCCGGCCCGGGTTCGCCCTGGCCGAGGACCGCCCGTGCGAGCACGCGGCGAACGTTGACGTCGACGACCGGGTGCCGGTCGCCGTAGGCGAAGACCGCGACGGCCCGTGCGGTGTAGTCGCCGATGCCCGGCAGCGCGAGCAGGGCGTCTACGTCCCGAGGCACCACGTTGCCGTGGTCGGTCGCGATCGCGGTCGCCGCGGCGTGCAGCGCGAGCGCGCGTCTCGGGTAGCCGAGCCGGTCCCAGGCGCGCACCGCCTCGGACGGAGGCGATTCTGCGAGGTCGCGAGGCGTCGGCCACCGGGTGAGCCACGCCTCCAGACGGGGGATCACGCGCGCGACCTGCGTCTGCTGCAGCATGATCTCGCTGACCAGGGTGCCCCAGGCGGGGAAGCCGGGGCGGCGCCACGGCAGGTCCCGCGCCTGCTGCCGGAACCACGCGATCAGCGGGGTGGCGATGTCGGGCTGTTCCGGCGTGGCCGGTTCCTGCACGCCGGCTCCCGCGGTCGGGTTGTCCACATTCTGTCTGGAGGCCCGACTCGCGTTCACCACGACAGCCTACGGTGGACGCATGGCACGCTGGGCACCCGAAGAGACCGACACGATGGCCGCGATCGCTGCAGAGGCGATCGCGCAGGTCGGCACCAACCGCACCGTCATCGGCATCGACGGGCAGGACGGCACCGACCTCGAACGGGTCGCCGCCGCGCTCGTCTCCGGGTTCGAGCAGCACGGGGTCTCCGCCATGGCGGCCGCTGCGCCGTCGGCCGACCAGGACACGCTCCGGGCTGATCTGGTCACGCCCTTCCGCACGACCGGTGCCGGCGACGGCGTGTTGATCGTGCACGGGCGGGGCCTCCTCGCCCCCGGGGTCCGCACCCTGTGGCGCTGGTCGCTGTGGGTGGAGCAGGAAGCCGGGCGGCTCGAGCGCCGGGCCGACGTCAAGATCGCGGCCTCCGCGGTGCTCGACGTCACCGATCCCGAGCACCCCCGCCGTGAGTGGAACGACGCCTGCTGACCGGCGCTGGTAATCTCTCCTGGTGCTCGAAACCGCGCCGGACGGCATCCTCCTCGTCGACAAACCGCAGGGGATCTCCAGCCACCGGGTGGTCTCCATCGCCCGCCGGCGACTCGGCCTGAAGAAGGTCGGCCACGCGGGCACCCTCGACCCCATGGCCACCGGGCTGCTCCTGCTCGGCATCGGGCCGTCGACCCGGTTGCTCACGCACCTGGTGGGGCTCGACAAGACGTACACGGCGACCATCCGGCTCGGTGTGTCGACGGACTCCGACGACGCCGACGGCACGCCCACCACGGCTCCCGGTGTGGCCGTTGCCGACGTCTCGGAGGCCGCCGTCGAGGCTGCCGTCGCCGAACAGCGCGGTGTGATCGACCAGGTCCCGTCCACCGTCAGTGCGATCAAGGTCGACGGGCGCCGCGCCTACGACCTGGCGCGGAAGGGTGAGGCGGTCGAACTCAAGTCCCGCACGGTGACCGTCTCGCAGTTCGACGTCACGAACCGCAACGACCGGACCGTCACCGTGGACGGCACGGACGTCGCCGTGGTGGACCTCGATGTCGTCGTCACCTGCTCCTCGGGCACCTACGTCCGTGCGCTCGCCCGTGACGTCGGCGCGACGCTCGGCACCGGCGCACACCTCGTCGCGCTCCGTCGGACCCGGGTCGGACCGTTCGACGTGCAGGACGCGATCGACCTCGAGGACGATGCCGTCGACGTCCGCGCCGCGCTCGCACGTCCGGCGGACATCGCCCGCCGACTGTTCTCCTCCGTCACCCTCGATGCCGCGTCGGCGAAGGACCTCACCGACGGCAAGCGCGTCGCCGCGGAGCACCCCGACTCGGACGGGCCGGTGGCAGCGGTCACCGCCTCCGACGACCGGCTCGTGGGCCTGGTGTCCGTCCGGCGCGGGCTGCTCCGGGTCATCACCAACTTCCCGGCGCCCGGTGCGTCGTCCTCCTCGCAGACCGGAGCGCGCGCGTGATCGAGTGGTTCATGTGGGTGCAACTGGTGCTCGCGGTCGTGGTGGGGCTCTTCGCGGTCGTCGTGGGGTTCGTCGGCTGGAAGCCGAACGACTACACCGTCGGCGCCCTCGTCCTGATCGAGCTGCTGCTCCTGGTGCAGGGTGTCATCTCGATCGTGCTGCCGGCGACGGGCAGCCCGCCCGACGGCAACGCACTCGAGTTCGGGGTGTACGCGGTGTCGGTGCTGCTCGTCCCACCGGCCGCGGTCGTGTGGGCGCTGATCGACCGGACGAAGTGGAGCACCGTGGTGCTCGGCGCCGGGGCCTTCACCGTCGCGGTGATGGTCTACCGGATGTACCAGATCTGGTTCGCGCTGAACTGACGTCGCAGGTCATGCGCGCTGCCGCGCGTCGGTAGAATCGGTGCAATGGCGACCAGATCCTCACTCGCGACCGGCATCGGCCGCGTCCTCATCGCCGTGTACGGCATCCTCGCGCTGGCGGCGACCGGGCGCAGCGTCGTGCAGATCATCGAGAAGTTCTCGTTCGCGCCGTTCGCGTACACGCTCAGCGCCGTCGCCGCGGTGGTGTACATCGTCGCGATGATCGCCCTCATCGTGCCCGGTCGGTTCTGGTACCGGGTCGCCTGCGTCACGATCGCGTTCGAGATGACCGGGGTGCTCGTCATCGGCACCCTGTCGCTGTTCGACCGTCAGCTGTTCCCCGACGACACCATCTGGTCGTACTACGGCATGGGCTACGCCTTCGCGCCGCTCGTGCTCCCGATCGCCGGGCTCTGGTGGCTCCGCAAGCACCACCGCACCGCGGTCGCCGAGCCGACACCGGTTGCGTCCTCGTCCACTGCCCCGGCGAGCGAGTAGGGGCCGCCGTGCAGTTCTACGAGGACACCGCCGACGTGGCGGACGGGTTCGGGCCGAGTGCGGTCACCATCGGCAAGTTCGACGGTGTGCACGTCGGGCACCGAGCCGTCATCGCGCACCTGGAGCGTGCTGCGCGCGAGCACGACCTCGTGGCGACCGTGGTCACGTTCGACCGGCACCCGCTCAACGTGATCGACCCACCGCACGTCCCGCCGGCCCTGACGAGCACCGCGCAACGCCGCGAGCTGCTCGAGGACGCCGGGGTCGACGCGACCCTGCTGCTCCGCTTCGACCAGGAACTCCAGTCGAAGTCGCCCGAGGCGTTCGTGTCCGAGATCCTCGTCGACACCCTGCACGCCCGCCTGGTGTTCGTCGGCAGTGACTTCCGCTTCGGCGCGAAGGGCGCCGGTGACGTCTCCCTGCTGCGTGTCCTGGGGGAGCAGCACGGGTTCACGGTCGAGCTCATCGACGACGTGGACCTGATCGACGACGTCCGACCCGACGACGAGCGCCGGGTGTCCTCCACCTGGATCCGTGAGCTGCTCGGCCAGGGCCGCGTCGCCGAGGCCGCACGGCTCCTCGGGCGTGAACACGCCGTCCGCAGCGTCGTGGTGCACGGCAACCAGCGCGGCCGCGCGATGGGGTACCCCACCGCGAACCTCGATCCGGCGTGCGAGGGGTTCGTCCCCGCCGACGGTGTCTACGCTGCGCGGGTGCTCCACGACGGCACGGTCTACCCGGCTGCGGTGTCGGTCGGCAACAACCCGACGTTCGAGGGCGTGCCGGCCAAGCAGATCGAGGCACACCTGCTCGACGTCGACATCGACCTGTACGGCGACCGGATCTCGGTGCTCTTCGTGTCGTACGTTCGCGGCATGGTGAAGTTCTCGTCAATGGACGAGCTCGCCGCGCAGATGCGCCAGGACGACCTGGACATCCGACTGCTCCTCGGGCTGCCAGCGCCGGTCTGAGCCGCGTGTCCGCCGTCCCCGCGATCACGCTGATCCGGCCTGCACGCTGATCCGGCCTGCACGCTGAGTCGGCCTGCACGCTGTGCTCGGCCCGCACGACGACGCCCCCGTGACCGTTCCGGTCGCGGGGGCGTCGTGGGTGGTGCTGCGGCTCAGCCGCCCAGGGCGTCGAGCCAGATCTTGCGGGCGTCGAGGGCTTCCTGCGCGTCCTTGATCTTCCGGGCGTCACCGGTGGCCTGGGCCGCGGCGAGCTCGGACTGGAGCTTGCCGATGGCGTCCTCGAGCTGGCTCGCGAGACCGTTCTGACGGGCCTTGCGCTCCGGGTTCGATTCCTTCCAGTGCGCGTCCTCGAGCCCACGGACGTGGTCCTCGATCGCGCGCAGGCGGTCCTCGACACGACGGACATCGGCGCGGGGGACCTTGCCGATCTCGTCCCACCGGCGCTGGATCCCGGTCAGGGTCTTGCGCGCGGCGACCCGGTCGGTCGCCTGCAGGAGCGGCTCGGCCTCGGTCAGCAGGGCCTGCTTCGCTTCGAGGTTGGCGGAGAACTCTTCGTTCTCGGCCGCGCTCTCGGCGTGGCGCTGCTCGAACAGCACGTCACCGGCGGCCTTGAAGCGGGCCCAGAGTGCGTCGTCGTGCCGCTTGCCCGCACGCCCGGCGTTCTTCCAGTCGTCGAGGAGCTGACGGTAGTCCGGGATCGCGTCGGAGCCGCGGGGTGCGAGGGCCTCGGCCTGCGCCACGAGCTCCTGCTTGCGGGTCCGGGCGTCACGGTGCTGTGCGTCCAGCTCGGAGTAGAAGGCACGACGGTGCTGGTCGACGGTGGACCGCGCTGCGCGGAACCGCTTCCAGAGGTCGTTCGCCTCGTTCTTGGGGATCCGGGGCCCGTCGTGCTGGTGCTGCTGCCAGCGTGCGAACACGTCGTCGAGCTGCGCCGTGATCTGCTTCCACTGCGCGCGCGCCGGGTCGACCGCGGCGAGTGCCTCGGCTTCCTCCACCAGGGCGGTACGGTGCGCCAGCGCGTCCTGCAGGGCCTGCTGCGCCTGCTCTGCCTGCTCCTTGGTGAGCGAGCCGAGCTGCTCGGCCAGGACACCCACGCGGGTCTCGAGCGACTTGATGTCGCCCACCACCCGTGCGTCGGCCACCAGGGCCGTCAGGTGCTCGACCGTCCGGGCGACGTCGTTCGCCGACGCGCCGCGCTGGACGCGCTGCTCGGCGATCTTCACCTGCCCCTCGAGGTCGGCGTACTTCCGCGCGAAGTAGGCGAGTGCTTCTTCGGGGGTGGCGTCCGGGTACTCACCGACAGCACGTTCGGTCTCTTCGTACCGGACGTACACGGTCCCGTTCTCGTCGACCCGCCCCCAGGTCGTTGCTTCGTCAGATCCCACAGGTCTCGCCTCGATCGTGGTCGTGCATCGCCGACGTCACCGTCGGCACGGTCAGGTCGTCAGCCTATTGCACGGACGGGCTCCGCCGCCCGACCGGTGCGACGGGTTGTGGACTACTTCTCCTCCGCGATGGTCGCGTCGGTGATCTTCGTCGCCACCTTCGGCTCGCCGGTGCCGTCGCTGCCGGGGGATGCGATGCCCTTCGCAGCGATCTCCGACTCGAGCTCGGACAGGCCGCTCGTGACCTTCCCGACGACCGTGTAGCCGCCTGTGGAGCCGTCGAGCGTGGTGTCCCCGTAGACGATGAAGAACTGCGTCGACTGCGAGTAGGGGGAGTCCGACCGAGCGATCGCGATCGTGCCCTTCTCGTAGACGCCGTCCTTCGGCACGTTCTCGAGCGGGCCGTACTCGAAGCCCGCGTCGCCGGTACCGTCGCCGTTCGCGGATCCGCACTGCAGGAACTTCAGACCGGCGCTGTCGGCGAGTCGGTGGCACGTGGTGCCGTTGTAGAACTGGTCGCGGATCAACGAGATCTCGGCACTCGCGGCCTGCGGTGCCTTCGCCCCGTCGAGCTCGATGCCGAGGTCGATGCTCTTGTTCAGCGTGAGCGTGCCCGTCCAGGTCGCGCCCTTCGCGATGGACTTGCTCGGCACGTCGCCGGTGTTGCCGGCCGTCGCACTGGCCGACGGCGTCGCCGTGGACGACGCGGAGGTGCTCGGTGTCGGGGCGTCCGACCCCCGCGACCCGGCGAAGGCGAGCTGCGACCCGGTGGCGAGGGCCGCGACGAGGACGAGGGCGCCTGCACCGATCAGGTTGTCGCGCACACGGCGGCTGCGCTGCCGCTCGTGCAGGCCCTGACGGGCTTGGTAGAGGCGGAGCCGCTCGCGCGCCTCACGGTTGTCACGCGCTGGGTTCTTCGGTGCCACGGTGCTGGTCTGCCCTCTCGTCGCAGTGTGCAACGAGCGTAGCCGAACGGTCACCACCACCGGCTCGGAGGCGCGGCGTGCGTCGGTGGTGCGGCTTACGATTGCAGGATGGCAGCGGATCGTTCGGGCATGCACGCGCCCACCACGGGTGGTCGCGCCGGTCTCGCGCAGGGTTCCGTCCCGCTCGCCGTCCGGATGCGACCGACCAGCCTCGACGAGGTCGCCGGCCAGCAGCACCTGCTCGGGCGGGGCTCACCCCTCGTGCAGCTCGCCACCGGCACGCGTGACAACCCCGGCGGGGTCTCCGTGATCCTCTGGGGTCCGCCCGGCACCGGGAAGACCACGCTGGCGCAGGCCATCGCACGCCAGTCCGGCCGCGAGTTCGTCGAGCTCTCCGCCGTGACCGCCGGCGTGAAGGACGTGCGCGAGGTCATGGAGAAGGCACTGACCCACCGCGACCTGTACGGGTCGACCACGGTGCTGTTCCTCGACGAGATCCACCGGTTCAGCAAGGCCCAGCAGGACGCCCTGCTGCCCGGCGTCGAGAACGGGTGGGTGATCCTGATCGCAGCCACCACCGAGAACCCGTCGTTCTCGGTCATCTCGCCGCTGCTCTCCCGCTCCCTGCTCCTGACGCTCAAACCACTCACCGATCCCGACCTCGGCATGCTCGTCGACCGTGCGGTCGAGGACCCCCGGGGCCTCGGCGGCGCCGTCGTCCTGGGCGACGAAGCCCGCAGTTCGATCATCCGGCTCGCCTCCGGCGACGCCCGACGCGCCCTCACCGCGCTCGAGGCCGCTGCGGCATCGGCCACCGCGGCGCAGGACGATGACGACGACACCGTGCCCGTCGTCGACGCCGACACCGTCGCCGCCGCGGTCGACCGGGCACTGCTCCGCTACGACCGACAGGGCGACGAGCACTACGACGTCATCAGCGCGTTCATCAAGTCGGTACGGGGGAGCGACGTCGACGCAGCCCTGCACTACCTCGCCCGCATGATCGAGGCCGGCGAGGACTCCCGGTTCATCGCGCGGCGGATCATCATCTCCGCGTCCGAGGACATCGGCATGGCCGACCCGCAGGCGCTGTCCATCGCGGTCGCCGCGGCGCAGGCCGTCCAGCTCATCGGCATGCCCGAGGGCCGCATCCCCCTGGCCGAGGCGGTCGTCTACCTGGCGACGGCACCGAAGTCGAACGCCGCCTACAACGGAGTGAACCAGGCGATGGCCGACGTCAAGGCGGGGCGGATGGGCACCGTGCCGATGCACCTGCGCGACGCGCACTACGCCGGGGCGAAGCGACTCGGGCACGGCAAGGGGTACGTCTACTCGCACGACGCCGAGCACGGGGTCGCCGAGCAGCAGTACCTGCCGGACGCCCTCGAGGGCACCGAGTACTACACCCCGACGGCCAACGGGTACGAGCGAGAGGTCGGGCCGCGGCTCGAACGACTCCGGAAGATCACACGCGGGCACTAGTGTCGGTGCTTCTGCGCCGGGCTGGATGCTGCTAGCATTGCCGGGCCTACGTCCTGGTCCTCGAGCACGGCTGCGTCGAGGACAGAGTGCCACTCCGGTGGTACGGGGGCAGAGGTTCGGACTGTAGCCGTCCGATCCCACAGGCTCATCCCTCTGGATCCCGTCGTCGGGGCCACCGGCACTCGCGTGCCCGGCCTCCGGTGAGTATTCAGTTCGAACAGAGAAAAGGACCCTGTGTCTACCAAGTCACGTACCCGCAGCAAGACCCGCCTGTCGCGCGCACTCGGCATCCCGCTGACGCCGAAGGCCGCCCGTTACCTCGAGAAGCGCCCCTACGGGCCCGGTGAGCACGGCCGTACGCGCCGTCGTGCGGACAGCGACTACGCCGTCCGCCTCCGTGAGAAGCAGCGTCTGCGCGCCCAGTACGGCATCCGCGAGAAGCAGCTCCGCATCGTCTTCGAAGAGGCCCGCAAGACGAAGGGCCTGACCGGTGAGAACCTGGTCGAGCTCCTCGAGCAGCGCCTCGACGCCCTCGTGGTCCGTGCCGGGTTCGCTCGCACCACCGCGCAGGCCCGTCAGCTGATCGTGCACCGCCACATCCTGGTCGACGGCAAGCTCGTCGACCGCCCCTCCTTCCGCGTCAAGGAGGGCCAGCTGATCCACGTCAAGGCGAAGTCCGAGTCGATGGAGCCCTTCCAGGTCGCCGCTGCCGGTGGCCACCAGGAAGTCCTCCCGAAGGTCCCGGGCTACCTCGAGGTCGAGATCGAGAAGCTCCAGGCCCGCCTCGTGCGTCGCCCGAAGCGCGCCGAGGTCCCCGTGACCTGTGAAGTGCAGCTCGTCGTCGAGTACTACGCAGCTCGCTGATCCACTGATCACACCCGAACGGCGGGTCGTCCTCTCGAGGGCGACCCGCCGTTCGGCGTTCCGGCACCGGCGGCTAAGCTTGTCCGGGCATGCACCGCCCGGGTGCACAGAGGGAGAGGCACCGTGAAGCAGCTGTTCTTCGTCGCCGTCGGCATCGTCATCGGCTTCGCCGTCGCACACCGGGTCGCCCAGACCTCCGGTGGCGCCCGGCTCTTCGCCGAGGTGAACGCCAAGACGAAGGCCTTCACGGGTGCCGTCGCGGACGGCTACCGATCGCGCGACGCCGAGCTCCGCACGGACGTCTGAGCGCTCCGCTTCGAGCTGTCACGACTCTCCTCCACCCACGACCTGAACCCAGGAAGCACCATGCAGACCGCAGAGATCCGCCGCCGTTGGCTCCAGTACTTCGGTGACCGCGGCCACACCGTCGTCCCGTCCGCGTCCCTCGTCTCCGACGACCCGTCGCTCCTCTTCACGGTCGCCGGCATGGTGCCGTTCATCCCGTACCTGACCGGGCTCATCCCGGCGCCGTTCCCGCGGGCGACGAGCGTGCAGAAGTGCATCCGGACGAACGACATCGAAGAGGTCGGCAAGACCCCTCGCCACGGCACGTTCTTCCAGATGAACGGGAACTTCTCGTTCGGCGACTACTTCAAGGAGCAGGCGATCCAGTTCGCCTGGGAGTTCCTCACCAAGTCGGAGACCGACGGGGGGCTCGGCTTCTCGCCCGACGACCTCTGGGTCACCGTCTACGAAGAGGACGACGAGGCGATCGCCTTCTGGAAGCAGCACTCGTCGCTGCCCGACGAGCGGATCCAGCGTCTGGGCAAGGACACGAACTACTGGTCGACCGGGCAGCCCGGACCCGCGGGTCCCTGCTCCGAGATCTTCTTCGACCGCGGCCCCGACCACGGCATCGACGGCGGCCCGGCCACCGACGACGACCGCTACGTCGAGATCTGGAACCTCGTCTTCATGCAGTACCAGATCGCCGACGTGCGGTCGAAGTACGACTTCGAGATCACGGGCGAACTGCCGAACAAGAACATCGACACCGGCATGGGGCTCGAGCGCGTCGCCTTCATCAAGCAGGGCGTCGACAACATGTACGAGATCGACCAGGTGCGCCCGGTGCTCGACCGCGCGGCCGAGATCTCCGGCCGTCGCTACGGTGCCGTGCACGAGGACGACGTGCGCATGCGTGTCATCGCCGACCACGTCCGTTCCTCGCTGATGCTCATCGCCGACGGCGTGAGTCCGTCGAACGAGGGCCGCGGGTACATCCTCCGCCGCCTGCTCCGCCGGACCGTGCGCGCCATGCGCCTGCTCGGCGTCGAGGCCGCCACGTTCCCCGAGCTCTTCCCGGCGTCCCGCGACGCGATGCGCGACGCCTACCCCGAGGTGGCGTCCGACTACGACCGGATCTCCCGCATCGCCTACGCGGAAGAGGAGACCTTCCTCCGCACCCTGGCGCAGGGCACGACCATCCTCGACGTCGCGGTCGAGCGCGCGAAGCAGGACGGTGCCCCGTCGATCGGCGGCGACACGGCGTTCCTGCTGCACGACACCTTCGGGTTCCCCATCGACCTGACGATGGAGATGGCCGAGGAAGCCGGCGTGCACGTCGACCGCACGGCCTTCGAGACCCTGATGTCCGAGCAGCGCGCCCGGGCGAAGGCCGACGCGAAGAGCAAGAAGACCGCGATCGCCGACCTGAGCGTCTACAGCGCGTTCCGGGCGAAGGGCGAGACGACCTTCCTGGGCTACGACGCACTCGAGACCGAGACGCGCGTGCTCGGCATCATCGTGGACGGCGTCAGCGTCGACCGCGCGGTGGTGGGCGACATCGCCGAGGTCATCCTCGGCGAGACCTCGCTGTACGCCGAGTCCGGCGGCCAGGACGCCGACCAGGGCTCGATCGTCGGCAACGGGTTCGACCTCGAGGTCCTCGACGTCCAGCGACCGGTCTCCGGGCTCTGGAGCCACACCGTGCAGGTCCGCTCCGGCGAGGTCGGGGTCGGCGACGCCGCGAGCACCGTCGTCGATGCCGAGTACCGCCGTGGCGCGACCCAGGCACACTCCGCGACGCACCTGGTGAACGCGGCGCTCCGCGACATCCTGGGGCCGGAGGCGCTGCAGGCCGGTTCGTACAACAAGTCCGGCTACATGCGCCTCGACTTCTCGTGGTCGCAGCCCGTGTCGCTCGAGACCCGCTCCGAGATCGAGGAGGTCGTGAACACCGCGATCCGCACCGACCTCGAGGTGTCCACGCGCATCCTGCCCATCGACGAGGCGAAGGCCCTCGGCGCGCAGGCCCTGTTCGGTGAGAAGTACGGCGCCGAGGTCCGCATGGTCGACATCGGCGGCCCGTGGTCCCGCGAGCTCTGCGGTGGCACCCACGTGGCCTCGAGTGCACAGATCGGACTCGTCAACCTGGTGGGGGAGTCGAGCGTCGGTTCGACGAACCGCCGCGTCGAAGCGCTGGTCGGGCTCGAGGGGTTCCGCGACCTCGCCGTCGAGCGCACGATCGTGTCGCAGCTCTCCAGCGCGCTCAAGGCACCTCGTGCCGACCTGCCGGCCCGCGTGCAGAACCTGATGGAGGACCTGCGGAGCGCCCAGAAGAAGCTCGCCGAGTACGAGTCGGCGAACCTGCAGCAGCGCGTGCCCGCCATCGCCCGCAACGCCACGACCGTCGGTGCCACCACCGTGGTCGCCGAGACGGTCGACGGACTGCAGTCCGGCGACGACCTGCGCTCGCTCGCCACCGGTGTGCGGGGCCAGCTCGGTGACGGTGCTGCCGTCGTCGTGCTCGGGGCGGTCGTCGGTGGCAAGCCGATCGTGATCGTCGCGACCAACGACGCCGCTCGTGCTGCGGGCGTGCAGGCGGGCCCCCTGGCGAAGGAGGCCGCCGGCGTGCTCGGTGGCGGTGGCGGTGGCAAGCCGGACCTGGCGCAGGGCGGCGGGACCGACGCGGCCGCGCTCCCCGCGGCGCTCCGTGCCGTGACCGCACGGCTCGCGGGCTGACCGTGGGCATCCGGTCCGGGCGGCGGCTCGGCGTCGACGTCGGGCGCGCCCGGATCGGGGTCGCGGTGTGCGACCGTGACGGCCTGCTGGCGACGCCGGTCGAGACCGTCCGTCGCGACGACTCGAAGGACCTCCGGCGCATCCTCGAGCTCGCGGACGAGTACGACGTCGTCGAGGTCGTGGTCGGTCTGCCCCTGTCGATGTCGGGCGCGGACACCGCCTCGACCGAGGACGCCCGCGTGTTCGCCGCCCGGATCGCAGCGCGTCGTCCGGTGCGCCTGGTGGACGAACGACTGTCGACGGTGACCGCCCAGCGCGGGCTGCACCAGGCCGGCAAGAACACGAAGAAGTCCCGGGCCGTGATCGACCAAGCAGCCGCTGTTATCATTCTGCAACACGCGCTCGACCACGAGCGCAGTGCAGGTGCCCCTCCGGGCACCACGCTTCCCTGACAGGGCTGCCCGGTACCGCGCAAGGGTGCTCCCGTCGTCAGTCCGCGGACGACGGTGCCCAGGTGGAGTTCCCGACCGAGAGACCGAGGACGTTGGCAGACGATCTGGACTGGAACGCGATCATCGCGCCCGGCAACGACGCCGAGCGGCGGAAGGCGACTTCCGACCGCACGACAGGCACCGATGACCGCGACGACGCTGGTCGGGTGACCCCACCACCCGCGCCTCCGATGTCCCGACGCGAAGCCCGCGCACTCGAGGCCGAACGAGCCCGCGTCGCCGGCTCACCCGCCCCGGAGCCCACCGACGAGCCGCAGGCCCCCGAGCCGGCCGACGATGCTCCGGCGACCACGCGCGACGAACGCCCGGCGTCTCCCGCCGACGCACCGATCGCCACCAGCCCCGACGAGCTGCACCCCGAGGTCGCAGCACTCCTGACCGGCGAACTGCCGACCGGGTCCGCGGCGACCGCCGCGGGCGGCGGGTCCGGTGCCGACGGGACGGACCACGGCGACGCGACCGGCGGCGGTGGCGCCGCGGGAGGCGGCGGACGCGGCGGACGAGGCGGCAGAGGACGCTCCTCCAGGCAGCCGCGCGACCCGCGACCGAAGCGTCGACGCGGACCGCTCGTCGCCGGGCTCGTGATCGTCGCGGTGGTGCTGGCCGCGGGTGTCGGGGCCTACACGTTCGCCGCCCCGAAGATCCAGCAGCTGATCGGCGCGATCAGCGGTGCGCAGGAGCCCGACGACTACACCGGTGACGGCACCTCGAAGGTGACCATCACCATCAAGCAGGGGGACATCGGCGAGAACGTCGCCGCGACGTTGCAGCGCAGCGGCGTCGTCAAGGACTCGAAGGTGTTCTACAAGCTCCTGCTCGCCTCGCCGGACGTGCAGTTCCAGCCCGGTTCGTACGCGCTGAAGAAGCAGATGAGCTCCAAGTCCGCGCTGGCCGCCCTGCAGGACAAGGACAACCGGGTCCAGGCGTCGATCATCATCCCCGAGGGCACCGCGCTGGCCGACATCGAGGCCGGCATGGTCTCGAAGGCCGGCCTGACGAAGAAGCAGGTCGACGCGGCCGCGAAGGACCTGTCGGCGTACGACCTGCCGGCAGGCGTCACGACGCTCGAGGGCTGGCTCTTCCCCGCGACCTACCCGATCAACCCGGGCTGGTCCGCCGAACAGTACTTCAAGTCGATGGTCGACACGATGAAGGAGCACCTTGCCGCCGCCGGCGTCAAGGAGGCCGACCAGGAGCGCACCATCGTCTTCGCGTCGCTGGTGCAGAAGGAAGCCGGGCTCGCGGCCGACTACCCGAAGGTCGCGCGGGTGTTCCAGAACCGGCTCGACCAGGGCATGAAGCTCCAGTCCGACGCCACGGTCGCGTACGGCACGGGCAACACGCACACCGTGACCACGACCGACGAGGAGCGCGCGGACGCCTCGAACGAGTACAACACCTACGTGCACGAGGGGCTGCCGCCCGCACCGATCTCGAACCCGGGTGACGTCGCGATCAAGGCGGTCACGGCTCCGGCCGCGGGCAAGTGGCTGTACTTCGTGACGGTCGACCTGGAGTCGGGCAAGACGGTCTTCTCGGACACCTACGACCAGCACCTGGTCGCGGTCGAACAGTTCCAGGCCTGGCTGCGAGCGCACCCCGACTACCAGTAGGCGCCGACGTCGCACGGATGAACGCTGTGGGAGGATTGCCGCATGCTTCGTTGGTTGACCGCTGGTGAGTCCCACGGACCCGAACTGATCGCCATGCTCGAGGGCCTGCCCGCGGGTGTCCCGGTGTCGTTCGAGTCCATCCGTGCCGACCTCGCACGCCGCAAGCTCGGCTACGGCCGCGGCTCGCGGATGAAGTTCGAGCAGGACGAGCTGCACGTGTCCGGCGGCGTCCGACACGGCTACTCGCTCGGCAGCCCCATCGCGATCCGCATCGGCAACACCGAGTGGCCGAAGTGGGTCGAGGTCATGAACCCCGAGCCGATCGAGTCCACCGAGATGTCCCGCGGCCGGAGCGCCCCGCTCACCCGACCGCGTCCGGGTCACGCCGACCTGGTCGGCATGCAGAAGTACGGCTTCGACGAGGCCCGCCCGGTCCTGGAGCGTGCGAGTGCCCGTGAGACCGCGGCACGCGTGGCGCTCGGCGCCGTCGCGAAGTCCTTCCTGGCCGAACTCGGCATCCGTTCGGTGGCGCACACGCTGCAGGTCGGGACGGTCCGGGTGCCGGACGGCACCGACCTGCCGCTGCCCGACGACGTGGACCGCCTCGACGAGGACCAGCTGCGCTGCTTCGACGCCGAGACCTCCGCGCGCATGGTCACCGAGGTCGAGGCCGCCAAGAAGGACGGCGACACCCTCGGCGGTGTCGTCGAGGTGCTGTTCTACGGTGTTCCGCCCGGCCTCGGCTCACACGTCCACTGGGACCGCCGGCTCGACGCCCGCCTCGCCGCGGCGATCATGGGCATCCAGGCCATCAAGGGTGTCGAGGTCGGCGACGGCTTCGCGACCGCCGGTCGCCGTGGCTCCGCGGCCCACGACGAGCTGTACCGCGAGGACGGCGAGATCTACCGCACGAGCGACCGTGCCGGTGGGACCGAGGGTGGGATGTCCACGGGCACCGTGCTGCGCGTCCGAGCCGGCATGAAGCCGATCGCCACGATCCCGCACGCCCTGCACACGGTGGACGTCGTCTCCGGTGAGGACGCCGCGGCGCACCACCAGCGCTCGGACGTCTGCGCCGTGCCGGCTGCGGGGGTCGTCGCCGAGGCGATGGTGGCCCTGGTGCTCGCCGACGCGGTGCTCGAGAAGTTCGGCGGCGACAACGTCGTCGAGACCAAGCGCAACCTCGACGCCTACCTGGCCGCGATCCCGGAGACCCTGCGCACGCGCCGGACCGAGCCCTCGGCGACCTCGACCGACCTGTGAGCACCGACGTCCGACGCGCCGACGCGCCCGTGGTCGTCATCGGCCCGATGGGTGCCGGCAAGTCGAGCGTCGGCAAGCGGGTGGCGAAGGCCCTCGGTGTGCCGTTCACGGACACCGACCGGGCCATCGTCCGCGAGCACGGACCGATCCCCGGCATCTTCGCCGACCGCGGTGAGCCGGCGTTCCGTGCGCTCGAGGCCGAAGCCGTCCGGGCAGCGCTGTCCACGGGCGGCGTCGTCGCCGTCGGCGGGGGAGCCGTCACCCACGCGGACACCCGGCGGGCCCTGACCGGAGCGCGCATCGTCCTGCTCACCGTCTCGCCCGAGGCCGTCGCCGAGCGCATCGCCGGGTCCGACCGGCCGTTGCTGGCGAACGGTGGGATCGACGCCTGGCAGACGATCATGGACGAGCGAGCGGCCACCTACGCCGAACTCGCGCACGTCGTGGTCGACACGTCCCGACGGCCGATGTCCCGTGTGGTCGACGACGTCGTCACGTGGGTGCGCAGCGACGCTGGCACTCACGCCGCGCCCGGCAGCACGACCAGCAGCACCACCAGCACCGAAGGAGCACCGTGACCGAGCCGACCCTGCCCGCCGGGACCACCGAGATCCGGGTGGGCGGTGACGACGGCTACACGGTGGCCGTCGGCACGGACCTGCTCGGCACCCTGCCCGGGATCCTGGGCCCGCGTGTCGCGAAGGTCCTGATCGTGCACTCGCCGACGCTCGGCGCCCGGGCGAACGAGCTCCGAGCACTCCTGGTCGAAGCAGGCCTCGAGGCCCTGATCGCCGAGGTCCCCGACGCCGAAGGCGCCAAGCGTGTCGAGGTCGCGGCGTTCTGCTGGCAGATCATGGGGCAGGCCGACTTCACCCGCACCGACGCGGTCATCGGCCTGGGCGGCGGTGCCGTCACCGACCTCGCCGGCTTCGTCGCCGCGACGTGGCTGCGCGGTGTCGCGTACGTGTCCGTCCCGACGAGCGTGCTCGGCATGGTGGACGCCAGCGTCGGCGGCAAGACGGGCATCAACACGAACGAGGGCAAGAACCTGGTCGGCGCCTTCTCCGCCCCCCGCGCCGTCGTCGTGGACCTCGACCTCGCCCGCACCCTGCCGCGCAACGAGATCCTGACCGGGTTCGCCGAGATCGTGAAGGCCGGGTTCATCGCCGTGCCCGAGATCCTGGACATCGTCGAGGCCGACGTCGCCCGGGTGACCGACCCGACGACGCCGGAGTTCCGCCGGGTCGTCGAGCTCGCCATCGCGCTCAAGGCCGAGGTCGTGTCGGACGACTTCACCGAGCAGGGCCGACGCGAGATCCTGAACTACGGGCACACCCTGGGGCACGCGATCGAGCACGCCGAGCGGTACCAGTGGCGCCACGGCGCGGCGGTGTCGGTCGGCATGGTGTTCGCCGCCGAACTCGCCCGGCTGACCGGACACCTGGACGACGCCACGGTCGACCGTCACCGGACGATCCTGGAGTCGCTCGAGCTTCCGACCTCGTACGGCGTCGGACGGTGGCAGGGGCTGCTCGCCACCATGCGTCGCGACAAGAAGGCCCGTGCCGGCATGCTGCGGTTCATCATCCTGGACGGCGTCGGCAAGCCCGTCGTGCTCGAGGGCCCCGAGGACCACCTGCTCTTCACCGCCTACCAGGAGGTCGGCGTCTAGCCTGCTCGGTCAGTGCCGGACCCGACGAATCCACTCCAGGTCCGAGCCCCGCGCCGGACCCACGCGGACCTGTGGAAGCCGCGCCGGGCCTCCAGGCTGTGGAGGAGGATGGGGCGACGTGACGGACGGCACCACCCGCACGCGGCGGACCCAGCAGCGGGGAGCAGACTGACGGGCGTGCCCACCCCACCCCGACTGAGCGACCTCTCCGGCCCGCGCGACGCCGACACCGGCACGCTGCGCTCCCGGGGCCGGCGTTTCACCGAACTCCTCTCGATCGCCCGCCGACACCACCTGGTCCCCTTCCGCCGCCTCGACTTCTCGCACGACCCGGCGACCTCGGACCTGCGTCGCGACCAGGCCGAGCACCTGCGCCGGGCGCTCGAGGAAGCCGGTGGTGGATTCGTGAAGATGGGCCAGCTGCTCTCCACGCGCGACGACCTGCTGCCCGAGGAGTGGACCGAGGGACTCGCGCACCTGCAGCGGAACGTCACGGCGGCGCCAGCGGACGAGGTCCGTGCGCTCCTCGAGCAGGAGCTCGGTGCGCCGGTCGACCAGGTCTTCGCCACGTTCGACCCGGTGCCGGTGGCGGCGGCGTCGATCGCGCAGGTGCACCGCGCCCGGCTGCCCGACGGCACCGCGGTCGCCGTGAAGGTGCAGCGGCCGGGCATCGACGCCGCCGTGCGCCGCGACGTCGACATCGCCCTGCGGGTCGTCCGGTTCATGGCCAGGTGGTCGACCGAGGCGCGACAGGTCGGCGTGCAGGACATCGCCGGCCAGTACGCGGACGACCTGATCCGTCAGGTGGACTTCGTGTCCGAGCTGCGGAACCTCACTGCGCTGCGTGCGGCCCAGGCCCGCAGCGCGCGTCCGGACGAGGTCCGGTTCCCGGACCCGTACCCGGACCTGTCCGGCCGGCGTGTGCTGGTGATGGAGTTCCTGGAGGGCGACACGCTCAGCGCGATCCGCGCCGAGCGCTCCGAGCGCGACCTCGACGCGCCGATGCGCGCGATCCTCCGCGCCTTCCTGCGCCAGGTCGTCTTCGACGGCCTGTACCACGCGGACCTGCACCCGGGGAACGTCCTGGTGCAGCCCGACGGGCGGCCCGCGTTGATCGACTTCGGATCGGTCGGGAGGCTCGACCCGGGTCTCCGGGACACGGTCCAGGACCTGTTGGCCGCCTACCTGCAGGACGACACGTCGCGGATCGCCGATGCGGTCCTGCGGATGGCGCCCGTGCGCGATGCGCACGACGAGCCCGACTTCCGTCGGGACATCGCCCGCTTCGTCGCGGACGAGCTCGGCCCGGGTGCACGCATCGGCGTCGACACCGTGGACGACGCGGTCGAGGTCTTCGGGCGGTACCGGTTGAAGCCGCCGCCGGACTTCGTCGCTGCGGCGCGTGCCCTGGCGATCTTCGAGGGCACACTCCGCACGCTCGCACCGTCGTTCGACCTGCTCGAGGAGTCCCGCGGACTCGCCCGGGAGCAGATCACCGACCAACTCCGGCCGGGCAAGCTCCGCGACCTGGCGGCGAAGGAGCTGCTCGGGGTCGTGTCCGCGGCCCGTCGGCTGCCCCGCCGGGTGGACCGCATCGGCGAGGCGATCGAGACCGGCCGGTTCACGGTGAACATCCGGCTCTTCGCGGACAGCCGCGACCGGCAGCTCGTGTCCGGCATGATCCGGCGCATCCTGCTCGTGCTGCTCGGGGCCGGGGCAGGGGTCCTGGCGATCGTGTACCTGTCGTTGCCGGCGCGGCCGACGGCGACCCTGTCCACCGGGGTCGCGGGTGCGTTGCTCGGGGGAGCGGCGGTGGTGCTGCTCGCCTGGGCGGCGATCGACGCCTGGCTCGCCCGACGACGGCGCTGAGCGCGACGGGCACCGCTCCGGCCGCCGGGCGGGCGTCCGCTACACTCGTCCGGGGCCGTCCGCGGCCCGAGGACACTTCACAACACGACCGAACGGGACACCGACGACTCATGGCCAGTACCACAGACATCAAGAACGGCGCCGTTCTCATCATCGACGGCCAGCTGTGGTCGGTCGTCGAGTTCCAGCACGTCAAGCCGGGCAAGGGCGGCGCGTTCGTCCGCACCAAGCTGAAGAACGTCGTCTCCGGCAAGGTCGTCGACCGCACGTTCAACGCCGGCGCGAAGATCGACACCGCCGTCGTCGACCGTCGTGACTACCAGTTCCTCTACGAGGACGGCGACTCCTACGTGTTCATGGACACCGACACGTACGACCAGATCCCGGTCTCCGCGACCGTGGTCGGCGACGCCAAGAACTACCTGCTCGAGTCCGCGATGGTCACCATCGCCATGAACGAGGGCAACCCGCTGTACGTCGAGCTCCCGACGTCGATCGTCACCGAGGTCGAGACCGAGCCCGGCCTGCAGGGCGACCGCTCCTCCGGCGGCACCAAGGACGCGACCATCATCGCGACCGGTCACCGCATCCAGGTCCCGCTGTACCTGGAGAGCGGCACCCTGGTGAAGATCGACACGCGCGACGGCAGCTTCCTCGGCCGCGTCAACTCCTAGGCGCTGACCGTATGAGTGCTCGTTCGAAGGCCCGCAAGCGCGCCCTCGACATGCTGTACGTCGCCGAGGTGCGCGAGCTGCCGATCGCGGACGTGCTCGCCACCGAGACGGTCCGGCACCTGGACCAGCCGGAGCGTGCCTCCAGCTGGGACTACGCCCGGCAGATCGTCACGGGTGTCGACGACGCCCGTCACGAGATCGACGCCGTGATCGTCGACCACGCCCAGGGCTGGTCGATCGCCCGGATGCCGGTCCTCGACCGCTGCATCCTGCGGATGGCCGTCTGGGAGCTCCGGTTCAACCCCGAGGTCCCCGACGCCGTCGCGATCGCCGAGGCGGTCGAGCTCGCGCAGTCGCTGTCCACCGAGGACTCTGCCGGCTTCGTCAACGGCGTGCTCGGGGCCGTCGCCGGCGGTCGTGCACCGTCTGGTCGGACGGTCGCAGGAGACCAGGAGTCCCGGTAGGGTTGGCCACGTCAGCATCCTTTAATGCCGTCCAGTGAGGCGGGGAAGGGGGTCGACGTGGGAACCAGAACGGTCCTGCAACAGCCCGACATCACGCGTGCCCTGACACGCATCGCGCACGAGATCCTCGAAGCCAACCACGGGGGCTCGGACCTCGTGCTCCTCGGCATCCCGACCCGCGGCGCCGTCCTGGCGGAACGCCTCGGCCGGATCCTGGCCGGCATCGAGCCGGAGTGGTCCTCGGCCGCCGGTGGCATCGGGACGGAGCGTGTCGGCACGCTCGACGTCACCATGCACCGCGACGACCTCGGCCACGGCATCGGTCGAGCCCCGCACCGGACGGTCATCCCCGCCGGTGGCATCGACGGCAAGGTCGTCGTGCTCGTCGACGACGTGCTGTACTCCGGCCGCACCGTCCGCGCCGCGCTGGACGCGCTGCAGGGCATCGGCCGGCCGCGTGCCGTCCGGCTCGCCGTGCTCGTCGACCGCGGCCACCGCGAACTGCCGATCCGCGCGGACCACGTCGGCAAGAACCTGCCCACGGCGTCCGACGAGCGGGTCACCCTGCACCTGGCCGAGACCGACGGCGACGACACCGTGTTCATCGAGCAGGGGGTGGCGTGATGTGGCACCTGCTCTCCACCGCCGACCTGTCCCGCGACCAGGCCGTCCACATCCTCGACGTCGCCGAGGAGATGGCCGAGGTCAACACGCGCGAGGTCCGGAAGCTCCCGGCCCTGCGCGGCAAGACCGTGGTGAACCTGTTCTTCGAGGACTCCACGCGCACGCGCATCTCGTTCGAGGCCGCCGCGAAGCGCCTGTCCGCCGACGTCCTGAACTTCGCCGCGAAGGGCTCGAGCGTCTCGAAGGGCGAATCCCTGAAGGACACCGTGCAGACCCTCGGCGCGATGGGCATCGACGGCATCGTCATGCGCCACGGCGCGTCCGGTGCCCCGCGGGTGCTCGCCGACGCCGACTGGATCGACGTGCCGGTGGTCAACGCCGGCGACGGCACCCACGAGCACCCGACGCAGGCGCTGCTCGACGCCTTCACGATGCGCCGCCGTCTGCACGGCACCGGTTCGCGCGGCCAGGGCCTCGACGGCGTGCGGGTCCTGATCATCGGCGACGTGCTGCACAGCCGTGTCGCCCGGTCGAACGCCTGGCTGCTCCGCACCCTCGGCGCGAGCGTGACCTTCGCCGCGCCGCCGACCCTGCTGCCCGCCACGACGACACCGTTCGGGGCCGCGGTGCACCACGACCTCGACACCGCCCTGGCCGAGGACCCGGACGTCGTCATGACGCTCCGCATCCAGCAGGAACGCATGAACGACGCCTTCTTCCCGAACCCGCGCGAGTACACGCGGCACTGGGGCCTGACGGCGGCGCGCTTCGGACGGCTGTCCGAGCGCACGCTGATCATGCACCCCGGTCCGATGAACCGCGGGCTCGAGATCGCCGGCGTCGCCGCCGACGCCCCCCGCTCGACCGTCGTCGAGCAGGTCGAGAACGGCGTCTCGGTCCGGATGGCCGTCCTCTACCTCGCCCTGACGGGCAGCGCCGGCAACGGCACCGACGCGAAGGAGTCCGCCGCATGACCGCTCACCTGATCCGTGGCGCGCAGCTGGTCGACGGCTCGCGTGCCGACATCCGTCTGGAGGGCCGGCGCATCACCGCGATCGGGTCCGGTCTCGACGCGGCGGGCGCCACCACCGTGGACGCGGACGGGCTCATCGCCCTGCCCGGTCTCGTGGACCTCCACACGCACCTGCGCGAGCCCGGCCACGAGGAGTCCGAGACGGTCCTCACCGGCTCGCGCGCCGCGGCTGCCGGCGGCTTCACCGCCGTGAACGCGATGGCGAACTCGAGCCCCGTCGCCGACACCGCGGGCGTCGTCGAGCAGGTCCAGGCGCTCGGTGACGACGCCGGGTACGTCACGGTCCGCCCGATCGGCGCCGTGTCGCAGGGGCTGCAGGGCACGCACCTGTCCGAGATCGGTGCGATGGCGACCTCGCGGGCGAAGGTCCGGGTGTTCTCGGACGACGGCTCCTGCGTGGCCGACCCGCTGCTCATGCGCCGGGCACTCGAGTACATCAAGGGGTTCGGCGGGGTGCTCGCGCAGCACGCCCAGGAGCCACGCCTGACCATCGGCGCGCAGATGAACGAGGGCCGGCTGTCCTCCGAGCTCGGCCTCGCCGGGTGGCCCGCCGTCGCGGAAGAGGCGATCATCGCCCGCGACGTCCTGCTCGCCGACCACGTCGGGGCGCGGCTGCACGTCTGCCACGTCTCGACGGCCGGCAGCGTCGAGGTGATCCGCTGGGCGAAGTCCCGTGGCATCGACGTCACGGCCGAGGTCACGCCGCACCACCTGGTGCTCACCGAGGACCTCATCGCCGGGCACGACGGCGCCCCCGGGTACGACGCCCGCTACAAGGTGAACCCGCCGCTCCGCGCCCGCGAGGACGTCGAGGCGCTCCGCGCGGCCCTGGCCGACGGCACCATCGACATCGTCGCGACCGACCACGCGCCGCACACCGCCGAGGCGAAGTGCTGCGAGTGGCCCGCCGCCGCGAACGGCATGGTCGGTCTCGAGTCGGCGCTGAGCGTGGTGCAGTCCGCCGTGGTCGACGACGGCCGGCTCGACTGGGCCGACGTCGCCCGGGTGCTGTCCGAGGCGCCGGCGCGGATCGGTCAGGTCGAGGGGCACGGGCAGCGCATCGCCGAGGGCGCGCCCGCCGAGATCACGCTCTACGACCCGTCGGCCAGCCGTGAGTTCGCGGTCACCGACCTCGCCGGCCAGTCGCAGAACTCGCCGTACCTCGGCATGACCCTGCCGGGCCGGGTCGTCGCGACCTTCCACCAGGGGTACGCGACGGTGCTCGACGGCCGGGTCGTCGACGCGGACACGATCGCGGCGCACGCCGCGGCGCTCCGGACAGGGGCGCGCGCATGAGCGGCGACACGCAGCGCTGGCTCCTCGGCGCGGTGATCCTGCTCGGGGTCGCCGCCCTGTTCGTCGCGATGGCGCGCACCTGGCGGACGCGGACCAGGAAGCAGGCGGAAGCCGTGCCTCCCGTCCGGGTGCCGGCCGACCTGGCACCGGCGGTCGGGTCGTGGGACGGGTTCACCGTCGCGACGACCCGCGCCGACCAGCCGTTGGAACGCATCACCGCAGGCGGCCTCGGGTTCCGCGGCCGCGGCGGGGTGACGGTCCACGCGACCGGCGTGGTGATGCGCCTCGCCGGTACCGACGACCGCTGGATCGCGCGTGACGCGGTCCGCGGCGCCGACCGCTCCACGTGGGCGATCGACCGAGTGGTCGAACCCGGGGGACTGGTCCGTCTGCGATGGACGGCGACCGGCGCCGCAGGTGCGACGGACCTGGACACCTACTTCCGGTTCCCGGAGGGCGACGCAGCCGCGCTGCACGCCCTGCAGGGACTGACCGAGACCGGGCCGCAGGCGACTGCGGCCGATGCTCCGCGAACCGCGGGCGAAGGGAAGAAAGCATGACACGCGAACGGGCCGTCCTGGTCCTCGAAGACGGCACCCGGTACGACGGCTGGGCCTACGGCGCCCGTGGGCGCACGCTCGGCGAGGTGGTCTTCGCGACCGGCATGACCGGCTACCAGGAGACGCTGACCGACCCCTCCTACGCCGGGCAGATCGTGGTGCAGACCGCGCCGCACATCGGCAACACGGGGGTGAACGACGAGGACCCCGAGTCCCGTCGCATCTGGGTCGCCGGGTACGTGGTGCGCGACCCCAGCCGCGTGGTGTCGAACCACCGCGCGAACGCCACGCTCGACGACCACCTGGTGCGCGACGGGATCGTCGGCATCGCAGGGATCGACACCCGCGCCCTCACCCGCCGCATCCGCGACGCCGGCGCCATGAAGGGCGGCGTCTTCAGCGGCGCCGACGCGGCACTGCCGGAGTCGGAGCAGCTGGACGCCGTTCGGTCGCAGGCCACCATGGCGGGCGCGAGCTTCTCGTCGCTGGTGTCCACCCCGGAGACGTACGTGGTGCCGGCCGAGGGTGAGCAGATCGGCACCCTGGCCGTCCTCGACCTCGGTGTGAAGGCGTCGACCACCCGGTACCTCGCCGCCCGCGGCTTCGAGGTGCACGTCGTGCCGCAGGACATCTCCGCCCAGGAGCTGGAAGCCCTCGCACCGGATGCCCTGTTCTACTCGAACGGCCCCGGTGACCCCGCCGCCTCGGACGCGCAGGTCGAACTGCTGCAGGGCAGCCTGCGCACCGGCCGGCCGTTCTTCGGCATCTGCTTCGGCAACCAGCTGCTCGGCCGTGCCCTGGGCTTCGGCACCTACAAGCTGCCCTTCGGCCACCGCGGCATCAACCAGCCGGTGCTCGACACGACCACGGGCAAGGTCGAGATCACGAGCCAGAACCACGGCTTCGCGGTCGACGCGCCCCTGGGCGAGGTCATCGATTCGCCGGCCGGGTTCGGTCGGGTCGAGGTCTCGCACTACTCGCTGAACGACGACGTGGTCGAGGGTCTCCGAGCGCTCGACGTGCCGGCGTTCAGCGTGCAGTACCACCCCGAGGCCGCCGCCGGGCCGCACGACAGCATGTACCTCTTCGACCGGTTCGCGGACATGGTGCGCGAGCGTCGCGACGGTGAGCCGCTCGACGCGGCCACAGCCGACGCCACGACCCCCGCAGCAGACATCACCAAGGAAGCGAACTGATGCCCAAGCGCGCAGACATCAACTCCGTCCTCGTCATCGGTTCCGGCCCGATCGTCATCGGTCAGGCCGCCGAGTTCGACTACTCCGGCACCCAGGCGTGCCGTGTCCTCCGGGCCGAGGGCGTCCGGGTCATCCTGGTCAACCCGAACCCGGCGACGATCATGACCGACCCCGACTTCGCCGACGCGACCTACATCGAGCCGATCACGAACGCGTCGCTCGAGGAGATCATCCGCATCGAGAAGCCGGACGCCGTCCTGCCGACCCTCGGTGGTCAGACGGCCCTGAACGCGGCCATCGCGCTCGACGAGGCGGGGATCCTCGCCAAGCACGGCGTCGAGCTCATCGGCGCCAAGGTCGAGGCGATCCAGCGCGGCGAGGACCGCCAGCTCTTCAAGGAGCTCGTGCTCGAGTCCGGCGCCGACGTCGCCCGCAGCCACATCGCGCACACCTTGGAAGAGGCCAAGGAGTTCGCGAAGGACCTCGGCTACCCGCTCGTCGTCCGCCCGTCCTTCACCATGGGCGGCCTCGGTTCGGGCTTCGCCTACAACGAGGCCGAACTCGTCCGCTTCGTCGGCGACGGGCTGCAGTCCAGCCCGACGACCGAGGTCCTGCTCGAGGAGTCCATCCTCGGCTGGAAGGAGTACGAGCTCGAGCTGATGCGCGACAACTACGACAACACCGTCGTCATCTGCTCCATCGAGAACGTCGACCCGGTCGGCGTCCACACCGGTGACTCGATCACGGTCGCCCCCGCGCTGACCCTGACCGACCGCGAGTACCAGAACATGCGGAACATCGGCATCGACATCATCCGTCGCGTCGGCGTCGACACCGGTGGCTGCAACATCCAGTTCGCTGTCGACCCGTCCAACGGCCGCGTCATCGTCATCGAGATGAACCCCCGCGTGTCCCGCTCGTCGGCCCTGGCGTCGAAGGCCACGGGCTTCCCGATCGCCAAGATCGCCGCGAAGCTCGCGATCGGCTACCGGCTCGACGAGATCGAGAACGACATCACGAAGGTCACCCCGGCGAGCTTCGAGCCGACGCTCGACTACGTGGTCGTGAAGACCCCGCGGTTCGCGTTCGAGAAGTTCCCGGCCGCCGACGCCACCCTGACCACGACGATGAAGAGCGTCGGCGAGGCGATGGCCATCGGCCGGAACTACGCCACGGCGCTGCAGAAGTCGCTGCGCTCGCTCGAGAAGCGCGGGTCGAGCTTCCACTGGGACACCCCGGCTGCCGAGCTCGACAAGGACGCCCTGCTGGCGAAGTCGTCGATCCCGACCGACGGCCGCATCGTCACGGTCCAGCAGGCCCTGGTCGCGGGTGCCACCGCGGACGAGGTCTTCGAGGCCACCAAGATCGACCCCTGGTTCATCGACCAGATCGTGCTCATCAACGAGGTCGCCGACGAGGTCCGTGCCGCCGAGACCCTCGACGCGGACACGATGCGCTGGGCGAAGGAGCACGGCTTCAGCGACACCCAGATCGCGAGCCTGCGCAGCACGGACGCGGCACCGGTCTCCGAGCAGCAGGTCCGTGACGAGCGGCACGCCCAGGGCATCCGACCGGTCTTCAAGACCGTCGACACCTGTGCCGGCGAGTTCCCCGCCCTGACGCCGTACCACTACTCGTCGTACGACACCGAGACCGAGATCACGCCGAGCGACCGCAAGAAGGTCGTCATCCTCGGCTCCGGCCCGAACCGCATCGGGCAGGGCGTCGAGTTCGACTACTCGTGCGTGCACGCGTCCTTCGCGCTGAGCGCCGCCGGGTTCGAGACGATCATGATCAACTGCAACCCCGAGACCGTGTCGACCGACTACGACACCTCGGACCGCCTGTACTTCGAGCCGCTCACGGCCGAGGACGTCCTCGAGGTCATCGAGGCCGAGGCGGCGTCCGGCGAACTCGTCGGCGTCGTCGTGCAGCTCGGTGGTCAGACCGCCCTGGGCCTGGCGAAGCCGCTCGAGGCCGCCGGGATCCCGATCCTCGGCACCAGCCCCACCGCGATCGACTCGGCCGAGGAACGCGGGCAGTTCTCCGCCATCCTCGACGCCGCCGGGCTGCTCGCACCGCGGAACGGCACGGCCCACGACCTGACGAGCGCCACCACGGTCGCCGAGGAGATCGGCTACCCGGTCCTCGTCCGCCCGTCGTTCGTGCTCGGCGGCCGCGGCATGGAGATCCTGTACGACTCCCCGTCGCTCGCGGACTACTTCGACCGGATGGCCGACCAGGCGATCATCGGCCCGGAGCTCCCGCTGCTGGTCGACCGGTTCCTGGACGACGCCGTGGAGATCGACGTCGACGCGCTCTTCGACGGCGAGCGGCTCTACATCGGCGGCATCATGGAGCACCTCGAAGAGGCCGGCATCCACTCCGGCGACTCGGCCTGCACCCTGCCCCCGGTCGGCCTCGGCCGCGCGGAGATCCAGGGCGTCGTCGACGCGACCGAGAAGATCGCCCGCGGCATCGGCGTGCAGGGCCTGCTCAACGTCCAGTTCGCCATCGGCGCCGGCGTGCTCTACGTCCTCGAGGCGAACCCGCGCGCCAGCCGCACGGTGCCCTTCGTGTCGAAGGCGCTCGGCATCCCGCTGGCGAAGGCCGCGTCCCGCATCATGACCGGCACCACGGTCGCCGAGCTCGTGGCCGAGGGCATGCTGCCCGAGCGCGACGGTGCCTTCGTGCCCGCGCAGTCGCCGGTCGCCGTCAAGGAAGCCGTGCTGCCCTTCCGGCGCTTCCGCACCCGCGAGGGCCAGGTCGTCGACTCGGTGCTCAGCCCCGAGATGCGCTCCACCGGCGAGGTCATGGGCATCGACCGCGACTTCCCGCGGGCCTTCCTCAAGTCGCAGGACGCCGCGTACGGCGGCCTGCCGACCAGCGGCACGGTCTTCGTGAGCGTCGCCGACACCGACAAGCGCGCGATCGTGCTGCCGGTGCACCGCCTGCAGCAGCTCGGCTTCACGATCATCGCGACCGAGGGCACGGCGGAGATCCTCCGGCGCAACGGCATCGAGGTCGGCATCGTCGGCAAGTACAGCCAGGGTGGCGAGAGCGTCGTCGACCTGCTGGCCACCGGCGAGGTCGACATCGTCATCAACACGCCGTCCGGTGCTGCCGGTCGTGCGGACGGGTACGAGATCCGTGCGGCCACGGTCGCGGCGGACAAGCCGCTGTTCACGACGATCGCGCAGATCGGTGCGGCCGTCGCGGCGATCGAGACGATCGGTTCGCCGCTCAACGTCCGCAGCCTGCAGGACTACGCGCTCGAGCGCGCCACCTGGTGACGGCTGCCAGCGTGGGCACGAACCGGTCAGGAGGCCCGGCCTCCTTCGGCGACCGACTCGCGTCCGCCGTGCGCGAGCGTTCACCGCTCTGCGTCGGCATCGACCCCCACGCCGCCACCCTGGCGGCGTGGGGGCTCGGCCGCGACGAGCAGGGCCTTGCCTCATTCGGCGCGGCCCTGGTCGACGCGGCTGCCGGCCGCGCGGCGATCGTGAAGCCGCAGGTCGCCTTCTTCGAGGCGGCGGGGGTGGCGGGCTACCGCGCGCTCGACGCGACGATCCGTCGGGCACGCGATGCGGGCCTCCTGGTCGTCGCCGACGTGAAGCGGGGCGACATCGGGACGACCGGTGACGACTACGCGCTGGCGTGGCTGGACCGCGACGGGCCGTTCGCGGCCGACGCGATGACGGTGTCGCCGTACCTCGGGTACGGCTCGCTCCGGGGCACGATCGACGTCGCGCGCCGGAACGGTGCGGGGGTCTTCGTGCTCGCGGCGACGAGCAACCCCGAGGCCCGGGTGCTGCAGACCGCGGTGCTGGCCGAGGGACCGCGTACCGGCCGGACGGTCGCGGCCGGTATCGTCTTGGACGTGGCAGACGACAACCGGTCCGTGGGCGATCAGGCCCTGGGCGACGTCGGGCTCGTGCTCGGCGCGACCCTTCACCTCGACGACTTCGGCATCGACGCGGACGCGATCGGCTCCGCGCCGGTCCTCGCCCCGGGCTTCGGCGCCCAGGGGGCCCGCATCGAGGACCTCCGGGCGCTGTACGGCGCCCGTGCCGAGCAGGTGCTCGTGAGCGAGTCGCGCGGCCTGCTGACCGACGGTCCGGACGGGGTCGCGGCCCTCGTCGCCGACCGCGCCGACCGCATCCGCACGGCACTGGCGGCGGCAGCGTGACCGACGCGCCCGAGGGCCCGCCCGCGCACCGCACCCCGCCAGAGGTGGACCGCGTCGCCGCGGCGAAGGCCGCCGTCGCCGCGCGACGCGCCCGGGCTGCGGTGAAGGCGGCGATCGCGTCGGGGGAGCGCTCCGCACTCGACGTCGCCCGTGCCGCGTGGGACGACTCGCTGGTCGAGACGACCTCGGCCGAGCGTTCGCTGCGGGTCCGCGACCTGCTCGTCAGCCTGCCGGGCATCGGCCCCGCACGAGCCGAGGCGATCATGGGGACCCTGCGGATCGCACCGTCGAAGCGCCTCGGTGGCCTCGGCACCCGGCAGCGGACCGCGCTGGCGGACTGGCTCGCCGCGCGCGGTCGCAAGCGTGGTGCCTCGAAGCTCGTCGTGCTCGCCGGACCCACCGCGGTCGGCAAGGGCACGGTGAGCGCGCACATCCGACAGCAGTACCCGGACGTCAACCTCAGCGTCTCCGCCACCACCCGGAAGCCCCGCCCCGGCGAGGTCGACGGTGTGCACTACTACTTCGTGGACGACGCCGAGTTCGACCGGATGATCCGCGACCGCGAGCTGCTCGAGTGGGCGACCGTCCACAACTCGTACCGCTACGGCACCCCGCGGCCGCCGATCGACCGTGCGCTCGACGCCGGCGAGAAGGTCATGCTCGAGATCGACCTGCAGGGCGCACGACAGGTCCGCGACGCCATGCCCGAGGCCGTGCTGGTGTTCCTGCTGCCCCCGACGTGGGAGGAACTGGTGCGCCGGCTCATCGGCCGTGGCACCGAATCCGCGGATGAACAGGCGCGTCGTCTCGAGACCGCGAAGGTCGAGCTGGCCGCCCAGGACGAGTTCGACGTGCGGATCGTGAACTCCGATGTCGGCACCGCGGCACGTGAGGTCGTAGACTTGTTCTCTGCGCCCTGACGGGTGCACTGACTTCGAGGAGACACCATGGCCAACCCCCAGGGCATCATCGACCCGCCCATCGACGACCTGCTCAGCAAGGTCGAGTCGAAGTACGCGCTCGTCATCTTCGCGTCGAAGCGCGCCCGCCAGATCAACGACTACTACGCCGACCTGCACGAGGGCTCGCTGTTCGACAACGTCGGCCCGCTCGTCGACTCGACGATCGACGACAAGCCGCTGTCCGTCGCGCTCCACGAGATCAACGAGGACAAGCTCACCGTCACCAAGCAGCAGCAGCCCACCGACTGATCCCGGTGACTGCAGCTGCTCTCCGCCTCTTCACGTCCGAGTCGGTGACCGAGGGGCACCCCGACAAGATCTGCGACCAGATCTCGGACAGCATCCTCGACGCGCTGCTCACGGTCGACCCGAACGCGCGCGTCGCCGTCGAGACGATGGTGACCACCGGGCTCGTGCACGTCGCCGGCGAGGTCACGACCTCCGGCTACGTCGAGATCCCGAAGCTCGTGCGTGACGTCATCACCGGCATCGGCTACAACTCGTCGGACGTCTCGTTCGACGGCGCCACCTGCGGTGTCGAGGTCTCGATCGGTGCGCAGTCGCCCGACATCGCGCAGGGTGTGGACGAGTCGCTCGACTCCCGCACCGGTGCGGTCGACCCGCTCGACCGTCAGGGCGCCGGCGACCAGGGCATCATGTTCGGCTTCGCGACGAACGAGACCCCCGAGTACATGCCGGTCGCGATCTGGCTGGCGCACCGTCTCGCCGAGCGCCTGGCCGCGGTCCGCAAGTCGGGTGAGCTGTCGTTCCTGCGTCCCGACGGCAAGACCCAGGTCACCGTCGGGTACGACGGCGTCGTGCCGAAGACCGTCGAGACCGTCGTGCTCTCCACGCAGCACTCGCCGAGCGTCACGCTCGACGAGCTCACCGCCGCGATCACCGAGCACGTGATCCGTCCGGTCCTCGACCTCGTCGACCTCGACTCCTCGCACGTCGACGTCATCGTCAACCCGACCGGTCGCTTCGAGATCGGTGGACCCCAGGGCGACGCCGGACTCACCGGCCGCAAGGTGATCGTCGACACGTACGGCGGGGCCTCCCGTCACGGTGGCGGCGCGTTCAGCGGCAAGGACCCGTCGAAGGTCGACCGTTCGGCCGCCTACGCGCTGCGCTGGGTCGCCAAGAACGCGGTCGCCGCGGGGCTCGCCGACCGGCTCGAGGTGCAGGTCGCGTACGCGATCGGCCGCGCGAAGCCCGTCGGGCTCTACGTCGAGACCTTCGGCACCGGACACGTCGACGACGCCACGATCGAAGCCGCCATCCGCCAGGTGTTCGACCTGCGTCCGGCCGCGATCATCCGCGACCTCGACCTGCTCCGACCGATCTACGCGCAGACCGCGACCTACGGCCACTTCGGCCGCGAGCTCCCCGGGTTCACGTGGGAGCAGCTCGACCGTGTCGAGGAACTCCGCGCTGCCGCAGGACTCGTCGCCGCGACCGTCTGAAGCACCGCGTGACCACCGTCGCGCGCGTCGTCCTCGACTCGCCGCTCCCGCAGTTGGACCGTCTGTTCGACTACCGGGTGCCGGCCGAGCTCGAGGACGACTGCGTCGCGGGGGTCCGCGTCAAGGTGCCGCTGCGCACCGGGGCGCGGATGTCCGACGGGTACGTGGTCGAGATCGTCACCGAGGGTGAGTACCCCGGTGAGCTCAGCCAGATCGAGGCCGTGCTGTCCCCGGTGCCCGTCCTGGCGCCGGAGATCTGGACCCTCGCGCGCGCCGTCGCGGACCGGGCGGCGGGCGTCGCCTCCGACGTCCTGCGCCTCGCCGTCCCACCGCGGCAGGTGCGCGCCGAGAACGCCTGGCTCGCCCGTGACACCGCGTGGTCGCCCCCGCCGGTGACCGCTCCGCCCGTCACCGGCTACGCCGACGGCGTCCTGGAGGCCGTGGTGACGGAGCACGGACGTGCTGCGGTCGCCGCCGTCCCCCAGCCCGTGGCGGTGGGTGACGCGGACGCATCGGTGTGGGTGCCGGGATGGGCTGCGACGCTCGCCCAGGCCGCGGCGCACACGCTGGCGGCCGAGCAGTCCGCGGTGGTCGCCGTGCCGGACTTCCGCGACGTCATCGACCTCGAGCGCGCCCTGCTCGCCGTGCTGCCGCCGGAACGGGTGGTGCGGTTCGACGCGAAGCAGACGAACGGGCAGCGTGCGAAGGCCCTGCTGCAGGCCCGCACGCACCCGGTGGTCGCGATCGGGAACCGCACGGCGATGTACGCGCCGGCGACGGAGCTCGGGCTGATCGCGATGTGGGACGACGGCGACGCCTCGTTCATCGAGCAGCGGGCCCCTTACGTGCACACGCGCGACGTCGCCCTGGTGCGGGCGGCCCAGTCCGGTGCCGCGCTGCTGTTCGTCTCGCACGCGCGCAGCACCGACGTGCAACGCCTGGTCGAGCTGCACTGGCTGCAGGACGTCGTCCCGTACCGCGTGAAGACCCCGAAGGTCATCCCCACGGTGCAGCAGACCGGGGCCGAGGGCTTCGCCGCCCAGGCGCGCATCCCGAGTTCGGCCTGGCGCGCCGCGCGCGAGGCGAGCCAGCACGGAGCCGTCCTGGTGCAGGTCGCGAGCCCGGGCTTCGGCACCGGCCTGGTCTGCGCCGAGTGCGGCGAACGGGCGCACTGCCGGGTCTGCGGCGGCCCGCTCGGCAGCCCCCACCGGGGCGCCACCCCCCAGTGCCGGTTCTGCGGTGCCCTGGCCGTCGGGTTCCGCTGCCCGACGTGCGGCAACGGCACCGTCAAGCCGGTCGGCCAGGGCGCACAGCGCACCGCGGAGGAGCTCGGGCGGGCGTTCCCCGGCACCCGGATCATCGTCGCGGACGGATCCCGTCCGCTCGACGAGGTCCCCGCGAAGCCGTCGGTCGTCGTCGCCACCCGCGGGGCGGAACCCTCGGTGCCCGGCGGTTACGCCTGCGTGCTGCTGCTCGACGGCGAGAAGATGCTCGCCCGCGAAGGGCTGCGCGTGCAGGAGGACGTGCTGCGCTTCTGGACGAACGCGGCGGCGAAGTCGGCCCCCGGCGCCGAGGTGTACCTGGTCGGGATCGGTGGGCGTCTGGCGTCTGCGATGGCCCTGTGGCGGCTCGACGGACCCGCGCACGACGAACTCACCGACCGCCGTGAACTCCACTTCCCGCCGGCCGTCCGGGTGGCGACGATGACCGGCACCGACGAGGCCGTCACCGCTGCGGTCGAGGCCCTGGGCGATGCCGTCGTCGGTCCGGTGCTCGGCCCGGTCCCCGTCGAGGACGACGCCCTGCCGGGCACGGTCCGGGCGATCGTGCGGTTCCCGTACGCCCACGGTGCCGAGGTCGCGGCGACGCTCAAGGCCGAGGTCATCCGGCGTTCGTCGACCCGGCGGGTGCTCAAGGGTGGCAACCGCCGACGGGCCGCTCCGACGCTGCGGGTGCGGCTCGACGACGCCGAACCGTTCTCCGAGGTCTGAGCCCGGCCGACCGGGTGGGCACGACTGGGTGGCCCCGACGCAGAACGACACCGCCGACGTCGTGGGACGTCGGCGGTGTCGTTCGGGGTCTGCCGCGTTGCTGCGACAGTCGGGTGTGCGCCGGTCAGGCGTTGGCGGGCCGGCGACGCTCGCGCGGCAGCACGACGCCGAGGGCGACCATGCCGATGGCGAGCACGAGGTGCAGCCAGTTGTCGGCGTTGTTCAGCGGGACGAAGTTCGCACCCGAGCTGTGCCCGGCGGTGAACAGGCCGTAGACCCACAGGACGAAGTAGACGACCCCGCCGAGCACGAGGTACATCCGCGAGCCGGTGGCCCGGTTGGCGGCGAGCAGTCCGACGACGCCGAACAGCAGGTGGACGATGTTGTGCAGCACCGACACCTGGAAGATGCCGAGCAGCATGCCCATCGACTCGTGTCCGGCGCCGGCCAGGTCACCGGTCGTGATGCCGGGGACGAACCCGGCGATCCCGACGAGCAGGAACACGATGCCGACCACGAGGGCGGCCTTCTGGACGGACGAACCGGCGTAGCGGTTGGTGGCGGTGGTGACGTCGCTCATGGTGGTTCCTTTCCTGATGTGGTTCAGACCGTACGCAGCCACCGCGCAGTCGGTTCACGGACGGTCCACGGAACGCACCTCGCCGCGCACGGCCCGTGGGAGACTCGAGGCGTGACGACGGGGGAACGGGGCGGTCCGCTCACGGACTGGCGCTACCAGGGGACGCTGCGGCGCTACCAGCAGGACGTGCTCGACCGGGTGCCCGTGGTGCCAGGGGACCCGGTGCACGTGGTCGCGCCGCCGGGCTCCGGCAAGACCCTGCTCGGGCTCCTGCTGGCCGGCCGCGCCGGAGCCCGCGCGCTCGTCCTCGCGCCGACCGCGACGATCCGCTCCCAGTGGGCCGTCTCGGCTGCCGCGCTCGACGGTGCTCCGGCCGTCCGCGTGTCCGAGGACCCCGAGCACCCCGGTGACCTGACCGCGCTGACCTACCAGATGCTCTCGGTCCTCGAGACCGGCAACCCGCTCACCGAGCTCGCGGCCGCGGACTGGCGCCGCGAACTCGTCGAGGGCGGCCGCGACGAGCAGGCAGCGGCAGCGTGGCTGGTCGACCTCGAGGGCTCCAACCCGACGGCGTACCGGAAGGGGATCGCGCGGCGCTCACGGGCCATCCGCCGTCGACTCGCCCGCGAGGACCCGGCGCTCCTCGCGACCGCGCTGCACCCGAACGCCCGGGCCCTGGTCGACCGGCTCGTCGCACACGGCGTCGGCACCATCGTGCTCGACGAGTGCCACCACCTGCTCGACCACTGGGCGCTCGTGGTCGCGTACCTCGCCGCACGCATCCGGCAGGCCGGCCGTGAACCCCTGCTCATCGGGCTCACCGCCACCCTGCCGTCCACCGACGACCGGGACTCGCACGACAACTACACCGCGCTGCTCGGCGACGTCGACCACGAGGTCCCGACACCGGCCGTGGTGAAGGAGGGCAACCTCGCGCCCTACCGAGACCACGTCTGGTTCGTCGAACCCACGCAGGACGAGATCGCGTTCCTCCGCGAGCACGAGGACCGGCTCGCGAGCCTGGTGGCGACGACGTTCGACGACCCCGACGGCGCGGACTGGCTGGTGCACACCCTGCAGCCACCCGTCGACCAGTCCGACGGTGACCGCTCGGCCACGGCATCGCCCGAGACGCGGCTGGCCCGTGCGTTCGACACCGACTTCGCCGTCGCCGAGTCCGCCGCGCGCATGCTCGCGGAGGTCCGTCCGGACCACCCGGTCCTGGCCTTCGTCCACCACGCCGCCCGGAGCACACCCGACGCCGAGCAGCGACTCCGGCTGCTCGCCCGCTACGCCCTCGACCGGCTCCTGCCCGATCCCGACCGAGCGGAACAGTGGCAGCGGATCAAAAGGTCCATCGTCGACTTCGGCTTCACCCTGACGGACCGCGGGGTCCGGCGTGGCCGCGACCCCGTCGACACCGTCCTCGCCTCGTCCGCGGCCAAGGACACCGCGGTGGGGGAGATCCTCCGGCTCGAACTCGAGCAGGAGGGCGCGGGCCGCCTGCGCACCGTCGTCGTCACGGACCACGCCACGCACGGCAACGCCCGTGGCTCGGGTGGGCGCGACGCCGGCGCGCTCCGCACCTTCGCGACGATCGCCGCGGACCCGACCCTCACCGGCCTGCACCCCGTCCTCGTCACCGCGAAGCACCTCCGCATCGCCGCCCGCGACGCCGACGTCCTGCTGCCCGCGCTCCGACGCCACCTCGGCGCCGAGCTGCCCGCCAGTCCGGTGGACGGCACACCGGGGGTGCTCGCGGTGGAGACCGCCGGCACCGGCTCGGCCGCGGTCATCGCCGCCGTCTCGGCACTGCTCACCGACGCGACCACCCGTCTCGTCGTCGGCACCCGCGGACTCCTCGGCGAGGGCTGGGACTGCCCGGCGGTGAACACCCTGATCGACCTCACGGCCGTCGCGACGTCCTCCGCCACCCAGCAGCTCCGCGGCCGCCCCCTGCGCCTCGACTCCGCCTGGCCCCGCAAGGTCGCCCACAACTGGACCGTCACCGCCGTCGTGCCCGCTGACGTCCCGCTCCTCGCAGCGCCGGACGTCAGCCGCATGCACCGGAAGCACGATCAGCTCTGGGGACTCCTCCGCGAGGACGACACCCAGGTCGTCCGCGGCACCGGGACCGCACTCTCCGACGCACACGCCCTGCGGCTCGCCGCGATCGTCGCCAAGGACAAGCGGCGGAGCGTCCGAGCGCTCGACGACGACATCGCGGCGGCGCTGCCGTCCCGTGAGCAGACCCACGCGGCCTGGCGCATCGGCGAGCCGTACGCCGACCGCGAGAGCACGGCGGCCGTCCTCCACGAACCCGATGCCGCGCCGTGGACCACCGGCCCCACCGCAGCCGCCGTGATGACCGTCGTGCTCGCGCTGGTGCTCGCGGTCGTCGCACAGTCGTTCCGTGTCGTCGTCGAACTCTGGCGCGCCGGCGTCGTCCTCGGCGTCGTCGGTGCGGTCCTCGCCGTGGTCGCCGCGACCGCGGTCGCCTGGCCGGTCGCCCGGCAGCTCGGCACGGCGCTGCGACAGCGGTTCGACACCGCGCACGGCTACCGGAGCGCCGTCCGCGTCGTCGTCGACGGCCTGCACCGCGCCGGACGCATCCCCGCGTACGGTGACGGCGACATCCGCGTCACCCCGACGATGGTCGGCAGGCTGCCGGTGGCGTTCACCATGGAGGCCCTCGGCGGGACCGTGGAGGACCGCCGCACGGTGACGAGCGCACTCGCCGAGGCGTTCGGTCCGGTCCGCACGCCGCGGTTCCTGCTCGAGACCGGGCGCGGCGAGGCAGCGCGGCTGCGCCGGGCACCGCTGCTGGCGCTCGCGCTGTGGATCGCACGGACGACCACCCGCGGCAACCGGTTCCTGGCGGTCCCGACGGGGATCGGACGACGGCGGGAGGACGCCGAGGCGTTCGCCGCCGACTGGGACCGTTCGGTCGGTCCGTGTCGGCTCCACGAGATCGACTCGCCGGCGTCGCTCGTGCTGCTGCTCCGCGCTCGACGTGACTCCGGAGCGACGAAGACGCCGCCGTCCCTGCGTGACCAGTGGTCCTGACGACGGGCTGGTGACGTCGGCCGGTGCTCGTGCCGGCCGCGGGCGACGCGCGTGGGACGATGGACCCATGCGTCTCGTCGTCGCCGGCAGCCCCGCTGCGGCCGTCCCCACCCTCCGCCGTCTGGCGGCGTCCGACCACGAGATCGTCGCGGTGCTCACCCGGCCGGCCACCCCGCAGGGCCGCAAGCGGGTCCTCACCCCGACTCCGGTGGCCGTCGTCGCCGCGGAGCTCGGACTGCCGGTCATCGAGGCCTCGCGCGTCGACGATGCCGTCACCGCCCAGATCGCGGACCTCGACGTCGACCTCGGCGTGATCGTCGCCTACGGCGCACTGCTCCGCCGCCCGGCCCTCGACGCCCCGCGACACGGGTGGATCAACCTGCACTTCTCCGACCTGCCGGCGTACCGCGGTGCTGCTCCCGTGCAGCGTGCGGTGATGGCCGGCGACACCCGGACCGCCGCCACGGTCTTCCAGCTGGTCGAGGCGCTGGACGCCGGCCCGGTCTACGCCGCGTGGCCCTTCGAGATCGACCCCGAGGCGACCTCGGGTGAGGTCCTCGGCGCGATGGCCGAGGTCGGTGCCGACGTCGTGGCGGACGTCGTGGACGGCATCGCCGCCGGCACCGCTGTCGCGACCGAGCAGTCCGGCGAGCCCACGCTCGCCCCGAAGCTCACGATCGACGACGGCCGTGTCGACTTCGCCGCTCCGGCAGCGGTCGTGCACGCCCGGCTGCGCGGCGTCACGCCCGAGCCCGGCGCGTACGCCCACCTGGGCGAGACCCGCGTGAAGCTGCTCCGCAGCACGCTCCAGCCAGGAGGCACCGAGGACCCCGCCCCGTCGCTCGCGCCCGGTGCGCTCGCGCTCCACGGCGGTCGGCTGCTGGTCGGGACCGCCGACACCCCGCTCGTGCTGCTCGAGGTGCAGCCGGCGGGCAAGAAGGCGATGGACGCCGCCGCCTGGGCCCGTGGCCTCGGCGAACTGGACGGGAAGGTCCTCGCATGAGCCCCCAGACGAAGCCCCAGGCTGCCCGCCGTGGCCCCCGCCCGGCCAGTGCCCGCCGCGTGGCGTTCGACGTGCTCCGCGCCGTGCAGGTCGACGACGCCTACGCGAACCTGCTGCTGCCGACGCGCATCCGCCGTGCCGGGCTCACCGCCCGCGACGCCGGGTTCGCGACCGAGCTCACCTACGGGTCGATCCGGATGCTCGGCCGCTACGACGTGATCATCGCGCTGGCCTCCGGTCGCCGGGCCGAGAACATCGAGGCGGACGTCCTCGACGTGATGCGCCTGGGCGCCCACCAGCTGCTCGCCATGCGCACGCCGACGCACGCCGCCGTCGACGCCACGGTCGAGCTCGCCCGCGAGGTCGGTGCCCGCCGCGCCACCGGGTTCGTCAACGCCGTGATGCGGAAGATCGCAGCCCGCACCGACGACGAGTGGGACGCCCTGATCACCGAGGGCCGTGCCGGGGACGCCCTGCTCGCCACCCGGTGGTCGCACCCGGTCTGGGTCGTCTCGGCGCTCCGCGACGCCCTGGCCGCCGAGCGCTCCCGCGACGAGCTCGCCGCCCTGCTCGCCGCCGACAACGCAGCACCCCGGGTGCAGCTCGCGGCCCTGCCCGGACTCGCCACCGACGAGGACATCGCCACCGCGACCGCGCGCACCGCGCCGGACGACGACACCGACGCCGCGTTCGCTGACGCGACCGGTGCGGACGACGTGCCCGCGGCCCTGGTGCCCGCCGTCGACGAACCGGAGGCCGACGGCGCGACCGGCACCGTGCCTCCCGTCCGGTCCACCGAACCCGTCGTGCAGGCGGACGCCGCGCCGGTGTCGCCCGTCGGGATCCGCGGCATCTCCGGCGACCCGGCACGCGTGCCGGGCGTCGCCGCCGGGCGCCTGCGCGTGCAGGACGAGGGGTCGCAGCTCGCCGCGCTGGCGCTGAGCCGCTCGTCGGCCGTGCGTGCGGGGGAGCGGTGGCTCGACATGTGCGCCGGTCCCGGCGGCAAGGCCGCGCTGCTCGCCGCCGAGGCGCAGCAGGGCGGGGCGACCCTGGTCGCCAACGAGCTCGTGCCCGCCCGGGCCGGACTCGTGCGGAACGCCCTCGGCGTGTTCGGCGACCACGTGCGGGTCGTCGAGGGCGACGCCCGTCGGTACGGCCGCGACGGCACCGGGATGACCTTCGACCGCATCCTGCTCGACGCCCCGTGCACCGGGCTCGGCGCGCTGCGTCGCCGGCCGGAGGCCCGCTGGCGGAAGCTCCCCGAGGACGTCGAGGAGCTCGCGGCGCTGCAGACCGAACTGCTCGACGCCGCCGTCCGCGTGCTCGCTCCGGGCGGGACCCTGGCGTACGTGACGTGCTCGCCGCACCTGGCCGAGACGCGCGGGCAGGTCGACGCGCTGATGGGGCGGCACGGTGGCCGGCTCGAGCAGCTCGACACCGCCACGGTCGTCCGGGGTGTCGCCGCTCGTGACCCGGAGATCGCGGACGGCGCCACAGCGCAGCTGTGGCCGCACCGGATCGGCACGGACGCGATGTTCATCGCGCTGTTCCGCCGCGTCGACTGAGGTCCCGACGCGCGGCACGCCGGTAGGCTTGCCCGGTGACGATCCGCATCTCGCCGAGCATCCTGTCCGCCGACTTCGCGAACCTCGAGCGTGAACTCCACCGCATCGAGACCGCCGACCTGGTGCACGTCGACGTGATGGACAACCACTTCGTGCCGAACCTGACGCTCGGGCTGCCGATCGTCGAGCGCCTGCAGCAGGTGTCGCCGGTGCCGCTGGACGTGCACCTCATGGTCACTGACGCCGACCGCAACGCGCCGAAGTACGCCGAGACCGGTGCGTCGAGCGTCACGTTCCACTTCGAGGCAGCCGAGGACCCGGTGGCGACCGCCGCGGCGATCCGGTCGAACGGTGCCCGCGCGGCCGTCGCCGTGAAGCCCGGCACCCCGATCACCCAGGTGCTGCACCACCTCGACGCCTACGACATGATCCTGCTGATGACGGTCGAGCCCGGGTTCGGCGGCCAGTCGTTCATGCCGTCCGTGATGCCGAAGCTCGCTGACGCGCGCGCGGCGGTCGACGCCTCGGGGCTCGACGTCTGGCTCGAGGTGGACGGGGGCATCTCGGTGGACACCGTGCCCGAGGCCGTGCGGAGCGGTGCGGACACGCTCGTCGCGGGGTCGGCGGTCTTCGGCGGCGAGCCCGCCGCGCGCATCACCGACCTGCGCGAGGCCGCCGCTCGGGCACGCTCGTGACCGTGGGAGCGCCGGACGGTACCGGCGTGGCCGAGGCGACCACCGCCTCCCGTCCGGACGGTGCGTCGGCCGCGTCAGCGGAGACCGGTAGCCTGGACCCCGTGAAGACGTTCGACGACCTGTTCCAGGAGCTCACCGAGAAGGCGCGCACGCGCCCCGAGGGCTCCGGCACCGTCGCCGAACTCGACGCCGGCGTGCACCAGATCGGCAAGAAGATCGTCGAGGAAGCCGCCGAGGTCTGGATGGCGGCCGAGTACGAGGGCGACGAGCGTACCTCGGAGGAGATCTCGCAGCTGGTCTACCACCTCCAGGTCCTCATGGTCGCCAAGGGGCTCACCCCGGCGGACGTCTGGCGACATCTGTAGGACGCGCTCGGGCACAGCCCGCGCACCGACCTCGATCCGCCACGACCCCGACCAGAAAGCAGACCCCTGATGCTCCGCATCGCCGTGCCCAACAAGGGCTCCCTGTCCGAGACCGCGTCCGACATGCTGCGTGAGGCCGGGTACGCCGGTCGCCGTGACCCGAAGGCGCTGCACCTGCTCGACGAGCGCAACGGCGTCGAGTTCTTCTTCCTCCGCCCGCGGGACATCGCCACGTACGTGGGGTCCGGCGCACTCGACGTCGGCATCACCGGCCGTGACCTGCTGCTCGACTCCGGCTCCGAGGCGCACGAGGTCGACGCGCTCGGCTTCGCCGACTCCACCTTCCGGTTCGCCGGCACGCCCGGACGGTTCGCCTCGCTGCAGGACCTCGACGGCGTCCGCGTGGCCACGAGCTACCCCGGCCTCGTCGGAGCGTTCCTCGCCGAGCACGGGGTCACCTCGACGCTCGTGAAGCTCGACGGCGCCGTCGAGAGCGCCGTGCGGCTCGGGGTCGCCGACGCCGTTGCCGACGTCGTGTCGACGGGCAGCACGCTCCGACAGGCGGGCCTCGAGATCTTCGGCCCGGTGATCCTCGAGTCGACCGCGGTGCTCGTCTCCACCGACGAGACCATCGCCGGCATCGACGTGCTGCGTCGGCGGCTGCAGGGCGTGCTCGTCGCCCGCGGCTACGTGATGCTCGACTACGACGTCCCCACGGCACTGCTCGAGCAGGCGACGGCGGTGGCGTCCGGCATCGAGTCGCCCACGGTGTCGCCGCTGCACGACCGCGAGTGGGCGGCGGTCCGCGTGATGATTCCGCGCGACGACGCGAACCTCATCATGGACGCGCTCTACGACCTCGGCGCCCGGGCGATCCTCGTCAGCCCGATCCACGCCGCACGCCTGTGACCACCGGCGGCGTGTCGGTGCGGGTCATCCCGTGCCTCGACGTCAAGGGCGGCCGAGTCGTCAAGGGTGTCAACTTCCTCGACCTGCAGGACGCCGGTGACCCCGTCGAGCTCGCGGCGCGGTACTACGAGCAGGGTGCCGACGAGCTGACCTTCCTCGACGTCGGCGCCACGGTCGAGAACCGGGCGACGATGTACGACACCGTGACCCGGACGGCCGAACAGGTCTTCATCCCGCTCACCGTCGGTGGTGGGGTGCGCAGCGTCGACGACGTGTCGCGGCTGCAGCAGTGCGGTGCGGACAAGATCGGCGTGAACAGCGCGGCCATCGCCCGCCACGAACTCGTCGGCGAGATCGCCGACCGGTTCGGCGCGCAGGCCGTCGTGCTCTCGCTCGACGTCAAGCGGTCGGACCGGATGCCCTCGGGCTTCGTGGTCACCACCCACGGGGGGCGGACCGAGTCCGACCTCGACGCGATCGCCTGGGCACGCGAAGCCGTCGAACGCGGTGCGGGGGAGCTGCTCGTCAACTCGATCGACGCCGACGGCACGAAGAACGGGTTCGACCTCGAACTCGTGGCCGCGGTGCGCGCGGTCTCGTCCGTCCCGGTGATCGCCTCGGGAGGCGCGGGTCGCGTCGAGCACTTCGCCCCGGCCGTCGACGCGGGTGCGGACGCGGTCCTCGCCGCCAGCGTCTTCCACCGTGGCGAGATGACCGTGGGGGACGTCAAGGCCGCGCTCCGCGCGACCGGTCACGCCGTCCGCTGATCCGCCGCCGTAGGCTAGGAGTCTCATGACCGACAGCACCAGTACCGACACCGAGGCGGTCCTCGACCGCGCACACTTCGGTGCGGACGGCCTGCTCCCCGCCATCGTGCAGGAGGAATCGTCGAAGGACGTCCTCATGCTCGGCTACATGGACCGGGAAGCCCTCCGCCGCACCCTCACCGAGGGCCGTGTGACCTTCTGGTCGCGGTCGCGGAACGAGTACTGGCGGAAGGGCGACACGTCGGGACACGCGCAGTACGTCCGCGGGGCCGCGCTGGACTGCGACGACGACACGCTCCTCGTGACGGTGCACCAGGTCGGGGCGGCGTGCCACACCGGTGCGCACCGGTGCTTCGACGTCGACCCGCTCGCGCCCGTGACCATGTCCGCCCCGGCCGACGCAGCCGTGGAGGCGACCCGATGACCGCCGCGACGATCTCCGAGAACCCGCACACGACCTCCCGGCCGGAGTTCGACGGTCTGGTCGACGACCACCGCGTCATCCCGGTCGTCCGCGCCCTGTACGGCGACAGCGAGACGCCGGTCGGCGTGTACCGCAAGCTCGCCGACGGCCGCCCCGGGTCGTTCCTGCTCGAGTCCGCCGGCCAGGGCGGCCTGTGGTCGCGCTGGTCGTTCGTCGGGGTGCGGAGCTTCGGCGTCCTGACGCAGGACGGCGACAGCGCGGCGTGGATCGACACCGGCATCGACGCCGAGCGGGCCGTCGGGTCCCTCGACGGTGCCCCACTGGACGTCCTCGCGCGGCTGCACGAGCGCTGGGCCACGCCCCGTGTGCCCGGCTCGCCGCCGCTCGTCGGCGGCACCGTGGGCTTCGTCGGGTGGGAGGCCGTCCGGCAGCTCGAACACCTGCCGAACGTGCCGCCGTCCGACTTCGACGTCCCCGGTCAGGCCCTGTCCTTCGTGTCCGAGCTCGCCGCCCTCGACCACCGCACCGGGCTCGTGCTGCTCGTCGCGAGCGTGCTGAACGACGGCACGGACGACGCCGACGCCCTGTGGGCGGACGCGCAGCAGCGCCTCGACCGCATGCAGGGCGACCTGGTGCAGCCGAGCGTCGCGACCGTCGCCGAGGCGTTCGAGATCGCGGAGCCGACCCCGACGCACCGGACGAGCCCGGCCGACTACATGGCCGCCGTCGAGCGGTCGAAGGACTTCATCCGCGACGGCGACGTGTTCCAGGTCGTCATCTCGCAGCGGTTCGACCACGAGGTGACGGCCGACCCGCTCGACGTCTACCGCGTGCTCCGGACCCTGAACCCGAGCCCGTACATGTACTTCCTGGCGCTGGCGGACACCGCCGACGAGCGGTTCTGGATCGTTGGCGCCTCGCCCGAGGCGCTGGTGAAGGTGCAGGGCGACCACGCCGTCACCCACCCGATCGCCGGGTCCCGCCCGCGTGGTGCCACGCCCGAAGAGGACGTCCGCCTCGGCGAGGACCTGCTCGGCGACCCGAAGGAGCGCGCGGAGCACCTGATGCTCGTCGACCTGTCCCGCAACGACCTGCAGAAGGTGTGCGAGCCGGGCACGGTCGCCGTCACCGAGTTCATGACGGTCGAGCGGTTCAGCCACATCATGCACCTGGTGTCGAGCGTCGAGGGCCGCATCCGTCCCGAGGCCTCGGCCATCGACGTGTTCCGGGCGACGTTCCCGGCAGGCACGCTCTCGGGCGCGCCGAAGCCCCGAGCGCTCCAGATCATCGACGAGCTCGAGCCCGCCAAGCGTGGTGCGTACGCCGGTGTCGTGGGCTACTTCGACTTCGCCGGGGACGCCGACCTGGCGATCGCGATCCGCACCGCCCTGATCAAGGACGGCGTCGCCCGCGTGCAGGCCGGGGCCGGCCTCGTGGCCGACTCCGACCCGGAGACCGAGCACGTCGAGGCGGTCAACAAGGCCGCGGCCCCGTTGCGTGCCGTCGCGACAGCGAACCGGATGCGCGAGGTCCGTTCGTGAAGCGGTCGCGCCCGATCGTCGTCGTCGCCGGACTCCTGGTCGCCGGCATCATCATGCTCGCGTGGACCCAGACCTGGTTCACCGTCCGCCTGCACGCGGGAGCGGCAGTCACGTCGACGGTCGCCGCCGACGGCGCAGCGGTCGTGCCGCAGTTCACCGCGCTGGCGATCGCGAGCCTCGCGCTGTTCCTCGCGATGACCATCGCCGGACGGGTGCTGCGCATCGTGCTCGCCGCCGTGGAGATCCTGCTCGGCCTCGGCGTGGTCGTCAGCGGCATCACCGCGGCCGCCGACCCGATCGCCGCTGCACGCGGCGCCGTGGGCGAGGTCGCCGGGGTGAGCGACCTCGGCGCCGTCCGGAGCGTCGTGTCGAGCGTCAGCGTGAGCCCGTGGCCCGCAGTCGGCATCGCGGGCGGCGTGCTCGCCGTGCTGCTGGGCGTCGTCGTCATCGTGGTCCAGCGCGCCTGGCCCGGACCGAGCCGGAAGTACGGAGCCGCGACCGCCGGAGCCGCCGCCGCGGCGCGGGCCGCGGCACCCGTCGAGCGCGATGCGGTCGTCGACTGGGACGACCTGAGCGCGGGCGTGGACCCCACCACCGTGGACGGCGCGGGCGCGGGGGCGCCGAGTGACGACACGGTAGGATCGACAGGGCGTCGCTCGACCGACGACGCCGGAGCAGAACGAGGAGCACCGTGAGCAACACTGAGCCCGCAGAACTCGGCGAAGGCCACTCGCCGGCCGCCTGGACCGCCGTCGTGATCATGCTGATCGGATTCGCGGCAGGCACGCTGTTCTTCTGGTTCGACCAGCCGTGGGGCGTCTGGGCCTCCGCTGGCGTCGTCCTCATCGGCCTCATCGTCGGTGGCGTGATGAAGAAGGCCGGCTACGGCGTCGACGGTCCGAAGTTCGTCCCCAAGCACCACGGCGAGTAGGGGTCTGCCGATGCCGAACGTGCTCGAGACCCTCGTCGCCGGCGCCCTCGAGGACGCCGCAGCCCGTCGTGTCGATCGCCCGTACGCGGACGTCGAACGCGACCTCGACCGGGTGGCGTCGCCCCTCGACGCCCTCGCGTTCCTGAGCCCGGGCGACCGGGTGAAGATCATCGCCGAGGTGAAGCGCGCCAGCCCGTCCCGCGGGGCGATGGCAGCGATCGCCGACCCCGCAGGCCTCGCCGCCGACTACGAACGTGGTGGCGCGTCGACGATCAGCGTCCTGACCGAGGGGCGCAAGTTCCTCGGCAGCCTCGCCGACCTCGAAGCCGTGAAGGCCCGTGTCGGGGTCCCCGTGCTCCGCAAGGACTTCATCGCCGACCCCTACCAGGTCATCGAGGCCCGGGCGTCGGGTGCCGACGTCGTGCTGCTCATCGTGGCGGCGCTCGAGCAGGCCCGCCTGGTCGAGCTGCACACGCTCGCCGAAGAACTCGGCATGCGCGTCCTGGTCGAGGCGCACTCCGGTGACGAGGTCACGCGTGGCCTGGACGCCGGTGCCCGCATCCTCGGCGTGAACGCCCGCGACCTCACCGACTTCTCGCTCGACCGCGACCTGTTCGGGTCGCTCGCCGACCGCATCCCCGACGGGGTCGTGCGCGTCGCCGAGTCCGCGGTCTCCGGTCCCGCCGACGTCGCCCACTACCGTGCAGCGGGCGCCGACGTCGTGCTGGTCGGCGAGGCGCTCGTGACGGGGAGCGACCCCGCCGCGACCCTGGCGTCGTTCATCGACGCCGCCGACCAGGCCTGACCGGCTCACCAGGCCGCCGAACCGCGGCCCGGTCCGCTCCACGCATCGAGGCCGCCGACCGCGGCCGCACGTTCCACCCGTCCGACGCGGCCGACCGGCCGCGTCGGACTCGTCCCGGGAGACACATCGTGACCTCACTCCGCGACCTGCACGGCCCCTACTTCGGCGACTTCGGCGGACGCTTCGTCCCCGAGTCTCTCGTCCTCGCGCTCGACGAGCTCGAGGCCGCCTTCCGTCAGGCCTGGGCGGACCCGGCGTTCCGTGCGGAACTCGACGCGCTGCACCGTGACTACACCGGGCGTCCGTCGATCATCACCGAGGTGCCGCGGTTCGCGAAGCACGCCGGTGGCGCCCGGATCATCCTGAAGCGCGAGGACCTGAACCACACCGGCTCGCACAAGATCAACAACGTCCTCGGCCAGGCCCTCGTCGCCCGCCGCCTCGGCAAGACCCGCCTGATCGCCGAGACCGGGGCCGGGCAGCACGGTGTCGCCACCGCGACCGCCGCAGCCCTGTTCGGCATGGAGTGCGTCGTCTACATGGGCGCCGTCGACACCGAGCGCCAGGCGCTCAACGTCGCGCGGATGCGCCTGCTCGGCGCCGAGGTGATCCCGGTCGAGACCGGTTCGCGCACCCTCAAGGACGCCATCAACGACGCCCTGCGCGACTGGGTCGCCAACGTCGAGTCGACGCACTACCTGCTCGGCACCGTCGCCGGTCCGCACCCGTTCCCCGAGATGGTGCGCGAGTTCCACAAGGTCATCGGCGAGGAAGCGCGCCAGCAGGTCCTCGACCGCATCGGTCGGCTGCCGGACGCCGTCGCGGCGTGCGTCGGCGGCGGCTCGAACGCGATGGGCATCTTCGAGGCGTTCCTCGACGACGAGTCCGTCGCGCTGCACGGCTTCGAGGCCGGTGGTGACGGCGTCGAGACCGGTCGGCACGCGGCGAGCATCACGCTCGGTCGCGAAGGCGTGCTGCAGGGAGCGAAGTCCTACCTGATGCAGGACGAGGACGGCCAGACCATCGAGAGCCACAGCATCTCCGCCGGGCTCGACTACCCGAGCGTCGGCCCGGAGCACGCGTACCTGGCGTCGATCGGCCGGGCGAAGTACCAGCCGATCACCGACACCGAGGCCATGGAGGCGTTCCGCCTGATGAGCCAGACCGAGGGCATCATCCCGGCGATCGAGTCGTCGCACGCCCTGGCCGGTGCCATCAAGCTCGGCAAGGAGCTCGGGCCCGAGGGCGTCGTGCTCGTGAACCTGTCCGGCCGCGGTGACAAGGACGTCGCGTCCGCCAGTCGCTACTTCGGCATCCTCGACGAGAACGCGGTGCAGCTGTGACCACGAACAAGACCGTCGCCCAGACGATCGACGCCGCCAACGCCGAGCGCGCCGGAGCCGTCGTCGGGTACCTGCCCGCCGGGTACCCGAACCTGCAGACCAGCGTCGACGCAGCCGTCGCCCTCGCCGAGAACGGCGTGGACGTCATCGAGTTCGGCCTGCCGTACTCCGACCCGGTCATGGACGGCCCCGTCATCCAGCGCGCAGCCGAGGAGAGCCTGGCGAACGGCTTCCGGGTCGCACAGGTCTTCGACGCCGTGCAGCAGATCACCGAGCGGGCCGACGTGCCGGTGCTCGTCATGACCTACTGGAACCCGGTGCTGCGCTACGGCGTGGACCGTTTCGCCGACGACCTCGTCGCCGCGGGAGCCGCCGGTCTCATCACGCCCGACCTCATCCCCGACGAGGCCACCGCGTGGACCGAGGCGTCCGAGCGCACCGGCCTCGACCGGGTCTTCCTCGCCGCGCCGTCCTCGTCGGACGAGCGCATGCGTCAGGCGGTGGAGTCCAGTCGTGGCTTCGTCTACGCCGTGTCGACGATGGGCGTGACCGGTGCCCGGGTCGGGGTCGACGTCGCCGCACGCACCGTCGTGTCGCGCCTGCGTGACGCCGGGGTCGAGCGCACCTGTGTCGGCCTCGGGATCTCGACGGCGGAGCAGGTCGGCGAGGTGCTCGAGTACGCCGACGGTGCGATCGTCGGGTCCGCGTTCGTCCGGGCCCTGGCCGACCTCGGTGTGCAGGGTGTGGCCGACCGGGCCGCCGACCTCGCCACCGGCGCCCGCCGCCGCTAGTCCAGTTCCTGTCGGGCCCGCGACCCGCGCTACAGTGAGCGAGGCCGACGCCACGTCGACCGCGCCCCGTCAGTTCCGAAAGGCGACAGCACCTCCATGCCCCTCCTGAGCATCCCGAGCCCGAGCACCGCCTGGCAGTACTTCGACCTGACCGCCTGGCTCCGCGACGCGTTCGGCTGGTCGCTGCCCCTCGACTTCCGCATCCACGCGTACGCGATCTGCATCCTGGTCGGGATCGTCGCCGCGGTCGTCCTCGCGAACCGTCGGCTCAACGCCCGGGGCGTCGAGCGATGGATCATCATCGACATCGCCATCTGGGCCGTGCCCGCCGGCATCATCGGCGGACGGCTCTTCCACGTGTTCACCCACGTGTCGGACTACTTCGGCCCCGGCATCGACCCGCTGTCGTTCCTGTACATCTGGGAGGGCGGGCTGGCCATCTTCGGCGCGCTGATCCTCGGGTCGGTCGGCGCCTGGATCGGGTGCCGCCAGGTCGGTCTCCGGTTCACGTCGTTCATCGACGCCGTCGTGCCGGGCGTCCTGCTCGCACAGGCCTTCGGACGCCTGGGCAACTACTTCAACCAGGAGCTCTTCGGCATGCCGACGAGCCTGCCGTGGGGGCTCGAGATCGACTCCAGCAACGCCGCGTTCCCGAAGGGCCTGCCCGAGGGCACGCTGTTCCACCCGACGTTCCTGTACGAGATCATCTGGAACGTCCTCGGTGTGGTCGTCATCCTGTTCCTGGCACGCAAGTTCACGCTGCAGTGGGGCAAGGTCCTCGGCCTGTACCTGATCTGGTACGGCGCGGGCCGCTCGGTGCTCGAGTCCATCCGCGTCGACACGAGCGAGACCTTCTTCGGCGTCCGCACGAACGTGTGGATGGCCCTCGCCGCGGTCGTCATCGGCATCCTGATCTTCGTGGTGCAGAGCCGACGGCACACCGGCAAGGAGCCGAGCCCCTACCTGCCGGGTCGCGGGCCTCGTCCGACCTCCGATGTAGACTCCGAAGACACCTTCTCGGAGCACGACGACGACGCAGCAGACGGCGTCACGAGTGACGAACCGGTCACGACCACCCGCTGAACCAGACGGTCTCCGCCACAAGCGGGGCCCAGCAACCTCGCCGGCCGCCAGGGCAACGACCACTGACGGCGGGCACGGGCACCAGTCCCGCCCGCTCGGGCGGAACGCACCACCGGGCCACCGCTGTCCCTGTTCCACTTCCTCGTGAGGACGGTTCCCCATGGCGCTCCAGCCAACCCAGCCCTCGGCACCGACGAGCCTCGTGCCGCCGCACCGCCGCTTCTCCGCGATCCCGGACGCCACGGGCATGTACGACCCGGCGAACGAGAAGGACGCCTGCGGACTGGCGATGGTCGCGACCCTGCGCGGCACGCCGGGGCACGACATCGTCGACGCGGCGCTCGGTGCGCTCCGGAACCTCGAGCACCGCGGTGCCGTGGGATCCGACGCGGGCACCGGTGACGGCGCCGGCATCCTGTGCCAGGTGCCGGACGAGTTCCTGCGGGACGTCGTACCGTTCGAGCTGCCGGCAGCGGGGGAGTACGCCGTCGGGACCGCCTACCTGCCGCTGGACGACGACGCCCGGCACGCGGTGAAGGGCGCCGTCGAACGACTCGCCCGCGAAGAGGGCCTGAAGGTCCTGGGGTGGCGCGAGGTCCCGGTGCGTCCGGAGGTCCTCGGCACGCTCGCCCGCGCCGCGATGCCGGCGTTCGAGCAGCTGTTCGTCGCCTCGATCCGGCACGACGTGCACGGGGCATCGTGGAGCGGCATCGCCCTCGACCGGCAGGCGTTCCGGCTCCGGAAGCGCGCCGAGCACGACAACGACCTGTACTTCATGTCGCTGTCGAGCCGCACCATGGTCTACAAGGGCATGGTCACGACGCTCCAGCTCGAGCCGTTCTACCCGGACCTGAGCGACGAGCGCTTCACGTCGAAGCTCGCGATCGTGCACTCGCGCTACTCCACCAACACGTTCCCGTCGTGGCCGCTCGCCCAGCCGTTCCGGACCATCGCCCACAACGGTGAGATCAACACGGTGCGCGGCAACCGCAACTGGATGCGGGCGCGCCAGTCGCAGCTCGAGAGCGAACTGCTGGGCGACATGGCCCCGCTGCTCCCCATCGTCAGCCCGGGGGCGAGTGACTCGGCCTCGTTCGACGAGGTCCTCGAGCTGCTGACCCTGACCGGTCGGACGCTGCCGCACGCGGTGTCGATGATGGTTCCAGAGGCGTGGGAGAACCAGGTCGGGATGGACCCGGACCTCCGGGCGTTCTACGAGTACCACTCGATGCTCATGGAGCCGTGGGACGGCCCCGCCGCGATCACCTTCACCGACGGGTCGCTCGTCGGCGCCACCCTCGACCGCAACGGCCTGCGCCCCGGCCGGTTCCTCGTCACCGACGACGGACTCATCGTGATGGGCTCCGAGACCGGGGTCATCGACGTGCCGGCCGCCAAGGTCGTGCGCAAGGGCCGCCTGCGCCCGGGCCGGATGTTCCTGGTGGACACCGAGGTCGGCCGCATCATCGAGGACGACGAGGTCAAGCGCGAGCTCGCCGCCTCGGGTCCGTGGGCCGACTGGCTCGAAGCCGGCCGCATCAACCTGAACGACCTGCCGGAGCGCGAGCACATCGTGCACACCCCGGCGTCGGTCACCCGCCGTCAGCGGGCGTTCGGCTACACCGAAGAAGAAGTCCGCATCCTGCTGCGTCCGATGGCGGCGGCGGGTGCCGAACCGCTCGGTGCGATGGGGTCGGACACCCCGATCGCGGTGCTGTCGGAGCGTCCGCGGCTGCTCTTCGACTACTTCACGCAGCAGTTCGCCCAGGTGACGAACCCGCCGCTCGACTCGATCCGCGAGCAGGTCATCACCTCGATGGGGATGGGTCTCGGTCCGGAGCGCAACCTGCTCTCCGCCGGTCCGGAGCACGCGAAGCAGATCACGCTCGACTTCCCCGTGATCGACAACGACCAGCTCGCCAAGGTCCAGCACTTCGAGACCGAGTCGGGTCGCCACCTGACCGTCACGATCAAGGGGCTGTACCGCGTCGACGCCGGCAAGAAGGCGATGCAGAAGCGCATCGCCGCCGTGTGCGACGAGGTCGACGCCGCGATCGAGTCCGGCAAGCAGTTCATCGTGCTGTCCGACCGCGACGGCAACGCCGAGCAGGCGCCGGTGCCGAGCCTGCTGCTCCTCGCGGCGGTGCACCACCACCTGATCCGCACCGAGCAGCGCATGAAGGTCGGGCTCATCGTCGAGGCCGGCGATGTGCGCGAGGTCCACCACGTGGCGACCCTGATCGGGTACGGCGCGTCGGCGATCAACCCGTACCTGGCGATGGAGACCTGCGAGAACCTGGTCCGCGCGGGCATGATCCCCGGCATCACCCCCGAGCAGGCGGTCAAGAACGTCATCAAGGCGCTCGGCAAGGGCGTGCTGAAGATCATGTCGAAGATGGGCATCTCCACGGTGTCCAGCTACGCCGGTGCGCAGGCCTTCGAGGCCGTCGGGCTCAGCCAGGAGTTCGTCGACAAGTACTTCACGGGCACCTCGTCGATCCTGGGCGGCGTCGACATCGACGTCATCGCCAAGGAGAACGCCGAGCGGCACGCCCAGGCGTACCCGCAGGACGGCGCGGTGCTGTCGCACGAGCGGCTGCAGATCGGGGGCGAGTACCAGTGGCGCCGTCAGGGTCCGCCGCACCTGTTCAACCCGGACACGGTGTTCCGCCTGCAGCACGCGACCCGTGCCCGCCGGTACGACATCTTCCGCGAGTACTCGAGCGCCGTGGACGACCAGTCCGAGCAGCTGATGACGCTCCGCGGGCTGTTCCGCTTCAAGCAGGGTGCGCGCAAGCCCATCGCGCTCGACGAGGTCGAGTCGATCGAGTCGATCGTCAAGCGCTTCAACACGGGCGCGATGTCCTACGGGTCCATCTCGAAGGAAGCCCACGAGACCCTCGCCATCGCGATGAACCGTCTCGGCGGCCGCTCGAACACGGGCGAGGGCGGTGAGGACGTCGACCGCTTGCTCGACCCCGAGCGCCGCAGCGCCATCAAGCAGGTCGCCTCCGGACGCTTCGGCGTGACGAGCATGTACCTGACGCACGCCACCGACATCCAGCTCAAGATGGCGCAGGGTGCGAAGCCCGGCGAGGGTGGTCAGCTGCCCCCGGCCAAGGTCTACCCGTGGGTGGCCCGCACCCGGCACGCCACCGCGGGCGTCGGCCTGATCTCGCCGCCGCCGCACCACGACATCTACTCCATCGAGGACCTCAAGCAGCTGATCTTCGACGTGAAGCGGGCCAACCCGGCCGCCCGCGTCCACGTGAAGCTCGTCAGCCAGTCCGGCATCGGTGCCGTCGCGGCCGGTGTGACGAAGGCCCTGGCCGACGTCGTGCTCGTGTCCGGCCACGACGGTGGCACCGGCGCCAGCCCGCTGAACTCGCTCAAGCACGCCGGCACTCCGTGGGAGATCGGCCTGGCCGAGACCCAGCAGACGCTCATGCTGAACGGCATGCGCGACCGGGTCGTCGTGCAGGTGGACGGGCAGATGAAGACGGGGCGCGACGTCGTCGTGGCCGCGTTGCTCGGAGCAGAGGAGTACGGCTTCGCGACCGCTCCGCTCGTGGTCGAGGGGTGCATCCTGATGCGCGTCTGCCACCTGGACACCTGCCCTGTGGGCGTCGCCACGCAGAATCCCGAGCTCCGCAAGCGCTTCTCCGGCAAGCCGGAGTTCGTCGTCAACTTCTTCGAGTTCATCGCACAAGAGGTCCGCGAGCTCCTCGCGGAGCTCGGCTTCCGCAGCCTCGACGAGGCGATCGGGCAGACCGACGCGCTCGACGTGGACCGCGCCGTGGAGCACTGGAAGGCGTCGGGCCTCGACCTCGCGCCGGTGCTCAAGGGACCGCACTTCGACGACGCGGAGCCGCGCCGCCACCACCGCGAGCAGGACCACGAGCTGGACCAGCACTTCGACGTGCAGCTCATCCAGCAGACCGCTGACGTGCTCGACCACGGCGGGTCGATCGCGCTCGACCTGCCCATCCGGAACACCGAGCGCGCCGTCGGCACCATGCTCGGCCACCAGGTGACCCTGCGACACGGGGAACACGGGCTGCCCAACGGTTCGATCGACGTCACGCTGCGCGGTTCGGCCGGGCAGTCGCTCGGCGCGTTCCTGCCGGCGGGCATCACGCTGCGCCTGATCGGCGACAGCAACGACTACGTCGGCAAGGGCCTGTCCGGCGGCCAGATCGTCGTCCGCCCCGACGCCGGTTCGGGCTTCGACCCGGCCGAGAACGTCATCGCCGGCAACGTCATCGGGTACGGCGCCACCCAGGGCAGCATGTTCATCCGCGGCATCGTGGGCGAGCGGTTCCTGGTGCGCAACTCCGGTGCCACGGCGGTCGTCGAGGGTGTGGGCGACCACGCGCTCGAGTACATGACGGGTGGACTCGCGCTCATCATCGGCGAGACCGGCCGGAACCTCGGTGCCGGTATGTCGGGTGGCACGGCGTACGTCCGGGGCCTGCGCCGGGAGCACGTGAACACCGACGCCCTGGCGACCGGCGAGCTCCGGCTCGAGGCGCTCGACAGTGCCGACGTCGAGATCGTCACTGACCTGCTCACCCGGCACGCCGACGAGACGGGGTCGACGCTCGCGTCCGACCTGCTGGCGTCCGGGGACCTGAGCGACTTCGTCAAGGTGCTGCCGCGCGACTACGCGGCGGTGCTCGAGACGCGCAGACAGGCCGTCGACGAGGGGCTCGACCCCGACGGTGACATCGTTTGGAATCGGATCATGGAGGTGACCGGTGGCTGAGCGTCACGCACGTCCGGAATCGACAGAGCCCATCACAACCCTGGAGGTGACCGGTGGCTGACCCCAAGGGATTCCTGAAGGTCCAGGAACGCGAACTCCCGCCCCGGCGCCCCGTGCCCGTGCGGCTCATGGACTGGAAAGAGGTCTACGAGCAGCAGGAGTCCGGTGTCCTGAAGCGCCAGGCCGGCCGGTGCATGGACTGCGGCGTGCCGTTCTGCCACCAGGGCTGCCCGCTCGGCAACCTCATCCCGGAGTGGAACGACCTGACCTGGCGCGGTGAGGGCCGTCAGGCGATCGAACGCCTGCACGAGACGAACAACTTCCCGGAGTTCACGGGGCGGCTCTGCCCGGCCCCGTGCGAGTCGTCTTGCGTGCTCGGCATCAACCAGCCGCCGGTGACCATCAAGCAGGTCGAGGTCTCGATCATCGACCAGGCGTTCCAGAACGGGTGGGTCACGCCGCACCCGCCGGAGCGCCTGACCGGCAAGACCGTCGCCGTGGTGGGCTCCGGCCCCGCCGGGCTCGCCGCCGCGCAGCAGCTCACGCGTGCCGGGCACACGGTCGCCGTCTACGAGCGGGACGACCGCATCGGCGGACTGCTCCGCTACGGCATCCCGGACTTCAAGATGGAGAAGCGCCAGATCGACGCGCGCCTCGCCCAGATGCAGGCCGAGGGCACCCGGTTCCGTGCCGGTGTCGAGATCGGCAAGGACATCACCTGGGACGACCTGAAGTCCCGCTACGACGCGGTCGTGGTCGCCACCGGTGCCACCGTGCCCCGTGACCTGCCGATCCCGGGGCGCGACCTCGAGGGCGTGCACTTCGCGATGGACTACCTGGTCCAGCAGAACAAGGCGAACGCGGGCACGACGGTCGACAACCAGATCACGGCCGAGGGCAAGCACGTCGTCGTCATCGGCGGCGGCGACACCGGTGCGGACTGCATCGGCACCGCACACCGTCAGGGCGCGCTGAGCGTGACGAACCTGGCGATCGGCAAGCAGCCGCCGCTCGAGCGTCCGTCCGACCAGCCGTGGCCGATGTTCCCGACCGTGTTCGAGATCACGAGTGCCCACGAAGAGGGCGGCGAGCGGCACTTCCTCGCCTCCACCGTCGAGTTCCTGTCGAACGACGCGGGTGAGGTCCGTGCGCTCCGGGTCGCCGAGACCGAGTACCTCGACGGCCGACGGGTGCCGAAGGCGGGCACCGAGCGAGAGATCCCGGCGGACCTCGTCCTCATCGCGATGGGCTTCACGGGCCCCGAGTCGGACACGATCGAGCCGCAGCTCGGCCTGCCGACCACGGGCTCCGGGTCGCTCGACCGCCGTGCCGACTACGCGACCAACGAGGCCGGCGTGTTCGTCGCGGGCGACGCGGGTCGGGGGCAGTCGCTCATCGTGTGGGCGATCGCCGAGGGCCGTGCCGCGGCCGCACAGGTGGACGAGTACCTCGAGGGCTCCACCATCCTGCCGGCTCCGGTCAAGGCGACCGACCGGGCGATCTCCGTCTGATGCCGGACGATCACGAGATGTCGGACCGCCACCAGATGTCGGACGGCCACCAGATGTCGGACCGCCACCGGACGACGGATCGCCGCCAGAAGACGGACCGTCTCCACCAGATGCTCACGCTCCCGTGAGCGTGAGGCCACCAGCACTCGGTAGGGTGCTGGTGGCCTCGCTTCGTTCCGCGCGGCCCCACAGCGCGGAAACCCAAGCTCCATCCACCACCACGAAGGAATCCATTGAGACGCGCAAAGATCGTTTCGACGCTCGGACCGGCAACGTCGGACTACGAGACCGTCAAGGAGATCATCGAAGCGGGCGTCGACGTCGCCCGCCTCAACCTCAGCCACGGTGACTACAGCGTCCACGAGGCCAACTACGTCAACGTCCGTCGTGCCGCCGAAGAACTCGGCAAGCCCGTCGCGATCCTCGTCGACCTGCAGGGTCCGAAGATCCGTCTGGCTCGCTTCGCCGACGGCCCGCACGACCTGGCGGTCGGTGACATCTTCACCATCACGACCGAGGACGTCCCCGGCTCGAAGGAGATCTGCGGCACGACGTTCAAGGGCCTGCCGCAGGACGTCAAGCCCGGCGACCCGCTGCTCATCGACGACGGCCGTGTCCGCCTGCGTGTCCTCGACACCGACGGCGTCCGGGTCCGCACCGAGGTCGTCGTCCCCGGCACGGTGTCCAACAACAAGGGCATCAACCTGCCCGGTGTCGCCGTCAACGTCCCCGCGCTGAGCGAGAAGGACGAGGCCGACCTCCGCTGGGCGATCCGCCAGGGTGCCGACCTCATCGCGCTGTCGTTCGTCCGCAACGCGAGCGACGTCGTGCGTGCGCACGAGATCATGGACGAAGAGGGCAAGCGCCTGCCGGTCATCGCCAAGGTCGAGAAGCCCCAGGCCGTCGACGCGCTCGAGGAGATCATCGACGCCTTCGACAGCATCATGGTCGCCCGCGGGGACCTCGGCGTCGAACTCCCGCTCGAGGCCGTCCCGATCGTGCAGAAGCGCGCCGTCGAGCTGTCCCGCCGCATGGCGAAGCCGGTCATCGTCGCGACGCAGATGCTCGAGTCGATGATCTCGTCGCCGATCCCCACGCGCGCCGAGACCTCCGACGTCGCGAACGCCGTGCTCGACGGTGCCGACGCGGTCATGCTGTCCGGTGAGACGAGCGTCGGTGAGTACCCGGTGCAGACCGTCCGCACCATGGCCCGCATCGTGGAGTCCACCGAGGACCACGGCCTCGAGCGCATCGCGCCGCTCGGCACCAAGCCGCGCACCCTCGGCGGTGCGATCACCCTCGCCGCCGTCGAGATCGCCGAGTTCACCGAGGCGTCGTACCTCTGCGTCTTCACCGAGTCCGGCGACTCGGCCCGACGCATGTCGCGCCTGCGCCACGGCCTGCCGATCATCGCCTTCACCCCGAACGAGGCCACGCGCCGCCGGATGGCACTCACCTGGGGCGTCCGTTCGTTCCTGGTGGAGCGCAAGACCCACACCGACGAGCTCTTCTCGCAGGTGGACGACGTCCTCCTCGAGAACGGCCTGGCCGCCCCCGGCGACCGCGTCATCGTGACGGCCGGGTCCCCTCCCGGCATCGAGGGCTCGACGAACGACCTCCGCGTGCACCGGGTGGGCGACGCCCACGCCGAGGCCGCCCCGGCGTACGTCCGGGACTGATCCGACGGATCCGTCGCCACCAGGGCGCGGACGGGAGGCACGGTGCGCGCAGCACCGACCGCTTCCGGTCCGCGCCCTGCCGCGTCTCCACGGCCCTGGTGGTGACCGGACGTCGGCCGCAGGCGGCAGGATGGTCGCTGTGAGCCTCCGATCCGACACCCCGGCGCCGCGCGCCGACGTCCGCCGCTGGCGTCGTTACCTGGCCGACGAACGTGCCGAGGCGGCTGTGTACCGCAACCTCGCCGCGCGCCGTTCCGGCGAGGAGCGCGAGATCCTGGCCGCGCTGGCCGAGGCCGAGGGGCGGCACGCCGACCACTGGCTCGACCTGCTCGGCGACGACGTCGGCCGGCCGCAGCGGGGCAGCCTCCGGACCCGGGTGCTCGCCGCGCTGGCCAAGCGGTTCGGGTCGGTCTTCGTCCTCGCGCTCATGCAGCGCGCCGAGGACCGCTCGCCGTACGCCGACGACTCCGACGCGACCGCGCGGATGGCCGCCGACGAACGCATCCACGGCGAGGTCGTGCGCGGGCTCGCGAACCGCGGCCGGATGCGGCTGTCCGGCACGTTCCGCGCGGCGGTGTTCGGCGCGAACGACGGCCTGGTGTCCAACCTGGCGCTCATCATCGGCATCAGCGCCTCCGGGGCCGACCGGCACTTCGTGCTGCTGAGTGGCATCGCTGGCCTGCTCGCGGGCGCGTTGTCGATGGGTGCGGGGGAGTACGTCTCCGTCCGGTCGCAGCGGGAACTGCTCGAGGCGTCCGCGCCGCACCCCGAAGCCGGCAGGGCGGTGTCGGACCTCGACGTCGACGCGAACGAGCTCGCCCTGGTCTACCGCGCGCGCGGGATGTCCGAGGCCGAGGCGACCCAGCACGCGGCGCAGGTGCTGTCCGGCATCGGGGAGCGGCGCCCGGCGACCGGTCCGACCCCGGTCGCGGACGACCACGAGGCCGTCGGCACCGGGCTGAGCGCCGCCGTGTCGAGCTTCTGCTTCTTCGCCTCGGGCGCGGTCATCCCGGTGCTGCCGTTCCTGTTCGGCATGCAGGGCTGGGCTGCGATCGCGGTCGCCGGCGGGCTGGTGGGGATCGCCCTGCTCGGCACCGGTGCCGTGGTCGGCGTGCTGAGCGGTGCCTCGCCCGGCAAGCGGGCGTTCCGGCAACTCGCCATCGGGTTCGGTGCGGCGATCGTCACCTACGCGCTCGGCCTGCTGTTCGGCACCGGCTCGGCCTAGCGGTCATATCCGATATGTGACATGCTGTTTGCATGTCAACTGCTCGCGCGCCCCGTCTGGACCTCGCCCACATCGACGGGATGCGCGGGATCCTCGCCGCGTTCGTCGTGGTCGCCCACACGGTGCAGTTCACCGGCGTCGCCGGGTCCGTGGCGGCGTCGATGCCCGTCGTCTACCGGGTGCTCAGTGCCGGTGACCTGCGCGTGCCCGCGTTCATCGCGATCTCGGGCTTCACGATGATGATCGCCGTCTCGGGGCGCCACGACCTGCGCCTCGGCACCACCTACGGGGCCTACGCGAAGCGCCGGATCCGTCGGCTCTTCCCGCCGTACCTGACGGCGCTCGTGCTGGCGCTGGCGCTCATCGCCTTCGTCCCGGTGATGAACGAGCCGCACGGCACGGTCTGGGACGACAAGCTCCCGGTGACGTTGCAGGGCATCGTGACCCACGTGTTCCTGCTGCACAACCTGTCGCCGGAGTGGATCACGTCGATCAACGGGACGCTGTGGAGCCTGCCGATCGAGATGCAACTCACCCTGCTGATGCCCGTGCTCCTGCTGCTCTGGCGGCGGACCCACCCCGTCGTCGTCATCGTCCTGTCGTTCGCCCTCGCCGTGCTGTCGATCGCCACCGGCGTCGGTGCCTGGTCCGCGCCGCACTTCCTCGGGGTCTTCGGTGTCGGCATGTACGGTGCCCACCTCGTGATCGGGTCCGAGGACGACCTCCGCCGCCGGCGACCCCGATCCCTGCAGCGGATGTTCCGACACCAGCGCTCCGTGCTCCTCGTCGCCCTCGTCGTCCTGACGGCGGCCTTCGTGCAGGTCGCCGCCGCTCCGGGCATCGTCCACAGCGCCGTCACGGGCACCGTCGCCGGCCTGGGGATCACGCTGCTCCTCATGGTGCTCGCCGACGGGCAGCGGACCGGACGTGTCGGTACCCACCGGGTCCGGCGGTTCCTGGGCGGACGCCGTCTGGTGCAGTCGGGGCTGGTCTCCTACAGCGTGTTCCTGGTGCACAGCCCGCTGCTCGCGCTCGGCAACCTGCTCCTGCTGCCGCTCGGGCTCCCGACACCGGTGCAGTTCGGTCTGATGCTCTTCGTGGTCGCTCCGGCGGTCGTCGCGGTGTGCGTCGTGTTCGCGGTGCTGGTCGAACGCCCGTTCGTGAACAGCCACCAGCGCGCGCTGCTCGGCGAGCTGTTCGGCCGTCGAGCGGTCCCCGGCACGCCGCACGTCGCCTCGACCGACGCGGCGGCTGCGACCGCGGTGCCGGTCAGCGGCGGAGCGCGGCGCGCGGCGGCAGGAGCAGCAGGGCCGCGGCGCCGACGATGACGAGCGCGATGCCCGCGAACACCATGAAGACGGTCAGTGCGAGCCCGGGGACGATCAGCACGACGATCCCGCCGATGATCGACAGCACCCCGCTGACGACCGTCGGCACCCGTGACGATCCGGGATGGCCGACGAACCCACCGACGATCGCGGCGACGCCCTCGATCAGGAACCCCACCCCGGCGAGCACGGCGTAGACCACGAGCGGGATCGCCGGGTCGAGCAGGGTCACCAGCCCCGCGACCGCGACCAGGCCACCGACGATGCCGGACGTCCACCGCCACGCCGGGCGGGTGCCGTGCCCCCGCACCGCGGCGAAGACCCGCAGCGCACCGGCCACGACGAGGTACACACCGAACAGCAGTGCCACGAGCACGAGCGACGGACGGGGCCAGACGATCGCCACGATGCCCAGGGCGATGGCGACCACGGCCGTGACGACGACGAACACCCGGAACGTCCTGACGGCACGAGAATCCACGAGCGCTCCTCCCTGATCGCCAGCGCTGGTGTCCAGCACGCTACCCGTCGCGCCGTGGCCTCGTGCAACCACCTGCAACCCCCGCGGCCGTACCGTGCGGAGCAGGCACACGACCCGTGCGCCCCGACAGCGTCGTCGAAAGGGCACCACCATGACCATCGCACCTTCGCCCACCAGTTACGCCGCACCAGGCGAACCCGGCTCCCTGGTCGAGTACCGGTCCCGGTACGACCACTTCATCGGCGGCAAGTACGTCCCGTCGTCGAGCGGGCAGTACTTCGAGAACCCCACCCCCGTCACCGGCAAGGTGTTCACCGAGGTCGCCCGCGGTGACTCCACCGACGTCGACCGTGCCGTCGCCGCGGGCTGGAAGGCGTTCCCGTCGTGGGGCCGCACGAGCGCAGCCGAACGGGCCGTCGTCCTGAACAAGATCGCCGACCGCATGGAGGAGCACCTCGAGATGCTCGCCGTCGCGGAGACGTGGGAGAACGGCAAGCCCATCCGCGAGACCCTCGGCGCGGACATCCCGCTCGCGATCGACCACTTCCGGTACTTCGCCGGGGCCATCCGGGCGCAGGAGGGATCCGCCGGCGAGATCGACCACGACACCGTGGCGTACCACTTCCACGAACCGCTTGGCGTCGTGGGGCAGATCATCCCCTGGAACTTCCCGATCCTGATGGCGGTGTGGAAGCTCGCACCGGCCCTCGCCGCCGGCAACTGCGTCGTCCTGAAGCCCGCCGAGCAGACCCCGGCGTCCATCCACGTGCTCGTCGAGCTCATCCGCGACCTGCTGCCCGCGGGCGTGCTCAACGTCGTCAACGGCTTCGGCATCGAGGTCGGCGCACCGCTCGCCCAGCACCCGGACATCCGCAAGATCGCCTTCACGGGAGAAACCACCACCGGTCGGCTGATCATGCAGTACGCCTCGCAGAGCCTCATCCCGGTGACGCTCGAACTCGGCGGTAAGAGCCCGAACGTGTTCTTCCCCGACGTCGCCGCGGAGAAGGACTCCTTCTACGACAAGGCGCTCGAGGGCTTCACGTTCTTCAACCTGAACCAGGGCGAGGTCTGCACGTGTCCGTCCCGGGCGCTCGTGGCGAAGGAGATCTACGACGGCTTCGTCGCCGACGGCCTGGACCGCGTCCGAGCCGTCAAGCAGGGACACCCGCTCGACCTGTCGACGATGATCGGCGCCCAGGCGTCGAACGACCAGCTCGAGAAGATCCTGAGCTACATCGACATCGGCAAGCAGGAGGGCGCGAAGCTCCTGACCGGCGGCGAACGGGCCGACCTGGGCGGCGAGCTCTCCGGCGGCTACTACGTCACCCCGACGGTATTCGAGGGCGACAACTCGATGCGGATCTTCCAGGAGGAGATCTTCGGCCCGGTGCTCGCCCTGACGTCCTTCAGCGGCTACGACGACGCGATCGCCACGGCCAACGACACCCTCTACGGGCTCGGCGCCGGCGTGTGGAGCCGCGACGTCACGACCCTGTACCGCGCCGGACGCGACATCCAGGCCGGACGCGTCTGGTCGAACACCTACCACCAGTACCCGGCGGGCGCGGCGTTCGGCGGCTACAAGCAGTCCGGCATCGGGCGCGAGAACCACAAGATGATGCTCGACCACTACCAGCAGACGAAGAACCTGCTCGTCTCCTACGCCGACGGACCGATGGGCTTCTTCTGATGCCCGACACCGCACGGGTCGCGATCACGCCGGCGGCGGGGGAGCTCCTCCGCACCCTCACCGCCCGGCACGGCCCGCTGATGTTCCACCAGTCCGGCGGCTGCTGCGACGGCTCGAGCCCGATGTGCTACCCCGTCGGCATGTTCCGGACCGGCCCGGGGGACGTCCTGCTCGGCGCACTGCAGGTGGACGGCCTCGACCCGGTCGAGGTCTCCATGTCGGTGTCGCAGTTCGAGTACTGGAAGTACACGCACCTGACGATCGACGTGGTCGACGGTCGGGGAGGCGGGTTCTCGGTCGAGGTCCCCGAGGGCAAGCGGTTCCTCACCCGGTCGCGGATGTTCGACGACGCCGAGCTCGCCGATCTCGGCCTGGTCCCGAGGGTGGCCCGGACGTAGGCTGACCGCACGCGTCGCGACGGAGCGGCGGGTGGGGTCGATCGGAGGACGCATGCGCGCACCCGGTCGGCTCCGCCCGCTCGTCGCCGAGTCGTGGCAGCGGTCCGCCCGGGTCGACCCGGACGCGGCTCCGGTGCTCGCCCTGGGGGACGACGAACTCGACGCCGCACGGCAGGACGGCCCCCTCGCGACCCTGCTGCCGGTGGTCCGCCGGCTGCTGCTCGACGACTCCCGCTCGGCCGGGTGCGTCGTCGCCGTCGGGGACGCCGCGGGTCGCCTCGTCTGGGTCGACGGCGCCCGGTCCACCCGACGTGCCGCCGAGGACATGGGCTTCGTCCCCGGGGCCGACTGGTCGGAGGAGCGCGTCGGCACCAGCGCTCCCGGCACGGCCCTGCGCCTGGACCGTCCGGTGCAGATCCGGTCCGACGAGCACTACGCGAACGCCGTCAAGCCGTTCTCGTGCACGGCGGTCCCGGTGCACGACGCGAGTGGCGCCACCGTCGGGGTGCTCGACCTGACGGGCGACGACCGCGCCGTCGAGCGGCACACGCTGTCGCTGCTCGCCGCCACGGTCGCCGCCGCCGAGGCCCAGCTCGCCCTGGCCGCGGTCCGACCGCGCGCGCGGACACCCCACGTGCCGTCGGCCGAGCTCACCGTGCTCGGGACCGACACCGCCGTGCTCCGGATCGCCGACCGGCGTCTCCAGCTCTCCGCCCGGCACTCCGAACTGCTCGTCGTGCTCGCGGCGCACCCCGGCGGTCTCGCGGCAGCCGACCTCGCCGCCGCCGTCTACGGCGACCCGGGCGCGGTCGTCACCCTGCGCGCCGAGGTGGTGCGGCTCCGCCGGGTCCTCGCGCAGCACGCGCCGGGCGTGACGGTGACGTCGCGGCCGTACCGGGTGGTCGGAGTCCGGACCGACGTCGACGGCGTGCTGTCCGCGCTCGGACGCGGGGCGCGCCTCCAGGCCGTCGACCGGTACGCCGGACCGGTCCTGCCGGGCTCGGCCGCACCCGGCGTCGACGCGCTCCGTGACCTGGTGCGGCTGCGGTTCCGTGAGTCCGTCGTCGCCGACGGCGGCGTCGACGCCCTGCTCGCGTGGGCACGCACGCCGGACGGCGCGACGGATGCGTTCGTCCTCCGCGCGCTGCTCGCGGTGCTGCCGCGGCGATCGCCGCGACGGGCCGGTCTCGTGGCGGCGATCGAGGCGCTCGAGGGTTCCGGAGACGCTCGGGACGACCAGGCCGGGAGGCGCGCCCCGCGCGATCGGGATCGCTGACGGCGCGCGCTCCCCGGCTCGGTGATCAGGAACCGGAGGCCGGCGCAGGGGTCGTGGTCGCGTCGGGAGCTGCCGGGGCGGGTGCCGTGGCCTTCCCCGTCGCGCCGTCCTCCGGCGGGGTCGGCGCCGTGGGCTTCGCACCCTCCTTCGGCGGGGTCGGCGCCTTCCCGTCGGCGCCCTTCGGCGGGGCGGGGACGGTCGCGTGCGCACCGGCGTCCGGGAGCGCCGTGCAGCCGGGCGCCGTCGCGGGCCCGCCCTCGGGCGGTGCGGGCACCGTCGCGGTGTCGCCGTCGGCCGGGGCCGGCGTGGTCGCACCGGTCGGTGCGCCGGTCGGGGTGCCCTGCGCCGGGGAGGTCGTGGCTGCGTTCGCCGTGGCGATGCCGAACCCGCCGAGCACCAGGACCGCGGCCGCGGCCGTGCCGATGCCGACCCGTCGCAGGAGCGCCCCGCGTCGTCGGGTGGGAGTGGTGGTCGAGTCGTCTCGTTCGTCGTGCATGGTGGTCACCGTTCGTCTGTCCGAGCGGATCCGGGTGATCCGCCGCTGCAGACGACGCTCGGGTCCGAATCTGAAGCATGCCTGAAGCACAGGGGTTCTCCAGCGTCCTCCATGCTCGGTGGCCGTCGGAGCGCCGTACGGTGTCCGCCGTGCCTGCTCCCGCCCGAATCCTGGTCGTCGACGACGACGACTCCATCCGCACCGCGGTCGCGACCACACTCCGCGCCGAGGGCTTCCTCGTCGCCGAGGCCGGGGACGGACGGGACCTCGTCGACGACCTGCGACGCAGCGCCCCCGACCTCGTCCTGCTCGACTGGATGCTGCCCGGACCGAGCGGCATCGTGCTCGCCGGACGGGTGCGTTCCGCCACGGACGCCGCCGTCGTCATGATGACCGCGCGGGACGAACTCGACGAGCGGTTGCGCGGTTTCGCCGAGGGGGCCGACGACTACGTGGTGAAGCCGTTCGCGATGGCCGAACTGGTCGCCCGCGTGACCGCGGTGCTCCGACGGCGTGGCCGGATCCCCTCGGTCGTCGAGGTGGGTGACCTCGTGCTCGACCCGGACGCCGCCACCGCCCGCCGCGCCGGGGTGCTGCTCGACCTCACCGCGACGGAGTTCCGCCTGCTGCGCTTCCTGGCCGAGAGCCGGGGCCGGACGGTGTCCAAGGGACAGATCACGACCCAGGTGTGGGGGTACGACGACGTCGCGGCGAACGTCGTCGAGGTCCACCTCAGCGCCCTCCGGCGGAAGATGGAGGCGCACGGACCACGCCTCGTGCACACCGTCCGGGGCATCGGGTACCGGCTCAGCGACGAGCGGACCGCAGCGTGAGGGCTGAGGCCGGGCGCCTGCGGACCACCTCGCTGCGGCTGCGGACCGTCGTCGCCATCGTGGTCCTGCTCGCCGTCCTGCTCGCCGGGCTGACGATCGCGGTCGAGGGGCTGCTCGGCGTCCGGCTCCGCGCCCAGGCCGAGGACCGCCTGCGCGACCGTGCGTCGGCCGCTGCGGCGCTCGTCGGCACCGTCGACGCCGAGGACCTGGCCGACCGGCTCTCCGCGCAGGGACTCGCGGTCCGGATCGTCCAGCCGGACGGGGACGCCGTCGAGGCCGGACCGACACCGGACCAGCTCCGCGCCGGTCCGCCCGACCCCGGTTCCCTCCCCGTGACGGTCCCGCGAGGCAGCGGGGGCGTCGGACGGACACCCACCGATCCGGCCACGCCGGCGCCCGCCGACGACGGCGCCACGATCACGTCGTCGTCGGTTCGCGAGGACGACGGTGTCCTCACCCTGGTGAGCCGGCTCGACGACGGCACCCGGATCACCCTCACCGCCGGCACCCGTGACGTCCAGGACACGCTCGTGCAGCTCGGCTGGGTGATGGGCGGCGCCTCGGCGGCGTTCCTCGGCATCGCCGTCCTCGGCGTCGTCCTGGTCGTCCGACGGTCCCTGCGACCGCTCGACCAGATGGCGACGACGGCGCGGTCGATCGCCGGCGGTGACCGTGGTCAGCGACTCCGACCCTCGCGCCGCGACACCGAGATCGGTCGCGTGGCCGTCGCCCTGGACGAGATGCTCGACGCGGTCGAGGGCGCCGAGCGTGACGCCGTCGCCGCAGAGGCCCGCGTCCGGTCGTTCCTCTCCGACGCCGCGCACGAACTGCGGACACCCGTCGCAGGGGTCCGCGCGGCCGCCGACACCCTGGTGCGGGGTGGCGCCGGTGACGACCGGACCCGCGAGGTGCTCGCCGTGCACGTCGTCCGGCAGGCCGACCGGGCAGCTCGGCTCATCGAGGACATGCTCACGATGGCCCGGCTCGACCGCGGGATCGAACTCGACCGGCAGGTGGTCGAGCTCGGGGCGTTCCTGGCGGCCGAGGGAGACCGGCTCCGGCTCCGGCTGCCCACCCTCGAGCTCGACGTCGTCGTGCCCGAGCACCCGGTGGAGGCCGACGTCGACGCCGAGCGGATCGCCCAGGTCCTCGGCAACCTCGTCGACAACGCGGCACGTGCGGGCGGTGCGACGGGACGGGTCGTCGTCAGCCTCGACGACCGCGGACCCGGCCCCGTGGTACGGGTCGAGGACGACGGGCCGGGGATCCCCCTGGAACACCGTGAGCGGGTGTTCGACCGGTTGGTCCGGCTCGAGGCCGCACGGGACGCCCGCTCGGGCGGAGCGGGGCTCGGGCTCCCCATCGCACGGGGCATCGCCGAGGCGCACGGCGGCGGGCTGCGGTACGGCGAGGACGGCACGCTGGGCGGCGCCGTGTTCGAGTTGTCGCTCCCGGCGGCGACCGGGGTGGTGCGCGCGTCCTGCTAGCCTGGAGTCCTCGCGAGTGTGGTGGAATCGGCAGACACGGGGCACTCAAAATGCTCTGCCTCACGGCGTGCGGGTTCAAGTCCCGCCACTCGTACGAAATTGCTCACGGCGTGCGGGGCAGTTCGGACCCGCGTCCCGCCACTCGTACCAAGCTACCCATCCGTCTGATCGATCTGCGTGGTCTGGGATGCGGCAGTTCCGTCGTCTAGTAGGCTTTCGTCCGTGAGTGACACAGAAGCAACAGCACCAGCACCCCGTCGCGTCGTCGTCGCCGAGGACGAGTCGCTCATCCGCCTCGACATCGTGGAGATCCTCCGCGACAACGGGTTCGACGTCGTCGGTGAAGCCGGAGACGGCGAGACCGCCGTCCAGCTCGCGACCGACCTGCGTCCCGACCTCGTCGTGATGGACGTCAAGATGCCCCAGCTCGACGGCATCTCCGCAGCCGAGAAGCTGTCCAAGAACCACATCGCTCCCGTCGTCCTGCTGACCGCGTTCAGCCAGAAGGACCTGGTCGAGCGTGCCACCGAGGCCGGCGCGCTGGCCTACGTGGTCAAGCCCTTCACCCCGAACGACCTGCTCCCCGCGATCGAGATCGCCCTCTCGCGGTACCAGCAGATCATCACGCTCGAAGCCGAGGTCGCCGACCTCGTCGAGCGCTTCGAGACCCGCAAGCTCGTCGACCGTGCCAAGGGCCTGCTGAACGAGAAGATGGGCCTCACCGAGCCCGAGGCGTTCCGCTGGATCCAGAAGGCCTCGATGGACCGCCGCCTGACCATGCACGACGTCGCCAAGGCGATCATCGAGCAGCTCAGCGCCAAGAAGTAGCGGACGCCGCAGCACAGCACCGTCGCTCACGGAACGCCGTCGGACCCCCTGGGGTCGGCGGCGTTCCTGCGTCCGAGGGCGGGGCATGGGGCGCGACCACCTGGCAGGCTGGAGGCATGGACGACGTGGTGATCCGGGCCTCCCGGCCTGACGACATGCCGGCGGTGGCCGACCTGCGGTGGCGGTGGAGCGTGGACGAGGGCGGCCGCTCACCGGCGCAGACGCCGGAGGAGTACCGCAGGGCGATGACGGAGTTCGCTGCCCGGCACCGGGAGTCGCACCGGTGCGTCGTCGCCGAGCGGGACGGCGTCGTGCTCGGCATGGCGTGGTTGGCGGTGCACCCGCGGCCGCCGGCGCCGAACGTGGACGGCGACCGGTTCGCCGCCGAGCTGCAGACGGTCTACGTGCACCCGGAGCTGCGCGGTTCCGGCGTCGCCGGACGGCTCGTCACGGCCCTGCTCGAGGTCGCGGACGAACTCGGCGCGGAGCGGACGTCGGTGCACTCGAGCGTGGACGGCGAGCGGCTCTACCGGCGGCTCGGCTTCGGCGACGCCCGCCTGCTGCTGCAGCGGCCGCCCGAGGACTGAGCGGCCGGTCGGCCCGTCGGTCAGCGACGCTCGCGGATCATGTTCGTGATCCGGACGGTGGAGCAGCGGCGACCCTGGTCGTCGGTCAGGACGATCTCGTGGGTGGTGAGCGTGCCGCCCAGGTGGATGGCGGTGCACGTGCCCGTGACCAGGCCGCTCGTGGCACTCCGGGAGTGCGAGGCGCTGAGCTCGATGCCGACGGCGTAGCGGCCGGGCCCGGCGTGCACGTTCGCGGCCATCGACCCGAGGCTCTCCGCGAGGACGACGTAGGCACCGCCGTGCAGCAGGCCGACCGGCTGGCGGTTGCCCTCGACGGGGATCGAACCGACCGCTCGCTCCGCCGAGAGCTCGGTGATGACCATGCCCATCTTCTCGGCCAGCTCGCCCGTGCCGCGGTCATCGAGGCGGGGGTCGATCGTGGTCGAGGTGGTGTCGTCGGTCACGGTCTGCGTCGACCTTCCGTGTCAGCGGGCGTCGGTAGGCTGTCCGGGTGTCGGACTCCGCAAAGCCTACCCTCATGGTCATCGACGGCCACTCGCTCGCCTTCCGGGCCTTCTACGCGCTGCCGGTCGACAGCTTCGTGAACCGCGAGGGGCAGCACACCAACGCGATCCACGGCTTCATCTCGATGCTGCTGATGCTCCTGCAGCGCGAGAAGCCCACCCACCTGGCGGTGGCGTTCGACATCTCCCGGTTCTCGTTCCGCACGCGTGAGTACGCCGAGTACAAGGGCACCCGCTCTGAGACCCCGGCGGAGTTCAAGGGCCAGATCCCGCTGCTGCAGCAGGCGCTCGAGGCGATGGGCATCACCACCGTCACGAAAGAGGACTACGAGGCCGACGACATCCTCGCGACCCTCTCCAAGCAGGGCTCCGACCAGGGGTACAAGGTCTACGTGGTCTCGGGCGACCGCGACTCGATCCAGCTCGTCAACGACGACGTGACGCTGCTGTACCCGTCGGTCCGCGGTGTCTCCGAACTCACCCGCTACGACCGCGACAAGGTCTACGAGCGGTACGGCATCGAGCCGCACCAGTACCCGGACATCGCGGCCCTCGTCGGCGAGACCAGCGACAACCTGATCGGCATCGACAAGGTCGGCGAGAAGACCGCGGTCAAGTGGGTCACCCAGTACGGGTCGCTCGACGGTGTCCTCGAGCACGCCGACGAGATCAAGGGCGTCGTCGGCAACAACCTGCGTGAGCAGCGGGACCGTGCCGTGCGGAACCGCCGGCTCAACCGCCTGGTCACCGACGTCGAACTGCCCGTCGGTCCGGCCGACGTCGCACTCCGTCCCGTCGACGAGAACGCGGTGCGCGAGCTCTTCGCCAAGCTGCAGTTCCGCACGCTGCTCGACCGCGTGTTCAAGGTCGCCGGGTCGGGCGAGCCCGCAGAACCCTCGGCCGAGGGCACCGTCGACGACGGTGCGCCGACCCCGCCGCCCGTCAAGACCCTGATCGACGAAGAGCTCGGCTACTGGCTCGAACGCCGGAACGCGACCGAGGCGGCGAACGGCTACGGCGTCGCGGTCGAGGTCATCGACGGACGCCTCAGCGCCATCGGCATCGCGACCCACGACGACGCCGTGCTCGTGCCGGGTGGCAGCGGTGCCCAGGACTACGAGCAGCTCTCGGCCTGGTTCGCGTCCGACGCACCGAAGCACTTCCACGACGCCAAGGCCGCGATCAAGGCCCTCGGCACCGCCGGCTTCGTGGTGAACGGCGTCGCCGGCGACGCCCGGATCATGGGGTGGCTCGCACAGCCCGGCAAGCAGGGGCAGCCGCTGTCCGACCTCGTCTACCAGGAGCTCGGCGAAGAACTGCCGACGGCCGACCCGAACCAGCTCGTCCCCGAGACCGACCCGGTCAACGTCGGGGTGCACGCCTGGTTCGTGCTCCGCGTCACCACGGCCCTGCGTGCCCGGATCGACGCGTCCTCGCTGCAGGTGCTCGACGACATCGAGCTGCCGCTCGTCTCGGTGCTCGCGGGCATGGAGACCATCGGCGTCGGCATGGACCGTCCGGTGCTCACGGGCCTGTCGAAGGAGCTGGGGGAGCGCGCCGCCGAGCTGGCGCAGCAGGCGTTCGCCGAGATCGGGCACGAGGTCAACCTCGGGTCGCCGAAGCAGCTGCAGGAAGTCCTGTTCACCGAGCTCGCGATGCCGAAGACCCGCAAGACCAAGACCGGGTTCTCGACCGACGCCGCGAGCCTGGCCGACCTGCAGGAACAGCACCCGCACCCGTTCCTCGGGCTCCTGCTGCAGCACCGCGACGCCACGAAGCTCCGGCAGATCGTCGACACCCTCGACGCCGCCGTGGTCGACGGGCGCATCCACACCCGGTACGAGCAGACCGGCACGAGCACCGGCCGGGTGTCGTCGACCGACCCGAACCTGCAGAACATCCCCGTGAAGACCGCCGTCGGTCGCCGGATCCGCTCGGCGTTCGCGGTCGCCGAGCCGTACACGACGCTCGTCACCGCCGACTACTCGCAGATCGAGATGCGGATCATGGCGCACCTCTCCGGCGACCCCGGGCTGATCCAGGCCTTCAACGAGGGCGAGGACCTGCACCGCTTCGTCGGCGCCCGGGTCTTCGGTGTCGACCCGTCCGAGGTCTCCAACGAGATGCGCACGAAGGTCAAGGCCATGTCCTACGGCCTGGCGTACGGGCTGAGCGCGTTCGGGTTGTCGAAGCAGCTGCGCATCGAGCAGTCCGAGGCCCGCACGCTCATGACCGAGTACTTCTCCCGCTTCGGCGCCGTGCGCGACTACCTGCGCAACGTCGTCGAGCAGGCGCGTGAGGACGGCTACACCGAGACGATCTTCGGTCGCCGTCGTCCGTTCCCCGACCTGAAGAGCCCGAACCGGGTGCTGCGCGAGAACGCCGAGCGGGCCGCGCTGAACGCACCGATCCAGGGTTCCGCCGCCGACATCATCAAGATCGCGATGCTCGGCGTCGCCGACGACCTGCGCGACGGTGAGCTGGAGTCCCACCTGCTGCTCCAGGTGCACGACGAGCTCATCCTCGAGGTCGCTCCGGGTGAGCAGGAGCGCGTCGAGGAGATCCTGCGCACCCGGATGGGCAACGCCGCCGAGCTGACGGTGCCGCTCGACGTGTCCGTCGGCGTCGGCCGCAACTGGGAGGCCGCCGCGCACTGACGCGGGGCCGCCGGCCCTGGTGGTGACGGGCGACGGACAGGAGGCGCGGTGCCAGCTGGCACCGCGCCTCCTGTCCGTCGATCCGCAGCGGCCGTCCGCCGTGGTCCACCTGGGTAGGGTCGAGGGCATGACCGATGACCGTCCTGTCCGCCAGCCGTCCGCCGTCGACCGTGTCGCCGAGGACTGGGTCACCACACTCGTCGACCTCGACCCGACGACCGCCACGTACATCGGGGTGCCGGGGCGCACGGGGGAATACGGCGACACCTCGCCCGCTGGCGCCGCGGCGCTGGCCGAGGCCGCCCGCAGCGCCAAGCGTGCACTCGACGCCGCTCCGGCCGTCGACTCCGTGGACCAGGTGACCAAGGCCGATCTGGGTGCCGAGCTGGACCTCACCGTCGAGTCCTACGAGCGCAAGCTGCACCTCCGCGACCTGAACGTCATCGCGAGCCCGGCACAGTCGGTGCGCGAGATCATCGACCTGATGCCGACCGCGACCGAGTCGGACTGGCAGGACATCGCGAGTCGGCTGCAGGCGCTGCCGGATGCGCTCGAGGGCATCCGCGAGACACTGCTCGAGGGCACGCGTGAAGACGTCACCCCGGCGAAGCGCCAGGTCGCGCTCATCGCCGAGCAGGCGGCGCGCACCGGCGCCGACGGCGGGATGTTCCGTCAGCTGGCCGACTCCGCCGCGTTCGAGGGCGACGTCCCCGTGCCGGAGGCGCTCCGAGCCGACCTGCGCCGCGGTGCCGAGGTCGCGGCGGCGGCCTACCGCTCGTTCGGACAGTTCCTGGAGCACGAGCTGCTGCCGCTGGCCACCCCGGTCGACGCCGTCGGTCGCGAGGCCTACGAGCTGCACTCCCGCCGGTTCCTCGGTGCGGTCGTCGACCTCGACGAGACGTACGAGTGGGGCCTCGAGGAACTCGCCCGGATGCGGGACGAACAGGAGCGCATCGCCGACCGCATCGAGTCCGGTGCGAGCGTCGCCCGCGCGATCGAGGTGCTCGACACCGACCCAGCACGGATCCTGCACGGGACCGACGCCCTGCAGCGGTGGATGCAGGAGACGAGCGACGCGTCGATCGCCGCCATGGCGGGGAAGTACTTCGACATCCCGGACCCGATCCGTCGTCTGGAGTGCCGGATCGCCCCCACGCAAGAGGGCGGGATCTACTACAGCGGCCCGTCCGACGACTTCTCCCGTGCCGGTCGCATGTGGTGGTCCGTGCCCGAGGGCGTCACCGAGTTCGGCACCTGGCGCGAGAAGACGACGGTCTACCACGAGGGCGTCCCGGGTCACCACCTGCAGATCAGCCAGGGCGTCTACAACCGCGGCGAGCTGAACACCTGGCGCCGGCAGCTGGCGGGCTCCTCGGGGCACGTCGAGGGCTGGGCGCTCTACGCGGAGCGGCTGATGGAACAGCTCGGGTTCCTCGACGACGACGGCGACCGACTCGGCATGCTCGACGGCCAGCGGATGCGTGCCGCCCGCGTCGTGCTCGACATCGGCGTGCACCTGCAGAAGACGAACCCCGCCGGCGGCGGTTGGACGTGGGAGTACGCGCTCGACTTCATGGGGCAGAACGTCAACATGGACCCGGCGTTCGTCCGGTTCGAGGTGGCCCGCTACTTCGGGTGGCCGGGGCAGGCACCGTCCTACAAGGTCGGCCAGCGCGTGTGGGAGTCCATCCGCGACGAGGTCGCCGCGCGTGAGGGAGCCGACTTCGACCTGAAGGTGTTCCACCACCGTGCGCTCTCGCTCGGCAGCATCGGTCTCGACACCCTGCGCACCGCCCTGGTCGGGTGACGCGCCGTCGACCCGCCCGGTTGTGAGGCTTCCGCCGGTGCGGTTAGACTTGTGCGGCGCAATCCGCGCCACTCAATCAATCGCCACGGCGGTGCACCACGGGGGCCGAGTCCCCGCACGCCATGGCCCGACTCATGTCCGTTCGGAGCAATCTCTACATGACAACCACTACGACCAAGGCTCCTAAGCAGGTCGCCATCAACGACATCGGTTCGGCTGATGACTTCCTGGCCGAGGTCGAGAAGACCCTGAAGTTCTTCAACGACGGTGATCTCATCTCCGGCACCGTCGTGAAGATCGACCGCGACGAGGTCCTCCTCGACGTCGGTTACAAGACCGAGGGTGTCATCCCCTCGCGCGAGCTCTCGATCAAGCACGACGTCGACCCCAACGAGGTCGTCGAGGTCGGCGACGAGGTCGAGGCCCTGGTTCTCCAGAAGGAGGACAAGGAAGGCCGCCTCATCCTGTCGAAGAAGCGTGCGCAGTACGAGCGTGCGTGGGGCGACGTCGAGAAGATCAAGGAGTCCGACGGCGTCGTGACCGGGACGGTCATCGAGGTCGTCAAGGGCGGCCTCATCGTCGACATCGGCCTCCGTGGCTTCCTCCCCGCCTCGCTCATCGAGCTCCGTCGTGTCCGCGACCTCACGCCGTACCTCGGCCAGGAGATCGAGGCCAAGATCCTCGAGCTCGACAAGAACCGCAACAACGTGGTCCTGTCGCGCCGTGCGCTCCTCGAGCAGACGCAGTCCGAGTCCCGGACCACGTTCCTCAACAACCTCCACAAGGGCCAGGTCCGCAAGGGCATCGTGTCCTCGATCGTCAACTTCGGTGCGTTCGTGGACCTCGGTGGCGTCGACGGTCTGGTCCACGTCTCCGAGCTCAGCTGGAAGCACATCGAGCACGCCAGCGAGGTCGTCGAGGTCGGTCAGGAAGTCACCGTCGAGATCCTCGAGGTCGACCTGGACCGTGAGCGCGTGTCGCTCTCGCTCAAGGCGACGCAGGAGGACCCGTGGCAGGTCTTCGCCCGCACCCACGCGATCGGCCAGATCGCACCGGGCAAGGTCACGAAGCTCGTCCCGTTCGGTGCCTTCGTCCGCGTTGCCGACGGTATCGAGGGCCTCGTGCACATCTCGGAGCTCTCGAACAAGCACGTCGAGCTCGCCGAGCAGGTCGTCTCGGTCAACGACGAGGTCTTCGTCAAGATCATCGACATCGACCTCGACCGTCGCCGCATCTCGCTCAGCCTCAAGCAGGCGAACGAGGGCGTGGACCCGGAGAGCGACGAGTTCGACCCGGCGCTCTACGGCATGCCGACCGAGTACGACGACAAGGGTGACTACAAGTACCCCGAGGGCTTCGACCCGGAGACCAACGAGTGGCTCGAGGGCTACGACACGCAGCGCACCGAGTGGGAGGGCCAGTACGCGGCCGCCCAGGGTCGTTGGGAAGCCCACAAGGCGCAGGTCGCGAAGACCATCGCCGACGAGGCGCAGGGTGGCTTCGACCTCCCGGCCACGGCTTCCTCGTCGTCGTCGTCGTCCTCGTCGTTCGCCGGCGAGACGGGTGGCGCAAGCCCCCTGGCCGACGACGCGTCGCTCGCTGCACTCCGCGAGAAGCTCAGCTCGACCAACAACTGATCGAGCGGTTCGTCCCGACCGGAAGCCCGGCACCCCTGACAGGGTGCCGGGCTTCCGGCGTTTCCGGGCTTCCGGGTCGTTACCCTGTTGCCGTGCACATCATCGGACTCACGGGCGGCATCGCCGCGGGCAAGTCGACCGTCTCCCGACGCTGGGCCGAGCACGGGGCCGTCATCGTCGACGCCGATCGCCTGGCGCGGGACGCGGTGGCACCGGGAAGCCCGGGCCTGGCACAGGTCGCCGAGCGGTTCGGCGCGTCGGTCATCGCCGCCGACGGCTCGCTCGACCGGCCCGCACTCGGATCGATCGTCTTCGCGGACCCCGCGGCGCGGAAGGACCTCGAAGCCATCACGCACCCCGAGGTGTGGCGGCTCGCGCAGCAGGCGTTCGACGGAGCCGAGTCCGCTGACCCCGACGCCGTGGTGGTCTACGACGTGCCGCTCCTGGCCGAGGCTCGGGGGTCCCGTCCGCTCCGGTTCGAGGCGGTCGTGGTGGTGGACGCCCCCGCGGCGCAGCGCATCGAGCGACTCGTCGAACACCGTGGGATGCCCCGTGAGGAGGCCGAGCGCCGGGTCGCAGCCCAGGCGAGTGACGAGGACCGCCTCGCCCTCGCCGACCACGTCGTCGACGCGACCGGGACCCTCGAGCGGACGATCCGCTCCGCCGACGAGGTGTGGGCCCGGATCACGGGATGAGCCGTGCGCACCCCGGAGGGCGGTCCGGTCCGGCGCCGTCGGAGGGGACAGTACGCCCAGGGCGAGCAACGTCCTCCGGTGTCAGGGGTGCCGACTAGCGTTGTCCCCATGGGTGTTGCGATCGAACCGACCCGAGCGGTGCGTCCGTTCGAGGTCATCAGCGAGTACTCGCCGAGTGGCGACCAGCCCGCGGCCATCGCGGAACTCGCCGGGCGGATCAACGCCGGTGAGACCGACGTCGTGCTGCTGGGCGCGACCGGTACGGGCAAGTCGGCGACGACCGCGTGGCTCATCGAGCAGGTGCAGCGGCCGACGCTCGTGCTCGCGCACAACAAGACCCTCGCGGCGCAGCTCGCCAACGAGTTCCGCAGTCTGATGCCGAACAACGCGGTCGAGTACTTCGTCTCCTACTACGACTACTACCAGCCCGAGGCGTACGTCCCGCAGACGGACACGTTCATCGAGAAGGACTCCTCGGTCAACGCCGAGGTCGAACGACTCCGGCACTCCACGACGAACTCGTTGCTCAGCCGGCGCGACACCGTCGTGGTCTCCACCGTCTCGTGCATCTACGGCCTCGGCACCCCCGAGCAGTACATGAACGCCTCGGTCGCACTCCACGTCGGCCAGACGATCTCCCGTGACCAGCTCGTGCGCAAGTTCGTCGCCATGCAGTACCAGCGCAACGACGTCGACTTCGCGCGCGGGACCTTCCGGGTGCGCGGCGACACCATCGAGATCATCCCGATGTACGAAGAGCACGCCATCCGCATCGAGATGTTCGGTGACGAGATCGAAGCGCTCTCCTCGCTGCACCCGCTGACGGGCAACGTCATCGACGACCTGCCCGCCGTCTCGATCTTCCCCGCGTCGCACTACGTCGCCGACACCGACGTGATGCACCGGGCGATCGTGTCCATCAAGGAAGAACTCGCGGAACGGCTCGCCGAGCTCGAGGGCCAGGGCAAGCTGCTCGAGGCCCAGCGGCTCCGCATGCGAACGACGTTCGACATCGAGATGATGGAGCAGATCGGGTTCTGCTCCGGCATCGAGAACTACTCGCGGCACATGGACGGCCGCGGCCCGGGTGAGGCACCGCACTGCCTCATCGACTACTTCCCGGACGACTTCCTCATCGTCATCGACGAGTCGCACGTCACCGTGCCGCAGATCGGTGCGATGTACGAAGGCGACGCCTCGCGCAAGCGCACCCTCGTCGAGCACGGGTTCCGTCTGCCGAGCGCGATGGACAACCGCCCGCTGAAGTGGGAGGAGTTCCTGGAGCGCGTCGGCCAGAAGGTCTACCTGTCGGCCACCCCCGGCCGTTACGAGCTCGGGGTCACCGACAGCGTGGTCGAGCAGATCATCCGCCCGACCGGCCTCATCGACCCCGAGATCGTGGTGAAGCCGAGCGACGGCCAGATCGACGACCTGCTCGAGGAGATCAAGCAGCGTGTCGAGAAGGACGAACGCGTCCTCGTCACGACGCTCACCAAGCGCATGGCCGAAGAACTCACCGACTTCCTCGGCAACGCGGGCGTGCGGGTCCGGTACCTGCACTCCGACGTCGACACCCTGAAGCGTGTCGAACTGCTCACCGAGCTGCGGCAGGGCGTGTACGACGTGCTCGTCGGCATCAACCTGCTGCGTGAGGGCCTCGACCTGCCCGAGGTGTCGCTCGTCGCCATCCTCGACGCCGACAAGGAAGGCTTCCTCCGTTCATCGACGTCGCTCATCCAGACGATCGGTCGTGCCGCCCGCAACGTGTCGGGCCAGGTGCTCATGTACGCCGACAAGATGACCGACTCGATGAAGATCGCGATCGAGGAGACCGACCGCCGTCGCGAGAAGCAGGTGGCGTACAACCTGGAGCGCGGGATCGACCCGCAGCCACTGCGCAAGAAGATCGCCGACATCACCGAGGTCCTGCAGCGCGAGAACGACGACACGAAGGCGCTCCTGCAGGGCCGCCCCGGTACGGACGGCCGTCGTTCGCCGACGCCGAACCTCAAGCGCGGGGGCATCGCGGGCGAGGGCGCAACGCAGCTCGGGGCCACCATCGCCGACCTCAACGACCAGATGCTGCAGGCGGCGGCCGAGCTGAAGTTCGAGCTCGCAGCCCGACTGCGCGACGAGGTGCAGGACCTGAAGAAGGCCCTGCGCCAGATGGAGTCGGCCGGGCATGTCAGCTGACGCTGCCCGCACGGTCGTCATCACCGGTGCGAGTGCCGGCCTCGGCTACCACGCCGCCGAACAACTGGCCGCGGCCGGACACCGGGTGGTGCTGGCCACGCGCGACCGCGGTCGGGCTGCGGCCGCCGAGCGCAGCATCCGGCGACACGTCGACGGTGCGTCGCTCGCCCACGTCCACCTCGACCTGGCAGACCTCGACTCGGTGCGTGCAGCCGCCGCGGAGCTCGCACAGCTGGAACCCGACGGCGTCGACGCGGTCGTGAACAACGCGGGCGTCGTCGGCGCGTCCACACAGCGGAGCACCGCGCAGGGAACCGAACTGCAGATCGGCACGAACCACCTGGGCCACTTCGCCTGGACCGGCCTCGTGCTGCCCCTGCTCGAACGACGCGCCGGCCGGATCGTGCACCTCGGCTCGATCGCGCACCGGTTCGCACAGCTCGACCCGACGGACCCCCTCGGCGTCGGCCGCTACTCCAACCATCGCCAGTACGCCCGGAGCAAGCTCGCCGTGATGCTGTTCGGGTTCGAGCTCGCCGAGCGGCTGGCCGATTCGGGGTCGCCCGTGTCGAGCGTCGTGGCGCACCCCGGTCTGTCACTCGACCGGCTGTCGCCGGTCCGACCGGACATCAGTCCGGTCCGCCCGGAACCCGAGTGGATCCGCCCGGCTGCGCGCCTCGTCGCCCAGGGCAAGGACGTCGGTGCCGAGCCGCTCGTGCACGCCGCGGTCGGTGCGGACGTGCGCTCGGGGGAGTACTGGGGTCCGGCCGGCTGGGGACAGCTCCGCGGTGCATCGACGGTGGTCGCGGCGGAACCCCGGGCGCACGACCGCACGGTCGCCGCGCAGCTCTGGACCGCGAGTGCGCGCGCTTCCGGGGTCGCGTTCGCTCTCGACGCATTCGTCTGACCCTGCTTCCCGGCCGAATGTCGGTGCCGCTTCGTAGACTCGACGACGATGACCATCACCTCTGACCCCGGTACCTCGACGTCGGGCCGGAACGCCTTCGGCGAGCCCGCTGACCTCCACCTCCCCGGCGGGAACGCACCGCACAGCACCTCCACGCTCAGCGTGCGCGGTGCTCGCGTGCACAACCTCCGTGACGTCGACCTCGAGATCCCCCGCGACTCGCTCGTCGTGTTCACCGGCCTGTCCGGCTCGGGCAAGTCCTCGCTCGCCTTCGACACGATCTTCGCCGAGGGGCAGCGCCGCTACGTCGAGTCGCTGTCCGCCTACGCGCGCCAGTTCCTCGGCCAGGTCGACCGCCCCGACGTCGACTTCATCGAGGGGCTCTCGCCGGCGGTGTCGATCGACCAGAAGTCGACCAACCGCAACCCCCGGTCGACGGTCGGTACGATCACCGAGGTCTACGACTACATGCGTCTGCTCTGGGCGCGCATCGGGGTACCGCACTGCCCGACGTGCGGCGAGGTGATCAGCAAGCAGACCGTCCAGCAGATCGCCGACCAGCTCATGCAGTTCGAGACCGGTACCCGGTTCCAGGTCCTCGCACCCGTCATCTCCAAGAAGAAGGGCGAGTTCGTCGACCTCTTCCAGGAGCTCGCAGCGTCCGGCTACGCCCGTGCGATCGTCGACGGGGAGCGCATCCAGCTCAGCGACCCGCCCAAGCTCAAGAAGCAGGTCAAGCACGACATCTCGGTCATCGTCGACCGCCTGGTGTCGAGCGACGACATCCTCGGGCGGCTCACCGACTCGCTCGAGACCGCGCTGCGGCTGACCGACGGCACCGTCGGCATCGACCTGGTGGACCACGAGGGACCCGGGGCGGTCCGGACCTACTCCGAGAACCTCTCCTGCCCGAACAACCACCCCCTGGCGCTCACCGAGATCGAGCCGCGGACGTTCTCGTTCAACGCCCCGTTCGGTGCCTGCCCCGAGTGCTCCGGCCTCGGCACGCGCATGTCGGTCGACCCCGACCTGGTGCTCGGCGACCCCGAGGCATCGTTGCGTGACGGCGTCCTGCTGCCCTGGACCGGCACCAGCGGGCTGTACTCCTACTTCGAGAAGCTGCTCGGCGGCCTCGGCAAGGAGCTCGGCTTCTCGCTCGACACCCCGTGGAACCAGCTCGACCCCGCGGTCCAGGCGTCGATCCTGACCGGCAAGGACTTCCAGGTCTCGGTCTCCTGGCGCAACCGCTTCGGCCGCGAGATGCGGTACACGAGTGGCTTCGAAGGCGTCATGCCCTACATCGAGCGCAAGTTCGCCGAGGCCGAGTCGGACTCGCAGCGGCAGCGCTTCCAGGGCTACCTGCGCGAGGTCCCGTGCCCGGTGTGCGAGGGAACCCGCCTCAAGCCCGAGGTGCTCGCGGTGACGGTGAACGACCGCAGCATCGCGGACGTCACCGACATGTCGCTCGACAACGCGTACTCGTTCATGGACGAGCTGACGCTGACCGACCGCGAAGCGCACATCGCCGCGGCGGTGCTGCGTGAGATCCGCGCGCGTCTCGAGTTCCTGCTCGAGGTCGGTCTGAACTACCTCACCCTGGCGCGTGGTGCCGGTGGCCTCTCCGGTGGCGAGGCACAGCGCATCCGTCTGGCGACGCAGATCGGCTCCGGCCTGACGGGCGTGCTCTACGTGCTCGACGAGCCGAGCATCGGCCTGCACCAGCGTGACAACCGTCGACTCATCGACACCCTGGTCAAGCTCAAGGACCTCGGCAACACGCTCATCGTCGTCGAGCACGACGAAGACACGATCCGCACGGCCGACTGGGTCGTCGACATCGGCCCCGGCGCCGGCGTCAACGGCGGCAATGTGGTGCACTCCGGTTCGTACGAGGGCATCATCGAGAACCGCGAGTCGATCACGGGTGACTACCTCGCCGGCCGCCGTGCGATCGAGGTGCCCGCCGAGCGTCGCAAGGTCAACCTCAAGCGCGCCATCACGGTGCAGGGCGCTCGGGCGAACAACCTGAAGACGATCGACGCGGACTTCCCCCTCGGTGTCTTCACCGCGGTCACGGGTGTCAGCGGTTCCGGCAAGTCGACGCTGGTGAACGACATCCTGTACAAGGTGCTCGCCAACCAGCTCAACGGTGCGCGGCACATCGCGGGCAAGCACACGCGGGTGAAGGGCCTCGACCAGCTCGACAAGGTCGTGCACGTCGACCAGGCACCGATCGGCCGCACGCCGCGGTCGAACCCGGCGACCTACACGGGCGTGTTCGACCGCATCCGGCAGCTGTTCGCCGAGACGCAGGAAGCGAAGACCCGCGGCTACCAGCCCGGTCGATTCAGCTTCAACGTCAAGGGCGGTCGCTGCGAGAACTGCGCCGGTGACGGCACGATCAAGATCGAGATGAACTTCCTGCCCGACGTCTACGTCGCGTGCGAGGTCTGCGGTGGTGCGCGCTACAACCGCGAGACGCTCCAGGTGCACTACAAGGGCAAGAACATCTCCGAGGTCCTCGACATGCCGATCAGCGAGGCGGCCGAGTTCTTCGAGCCGATCTCCGCGATCCACCGCTACATGGCGACCCTCGTCGACGTGGGCCTCGGCTACGTGCGCCTCGGCCAGAGCGCGACCACGCTCTCCGGCGGCGAGGCGCAGCGCGTCAAGCTCGCCACCGAGCTGCAGCGTCGCTCGAACGGTCGCACCGTGTACGTGCTCGACGAGCCGACGACCGGTCTGCACTTCGAGGACGTCCGCAAGCTCCTCCTCGTGCTGCAGAGCCTGGTCGACAAGGGCAACACCGTCATCACCATCGAGCACAACCTCGACGTCATCAAGTCCGCCGACTGGCTGATCGACATGGGGCCCGAGGGCGGCTCCGGTGGCGGCACGGTCCTGGCGACGGGCACCCCGGAGCACGTGGCGACCGTGCCGGAGAGCCACACCGGTGTCTTCCTGCGCGAGATCTTCGACGCGCAGGACGCCCGGGTCGGCAAGCAGCAGGCCGTCGGTGCACGCCAGGCAACCCAGAAGCAGCAGGGCGGCACGCAGCAGGGCGGCAAGCAGTCGGGCACGACCAAGCAGACGAGCAAGCAGAAGGCGGGTGCTCGGTAGGTGGCGGACACCGTCCCGTGGCGTCCGAAGGCGGGGGAGATCCCGACCGACCCGGGGGTCTACCGATGGCGTGACGAGGCCGGCCGGGTGCTCTACGTCGGCAAGGCGAAGAACCTCCGCGCCCGGCTGAGCAACTACTTCGCCCCGCTCCCGACGCTGCACGAGCGCACCCGGCGGATGGTCCTGACGGCCCGCAGCGTCGAGTGGACGACGGTCGGTTCCGAGATCGAGGCGCTCCAGCTCGAGTACACCTGGATCAAGGAGTTCGACCCGCCCTTCAACGTCAAGTTCCGCGACGACAAGTCGTACCCGTACATGGCGGTCACCCTGGGTGACGAAGCGCCGCGGGTGATGGTGACGCGCAACCGCAAGATCAAGGGGGCGAAGTACTTCGGTCCGTACCCGAAGATCTGGGCCGTGCACGACACCATCGACCTGATGATCAAGGTGTTCCCGATCCGGACGTGCTCGGACTCCTCGTACAAGAAGGCGATGCAGACCGGCCGCCCGTGCTTCCCGGGGCAGATCGGCAAGTGCGGTGGCCCGTGCTCGCAGAAGGTCACGATCGAAGAGCACCGGGCGCTCGTCGAGGAGTTCGTGCGCTTCATGAACTCCTACGACCGTCGGGTCATCACCGAACTCCGGCAGCGCATGGGCGCCTCCGCCGACGCGATGCAGTACGAGCAGGCCGCGAAGTTCCGCGACCAGGTCGAGGCGCTCGAAGCTGTGCTCGAGAAGTCCGCCGTGGTGCTCCGTGACTCGGTCGACCTCGACCTGTTCGGCATCGCGGAAGACGAGCTCGCCGCCGCTGTGCAGTTGTTCTCGGTCCGGGGCGGCCGCATCCGCGGTGTCCGCGGCTGGGTGGTCGACAAGGAGCTCGACATCGCCACCGGCGACCTCGTCGAGCAGATCGTGCAGGGCGTCTACGTCACGGACGAGCCCCCGCGCGAAGTCGTCGTCCCCGAGCTGCCAGAGGACGCCGACGCGCTCCAGGAGTGGCTCAGCAAGCGCCGGAACGGGCGTGGCACGAAGCTCAGCACCGCCCAGCGCGGCGACCGTGCGGGTCTCGCCCGGACGGCTGCGCAGAACGCCGGGCAGGCGCTCATGCTCTACAAGACCAAGCGCTCCGCCGACTACACCACCCGGGCCGCAGCACTCGCCGACATCCAGGACGCCCTCGGCATGGCCGAGGCGCCGCTCCGCATGGAGTGCTACGACATCTCGCACCTGCAGGGCACGAACGTCGTCGCCTCGATGGTGGTGTTCGAGGACGGTCTGCCGCGCAAGGACCAGTACCGCCGGTACTCGATCGCCGAGACCACCGACGACACCGACAGCATGCACCAGGTGCTGTCGCGGCGCCTGGCCCGGCTGGACGAGGACGCCGAGCTGCCGGACGTCCCCGACGTCACGACGGACGAGGTCGTCGAGGGGTCGAAGCCGACGAAGCGGTTCGCCTACCGTCCGCAGCTGCTGATCGTCGACGGCGGCCAGCCCCAGGTGCAGGCCGCGAAGCGCGCGATGGACGAAGCCGGCGTGCACGACATCGCCCTGGTCGGCATCGCCAAGCGGCTCGAGGAACTCTGGCTGCCGGACGACGACTTCCCGGTGATCCTGCCCCGCAACTCCGAGGCGCTGTTCCTGATCCAGCGGATCCGTGACGAGGCGCACCGGTTCGCGATCACCCACCAGCGCAGCAAGCGCAAGCGCGACGTGCGCTCACGGCTGTCCGAGATCCCCGGTCTCGGACCGAGTCGCGTGAACGCCCTGCTGAAGCACTTCGGATCGGTCGCCCGGCTGCGTGAAGCCACGGCCGAGGACATCGGCGAGGTGAACGGGATCGGTCCGGCGACGGCTGCCGCGGTCGTCTCGAAGCTGGCCCAGACGCCGACGAGCGCACCGGCCACGAGCGCGTCCAGCGCCCCCGAGCCGGACGCCGACGCGATCGCGGACACCGTGACCGAGGACGCAGCCACCCAGCAGACCGTTACCCACCCCGGAGGCCCGGTGCGGGTCCCCGAGGTGACCAGCGACGGTCCGCAGCGACCGTCGTGACGAACCCCGCGCCTCCCGTCCGTCACCGGGCGGTAGCCTGGTCCGGCAGCCGAGACCTCCCCGGGCGACGCGCCCGGGCCGCCACGACGGAGCCCACTCCCAGATGACCGACAGCGCCACCGCGACCACACACGCGTCGCAGCACGACATCCTCATCGTCACCGGCATGTCCGGGGCCGGGCGGTCCACGGTCGGCAAGGCCCTGGAAGACCTGGGCTGGTACGTCGTCGACAACCTGCCCACGCAGATGCTGGCCCCGCTGACCGAGCTCGCCGACCGTGCGGGCGAGAAGATCCCGAAGATCGCCACGGTGGTCGACGTCCGGGGCGGGCGGTTCTTCACCGACCCCGAGCACGCGGTCGAGCAGGTCCGCTCGAGCACGTCCGCGCGGGTCCGGGTGCTGTTCCTCGAGGCGACCGACGCCGTGCTGGTCCGACGGTTCGAGCAGGTGCGCCGACCCCACCCACTCCAGGGCGAGGACACCCTGCTCGACGGCATCGCCCGCGAACGCGCGCGTCTCGCCGGCCTGCGTGAGGCGTCCGACGTGGTGATCGACACCTCCGACCTCAACATCCACCAGCTCGCGAACACCGTCATCGAACAGTTCGCCGACGAGCACTTCGTGGGACTCCAGGTCACGCTGATGAGCTTCGGGTTCAAGTACGGACTGCCCGCCGACGCCGACATGGTGGCGGACGTCCGGTTCCTGCCGAACCCCTACTGGGTGCCGGAACTGCGGCCCCACACCGGCCTCGACCAGCCGGTATCGGACTACGTGCTCGGCCAGGCCGGAGCCCGTCCGTTCGTCGACCGCTACGCCTCCGTGCTCGAGCCGGTCTTCGAGGGGTACCAGCGCGAGAACAAAAGACACGCTACGATCGCCATCGGCTGTACCGGCGGGAAGCACCGCTCGGTCGCCATCGTCGCCGAGTTGGCGAACCTCCTCCGCGGGATGCCAGGCGTCGCCGTGCGTGTGAAGAACCGAGATCTCGGCCGGGAGTGACCGTCCCTCCGGCCGCTCCCACGCCCGTGCCGCCGGATCTGCGGGAACCACTGAACGAACGTTAGGAATGATGCTGTGCCGTTGACTGCCGAGGTCAAGGACGAACTGGCCAGGGTCGCCGTGAACCGCAACACGGTCCGCGCCGCCGAACTGGCCACGATCCTCCGGTTCGCCGGTGGTCTGCACGTCATCTCGGGCCGCATCGCGGTCGAGGTCGAGCTCGACACCCGGATCATCGTGCACCGGGTCCGCAAGGACCTCGCCGAGCTGTACGGCGTGCGCAGCGAGGCGTCGGTGGGGTCGTCCGCATCCTCCCGTCGCGGGACCCGCTACCTGGTCCGCGTGCTCGAGGCGGGGGAGACCCTCGCTCGCCAGACCGGCCTGATGGACGCCCGTCGTCGACCCGTCCGCGGGCTGCCGAACCGCCTGACCACGGGCAACCGCGAGGACCTCGCCGCCATCTGGCGTGGTGCGTTCCTCGCCTCCGGCACCCTGACCGACCCCGGTCGGGCCGCTGCGCTCGAGGTCACCTGCCCCGGCAACGAGGCCGCGATGGCCCTCGTCGGTGCCGCGTCGCGTCTCGGTGTCGCCGCCAAGGGCCGCGAGGTCCGCGGGGTCCACCGCGTCGTCATCCGCGACGGTGAGGCCATCGGTCAGATGCTGACCGTCATGGGCGCCGCACGCACCACCGCCGACTGGGAGGAGATGCGCCAGCGCCGCGAGGTCCGTGCGACCGCGAACCGCCTGGTCAACTTCGACGACGCGAACCTGCGCCGTTCCGCGCAGGCCGCCGTGGCCGCCTGCGCCCGGGTCGAGCGCGCGCTCGAGATCCTCGGCGAGGACGTCCCCGACCACCTGCAGTACGCCGGCACGCTGCGCCTGCAGCACCGCGACGCGTCGCTCGACGAGCTCGGCCAGCACGCGGACCCGCCCATGACCAAGGACGCCATCGCCGGTCGCATCCGTCGCCTGCTGGCGATGGCCGACAAGCGGGCCTCCGACCTCGGCATCCCGGGCACCGAAGCGAGCGTTCCCGAGGAGCTCGAAGGGGCCTGAGAGCGGTCTGTCGACCCTGCGGACGGGAGGCGCGGTGCCAGCTGGCACCGCGCCTCCCGTCCGTTTCCGCACCCGTTCCCGGACCCGTGCCAGGCCTGGTCGGCGACCGTCCGGACGGACCGTCATCCCGCTCGGGCACGCAGTGTCCGACTGCTAGGGTCGTTACGGCGACGTTACGGGGCGTATCGTCCACCACACGCGGGCCCGCCAGGGTGCGCGACTCCCGAAAGCAGCGCCCCCTGGGCGCTCCACACTCACCAGGAGATCCATTGACCGTCAAGATCGGTATCAACGGCTTCGGCCGCATCGGCCGTAACTTCTTCCGGGCCGCCCTCGCGAAGGGCTCCGACCTCGAGATCGTGGCGGTGAACGACCTCACCGACAACGCGTCGCTCGCCAACCTGCTGAAGTTCGACTCCATCACGGGTCGTCTCGGCGTCTCCGTCGAGCTCGACGGCGACAACATCGTCGTCGACGGCAAGGCCATCAAGGTCCTCGCCGAGCGCGACCCCGCCAACCTGCCCTGGGGCGAGCTGGGTGTCGACATCGTCATCGAGTCCACCGGGTTCTTCACCAAGGCCGCCGACGCGCAGAAGCACATCGACGCCGGTGCCAAGAAGGTCATCATCTCCGCCCCGGCCTCGGGTGACGACGTCACCATCGTGCTCGGCGTGAACGAGGACCAGTACGACGCTGCGAACCACCACATCATCTCGAACGCGTCCTGCACCACGAACAGCCTCGCGCCGCTCGCCAAGGTGTTCCACGACAAGTTCGGCATCGAGCGTGGCCTCATGACGACGGTGCACGCCTACACCGCCGACCAGAACCTGCAGGACGGCCCGCACAAGGACCCCCGTCGTGCCCGCGCCGCCGCGCTGAACATCGTCCCGACCTCGACCGGTGCCGCCAAGGCCATCGGCCAGGTCATGCCGGAGCTCGCCGGCAAGCTCGACGGCTTCGCCCTGCGCGTCCCGGTCCCCACCGGCTCGATCACCGACCTCACCCTCGAGACCAAGTCCGAGGTCACCGTCGACGAGATCAACGCCGCCTACAAGGAGGCCGCAGAAGGTCCCCTCAAGGGCATCCTGCTCTACAGCGAGGACCCGCTGGTGTCGACCGACATCACCACGGACCCGCACTCCTCGATCTACGACTCCGGCCTGACCAAGGTCATCGGCGGCCTCGTGAAGATCACCTCGTGGTACGACAACGAGTGGGGCTACTCGAACCGCCTCGTCGACCTCACCGAGTACGTCGGCGAGCGTCTGTAACACATGGCCCTCCGCACCCTCGAGGACCTCGGCGACCTCGCCGGCAAGCGTGTCGTCGTCCGTTGTGACCTGAACGTCCCGCTCAAGGACGGCACCATCACGGACGACGGCCGCGTGCGGGCGTCGCTGACCACCCTGAACACCCTCGTCAACGCCGGCGCGCGCGTCATCGTGATCTCGCACCTGGGTCGCCCCGACGGGGAGCCCAAGCCCGAGTTCTCGCTCGCGCCGGTCGCCCAGCGGCTCTCCGAGCTGCTCGGCAAAGAGGTCACGTTCGTCGGCGAGACCGTCGGCGACGAAGCGACCGCCGCGGCCGAGGCCCTCGAGGACGGCGACGTCCTGCTGCTCGAGAACCTCCGGTTCAACCCGGAGGAGACCTCGAAGGACGCCGCCGCGCGGAGCGCCTTCGCGGACCGCATCGCGGCCCTCGGTGACGCCTTCGTCTCCGACGGCTTCGGTGTCGTGCACCGCAAGCAGGCCTCGGTCTACGAGCTCGCGTCCGCGCTGCCCAGCGCGGCCGGGTCGCTCATCGAGACCGAATTGCGGGTGCTCGAGCGGCTGACCACCTCGCCGGAACGGCCGTACACGGTCGTGCTCGGCGGGTCGAAGGTCAGCGACAAGCTCGGTGTCATCGACCACATCCTGCCGAAGGTCGACACGCTGTGCATCGGCGGCGGCATGCTCTTCACCTTCCTCGCGGCCCAGGGCCACGGGGTCGCGAAGTCGCTGCTCGAAGCCGACCAGCTCGACGTCGTCCGCGAGTACCTCTCGCGTGCGAAGGAGCTCGGCGTCACCATCGACCTGCCGACCGACGTCGTGGTGGCATCCGGCTTCGCGGCCGACGCCGACCACGAGACCGTCGCGGCGGACGCCATCGAGTCCTCGTCGTTCGGAGCGGACGGCATCGGCCTCGACATCGGCCCGGAGACCGCAGCGCGGTTCGCCTCGGCCGTCTCGGGTTCGAAGACCGTGTTCTGGAACGGCCCGATGGGCGTGTTCGAGTTCCCGGCCTTCGCCGCCGGCACGAAGACCGTCGCGCAGGCGCTCACCGAGGTCGACGGCCTCGGCGTCGTCGGTGGTGGCGACTCCGCTGCCGCCGTGCGCTCGCTCGGCTTCTCGGACGACCAGTTCGGCCACATCTCGACCGGTGGCGGTGCGAGCCTCGAGTTCCTCGAGGGCAAGTCGCTGCCTGGTCTCGAAGCACTGGGGTGGACAGCATGACCCGGACTCCGTTGATCGCGGGCAACTGGAAGATGAACCTGGACCACCTCCAGGCCATCGCCACGGTGCAGAAGCTCGCGTGGACCCTCAAGGACGCCCGGCACGACTTCGACGACGTCGAGGTCGCGGTGTTCCCGCCGTTCACGGACCTGCGGAGCGTGCAGACGCTCATCTCGGCCGACAAGCTGCCGATCCACTTCGGTGCGCAGGACCTGTCGCAGTTCGACTCCGGTGCCTACACCGGTGACGTCTCCGGCGCGTTCCTGGCGGCGCTCGACGCCCAGTACGTCATCGTCGGCCACTCCGAGCGGCGCACGCTGCACGGTGAGACCGACGAGGTCGTCGCGGCGAAGACCGCAGCGGCAGTCAAGCACGGCCTCGTCCCCGTGGTGTGCGTCGGCGAGACCGGCGAGCAGCGTGAGGAGCGCGGCGCCGGTGTCGTGCCGGTCGAGCAGCTCCGCGTCGTGCTCGACGCGGTCAAGCCGGCCGACATCGTCGTGGCGTACGAGCCGGTCTGGGCCATCGGGTCCGGCCAGGCGGCCACGGCCGAGCAGGCGCAGGACGAGTGTGCGGCCATCCGTCGCGGCATCGCTGCTGCCTGGGGCGACCAGGCCGCTGCGGACACCCGGGTGCTCTACGGCGGCTCGGTCAAGTCCGGCAACATCGCGGGGTTCCTCCGCGAGCCCGACATCGACGGCGCGCTCGTCGGTGGCGCTTCGCTCGACGTGCAGGAGTTCGCGGCCATCGCGCGGTTCCGTCAGCACGTCGGGCTGTAGTCCACAGGCGTCGTCGCGGGCAGTCGTCCGCACCACTCCCGTCCAGGTACCGGCCGTGCTCCGCGCGGCCGGTACACTGGTACGGCTGACTGACACGAAAGGTACGTCGTGGCGATACTCTCCGTCGTGCTGCAGGTCCTGCTCGCAATCACGAGCCTCCTGCTCACGCTCCTCATCCTGCTGCACAAGGGCCGCGGTGGTGGCCTCTCCGACATGTTCGGCGGTGGGGTCACGAGCAACCTCGGTGCGTCCGGCGTGGCCGAGCGCAACCTCAACCGCATCACGGTGATCCTCGGTCTGGTCTGGATCGTTTCCATCATCGTGCTCGGTCTCATCAACAAGTTCACGGCGGGGGTCTGATCCATGGCAAGCGGAGGCAGTGCAATCCGAGGGTCTCGCGTCGGCGCGGGACCGATGGGCGAACAGGACCGCGGGGTCCAGGCCGAGCGCGTGGCGATCTCGTACTGGGACGCCCTCGGCAACGAGGTCGTGCGGTACTTCGCCGCCAACCTCCCCGACGAGGAGATCCCCGAGACGGTGGACTCGCCGTCGAGTGGTCTCCCGGCTGGGCGCGACAAGGAGAACCCTCCCGTGGTCTCCAAGACGGAGCCCTACAAGACCCACCTCGCGTACGTGAAGGAACGCCGCACCGAGGAAGAGGCAGCGCAGCTCCTCGAAGACGCGCTGCAGCAGCTCCGCGAGCGTCGCGGCACCGCGGCGAAGAAGGCGTAGCGCCCACACACTGACGAAGGCCCCCGCACCGGATGGTGTGGGGGCCTTCGTGCGTCCGTCCGTCGGGGGAGGAGGGCGCGCGGGGAGAGCTGGCTCGTCGAGTGGAGTGGTCACGACATGCCGCGTGCGGTGCGCCGGGGTTGCACGTTGTGTCGCCTGCGGCGCGCGCGGGCGACAGTTCGTGACCGCCCGGTATCGCGACGGCGGGGTGTCGTGACCGCGCGCGGTGGGCGCGACCACTGACGGACAGGAGGCCCGGTGCCAGCTGGCACCGGGCCTCCTGTCCGTCAGGAACGCGCGTCTAGTACGTCGACGCGATCAGGTTCTCGGGGACGTCGCGGGCGGCGTCCTGGTCGACGAAGAAGACGGTGCGCTTGCGGCCCTGCACGCCTCCGACGGGGACGTCGTCGACCGACGCGCCGGCGAGTGCGAGCCCCAGCACCGACGCCTTCTCGGCGCCGGACAGGATGACCCAGACGCGCTGCGAGGCGTTGATCACCGGGTAGGTGACGGTCAAGCGCTGCGGCGGCGGCTTGGGGGAGTCGTCCACCGACACGACAGCGCGGTCGGTGACGGTGAGCTGCGGGAACTCCGGGAAGAGCGACGCGGTGTGTCCGTCCGGGCCGACACCCAGCAGGGTGATGTCGAAACGCGGAGCAACGGCACCCTCGGGCGCGGCGTCCTGCAGCTCACGCTCGTACCGGCTCGCAGCGGCCTCGATGTCGAGCCCGCCGTCCGAGGCCGGCATCGGGTGGATGTTCGACGCGGGGATGTCCACGTGGTCGAAGAAGTCGGTCTGCGTGCCGGTGGTGTTGCGGTCGGCGTCGTCCGACGGGACCCAGCGCTCGTCGACCCACCAGACGTGCACCTTCGACCAGTCGACGCTCTCGCGCGCTGGCGACTGGCCGATCGCGGCGAGGACGAGGGACGACACCGAGCCACCGCTGATCGCGATGTCGGCACGCTCCTGCTCGTCGAGCACGTCGATGATCTTGGTGATGAAGCGTGCGGCGACCGAAGCGCCGAGGGCCTGCTTGTCGGGGTGCACGAGCACCCGCCGTTCGTTGGTCACGTGACTCCCGTGTTCGTGGCGGCCGACCGGTCGTCCGACCGCCTTCGGTCCGGTCGGGCCGCCTGCACCAGACAGACGGCCCGACCGTGTGGGGTGTGGATCAGCGGGCGATGGTCTCGCGCAGCTGGGGCACCCCGTGCTTGACGACGTCTCCGAAGAGGACGTCCGGGTCGAGTCTACGGAGTTCCTCGGCCAGGCAGTCACGCAGGTTGCGGCGTGGCAGCGACAGGTCGTGCGTCGGCTGCCCGGGCATCGAGAGCGTGGCGACGTCCACCAGGGAACGCTCGAGCTCGATGGTCCCGGACTCGCGGACGAGCTTCACGCCGTGGATACCGCTCGACCCCGTCGCACGGGGCGACGTGACGACGGACACCGGCACCTGGAGCTGCAGCTGCAGCCAGGCGGCGAGCAGGATCGTCGACGGGCTGTCGGACGCTCCGGAGACCTCGACCGCGGTGATCGGCTCGTACGGCGGCTGGTCGAGCGCCGCGGCGAGCTGGTTCCGCCACAGGGTGAGACGGGTCCAGGCGAAGTCGGTGTCACCCGGCACGTAGGACGCGCCGAGGGCCTCGATCGCACCGTTCGGGTCCTTCTGCGCGGCAGCGTCGGTGATCCGGCGCTGCGCGATGCGGCCCAGGGCCGACGCCGCGGGCTGCTCCGGAGCCGTCTGCGGCCACCAGGCCACGACGGGTGCGTCCGGCAGCAGGAGCCCGGTGACCAGGCTCTCCTCGTCGGTCGCGGTCTCGCCGTACGCACGGAGGACGATGACCTCGCTCGCACCCGCGTCGCTGCCGACACGGATCTGCGCGTCGAGGCGCCCGGGGGACTTCGTGTCACCGCTGTTCTTCGAGACGATGATCACGCGCATCGGGTGCTCGCGGGACGCTTCGTTCGCCGCCTCGATCGCCTCTTCCTCGTGGCCGAGGGCCGTCGAGATGATGAGGGTCAGCACCCGGCCGAGGGCGACGGCGCCGCCCTCTTCGCGGATGCGGACGAGCTTCTTCTGGATCTTCGACACCGTGGTGTCGGGCATGTCGATCTTCACGGACGCCTCCAGGTCCGACCGTCGCGGGCGAGCAGGGCATCGGCGGATGCCGGACCCCACGTGCCGGGACGGTACTGCTCGGGCTGGCCCTGCGTGGCCCAGAACTCCTCGATGGGGTCGAGGATCTTCCAGGACAGCTCGACCTCCTGGTGCCGCGGGAACAGCGGCGGGTCACCGAGGAGCACGTCGAGGATGAGTCGCTCGTACGCCTCGGGGGATGCTTCGGTGAACGCGTGGCCGTAGCCGAAGTCCATCGTCACGTCGCGCACCTGGGTGCCGACGCCCGGGACCTTCGATCCGAAGCGGAGCGTGACGCCCTCGTCCGGCTGGACGCGGATCACCAGGGCGTTCTGCCCGAGCGGGGACTGCGAGTTGCCGTAGACGTCCTCGGGGACGCGCTTGAACACGATCGCGATCTCGGTCACACGACGGCCGAGACGCTTGCCGGCGCGCAGGTAGAACGGGACGCCCTGCCAGCGACGCGTGGCGATGTCGAGCTTGATCGCCGCGTAGGTCTCGGTGCCGGACTCGGGGTCCATGCCGCCTTCCTCGAGGAAGCCGAGCACCTTCTCGCCGCCCTGCCACCCACCGGCGTACTGCCCGCGGGCGGTTGCGGTGGAGAGGTCCTCGGGCAGACGCACGGCGGAGAGCACCTTCTCCTTCTCGGCGCGCAGGTCCGCGGCCTTGAACGAGACGGGCTCCTCCATCGCGGTGAGCGCGAGGAGCTGCAGCAGGTGGTTCTGGATGACGTCGCGCGCCGCGCCGATGCCGTCGTAGTACGCGGCTCGTCCGGCGACGCCGATGTCCTCGGCCATCGTGATCTGCACGTGGTCGACGTAGTTCGAGTTCCAGATGGGTTCGTACATCTGGTTCGCGAACCGGAGCGTCAGGAGGTTCTGGACGGTCTCCTTGCCGAGGTAGTGGTCGATGCGGAACACGTCGTCGGGAGCGAAGACGCTCTCGACGATCGCGTTGAGCTCGCGCGCGGTGCGGAGGTCGGAGCCGAACGGCTTCTCGACGACCACGCGGCTCCAGGAGCCCTCGCGCTTCTCGGTCAGCCCGGACAGCTTGAGCTGCTCGGTGACGACCGGGAACATCTTGGGTGGGATGGACAGGTAGAACGCGTGGTTGCCCAGCGTCCCGCGCTCGGCGTCGAGGTCGTCGACGGTGCGCTTGAGCTCGCGGAACGCCTCGGGGTCGTCGAACGAGCCCTGCACGAAGCGGATGCCCTGTTCGAGCTGACGCCAGACGTCCTCGTCGAACGGGGTGCGGGAGTGCTCCTTGACGGCGTCGTGCACGAGCTGGGAGAAGTCTTGGTCCTCCCAGTCGCGACGAGCGAACCCGACGAGCGCGAACCCCGGGGGCAGGAGCCCCCGGTTGGCCAGGTCGTAGACCGCGGGCATCAGCTTCTTGCGTGACAGGTCGCCCGTCACGCCGAAGATGATGAGCGTGCTCGGTCCCGCGATCCGGTTCAGTCGACGATCCGTCGGCAGCCGGAGCGGGTTGTGCTCCGGGGTGATTGCCACCGGTGACATGAGTCGGTGAACTCCTTACGAGTCAGGGGGAGACGGCGGCCGCGATCGCCGCGGTGGCGGCGAGGACGTCCGACGTGGTGAGGGTGAGGACCGGTCGGCCGTGTTCGGCGAGGACACTCGCGTCACCGGCCGCCTGGGCCTGGAGGAGCTGCCCGAACGTGAACGGCCGACCCGGGATCGCCAGGTCCTCGGCTTCGTCGGCCACGATCTGCAGGAACACTCCCGTTGCGGGGCCGCCCTTGTGGTACTGGCCGGTCGAGTGCAGGAACCGCGGGCCGTACCCGAAGGTGACAGGGCGTTCCGTGCGCGCCGCGATCGCGTCGCGCAGCGACTCGAGGCCGCTGTTCGCGGTGCGGTCGACGTACGCCTGCACCGACACGTAGCCGGTCGGGTCGAGTGCGGACACCAGGCCCGACACGGCTTCCGAGAGCGTCGCACCGATGGCGAGTCCGGGCGTCGCGCGGACGGCGATGCCGTCCTCGGAGAACGCCGGCTCGGCCGCTGCGGGGCGGTCGTCGAGCAGTGCGCGCGTCGCGACCTTGGCGGCCTCGACGTCGGGCTGGTCGAACGGGTTGATGCCGAGCAGGCGACCGGCGACCGCGACGGCGTACTCCCAGACGAGGATCTGGCCGCCGAGCGTGCCGGTGATCTCGACCTCGCCCTCGGCCACGTGACGCTCGTCCTCGCGCGAACCGACCAGGCGGATGACCTGAACGTCGGGCAGGCCGGCGGTGACCTCGGGGGAGTCCGCGTGCAGCACGACGGGCAGCAGGCCGCGGCCGTCCTTGCCGGTCGACTCCGCGATCAGCTGTTCGACCCAGTCGCCGAAACCGACGATGTGCGTGCCGTCGGGCACGATGGCGATCTTGTCGCGCAGCGGCTCGGTGCCGGCGAGGACCGCACCGAGCACGAGCCCGGGGTTCTCGTCCAGGTCGACCGAGAGCAGCGCGGAGATGGCGTCGGCTTCGTCGAGGAGCTCGGCGATGTCCGCTCCGGCGAGACCGGACGGCACGAGGCCGAAGGCGGTGAGCGCGGAGTAGCGGCCGCCGACGGTCGGGTCGGCAGTGAAGACGCGGTACCCGGCGTCGGTCGCGGCTGCCTCGAGCGCGGAGCCCGGGTCGGTGACGACGACGATGCGGCCGGCCGGGTCGATGCCGGCGTCGCGGAACGCCTGCTCGTAGACCCGGCGCTGCGAATCGGTCTCGAGCGTCGAACCGGACTTCGACGAGACGACGAGCACGGTGCGCTCGAGGTCGGTCGTCACGGCGGCGTGGACCTGCGCGGGATCGGTCGAGTCGAGGACCGTGAGGGGGACACCGGCCGTGCGCGTGATGACCTCGGGTGCGAGCGACGAGCCGCCCATGCCGGCGAGGACGACATGGTCGACCCCTTCGGCACGGAGCGACTCGCGCAGCGCGGTCACCTCGGCGACGAGCGGGCGGGAGACCGAGACGGCCTCCACCCAACCGAGGCGCTTCGACGCCTCGGCCTCGGCGGTGGCTCCCCACAGATCGGCGTCCTGGGCGGTGATGCCCGAGGCCACCAGGTCAGCGACGAGCCGCGGGACCACCTGTTCGATGGCCCGCGCGGCGTCGCCGCTGGCTGCGATGGAAACCGTCACTACTTGGCGCCCTCGAGCGCTGCCTTGACGGTGTCGACGAGCTCGCCCCAGGAGACGTTGAACTTGTCCACGCCCTCCTTCTCGAGCAGCGCGACGACCTCGTCGTAGTCGACACCCTGCGCGGCGAGCTGGTCGAGGACCTGCTGCGCCTGGTCGAAGGTGCCGGCGATGGCGTCGCCGTGGATCTCACCGTGGTCGAACGTGGCGTCGAGCGTCTTGCCCGGCATCGTGTTGACGGTGTTCGGGGCGGCGAGCTCGGTCACGTAGAGCGTGTCGGGGAGCGACGGGTCCTTGACACCGGTCGAGGCCCAGAGCGGACGCTGCGTGTTGGCGCCGGACTCGAGCAGGCCGAGGGCGCGCTCGGAGGCGAACGCCTCGGTCCAGACCTGGTAGGCGAGCTGCGCGTTGGCGATGCCGGCCTTCGACTTGAGGGCCTTGGCCTCGTCGGTGCCGACGGCGTCCAGGCGCTTGTCGATCTCGGAGTCGACGCGCGACACGAAGAACGACGCGACCGAGTGGATCTTGGAGAGGTCGTGGCCGGCGGCCTTGGCCTTCTCGAGCCCACCGAGGTACGCGTCGATGACGGCGCGGTAGCGCTCGAGCGAGAAGATCAGGGTGACGTTGACGGAGATGCCCGCGCCGATGACCTCGGTGATCGCCTCGAGACCCTCGAGCGTCGCCGGGATCTTGATGAGGACGTTCTCCTTGCCGACCTTCTCGAACAGGAACTTGGCCTGCTCGATGGTCTTGGCGGTGTCGTGCGCCAGACCCGGCTCGACCTCGATCGAGACGCGGCCGTCGAAGCCCTTGGTCTCGTCGTAGATCGGCTTGAAGACGTCGGATGCGTTCGCGACGTCCTGCGTGGTGATCGCGAAGATCGCGTCGGTCACGTCGGTGCCCGCAGCGGCGAGCTCCTTGACCTGCGCGTCGTAGCGCTCGCCCTTGGCGAGGGCCGACGCGAAGATCGTCGGGTTCGTCGTCACACCGACGACGTTCTTCTGCTCGATGAGCTCGGTGAGCTTGCCGGTCTCGAGGAGCTCGCGGGAGAGGTCGTCGAGCCAGATGCTCACGCCGACCGCGGAGAGGGCGGCGGTGGGGGTGTTCTCAGCCATGTGTTTCTCTTCTTCTTTCATCGACGGGTCCGTGAGGACCGTGAGTCGGGGTTTCGGGGACGGGAGGCCCGTGGCGGAACCGAGCCGGGCCTCCCGGAAGAAGGGCCGGATCCGGAAACCGGACCCGGCCCTTGCAGGTCAGGAAGCTGCGATCGATTCCTTCGCGGCGGCCACGACGTGCTCCGTCGTGAAGCCGAACTCCTTGAAGAGCGTCTGGTAGTCGGCCGAGGCACCGAAGTGCTCGATCGAGACGCTGCGGCCCTTGTCGCCGACGATGTCGCGCCAGCTCATGGCGATGCCGGCCTCGACCGACACGCGAGCGGTGACGTCCTTCGGGAGCACCTGGTCCTGGTAGTTCTCGGACTGGGCGCGGAACCACTCGATCGACGGGGCGCTCACGACGCGGGCGTTGATGCCCTCGGCCTTGAGCTGCTCGCGAGCCTCGACCGCGATCTGGACCTCGGAACCGGTCGCGATGAGGATGACGTCCGGGGTGCCGTTGGGCGCCTCGGCCAGGACGTAGGCGCCCTTGGCGACGTTCTTCGCCGAAGCGAAGACCTCGCCCGAGGCGTCGCCTTCGCCACGCTCGAACACCGGCAGGTTCTGACGGCTCAGCGCGATGCCGGCCGGGCGGTCGGTGTGCTTGAGCATCTCGAGCCACGCGTACGCGACCTCGTTGGCGTCGGCCGGACGGACGACGTCGAGACCCGGGATCGCACGCAGCGACGAGACCTGCTCGATCGGCTGGTGCGTCGGGCCGTCCTCGCCGAGGGCGACGGAGTCGTGGGTCCAGACGTAGATCGCCGGCGCCTGCATGAGCGCGGCGAGACGGACCGCCGGACGCATGTAGTCGCTGAAGATGAGGAACGTGCCGCCGAAGGGGCGGGTGTTCCCGTGCAGGACGATGCCGTTGAGGATCGAGCCCATGGCGTGCTCGCGGATGCCGAAGTGCAGCACGCGGCCGTACGGGTCGGTGCTCCACGTCGAGGTCGAGGCCTCGGCCGGACCGAAGGACTTGGCACCCTCGATCGTGGTGAGGTTCGACTCGGCGAGGTCGGCCGAACCGCCCCAGAACTCGGGCATCAGCGGCGCGATGGCGTTGATGACCTTGCCGGAAGCGGCACGGGTCGAGACGGCCTTGTCCGCCGGGAAGACCGGGAGCGCTGCTTCGAGGCCCTCCGGGAGCTCCTTCGACTGGACGCGGTCGAACAGTGCCTTCTTGTCGGCGTTGGCTGCGGCCCACGCGTCGAAGGACTTCTGCCACTCGGCGTGCTCGGCCTGGCCCTTGGCGACGGCGCCGCGGGTGTACTCGAGGACCTCGGGAGCGACCTCGAAGGTCTTGTCGGTGTCGAAACCGAGGATCTCCTTGAGGCCCTTGATCTCGTCGGCGCCGAGCGCTGAACCGTGGATCTTGCCCGAGTTCTGCTTGGTCGGCGACGGCCAGCCGATGATCGTCTTGAGGACGATGAGCGACGGCTTGTCGGTGACCTGCTTGGCGGCCTCGATCGCGGCGTGGAGCTCCTCGGCGTCCTCGGAGTACTCGCCGTTCTTCTTCCAGTCGACGATCTGGACGTGCCAGCCGAGCGCCTCGTAGCGCTCGGGGACGCTCTCGGAGAACGCGATGTCGGTGTTGTCCTCGATCGAGATCTGGTTCGAGTCGTAGAACGCGATGAGGTTGCCGAGCTGCTGGCGACCGGCGAGCGAGCCCGCTTCGTTGGTCACGCCCTCCTGCATGTCACCGTCGCCGGCGATCACGTAGGTGAAGTGATCGAACGGCGACTGACCGGCCGGGGTCTCCGGGTCGAACAGGCCGCGCTCGAAGCGCTGGGCGTAGGCGAAGCCGACCGAGGACGCGAGGCCCTGCCCGAGCGGGCCCGTGGTGATCTCGACACCGTCGGTGTGGCCGTACTCCGGGTGACCCGGGGTCTTCGAGCCCCACTTGCGCAGGTGCTGCAGGTCCTCGAGCTCGAGCCCGTAGCCGTGCAGGTAGAACTGCACGTACTGGAGGATCGAGGCGTGACCGGCGGAGAGGATGAAGCGGTCGCGGCCGATCCAGGTGGCGTCGCTGGGGTCGCGACGCATCACCTTCTGGAAGAGCAGGTGGGCGAGCGGAGCAAGGCTCATCGCGGTGCCGGGGTGACCGTTGCCGGCGGCCTCGACCGAGTCGGCGGCGAGAACGCGGGCCGTGTCGACGGCCTTCCGGTCGATGGCGTCCCAGGTGAATTCAGCCACTTGGATGTTGACCCTTCTTGATGCGACATGTGCGAGGGCTCGTGCCATCGCACGGACATGTGGCCATCCCGGGGCCGAGTCGTGTCGCCGTCTAGCGGCGGCCGACCGGCTCATCGCGGCCGACGTCATCGGGGCGCGCACTGCGGGAGGGCGTGTCCAGCATAGTGACCCGGTACTCAGAAGGGGTTCAGGTGACCCCCGATGTTCACACCGGGGTGGCCGACGACGGTCGATCCGGGCGTGTCGAACGCGTCCGGATCACGCCGGGATGTCGGAGCGGGGCACCGTTGCGGCGCTTCCATCCCGTAAACTGATCGGGACCCGTGGACATTCCGGGTCAGCGCATGCCCGGACGCCGCCGCAGTCGTCCACCGAGTGTGCGAGCTGATGCGAACAGACTGAGGTTCCCTTGCCGACTGCCACCGTGACCCGGCCCGACACCGATCGACCCCGATCGCCGCTGTCCCGCAAGGTCCGTGCGTACGTCTCGTTGACGAAGCCGCGCGTGATGGAGCTGCTGCTCGTCACCACGGCCCCGACGATGTTCCTCGCCGAGCGCGGCGTCCCCGACCTGTGGCTCGTCTTCTGGACGATGCTCGGCGGAGCGATGTCGGCCGGTTCGGCGTCGGCCTTCAACTGCTACATCGACCGCGACATCGACCGGCTCATGAAGCGGACGAGCACCCGGCCGCTGGTCACCGGCGAACTCTCCGACCGTGAAGCCCTCGTGTTCTCGTGGATCCTCGGCGTCCTGTCGACAGCGGTGCTCGGCTTCCTGGTGAACTGGCTCGCGGCGGCGCTCAGCGTCATCGCGATCCTGATCTACGTGTTCGTCTACACGCTGTGGCTCAAGCGCCGCACGCCGCAGAACATCGTCTGGGGTGGCTCGGCCGGCTGCATGCCCGTGCTCATCGGCTGGGCGGGTGTCACCGGGTCGCTGACGTGGACCCCCGTCATCCTGTTCATGGTGATCTTCCTCTGGACGCCGCCGCACTACTGGCCGCTGTCGATGAAGTACCGGGACGACTACGACGCCGCCGACGTGCCGATGCTCGCCGTCGTCCGTGGTCGGACCGTCGTCGGCCTGCAGGTCGTCCTGTACGCCTGGGCGACCCTCGTCTGCTCGCTCCTGCTCATCCCCGTCGGGCACATGGGTCCGCTGTACACGGTGGTCGCGCTGGCCGGTGGCATCTGGTTCGTCGTCGAGTCGCACCGCCTGTACTCGCGGGCGATCCAGCACGTCGAGCACGTGCATCCGATGCGGGTCTTCCACAGCTCGATCACGTACCTGACGCTGCTCTTCATCGCGGTGGGCATCGACCCGCTGCTGCCGCAGGTCTTCACCTTCTAGGGCGGTCGCGCCGGCGCCGCCGCAGGCGCGTGCTCGGTCCGCAGGACGCCGTCGTGTCCGGTTGACGCCGTCGTGTTGCCACGACGCCGTCGTGTCCAGTTGACGCCGTCGTATTGGCAAGACGCCGTCGTGTCCGCAGGACGCCGCCACCCCGACGAGACGCCGCCGAATCCGGCGGCGTCTCGCGCGTTCGGCGGCGTCTCGGCAGGACACCGGCGTCTTGTGCTCGGCACGCGGCGGCCTGGAGGCGCGGTGCGGGCCCGCCACGGGCCTCCCGTCCGGCGCGCGGCGCGTCTGCCGCGGCGCGGACCCGACTGGCTGGGGACCGCACGTGGTGCGGGCTCGGTCCGACGGGGTGTCCGGCCGACCACCACAAACGCGACACCCCACGAGTCGAACGACTCGTGGGGTGTCGGAGAACGGGTGTCGAGCGCGCGACGCGCCCGGGCGTCAGGCGTCGATGGGTTCCCGGACGGCGTCGCGACCGGCCGATGCCCGCGTGGACAGCACCACGGCGGTGACGGCGCCCACGAGGAGCCCGGCGAGCACCATGTGCGTGCCGACGAGCCCGACGGGCAGACCGGTGCGTGCCTGCGTGAGGCCGACCGCGATCTGCAGGAACTCGACGACGAGCAGCAGCAACGGCCACTTGCTCGGCCTGCCCAGGCGGACGGCTCCGATGACGAGCACCAGGGTGAGCGCGAAGAGGGCGTACGCCGGCCAGGCGTGCACGTGCTCCATGACCGCGGGGTCGAACCCGGTGCGGTGCAGGCGTCCGCCGTCGACCGCTTCGTCAGCGCCGGCGTGCGGGCCGCTGCCGGTGGTCAGGATGCCGACGAGCACGGTCACGACGACGGCGGCGACGGTGCCGCGGACGACGCCGGTGTACCAGCCGGGGACGAGCCGCTCGGCCGTGCGGGGGCCGTGCACGGTGCGGTAGACCAGGGCAGCGGTCACCGAGGTGAGCGCGGCGGAGACGACGAAGTGCAGTCCGACCACGAAGGGGTTCAGGTTCGTCCACACGCTCATGCCGCCGATCACGGCCTGCACCGGGATCGCGACGCCCTGAGCGAACGCCAACCAGAACAGTTCCGGCCGCGTGCGGAGCATCCGGACGACCGCCAGGAACATCGCGACGGCCACGATCACGAGCACGAAGGTCAGCAGACGGTTGCCGAACTCGATGATGCCGTGGACGCCCATCTCCGGCGTGGAGACCAGCGAATCCGCCGTGCACTTGGGCCAGGTGGGGCATCCGAGGCCCGACGCGGTGAGGCGGACCAGGCCGCCTGTGCCGATCAGCACGACCTCGACCACGAAGGACGCCCAGGCCAGTGCGACGACGCGGCGGTCGACCGCACGGGGGAGCAACCACCACCGTCCGGTCCGGAGATCCTGCTCGACGGGGGATCCGACGCGTGTCACGAGGGTGGTGCCTTCCTGTTGTTCCGTGCAGTGAACCTGTAGGATTCGAGGGTTCAGCAGCAGTCAAGTCTAGGCAGGCGCCGGCTCCGAATGGGCCGAGATCGCCGATCACTCCACGGACTGCGTGGAACCATAGTCGTTGCGAGGGAGCAGCACCGGGTCCGCATGTCAGCGGTCCGCGGTGGAATGGCGTCCAGACGCCACGGGTTCACACCTGTAACGCTGTCCCGCGAGAAGGAAACGAGGAGACCATGTCCGACGTGCTCATCGACCGTCCCGAGCTCGAAGGGCTCGGCCAATACGAGTTCGGCTGGTCCGACTCCGACTCGGCAGGGTCCTCCGCCCGTCGTGGGATATCGGAAGAGGTCGTCACCGACATCTCGAACCTCAAGGACGAGCCCGAGTGGATGCTGAAGAACCGCCTCAAGGGGCTGTCGCTCTTCGGCCGCAAGCCGATGCCGACGTGGGGTGCCGACCTGACGGGCATCGACTTCGACAACATCAAGTACTTCGTGCGCTCCACCGAGAAGCAGGCGCAGTCGTGGGAAGACCTCCCCGAGGACATCCGTGCTACCTACGAGAAGCTCGGCATCCCCGAGGCCGAGCGCCAGCGCCTGGTCGCCGGCGTCGCCGCGCAGTACGAGTCCGAGGTCGTGTACCACCAGATCCGCGAGGACCTGGAGCAGCAGGGCGTCATCTTCATGGACACCGACACGGCGCTCCGTGAGCACCCGGAGCTGTTCGAGGAGTACTTCGGCACCGTGATCCCGGCCGGCGACAACAAGTTCGCCGCGCTGAACACGGCCGTCTGGTCCGGTGGCTCGTTCGTCTACGTCCCCAAGGGCGTCCACGTCGAGATCCCGCTGCAGGCCTACTTCCGGATCAACACCGAGAACATGGGTCAGTTCGAGCGGACGCTGATCATCGCGGACGAGGACTCGTACGTCCACTACATCGAGGGCTGCACCGCCCCGATCTACAAGTCCGACTCGCTGCACTCGGCCGTCGTCGAGATCATCGTGAAGAAGAACGCCCGCGTTCGCTACACGACGATCCAGAACTGGTCGAACAACGTCTACAACCTCGTCACGAAGCGTGCGATCGCGCACGAAGGCGCGACGATGGAGTGGATCGACGGCAACATCGGCTCCAAGGTCACGATGAAGTACCCGTCGATCTACCTCGCCGGGGAGCACGCCAAGGGCGAGACGCTCTCCGTGGCCTTCGCGGGCCCCGGCCAGCACCAGGACGCCGGCGCGAAGATGATCCACATGGCGCCGTACACGACGTCCTCGATCGTCTCCAAGTCGATCGCCCGTGGCGGCGGTCGTGCCGGGTACCGCGGCGAGGTCCGGGTCGACCCGGGCGCGCACCACGCGGCCAACACCGTGCGCTGTGACGCCCTGCTCGTCGACACGATCAGCCGGAGCGACACGTACCCGGCGATCGACATCCGTGTCGACGACGTGCAGCTGGGGCACGAGGCCACGGTCTCGCGTGTCAGCGAGGAGCAGCTCTTCTACCTCATGTCCCGCGGCATGGCCGAGGACGAGGCGATGGCGATGATCGTCCGTGGTTTCATCGAGCCGATCGCCCGCGAGCTCCCGATGGAGTACGCACTCGAACTCAACAAGCTCATCGAGATGAGCATGGAAGGATCCGTCGGCTAGATGTCCAGCACCACCCCTCCCCACATCGACCAGCCGATCGAGCCCGCTGCCGCAGCGCAGGGCGGCACCCAGCACGGCGCCGGAGCCCACTCCGACGGCGGCTGGGACGCCCCCGACAAGAAGGTGCCGGTCCAGACCCGCTCCGAGCGGTTCCAGTCCGGCGACGTCGAGGCGTTCCCGAAGGTCACCGGCCGAGAGGTCAACTGGAAGTTCGCGCCGCTGACCAAGCTCCAGCCGCTGCTGGACGGCCCGCTCGACGGATCCGCCTACCCGTACCTCGCCCGCCAGTCCGAGGGCGCCGACGTCGAGTGGGGTCGCAGCGACGACCCCCGCGTCGGCACCGCCGGCCTGCCCGAAGACCGCGCGGCGGCCGCGGCCTGGAGCGCCCGTGACGCGGTCCTGGCGATCACGATCAAGGCCACCGAGGCGCACGAGTTCATCACGGTGACCCGCTCCGACTTCGGGTCGCAGCCCCGCGCCGCGCACACGGTCATCACGGCCGAGCCGAACGCGCAGGGCATCGTCGTGCTCGACAACCGCGGCAGCGCCCTGCTGAGCGAGAACATCGAGATCGTCGCGCAGCAGAACGCACGACTGACCGTCGTCAGCCTGCAGGACTGGGACGACGACGCGGTGCACGTGTCGACGCACTTCGCCGAGGTCGGGCGCGATGCCTTCCTCAAGCACGTCGTGGTCTCGCTCGGCGGCGACGTCATCCGGGTCAACCCCTCGACGCACCTCGGTGCGCAGGGTGCCGACACTGAGATGTACGGCGTGTACTTCGCCGACGCCGGCCAGTACATCGAGCAGCAGGTCTACGTGAACCACGACGCGCCGAACACGCGCGGTCGGGTCAACTACAAGGGTGCGCTGCAGGGCCAGGGCGCGCACACCGTCTGGATCGGTGACGTCCTGATCGGTCGCGCCGGTGACGGGACCGACTCGTACGAGCAGAACCGCAACCTCGTGCTGACGGACGGCACCCGTGCCGACAGCATCCCGAACCTCGAGATCGAGACGGGCAACATCGAGGGTGCCGGTCACGCGAGTGCCACCGGTCGCTTCGACGACGAGCAGCTGTTCTACCTGCAGTCCCGCGGAGTCCCGGAAGAAGAAGCGCGGCGTCTCGTCGTGCTCGGCTTCCTGGTCGAGGTGATCCAGAAGATCGGTGCGCCCGAGCTCGAGGAACGCCTCATCGCCGCGGTCGAGCAGGAACTCGCCGAGGGCCGTTCGGTCATCGCGGCACCGGCCGAGTCCGGCGCCGAGCCGGCCGCCGCGCCGCAGACCGCCGCACCGCAGACCGCCACTCCGCAGGCCAACGACTGATGGCCGAGAAGGTCTGCGCCGAAGCCGACATCGCGGTGGACAGCCCGATGCGGGTGGTCGTCGGTGGCACGGCGGTCGCGATCGTGAAGGACTCGTCCGGCACGGTCCACGCCATCGGCGACACCTGCACGCACGGCGACATCTCGCTGGCCGAGGGCTTCGTCGAGGGTGACTCGCTGGAGTGCTGGGCCCACGGGTCCCGCTTCTCGCTGACCACCGGCAAGCCGCAGAACTTCCCGGCCTACGAGCCCGTCCCGGTCTTCCGGGTCGAGGTCCGCGACGGCGACGTCTACGTCGACGTCCAGGACGTCGTCCCGGTCGACTGAGCACCCCAACACTTCCCGCGGCTGACGCCGCACCACAGCTGCAACCGAAGGAACGCAATGTCCACTCTGGAAATCCGTGACCTCAAGGTCTCGATCGACACCGACCAGGGCACCAAGGAGATCCTGAAGGGTGTCGACCTCACCATCAACGAGGGCGAGATCCACGCGATCATGGGGCCGAACGGCTCCGGTAAGTCCACGCTGGCGTACACGATCGCCGGCCACCCCCGGTACAACGTCGTCGGTGGCACGATCACCCTCGACGGCGAGGACGTCCTCGCGATGAGCGTCGACGAGCGTGCCCGTGCCGGCATGTTCCTGGCGATGCAGTACCCGGTCGAGATCCCCGGCGTCACGGTGTCGAACTTCCTCCGCACCGCCAAGACGGCGATCGACGGTGAGGCCCCGGCCCTGCGCGGCTGGATCAAGGAACTCCGTCAGTCGATGGCCGACCTGAAGATGGACTCGTCGTTCGCCGAGCGCAACGTCAACGAGGGCTTCTCCGGTGGCGAGAAGAAGCGCCACGAGATCATGCAGCTCGAGCTCCTCAAGCCGAAGTTCGCCGTCCTCGACGAGACCGACTCCGGCCTCGACGTCGACGCGCTGAAGATCGTCTCCGAGGGCGTCAACCGTGCCAAGGCCGCGACCGGCCTCGGTGTGCTGCTCATCACGCACTACACGCGCATCCTCCGCTACATCAAGCCGGACTTCGTGCACGTGTTCGTCGCCGGCAAGATCGCGGAGCAGGGCGGCCCCGAGCTGGCCGACCGCCTCGAGAACGAGGGCTACGACCGCTACGTGCAGGCCGTCGCGGCCGCCGAGGCGCAGGCCTGATGATCGCCGCGCTCGCTCCCGACAAGTTCGACGAGGTCGTCGAGGGCCTGAAGGAGGTCCAGGACCCGGAGCTTGGCGTGAACATCGTCGACCTCGGCCTGATCTACGACCTCGCCTGGGACGACGACGCCAACGCCCTCGTCATCAGCATGACGCTCACCAGCGCCGGCTGCCCCCTGACCGACGTCATCGAGGGAGACACCGCGAACGCCCTGGACGGCATCGTGGACGCCTTCCGGATCAACTGGGTCTGGATGCCGCCGTGGGGTCCGGAACGGATCACCGACGACGGACGCGAGATGATGCGCGCCCTCGGGTTCGCGATCTAGGCGCGACCCACAACGGACGGGAGGCGCGGTGCCAGCTGGCACCGCGCCTCCCGTCCGTTTGTGCGCACGCCACGCGCGGGGCGCGCCGCCGAGTGGTCGCAACCGCCCGCTCACGTTCGCCGGGCGGTCACGTTCTGTCGGCTGACCCCGCTCCAGGCGACGGAACGTGACCACTCGGCATCCGGGCAGTGGGGAGTCGTGACCGCACTGACAGCCCGGCGCCGCGCCCGCCTGCCTGCCCGCCCACCCGCCGCTGACGCAGAACGGCCCCACACCGATCGGTGCGGGGCCGTTCTCGTGCGAGGGGTCAGCGGCGGCCGACGGCCTTCCACGCGAGCGGCAGGATGCCGGCGGCGATGAGGGCCTTGGCGACGCCACCGATGATGAACGGGTACAGGCCGGCGGCGAGCACCGACTGGACGTCGTTCGGGGCGCCGAGCTGGCCGAGCGCCACGGCGAGGTACGGCAGGCCGGTCACGAACGGGATCGCGCTCGCGAGCAGCATCGCGACCGCGGCACGACCGACGTTGCGGTCCCAGTTGCGGCGGGCGAGCCAGCCGACGAGCCCGGCGGCCGGGATGAAGCCGATGACGTACCCGAAGCTCGGCAGGGCCAGGGCCTGCAGGCCGCCCTGCAGGTCGGCGAAGAACGGGGCACCCGCGAGTCCGGCGACGGCGTAGACGAGCAGCGAGAGCATGCCGCGACGCGCGCCGAGCGTCGCGCCGACGAGCACGACGGCCAGCGTCTGCCCGGTGATCGGGACCGGCCACATCGGGACCTCGAGCTGCGCCATCGCGGCGGTGAACAGGGCTCCGCCGGCGACGAGGGCGGCGTCGGTGGCCAGCCCGTGCGTGCGCAGACGGTCGGCGAGGACTGCGCGGGGAGCGAACCCGGTGGCGTTCGTCATGGATTCTCCTAGAATGGACTGCTGGTTCCGTTCGGAACCATCGGTCCCGTCAGCGTAGCGGTGCACCTCACGCACACACCGTTGTGCAAACCCACCAACTGATTGGACGTCCACTGTGCTTGCCGTGCACGAACTCGAGATCCGCGTCGGAGCTCGTCTCCTCATGGAAGAAGTGTCCTTCCGTGTCGAGAAGGGCGACAAGATCGGACTCGTCGGCCGCAACGGCGCGGGGAAGACGACGATGACCAAGGCCCTCGCGGGCGAGACGCAGCCGAACGGCGGCACGATCGACCGCGGCGGGGAGATCGGCTACCTGCCGCAGGACCCCCGCTCCGGCGACCCGGAGGAGACGGCGCGGAAGCGCATCCTCGACGCCCGCGGGCTCGGTGAGCTCGTGGAGGGCATCCGCCTCGCCACGCTCGACATGGCGAGCGACGACGCGGCCGTTGCCGAGAAGGCGATGCGGCGCTACAGCCGTCTCGACGACCAGTTCAACGCGCTCGGTGGCTACGCGGCCGAGGCCGAGGCCGCCTCGATCGCGTCGAACCTGAAGCTGCCGGACCGCATCCTCGACCAGCAGCTCAAGACGCTCTCGGGTGGTCAGCGACGGCGCATCGAGCTCGCCCGCATCCTGTTCTCGGACGCCGAGACGATGATCCTCGACGAGCCGACCAACCACCTCGACGCCGACTCCGTCGTGTGGCTCCGCGAGCACCTGAAGACCTACCCCGGCGGCGTCATCATCATCTCCCACGACGTCGAGCTCGTCGAAGAGGTCGTGAACCGCGTCTTCTACCTGGACGCAAACCGCCAGACCATCGACATCTACAACATGGGCTGGAAGCTCTACCAGCGGCAGCGCGTCGCCGACGAGGAGCGCCGTCGCAAGGAGCGCGCGGGCGCCGAGAAGAAGGCCGCCACGCTCAAGGACCAGGCCGCTCGGTTCGGTGCGAAGGCCTCGAAGGCCGCCGCGGCGCACCAGATGGTCGCGCGTGCCGACAAGCTGCTCGCCGGCCTCGAGGACGAGCGCGTCGCCGACCGCGTCGCGAAGATCCGTTTCCCCACGCCGGCGCCATGCGGTCGTACGCCGCTGATGGCCGAGGGGCTGTCGAAGTCCTACGGCTCGCTGGAGATCTTCGCCGGTGTCGACCTGGCGATCGACCGCGGCTCCCGCGTGGTCATCCTCGGCTTCAACGGTGCGGGCAAGACGACGCTGCTGCGCATCCTCGCGGGTGCCGACCAGCCCGACACCGGTGAGATCCAGCCAGGCCACGGTCTGCGCATCGGCTACTACGCGCAGGAACACGAGAACATCGACATCAACCGCACGGTGATCGAGAACATGGTGTCTGCGTCGACGGACCTCAACGAGACCGAGGCCCGTCGGGTGCTCGGGTCGTTCCTGTTCACCGGCGACGACGGCTACAAGAAGGCCGGCGTCCTGTCCGGTGGTGAGAAGACGCGTCTGTCCCTCGCGATGATCGTGGTGTCGGGGGCGAACGTCCTGCTGCTCGACGAACCGACGAACAACCTGGACCCGGCGTCGCGCGAGGAGATCCTCAACGCCCTGGCCGGCTTCGAGGGCGCGGTCGTCCTGGTGTCCCACGACGCCGGGGCGGTCGAGGCGCTCAACCCCGAGCGCGTGCTGCTGCTGCCGGACGGCACCGAGGACCACTGGAACAAGGACTACGCGGAGCTCATCGAGCTCGCGTAGCCGCCTGCGAGACGCCGTCGTGTCCACACGACGCCGCTGAGCCGTCGAGGCGCCGCCGGACACGGCGGCGCCTCGACGACGTGGGGGCGTGTCGTGATGACGACGGCGTCTTGCGCACCGGCCTCGGGGTCGGTCGGGCGTCGCGCCTCCCGTCCGCACGGTGCCGCGTTCGCGGGCCGGTGCGGTGTTGCGTGGTGGGTGCGCGCTTGTGGCGGCGCACGGTGCGCGGAAGCGCGCACGGGGTTGCGAGGTGCGCACGGTGCGGTCTGGAGGCGCGGTGCTGGTCGTGTGTCGCGCCTCCCGTCCGCACGGTGCCGCGTTCGCGGTCCGGTGCGGTGTTGTGTGCTGGGTGCGCGCTTGTGGTGCTGCACGGTCTGCGGAAGCGCGCACGGGGTTGCGAGGTGCGCACGGTGCGCTGACGCGCACACACGCACACACACGCCAGCGCGTCAGCGACGGGACGCGATGAGCTCGTCCTCGATCTCGGCGTCGGTCTTCGGCTTGAGGTTCTTGCGGCGTTCGCGCTCGAGGGCACGCTCGCGCTCCTCGGGGTCGTCCTGGTTGAGGTTCCGGTACTCCTGCACCATCACGTACGCCAGGAACCCGAAGCCCCCGGCGGCGAACAGGAACCACTGGATGAAGTAACTCAGGTGCAGCCCGGTGTCGGCGTTCGGGCGATCCCAGCCGAGCGGGCGGGCCTCGGTCGGGGCGGGGGACTCCGAGGCGAGCTGCCCGTACGCACCGGTCCAGATGGGGTCGTCGACCTTGTTCGCCACGTCGGCCAGGGTGACCGACTGCACCTGGTCGGTGTCCTTCGGGTCGGAGCGGCCGGGGATGCGGGGTTCGCTCTGCTGCAGCCGGACGACGGCGGTGACCTCGCCGGACGGGGGAGCGGGAACGTGGTCGGGGGCGTCCTGCGCGTTGCCGGTCGGGACCCAGCCGCGGTCGACGATGAAGGCGCGGCCCTCGGACGTGACGAGCGGGGTGAGGACCTCGAACCCGGGCTGCCCGTTGTGCACGCGGTTGCGGACGAGCAGCTGGGAGTCGACGTCGTACCGGCCGGTGACGGAGACCCGGAGCCACTCCTGCTCGTCCTGCCAGCTCGACGCCTTCGGCAGCGCCCGGTCGAGGGGGACGGGAGTGTGGTCGTAGTTCTGCGCGACCTGCTCGTTCTGCCGGACGGCTTCGTTGCGGCGGTCCCACTGCCACATGCCGAACAGCGTGCAGACGATGGCGAAGGCGACGGCGATCGCGAAGTAGCCGAGCCAGCGGCGGCTCCGGACGAAGCGCCAGCCGACGAAGGGCTCGTCGGAGCGGCTGATCGAACCCGAGCCCGACCCCGAGTCCGAGCCAAAGCCGGAGCTCGATCCAGCGGCGGCACGCTGCAGCTTGGCGGCGTGCTTGCGGCCGTACCGGGACTGCGGGTCGAAGCCGTCGGTCATCGCGAGGTGCCGGTGGCGCGCACCCCGACGTCGTTCTTCGGCGCTGCCACCGGGTCGCGCTCGTCGTCGAGGCGGTCGACGTCCTCGTGCATGCCGGTGACGCGCACCGGGAACGAGCGGGACCGCAGGTAATCGGCCAGGAAGTCACGGTGCTCGTCGCACGCCGCCCAGATCTTCACGCGGTCGATCGCGTGGATGCGGGGGTTGCGCCAGTTCACGCGCCAGCCGGCCGTCGAGGTGCAACCCGCTCGCGAGCACACCGGGGTCGATCCGGGCTCGGTCTGCAGGTCGAACGTCGCACCCATCAGCGGGGCCCCCACATCTTCGATCGGTCGCCGTTGCGCTGCCACTCGTCCTGGGCGTGCTGCGCCTGCTGGCGGAGGCGGTCCTGTTCGTCGCGGTAGGCCTGGGCCCGTGCGTCCTCCTGCTGTTCGCGGAGGCGCGGGTCGACGGCGTCGTACAGCTCGATGGACCCGGCGGGGGAGATCATGTCGCTCTCGGTCCGGCTGCCGGCGTTCGCGATGACGACGGCAACCCAGGGGATCACCGCGGCGAGGACGATCGGGATGACCGCGAGCCACGAGTGCCAGGTCGAGTACACGAGCACGGCGGAGATGAAGAGGACCACTCGGATGGCCATCTGCCAGACGTAGCGGGACAGGCGGTGCGCCCGGTCCTGCTCCGGTGTGTCCGGCAGCGAGGTGATGCTCGTGTGCGTGCTCTTCATACAGATGGTCTCCGTCTACCCGTGGTCAAGCCTAATCCCGCCGGGCCGATCGTGGGTGCGCCGCGCGCGAACCGGCAGGGTGGTCGGCTCCGGTACGCTCGTCCGGGCGTGTCCGCCGGGTCCCCGGCACCGCGTGCCGAGCAGAACCCACCGAACGGAGCGACCATGAGCACCCCCCGTACCGTCCTCATCACCGGCGGCAACCGCGGCATCGGCCGCGCGCTGGCCGAGCGGTTCGTCGCAGCCGGCCACCGGGTCGCCGTGACGTCGCGCAGCGGTCAGGGTGGTCCCGAGGGCGCGCTGACGGTGCAGGCCGACATCACCGACACGGCCTCCGTCGACGCCGCGTTCACGCAGGTCGAGGCCGAGTTCGGTCCGATCGAGGTCCTCGTCGCGAACGCCGGCATCACGAACGACCAGCTGCTCCTCCGCATGTCCGAGGACGACTTCACCAGCGTCGTCGACACGAACCTCACCGGCACCTTCCGCGTCGTCAAGCGCGCCACGAAGGGCATGATGAAGGCCAAGTTCGGGCGCATCGTGCTGATGTCGAGCGTCGTGGGTGCCTACGGCCAGATCGGCCAGGTCAACTACGCGTCCTCGAAGGCCGCCCTGGTCGGCATGGCCCGCTCGATCACCCGTGAACTCGGTTCGCGTGGCATCACCGCCAACGTCGTCGCGCCCGGCTTCATCCAGACCGACATGACCGCCGCGCTCTCCGACGAGCTGCAGGCCGAGTTCAAGAAGGCGATCCCCGCCGCCCGCTACGGCACGGTCGACGACGTCGCCGACGCCACGCTGTTCCTGGCGAGCGACGGCGCCGGGTACGTCTCCGGTGCGATCATCCCGGTCGACGGCGGCCTCGGGATGGGGCACTAGCCACCACCTGCGCGTCGTTTCGTGCCCAGCGACCGTCCACGGGTGCTCGCGCGCCTGACGTGTCGCTGAGCGCGAAGACCGGCCGGTCCGCTCAGCCGCGCAGGCCGAGCGTCGCGAGCACGGCGGACAGGTCACGGTCGACGACCGCGACGTCCGCCTGCTCCCGCACGCGCGGCTTCGCGTCGAACGCGACCGACAGCGCCGCGACCCGCATCATCTCGAGGTCGTTCGCGCCGTCCCCGATCGCGATCGTCCGTGCCGGGTCGACACCGTCGGCGTCCGCCCACTCGCGGAGCGCGACGGCCTTCGCGTGCGCGTCGATGACGTCGCCGAGCACGCGGCCGGTCAGCACGCCGCCGCTGACCTCGAGCCGGTTCGCCCGGCAGTGGTCGAGGCCGAGCTGCTCGGCGAAGGGGTCGAGGACCTCGTGGAACCCGCCCGACACCACGCCGACGGTGCCGCCGGCGGCGTGCACGCCGCGGACGAGCTGGTCGGCGCCCCGCGTCACACGGACCGCCTGCTGCGCGCGGACGAAGACGTCCGCCTGGAGGCCCGCCAGGGTCGCGACACGCTCCCGGAGGCTCTCGGCGAAGTCGAGTTCCCCGCGCATGGCGCGCTCCGTGATCGCCGCCACCTGTGGCCGGGTCCCGGCGCTGTCGGCGAGCAGTTCTATCACCTCGTCCTCGAGGAGGGTGGAATCGGCATCGAGGACGACGAGGAAGCGGGGCACGCACCAACGGTACCGACTGGCGGAGGCACGGCCGCGTCGGGGACGCGAGCCGTGCCTCCAGACCGTCCGTCCGGGGCTGCGCCCCGGGTGCGTCGTCACGCGTCGACGCGGACGCCCTTGCCCACCACGGTGATGCCGGACGCGGTGACGGTGAAGCCGCGTGCCTCGTCGGCCTCGCGGTCGACGCCGACCTGCGCACCCGGTGCGAGGACGACGTCCTTGTCGAGGATGGCGCGGTTGACGATCGCGCCGGCGCCGATGGTGGCGCGCTCGAACACGATCGAGTCGAGGACCTTCGCACCGGAGTCGATTGAGCACCACGGCCCGATCATGCTGCGCTCGACCTGGGCGCCCGACACCAGGCAGCCGAGCGACACGAGCGAGTCGACCGTGGAGCCGGTGTTTCCGTTCGCGTCGCGGACGAACTTCGCCGGCGGCAGGTTCGTCTGCTGGTTGAAGATCGGCCAGTCCTGGTTGTACAGGTTGAAGACCGGGACCGGGGCGATGAGGTCCATGTGGGCGTCGAAGAACGAGTCGATCGTGCCCACGTCGCGCCAGTAGTACTTGTCGCGGTCGGTGGACCCGGGGACCTCGTTGCGCTGCAGGTCGTACACGCCGGCGTCGCCGCGGTTGACGAAGTCGGGCACGATGTCGCCGCCCATGTCGTGCGCCGAGGTCTCGAGCTGGCCGTCGCGCAGGACCGCGTCGACCAGGGCGTCCGCGTTGAACACGTAGTTGCCCATCGAGGCCAGGATCTCGCCGGGGGAGTCGGCCAGGCCGATCGCGTCCTTCGGCTTCTCGAGGAACGCGTCGATCTTGGTCGGGTCGTCCTCGGCCACCTGGATCACGCCGAACTGGTCGGCGAGGCCGATCGGCTGGCGGATCGCCGCCACGGTGACACTGCGGCCGGAGGCGATGTGCGCCTCGACCATCTGGTGGAAGTCCATCCGGTACACGTGGTCCGCGCCGACGACGACCACGATGTCGGGGCGTTCGTCGCGGAGCAGGTTGAGCGACTGCAGGATCGCGTCGGCCGACCCGGCGAACCAGCGCTTGCCGAGCCGCTGCTGCGCGGGGACCGACGCGACGTAGGAGCTGAGCAGCCCCTCCATCCGCCAGGTCTCCGCGACGTGTCGGTCGAGACTGTGCGACTTGTACTGGGTCAGGACCACGATCTTGTTGAGACCGGAGTTCACCAGGTTCGACAGTGCGAAGTCGATGAGACGGAAGTTGCCGCCGAACGGGACGGCGGGCTTCGCGCGATCGGCGGTGAGCGGCATGAGTCGTTTGCCTTCGCCACCGGCGAGCACGATGCCGAAGACCTTCTTTGGAGCCATGCCGCTCACAGTAGGCGTCAGCACTGGGAACCGGTTACCTTGAACCAGTGCGAGTCGATCTGCTGACCAGGGAGTATCCGCCGGAGGTCTACGGCGGAGCCGGTGTCCACGTGTCCGAACTCACCGCCGTGTTGCGGTCGGGAACGGAGACGGAAGTCCGTGTCCGGGCCTTCGGGGCCTTCCGTGACGAACCCGACGTGTGGGGCTACCGGACCCCGGACGGCCTCGGCCAGGCGAACGGCGCACTGCAGGCCCTGGGCACCGACGTGGCCATCGCGGCCGACGTCGAGGGTGCCGACCTCGTGCACTCGCACACCTGGTACGCGAACTCCGCGGGCCGGATCGCGCAGCTGACCTACGGCATCCCGCACGTCGTCACCGCCCACAGCCTCGAGCCCCTGCGCCCGTGGAAGGCCGAGCAGCTCGGCGGCGGCTACCGCCTGTCCAGCTGGATGGAGCGCGAGGCGTTCGAGAACGCCGACGGCGTCATCGCGGTCTCCAAGGCCATGCGTGCGGACATCCTGCGCTCCTACCCCTCGATCGACCCGGCGAAGGTGCACGTCGTCTACAACGGCATCGACATCGACGCGTGGAAGCCGACCGTCGACGAGGACGCCGTGCGTGCCCTCGGCATCGACCCGACGCGCCCGAGCGTCGTGTTCGTCGGACGCATCACCCGGCAGAAGGGCCTGCCGTACCTGCTCCGCGCCGTGGCCTCGCTGCCGTCGGACGTGCAGATCGTGCTGTGCGCCGGCGCGCCGGACACCCCCGAGATCCTGGCCGAGGTCACCGCGCTCGTCGAGGGGCTCCGCGCCGAACGCGAGGGCGTCGTCTGGATCGACCGGATGCTCGCGCACCAGGAGATCGTGAACGTGCTGTCCTCGGGCACCGTGTTCGTCTGCCCGTCGGTGTACGAGCCGCTCGGGATCGTGAACCTCGAGGCGATGGCGTGCGGGATCCCCGTCGTCGGCACCGGTACCGGGGGCATCCCCGAGGTCGTCGCCGACGGGCTCACCGGTCGCATCGTCCCGATCGACCAGGTGCAGGACGGCACCGGCACCCCGACCGACCCCGACCGCTTCGTGGCCGACCTCGCCGCGACCCTGGCCGAGGTGCTCGCCGACGAGGGGCTGGCGAAGCTCATGGGTCGCGCCGGACGGCTGCGTGTCGAGACCGAGTTCACCTGGGACGCGATCGCCACCAGGACACGGCAGGTCTACGACCAGGTGCTCGGCCAGAACCCGTAGGCTGGTCGCATGCCCTCGGTCGTGCGCTTGTCAGACGTCTCCGTGGTCCGCAACGGGGCCACCATCCTCGACGCGATCTCGTGGGAGGTGCAGGACGACGAACGCTGGGTCGTGCTCGGCGCGAACGGCGCCGGCAAGACGACGCTGCTGCAGGTCGCCGGTGCCCAGACGTTCCCGACCTCGGGCGACGTCGAGGTGCTCGGCACCGAGCTCGGTGGTGCCGACCTGTTCGAGCTCCGCCCGCGCATCGGCTTCGCGTCGACCGCCCTGGCGCGCCGCATCCCGGTCACCGAGAAGGTCATCGACGTCGTGCTCACCGCGGCGTACTCGGTGACGGGGCGCTGGAACGAGGAGTACGAGGAGCTCGACGTCCGTCGTGCGCAGCGCGTGCTCGAGGAGTGGGGCCTGGGGTCCTTCACCGACCGCACGTTCGGCGACCTGAGTGACGGCGAGCAGAAGCGCGTGCAGATCGCCCGGGCCGTGATGACCGACCCGGAGATCCTGTTCCTCGACGAACCGGCCGCGTCGCTCGACCTCGGCGCCCGTGAGAGCCTCGTGCGCACCCTCGGCGGCTACGCCCAGAGCGCCGACTCGCCCGCCATCGTCATCGTGACCCACCACGTCGAGGAGATCCCGGCCGGGTTCACCCACGCACTGGTCCTCGCCGACGGCCACGTGCAGGCCGCCGGTCCCATCGACGAGGTCCTGACCGACCAGACCCTGACCGAGGCGTTCGGCATCGACCTCTCGGTCACCAAGGACGCCGGTCGCTACACGGCACGCGCCGCGTAGCGCTGCGATCCCGCCGTCTCTCTGGTATCGTGGACGGCTGGCGCAAGCCGACGACTTCCCGCGCAGTTCGCGCAATCCCACCACCGCTATCGAGGAATCTCCATGAAGACCGACACCCACCCCGAGTACCGCGCCATCGTCTTCCGCGACCTGGCCTCCGGTGAGACGTTCCTGACGCGTTCGACCGCGAACAGCGACAAGACCATCGAGCTCGACGGTGCGACCTACCCGGTCATCGACGTCGAGATCTCGTCCGCTTCGCACCCGTTCTACACGGGCAAGCAGCGCATCCTCGACTCGGCCGGCCGCGTCGAGAAGTTCAACCAGCGCTTCAAGGGCTTCAGCAAGTAAGCAGCCCCCACGCAACGTCGACGGGCGGTCCTCCTGCAGGAGGGCCGCCCGTTCGCGTTGTGCGGTGGCTCCGGCTGCCGCTGACCCAGGGCCGCGGGACACCGGTGTTCGCGCGTCACACCGGGTTGTGCGGGTGTTCGGCGCACGAACACCGGTGTCCCGCGCGGGCTGTGCGGGGTCAGGCGCCGTTGCGGTGCGGCCAGCGGCCGTCGGCGGTGAACGACGGGTCGCGCTTCTTGCGCATGTAGTCCTGGAACGACGCGGCCTGCTCGGCGCACCAACCGACCTGCTTGCGGTGGAGTGCTTCGGCGGAGATGCCGAGTTCGTCCGGGTACTTGCCCGCGATGGCCTGGGCGACACGCCCGGCAGCGATGGCGTCCGCGCCGGCGTCGTGGGCGTCGTCGAGCGTGACACCGTAGAGCTCGGACGCGGCTTCGAGCGTGCGCTTGCCCTTGCGGAAGGTGTCGAGCGCCTTGTCGATCACGAGCGGGTCGACGACGTTGCCGACGACGGGGGAGGCGAACCCGTGCCGCTTCGCTTCGCGGTCGAGGACGGTGAGGTCGTAGGGGGCGTTGTAGATCACCAGCGGGATGCCCCGGGCGAACACGGCTTCGATCGCGGCGATGATCTCGCCGACGACCTCGGCCGCGGGACGCCCCTCGGCCTGGGCACGTTCGGTCGTGTACCCGTGCACGGCCGCGGCACCCTCGGGGATGGGGACGCCCGGGTCGGCGATCCACGCGCCCTCGACGATGGAGGCCCCGGTCATGTCGATGAGTCCGACGTGGGCCGTGACGATGCGGGCCGTCTCGACGTCGACCCCGGTGGTCTCGAGGTCGAAGACGCCCAGCGCGTGCCACCAGGGGCGACCCGTGAGGTCCTGGGACGGAGCGGGTGCGTCGAGCTGTGCTGTGGGGAACGTCACGCGGTCAGGCTAACGGGACGCACCGACACCCCCGACTACCGGGTCGGCGCGCCGACGTGCAGCCAGTAGAACGACTGCGTGCCCATGGTGAGCGTGACGGTGCCGTCCTCGTCGAACGACGGGAACGAGCTGCCGCCGAACAGGTCGTAGAGCGGGCGACCCGCGAACTCCGGCGCGGAGATCGTGACCGAGGTCGGGTTCGTCGCGAACGAGAACACGCACAGGACGTCCTCGGCGGACGGCCCGAACTGCTGCCCGGAGCCCTCCCACGAGCGGACGAAGGCGAGCACCGAGTCGTTGGAGGTCTCCTGCACGTTCAGGGAGCCGAGGCCGAACACCGGGTGGGCCTTGCGGGTGTGGATGACGTTGCGGACCCAGTGCAGCAGCGAGCGCGACTGGGCCAGCTGCGCCTCGACGTTGACCTGCGCGTAGTTGTACACGAGCGACTGCACGACGGGCAGGTAGAGCTTGCCCGGGTCTGCGGTGGAGAAGCCGGCGTTGCGGTCCGGCGTCCACTGCATCGGCGTGCGGGACGAGTCGCGGTCCGGCAGCCAGATGTTGTCGCCCATCCCGATCTCGTCGCCGTAGTACAGGAACGGTGAACCGGGCAGCGAGAAGAGCAGCGCGTGGATGAGCTCGAGCTCGGCGCGCGAGTTGTCGAGCAGGGGAGCGAGACGTCTGCGGATACCGATGTTCGAGCGCATCCGTGGGTCGTAGCCGTACCAGCCGTACATCGCCTGCCGGTACTCCTCGCTCACCATCTCGAGCGTGAGCTCGTCGTGGTTGCGGAGGAAGACGCCCCACGCGGCGCTGGCCGGCACGTCGAGGGTCTCGGACAGGATCGCCTTGAGCTCGGCGGCGTGCTGGGCGCGGAGCGAGTAGAAGATGCGCGGCATCACCGGGAAGTCGAACGCCATGTGGCACTCGGGTTCCTCGTCGGTGCCGAAGAAGGCTGCGGTCTCGCGCGGCCACTGGTTCGCCTCGGCCAGGAGCACCCGGCCGGGGTACTCGTCGTCGACCATCGCGCGGAGCTTCTTGATGAACTCGTGCGTCTCCGGCTCGCCCTCGCCGTTGCCCTCCTCCGACTCGAACAGGTACGGGATCGCGTCGAGCCGGAGCCCGTCGACGCCCATGTCGAGCCAGTGCCGGACGACGTCGTAGATGGCCTCGATGACGGCGGGGTTCTCGAAGTTCAGGTCGGGCTGGTGCGAGAAGAAGCGGTGGAAGAAGAACTGGCGTCGGACCGGGTCGAAGGTCCAGTTGGACTCCTCGGTGTCGACGAAGATGATGCGGATGTTCGAGTAGTCCTCGTCGGTGTCGCGCCAGACGTAGAAGTCGCCGTAGGGGCCGTCCGGGTCCTCACGGGACTGCTGGAACCACTCGTGCTGGTCGCTGGTGTGGTTGATCACCATGTCGATCACGATGCGCATGTTCCGCTCGTGCGACTTCGTGACGAGCTCGCGGAAGTCGTCGAGGGTGCCGAACTCCGGCAGGATCGCCCGGTAGTCGGCGATGTCGTAGCCACCGTCACGCATCGGCGACTGGAAGAACGGCGGCAGCCACAGCGCGTCGACGCCGAGCCACTGCAGGTAGTCGAGCTTGCCGATCACGCCCTGGATGTCGCCGATGCCGTCCCCGTTGGAGTCGACGAACGACCGGATCATGCACTCGTAGAAGACCGAGCGCTTGTACCACTGCGGGTCGAGCGTCAGGCCGGGCAGCTGGATCGGGGCTGTGAAGGTCACCGTGCTCCTCGTCGTCGTCGACGGACCGCTCGACGGCCCGCCCCGGACACGATAGGCGCGAGATGCTGCGGGTGTCCGGGGATTCGTGCGGTTCGCTCCCTAGACTGACGCCGATGCAACCGCCCGTGCTCTCCCCGTACCAGTCGTTGATGGCCGCCACCCCGGTCGTGCACCGGGCCGTCCAGGTCGACGGCCGGACCACGCACTACTGGGTCTACGGGCCCGAGGACGCGGATCGCACCGTGCTCGCCGTGCACGGGTTCCGCGGGGACCACCACGGCCTCGAGACGATCGCCGCGCACCTGGACGGTGTCCGGGTGATCGTGCCCGACCTGCCCGGCTTCGGCGTGTCCGATCCGCTGCCGGTGTCCGACATCGACGCGTACGTCACCTGGCTGACCGGGTTCCACGCCGCGCTCGGGCTCGGGCGCGACACCGTCGTGCTCGGGCACTCGTTCGGGTCGATCGTGGTGTCGGCCACCGTCGCCGCCGGTCTCGACACCCGGCTGCTCGTGCTCGTCAACCCCATCGCCGCCCCGGCACTGCAGGGTCCGCGTGCCGTCGGGACCGCGATCGCGATCGGGTACTACCGTGCCGGCGCCGTGCTGCCGAAGCCGATCGGGCTCGGGATACTGCGGAACGGTGCGATCGTCCGGACGATGAGCATCGCGATGCTGAAGTCGCACGACCCCGTCGTCCGCCGGTGGGTCCACGATCAGCACGACCGGTACTTCTCGGCCTTCGCGAACCGTACGAGCGTGCTCGAGGCGTTCCGCACCTCGGTCACCCACGACGTGTCCGAGTACGCCGACCGGATCGACGTGCCCGTGTTGCTCCTCGCGGCGGAGCACGACGACATCACCGCCGTGCCCGAACAGCGTGCACTCGCCGAACGCCTGCGGGACGCCGAGCTCGTCGTGATCCCGGGTGTCGGGCACCTGGTGCACTACGAGACACCGGCTCCGGCCGCCGCCGCGGTGCTGCGCCGGATGGCGGACACGGCCGCGCGCCCTGGACGGGGCCGCGGCACCAGGGCGGGCCGACCGTCGGGGGCGGGGCGGGCCTCCCGGACGACCGCGGCGAAGGTGACCGAGGCGAAGACGGCTCCGGCGAAGTCGAACACCACGAAGCCGAACGCCGCGAAGGCGACCGAGGCGACGGCGAGCGACACGAAGGAAACCGACGCGTGACGCGCCTGCGCATCGGGATCGACTGCCGGTACGTGCGGATCGGTCGGCACGACGGCATCAGCCGGTTCACCGCCGGAGTGGTCGCGAACCTGCCGGACCGACACGACTTCGTGCTGCTCGTCCACGACGAGCGCCAGCTCGAGTCGCTGCCGCCGGACCTGCCGTGGGAGCTGCTGCCGGCACCGACGGACGCGGGGGAGCCGCTCGTCGCCCGGCGGGTCAACCGTCTGGGGCTCGACGCGGTGTTCTCACCGATGCAGACGATGGGGTCGCGCGGGCGCCGGTACGCGCTCGTCCTGACGCTGCACGACCTGATCTACTACCGCAACCGCACGCCCCCGCGGGAGTTCTCGTGGCCGCTGCGGCTCGGCTGGCGGGCGTTCCACCTGTCGTGGGCGCCACAGCGGTTCCTGCTGAACGGTGCGGACGGGGTGGTGACGGTGTCGGAGACGACCGCCGGGCTGATCGCCGAGCACCGGTTGACGAGCCGACCCGTGACGGTCGCGTACAACGCGGCCGACCCGGCGACGCCACGGGCGACCGGAGCGCCGCTCGAGCGCTCCCTCGTCTACATGGGGTCGTTCATGCCGTACAAGAACGTCGAGACCCTGGCGGCTGCGCTGCCGCTGCTCGGGGCGGACTGGACGCTGCACTGCATGTCGCGGGTGTCCGGTGCCGACCGGGCGCGACTCGAGGGGCTCGCTCCCGCGGGGACGATCGTCTTCCACGACGGCGCGACGGACGAGGAGTACCTGTCCGTGCTCCGTTCGGCCACGGCGCTGGCGACCGCGTCGTACGACGAGGGGTTCGGCATCCCGCTCGTCGAGGCGATGGGCGTCGGGACCCCGCTCGTCGTCAGCGACATCCCGATCTTCCGCGAGATCGGTGGCGATGCGGCCGAGTACTTCGACCCGGCGTCGCCGTCCGCCGTCGCCGCGGCCGTCCGGCGGGTCGAGGACCGGTGGGACGAGGCTTCGCTGCGGTCGATCGAGCGTGCTCGGCGGTTCCGGTGGCAGGACTCGGCGGAGCAGGTCGTCCGGGCCGTCGAGCGGGCCGTGGGGGACCGGCGGGCCTGAGGGCGGGCGCGGGCGGGCGGGCGCCGGCGCGGGCTCGGGCTCGGGCTCGGGGCGCTGGCGCGGTCTCGCGGTTCGTGGCGATGCGGAACGACGCTGCCGATGTCGTACGACGTCGACCGTGTCGTTCCACGTCGCCCGCCCGCAACGACCGCGCGACCACACCTCCTTCCGCTACTTCCGCGCGATCACCTGCACGTCCGCCCCGGGGAACACCTTCTGCGTCTCCTCGGTCACCCGCGACACGATGGGCGGCACCGCTGCTCCCCGCCCCGGGGTCCGCACGACGATCGACTGGTCCCGTGCGGTGTCGGACGGGTCGCCGCCGCGCTCCCACGAGCAGCGGACCGCGGTGACCCCGCCGATGCGGTCGAGCGTGTCCGCCAGCGCGAGTCGCTTCGCCGCGACCTCCCCGGCTCCTGTGACGCCGATCTGCAGGCTGCCGAGGTCGGCGATCACGACGACGCGGACGCCGTTGCCACCGGACTCGTCGGCTGCTCGGCTGATGGCGGCGACCAGGTCACGTCTGGCAGCGCGGTCGAGCGAGGGGTCGGCGCGGACCGTCGCGACCGCGTCGTAGCTCGCGAACCCGGTCTTGGCCGGGGCGTGGTGCCGCACCTCGATGACGCCGGGCAGGTCGTCCACCCGCGTGTCGAACCGGTCGAGCGCGACGTCCGGCCGTGGGAAGACCCCGCCGATGCCGTTCTGCACGGAGCCGATGATCGACCCGAGCACCACGGCGATGACCGCGGCCACGACGAGGACGCTCCCGCCGATGACGAACCAGGTGCGGGCGCGGGTGCGCGTGGGGATGCTCGCCGTCTCCGGGCCGAACACGCGGTCGAGGTCGTCGTCGGACGGATCGGGGGCATGCCGGCCGTGTCGGCTGGTTCCGTCGTCGGACATCTGGCTCCCGTCACCCTGGGTTGCGGGTGGTCCCCGGTGTGCGGGTGCGTCGGAGCGTAGTCCCCGGTCAGCCCCGGCGTTCCAAGGGGTTCTGGTACTCGAACGCCGAGCCGCCGGTGGCGTCGGAGACGTCGTCGATCGGGTCATCGAACCGGACGAGTTCGGCGTGGAAGCGCTCCGGGTCCCACCGGAACGAGTGGATGGACCCGTTCCGGATCGGGGTGTGGCCGCGGTCGGCCGTCCCGGGGGCTGCGGCGTTGACGACGCTGCGGATCACCGCGCCGTGCGTCGCGACCACCACGACGCCTCCGTCGAACCGCACCGCGATCTCTCCGAGGGTCTCGGTGATCCGCGCGAGCAGGGCGGAGCGGGACTCCCGACCGGGGATGTCGTCGTGCGGGTACCGGGCGGACACCTCGTCGTCGGTCAGACCCTCGGCCTCGCCGTAGGACCGCTCGGCCAGGCCCGGGTACGTCGTCGGGGCGTCGAGTCCCAGGTGATCGGCGATGATCGCACCCGTCTCGGCGGCGCGGGACAGCGGGGAGGCGACCACGGCGTCGAACGGCCGGCGGGTCAGGAGTTCGGCGGCCTCGGCGGCCTGCCGTCGTCCGGTGTCGTTGAGCGGGATGTCGGTGGAGCCCTGGATGCGGCGCTGCGCGTTCCAGTCGGTCTCGCCGTGGCGGACGAGGTACAGGAGGGTCGTCACTCGTCGATCTTCGCAGACGCGACCGGCGGGCCCGTCCGGCTACTCGGACGAGCGCGAGTCCTCGCGCGACGCTGCGGGTGAGGCTGCGGGTGACGCCGCGGGTGACTCCGCGGGCGACTCCGCGCGCGACGCCCCCGCTGCACTGAGCCGCTCCGCCAGGTGCACGAGCGTCTCGGTGGTGCCGGCGTCGAGCTTCACGGCCGCCCGGCGGTCGCTGCGGGTCTCACCGCGGTTCACGATGACCACCGGGTTCTTCCGGCGTGCCGCGTGGTCGACCAGCCGCACGCCCGAGTTCACGGTGAGGGAGGACCCGACCACGAGCAGCGCGTCGGCGTCGGCGACGATCGACACGGCCTCGCGGAACTTCTCGGCCGGCACGAACTCGCCGAAGAAGACGACGTCGGGCTTCAGGTCGCCGCCGCAGACGGAGCACGCGGGCACGACGAACCGTTCGACCTCGGTGATCTCGACGTCACCGTCGGGCTGCAGCTGCACGGACCCGGGCTCGTCGATCCAGGGGTTCGCCCGGTCGATGGTGGTGGCGAGGTCGGAGCGGGAGAACACCTGCCCGCACCGCAGGCACACGGCGCGGTCCATCGACCCGTGGATCTCGACGACGCGACGGGACCCGGCGCGCAGGTGCAGGCCGTCGACGTTCTGCGTGATGACGCCGGCGACGATCCCGGCGTCCTCGAGCGCGGCGAGCGCCCGGTGCCCGTCGTTCGGCGTGGCGGCCGCGAAGCTCCGCCAGCCCAGGTGCGATCCGGCCCAGTACCGCTGGCGCTTCGCGGGGTCGGCGAGGAACTCCTGGAACGTCATGGGCTTCCGCACGACGCGTCCGGCTCCGCGGTAGTCGGGGATGCCGGAGTCGGTGCTGAGACCGGCGCCGGAGAGCACGGCGACGCGCTTGCCCGCGAGCAGCTCGACGACACGGTCGAGGTCGTCGGCGCTCACCGACCCGGAGGTGGCCCCGGAGGCCGCTCCGGTGGTCGGTCCGGTCGTCGACGCAGCATCATCCAGCACCCTGTTCACGGTACCCTCAACACCCGACCGTCCCGGTCACTTCCCGAGCGGAGCACCGGGGACGCCATCGCCGCACCACACCGAAACGAGCCCCGTGCACCCCGTCCGCATCGACTCCCTCGACGATCCCCGCCTCGACGACTTCGCCCGGCTCACCGACGTGGCGCTCCGTCGGGTCTCGGAGCCCGAGGGCGGCCTGTACATCGCCGAGTCGAACACGGTCATCGAGCGGGCGGTCCGCGCCGGTCACGTGCCGCGCAGCATCCTGGTGCAGGAGAAGTGGCTCGACACCGTCCTGCCGCTGGTCGCGGAGCACGACGGTCCTGTCTTCGTCGGTGCGGACGCCCTGCTCGAGGAGCTCACCGGTTTCCGCATGCACCGCGGTGCGATCGCTGCGATGCAGCGTCCCGAGCTGCCGAGCGTCGCCGACGTGGTGCGGGACGCGAAGGTCGTCGTCGTGCTCGAGGACATCGTCGACCACACGAACGTCGGTGCCGTGTTCCGCAGCGTCGCCGGTCTCGGCGCCGACGCCGTGCTCGTCAGCCCGCGCTGCGCCGACCCGCTGTACCGCCGGAGCGTCCGGGTGAGCATGGGCACCGTCCTGCAGGTGCCGTGGACCCGCATCGGCGACTGGCCCGCGGCGGGTGAGGAACTCCGCGCACAGGGCTTCCACCTGGCCGCGATGGCACTGACGGACGAGTCCGTCGACCTCGACGCCTTCGTGGCGGACCTGCCCGACAGGGTCGCGCTCGTGATGGGGACCGAGGGGCAGGGACTGACGCCGGCCGCGATCGCGTCGGCCGACACGACCGTCCGCATCCCGATGGCACACGGTGTCGACTCGCTCAACGTGGCCGCGGCGAGCGCCGTCGGTCTGTGGGCGGTCACCCACGCCCGGCGGCTCGCCTCCTAGCGCACCACCGAGACCGTCGGGAGGCCCGGGGCGGGCTGGTCCGACAGCATGCGCCCGGCACGGATCACCAGGGCACGGTCGGTGTCCGGTCCGCCGACCAGACAGACGCCGACGGGCGCGCCGGCCACGGTCATCGCCGGTGCGCTCACCGCGGGGAGCCCGCCGACGCTCGCGAGCGCGGTCATCGCCGTGGTGGCGGTCCGGGTGCGCTCGAGTGCTCGGGCGTCCGCGCCCAGCAGCGGTGCGGGCCCGGGGACGGTCGGGAACAGCAGGGTCCGACCGGCGAGGGCACCGCGGATCGTCGTGCGCACGGCGTCCAGGGCGGTGACGGCGTCGGCGGTCGCGTCGGGGTCGTTCGCCCCGGCCGCGCGGAACCGGTCACCGACCACGGCGCTCAGCGCTCCGGGGTGCGCGTCGATCCAGGGGCCGTGTGCTGCCAGGGCCTCGGCGGCCTGGACGAGCCGCAGCTGCTCCTGCAGGGCTCGGGGCTCCGGCATGCCGAGGTCGCGCAGTCGGACGGTGGCGACGGGTTCGTCGAGGGTCTCGACGAAGGCAGTGAAGGCCCGGGCGGTGTCCGGTTCGACGAGCGCGACGAGTTCCTCGGGGACGACGAGCACCGTCGCGTCGACCGCCTCGTCCGGCCCGGGCATCGGCGGGACGGTGGCGTCGAGGGCGGCGAGCAGCACCTCAGGGCTGCGGGTGAGCCACCCGACGGTGTCGAACGACGGCGCCAGGGGGAGCAGCCCGTCGCGGGACACCGTGCCGTGGGTCGTCCGGAGGCCCCAGAGTCCCTGGTACGAGGCGGGGACCCGCACCGAGCCCGCGGTGTCCGTGCCGATCCCGATCTCGACCATCCCGAGGCCGACGGCCGATGCGGATCCGCTGGACGAGCCTCCCGGCAGTCGGGTGGGGGCCGCGCTGTTCGGCGGTGTGCCGTGGTGCGCGTTCCGGCCGGTCAGGTTGTAGGCGAACTCGTCGGTGCGTGCGATCCCGCGGATCGACGCGCCGGCGGCGAGGAGCGCGGCGACCGCGGGGGCGGCCGTCGTCTCGACCGGTGCCTCGTGCAGGTACGTCGGGTTGCCCGCGCCGACCGGCTGGCCGGGCACGGCGTAGAGGTCCTTGACGGCGATGGTCAGGCCGTCGAGCGGCCCCACGGCGGTGGGTGCGACGAGCGGGTCGCCGACGGCCCGCCAGACGGTGGTGTCGACGGCTTTCGGGCGGCCGGTGACGTGGGCCGCTTCGATGCGCCAGCGGGGTCCGGCGCCGGGGTCGGTGTCGGTGTCGCCTTCGCCGTCGCGGCGCCAGAGCTGGGTCTGGAGGCCCTGCCCACCCGCGGCGAACCGGGACACCGACACGACGAGGGCGCGGTCCTCGGTCAGGGGGCGGACCTCGACGTGCGTCAGCGACCGGGTCGCGACCCCACCCCGTGCCCCGCGGAACGCGCTGATCGCGTCGTGCCCGACGAGCAGGCCGCGGTCGTCGCCGCGCATCGTGCCGGGGGAGTCGACGAAGGCGGCGTCGAGGGCGTCGAGGTCGTTCGCCAGCAGTGCGGTCTCGTAGGCGTGGATGGCTGCGAGCAGGCCGGCCGGGGCCTCGGGCGCGTCCGCCGTGGCCGGGGTGTGCGGCTTGGTCGACGTTCCGGGCGTGGTCATCGGGCGGGCTCCTCGAAGTCGGCCTTGCGGATGCGGGCGTGGACACCGGTCACCAGGTCCACCACCTGCGAGATGTTGAAGTCGGTCGCGGCGGACAGGTACGCGTACGCCAGGTGACGATCCATGCCCCAGCGGGCACCGAGGATCGCGACGGCGTGCCGGACGCACTGCCGGACGGCCTCGTCGAGGTCGGGGTCCATGCCGGTGGGCACCAGGAACTCCTGCGTCTCGGCGACGGGCCAGACCAGGTCGCCGAAGCGGGCGGCGGCCTCGGCTGCCGGGGTCAGGTCGAAGCGGATGGTGGCGCGGAGCGAGGCCTCCATCGCGGTGAGCGCCACCTCGCCGTCGCCCTGGGCGAAGTGCGGGTCGCCGACGTGGGCCAGCGCACCGGGGACGAGCACCGGCAGGTGCAGCTGCGAACCGACCTGCAGCAGGTTGACGTCGATGTTGCCGCCGTGACGACCGGGTGGGACGGAGTGCAGCCGCTCGCCGGGGGTCGCGACGCCCATGATCCCGAGGAACGGTGCCAGGGGGAAGTGCGCGAAGCGGTCGCCCGCGGCGGTGAGCGGGATGCGGCCCCGTCGCCCCTGGGCGGTGTCGACGACGTCGGCGAAGACGCTCACCGTCGTGCCGTCGACCGGGAACTCGCCGTGCAGGGCACCGCGGCCGTGCCGGTTCGAGACCACGCCGTAGTGCACCCGGGGCAGGGTCTCGAGCACCGTCATGGTCAGGACGTCACCGGGGCGGGCGCCGCGCACCGCGATCGGACCGGACACCACGTGGGGGCCGTCCGCCGTGGGGTCGCGGTGTCCGGAGCGGGCGATCGCGACGGCGTCGGCGAGGACGTGCTCCGGGGCCACACCGTGGTCGCCGAACCAGGCGACGGGGTCGCTGCCCTGGTCGGGCAGGATCCCCTCGTGGCTGACGGTGTCGATGGTGACGGACTCCCCGGCACCGATCGTCAGGGCGGGGACGTCACCGTCGCTCGGCAGCCGGCCCCACAGGACGGTCTCCGGGTCGACGGGCAGGGAGTGGTCGCCGCGGACGGGCCCGGCGCCGGGCTGCAGGGTCGGGACCGCGGGGGCGGTGTTCTGGTGTGCGGTGGTGCGGTGTGCGGTGGTGCGGTGTGCGCTGGTGTGGTGTGCGGTGGTCATCGGTCCGTCCTCCGTTCGACCAGGTGGGCCACGTCGGCGAGGTGGTCGGCCATCGCCCGGGCCGCGCCGTCGACGTCGTGCTGCCGGATCCGCTCGAGGATCCGCTCGTGCCACTCGAACGACGACCGCCGCCCCTCGCTGGTGCTGTGCGACCGGGCGCGGACGTCCTGCACCCATCCGCTGCTGAGCTCGCACAGGGACACGAGCAGGGGGTTGCCCGAGGTGCGGGCGACCTGCACGTGGAAGGCGACGTCCTGCGCGAGCGACTCCTCCGGGCTGAGGCCCGCGTGCGTGGCGGCGAGGATGCGTTCCAGGGTGAGCAGGTCGGCCGCACCCGCCCGCGCCGCCGCGAGTCCCGCGACCTGCGGCTCCACGACCGTCCGGAACTCGGCGACGTGCTCGGCCCGGTGGTCCAGGTCGTCGCGGTGGTGGTCGAGCAGGGCCGACGCCTCCTCCGGCCTCGGCAGCACGACGGTGCCACGACCAGGGGTCCGGGAGACCAGGCGACGGCGCTCCAGCTCCTGCAACGCCTCGCGGATCGTCGTGCGGGACACGGCGAGGTCCTCGGCGAGGGTGCGTTCCGGCGGCAGCTTGTCGCCGGGCTGCAGGTCGTCGAGCACGAGCGTGCCGAGGTGGGCGGCGGTCGCCGCACTCAGGGTCCGTCCACGGTGCATGCCATCGACCGTAGGGCCCGTTGGTCTGCTTGGTTCATTGGTACGACCAACTTTTACACGGCCGTCACATCCGGCGTCGGAACCCGAAACACGGTGGGCGAATGGTGGAGCACACCCCGCCAGCACCGACCGGAAGAGAGGTCCGACGTGGACCTGGTCCTCACCAATGCACGGCTGACCGACGGCCGTTCCGTCGACCTCGTGATCACCGACGGCCTGATCGCCAGCATCTCCGACACGCTCCCCGGTGCCGCCGCTCCCGCTGGTTCCGCCCGGGTGGTCGACTGCGCCGGCCGCGTCGTCATCCCCGGACTCATCGAAGCGCACCTGCACGTCGACAAGGCCCTGCTCGACCGGGAACGCCCGAACCCCGACGGCACACTCGCCGGAGCCATCGCCGTCACGGGCGAGCTCAAGCGCGGCTTCACCCACGCCACCGTCCGCGACCGCGCCCGCACCCTGCTCGACCAGGCCATCACGAACGGCACGACCCTCGTCCGCGCACACCCCGACGTCGACCCGATCGTCGGGCTCACCGGCGTCGAGGTCCTGCTCGACCTGCGCGACGAGTACCGGGACGCCCTCGACCTGCAGATCGTCGCCTTCCCCCAGGAGGGCATCGCGAAGGCACCGGGCACGCTGGCCCTGCTCCGCCGGGCGCTCGCCGCAGGGGCAGACGTCATCGGCGGCTGCACCTACAACGAGCGCACCCTCGCCGCGTGCCACGAGCACGTCGAGACCGTCCTGGACCTCGCCGAGGAGTTCGGCGTGCCGGCGGACCTGCACGCCGACTTCGCCGACGACACCTCCGACCCGCGGTACGCGCTCGCCGGGCACATCGCCGACCGTGTGGCCGCCCGCGGGCTGCAGGGGCGGGTGGCGCTCGGCCACGTGACCTCGGTCGCCAGCCTGCCCCGCGGCGAGCGCCGGGTGCTGTTCGACCGCCTGGCCGCCGCCGGGGTCGCCGTCGTGCCGCTGCCCGCGACCGACCTGCACCTCGGCGGCCGGTCCGACGACCACGACGTCCGCCGCGGGGTCGTGCCGGTCCGTGAGCTCTGGGACGCCGGCGTCACGAGCGCGTACGCGTCGAACAACGTCCGGAACGCCTTCACCCCGTTCGGGAACGCCGACCTGCTCGACGTCGGGCTCCTGCTGGCCCAGACCGGGCACCTGTCCGGACCGGACGACCTGCGACGGGTGCTCGCGATGGCCACCACCGGTGCCGCGCAGGTCGTCGGCGTCGCGGACACCCACGGCATCCGGCCCGGTGCCGCCGCCGACCTCGTCGTGCTCTCCACCACGGACCCGGACGGCGTGCTGCTCGACCGGCCGGACCGCGCCCTCGTCGTCAAGCGCGGCCGGGTCGTCGCCGAGACCACCAGGACCACCCGACTCACCACCAGCCGCACCACGAACCGATCGAAGGAACTCAGCCATGCGTGAACGGATCCCGCACGAGATCGTCGCCTCCGTCCTGGCCGGTGCCACGGCGTTCATCGGGGGCAACGCCCTGCACCTG
>Ga0308169_10000117_pt1 | contig 164247 bp, 136 predicted proteins | sample PhyBR1_2_FD_202139 | JGI IMG/M metagenome (GOLD analysis project Ga0308169, IMG submission 202139) | Phyllosphere microbial communities from UC Gill Tract Community Farm, Albany, California, United States - DLSLSB.R1 | ecosystem: Host-associated > Plants > Phyllosphere > Unclassified | place... | reverse complement strand
ATGTTGCCGCTGTATACCGATCACCGATTTGTGTTTTCTGAAAGGAGCGACTCGGTAAAATGGATAGAAAGTGTTTTATCTAAAATTGAAAGTACCATTGATGAAAAGGATGCCGGAATTTGGGAGTTCAGGAATATTGCCAATGTGCATTGCTACAGTAACCTTTTTCAATGGGCTGGGGCGCAGGCGGCACTTAAAATGGCCAAAACCATTGGTAACAAAAATTTCGAGTACCGGGCGCAGATTTTAATTGATAAAGCAGCAGCGCATATTGAAGCCTGTTACGATCCGGAGAGGAGGGTGTACACCAATGCAGTAGGCAGCAAACATTTGGATGCCAGTACACTGCAGTTGATTATGATGAATTACCTCGATCCGGCATCAGATAAAGCTAAAGACCATTTAAAAGCATTAGAAGCCGAGCTTAAAACCGAAGATGGCTTATTTTACCGCTACCTGCATGCAGATGATTTTGGGAAGCCTAAAACTACTTTTTTAATCTGTGCATTTTGGTATGTTGAGGCATTGGCTTGTGTAGGGCGTACGGATGAAGCCATTAAAGAATTTGAAAACATCATTAAATATTGTAACCACCTGCTACTTTTCAGCGAAGATGTAGATGCTAAAACCGGTAGCCAGTGGGGTAATTTTCCGCAGGCTTATAGCCATGTTGGTTTAATGAATGCTGCATACCGCATTGCAATTAAACTGGATAGGCCGATATTTTTGTAAGCAGTGTGGATTACAAATCCACAGTTCTAAGGTCGGGATTAAAAAATCCCGACATTCGCAAGAAGCTCATTTTCGTTGATCGTCATTCCCAGCTTGACTGGGAATCCTCACACTTTATCGGTGCCTGTATTTCGCTTTAAGATTCCCGTTTTCACGGGAATGACGGATTGGGTATTAGATTAGCTAAGCGGATTTAATCAGTCCAAATACTTTTTAGTAGAATGGTGGATTACAAATCCACAGTTCGCGGGTCGGGATTAAAAAATTCCGACCAACCTAGCCGATCTATCGGTTGGTGTCGCACCAACCGAAAAGATTAATCCCTTTCCACAAACTCCTCTTTAACCAAACTCCACAATAACTTTCTCACCTCCCTATAGTCATTTAGGTAATACTTAGCTTCCGAAATGTTATTGCCAACTTTAATGGTAAAAGCATCATCAGGCAAGGCCTTAAAAATATCTTCATCCGTGTGGTCATCGCCCAGTGCCAGTATAAAATCCGGATGTTTATCATAAAGCCAGTTTAAGGCAGCTTTTCCTTTGTTTACTTCCATGTTTTTAAACTCGATAACCTTGTTGCCGGGCATCAGCTGCAAACCTTTATCGGCCGCCAGAATTCTTAAATGGCTAACTATTTCGTTTGCCCTTAGCTCGCCCAGGCCTTCTTCCGCTTTGCGGTAGTGCCAAACCAGCGAATAACTTTTTTCTTCGATAAACGAACCAGGCGTCCTGTCTGTGTAGGTTTCTAAAATGGCTTTCATTTCCTGTTTCCATTGATCGGTTAACAGGGGAAGGCAATTCCATTTTTCGCCATTTGTTTTCTGCCAGGCACCATGTTCTGCAATCATATCAACCTTTAAATGACCAAACCATTGTTCTAATGTTTCGTTTCTTCTACCGCTTATGATCACTACTTTATTGGCCTCATCTTCCGTTAATTTTTTGATTAGCTCATAAAGCTCCTCGTCAGGCGAAGCATCATCAATATTACCGGTAAAATCAACCAGGGTTCCGTCGTAATCCAGAAATAAAACCCGGTTGGTACTTTGTTGGTAGTGCTCCGTAATATTTTCATTAATCAGGTTTACAGCATGTTTTGTTAATAGGGATTGTTGAGAATCTTTCACTTCGTTTAGTCTTAAAATAAAATTATTAACCCAATGTTTCACGTTAAATTTTTCTACAATGGCGCGCATGGTTTTCATACGGGTTTGCTGCTCTTCTTTGGGCATTTTCAGGGCCAAAACAATGGCTTCCATAATATCGCCTATGTTATTGGGGTTTACAATTATGGCATCGGTTAACTCTTTTGAGGCGCCTGCCATTTCGCTCAAAATCAATACACCGTCGTTGTTTTGCCTGCTGGCTACATATTCTTTGCTTACCAGGTTCATACCATCACGCATGGGCGTAACCAGGCAAATATCAGCGGCTGAATATAAGGCCGATAGCACTTCGATAGGGAAGGAACGATAGAAATAATTAACCGGAATCCAGTTAATAGAACGGTAACGGGCATTCAGGTTGCCCACAAACTGATCAATTTGTTCCTTTAAATCGCGGTATTGCGGAACGGTATCGCGCGAGGGAACGACCACCATGTATAACTCTATTTTCCCGATATATTCGGGGTGAAGTTGGAGCAGGAGTTCGAGTGCTTTTAAACGCTCTAAAATTCCTTTGCTATAATCGAGCCGATCAATAGAAAGGATCAGTTTCAAATCTTCTTTGCCTTTGCGGAAGTATTCCATTTCTTTTTGTACTTCATCGCGCGAGGTTAATCCCGAAAATTTATCGAAATCTATCCCCATCGGGAAAGCTTCTACCACAATATGCCTCTCGTTGCTGTTTAGCACATTTGCTGATGAGTTTACAGGCAGCAGCCGGGTTACAGTGCTTAAAAAATGGCGGACGTCATCATAGGTATGAAAACCGATTAAATCGGCGCCCAGCATCCCGTTTAAAAGTTCGTCGCGCCAGGGAATGAGCCTGAAAATTTCGTAAGAAGGGAAGGGGATATGCTGAAAAAAACCAATGGTTGATTGTGGTAGCTGCTCGCGCAATATGCCTGGTAAAAGCAGTAATTGGTAGTCTTGTATCCAAATGTTATCTTTTTTATGAAGTACTTTTAATGCTGCAACAGCGAATTTTTGATTAACAGACTGGTAGCAATCCCAATAGCTTTGCTCGTAGTGGGCATAGGTAACCAGATAATGAAAAACCGGCCATAAAACTTCGTTCGAAAAACCTTCGTAATACAGATTAATTTCGTCCTGGGTTAAAAAAACGGGGTAGAGGTTAAGTTTGGCGAGTTTTTCGGTTACTTCCTGTTGCCTTTCTTCGGGCACTTCAATTCCTGGCCAGCCAATCCAGATCGAATTGCCTGATTTGTACACATCGCCAAGGCCGGTGGCTAAACCGCCTTCACTTGGCGTAAAAGTGTAATGGCCATTTTCTTCAATAATTTTAACGGGTAGTCGGTTCGATATTATAACTGTCTTCATGCTTGTTTTTAATGTATCTACATTAATAAAAGCCTATCCAAACCATTTTGTTTTATATTTTTAGGTTACAAACATTCAAATGATTTAACGAAAGCAGATGATCGGTGTATTTAAAGAGAAATCAATGTCTCAAATCTTTAATTAAATATAATTGAAAACGAGTGAAAAAGTAGTCGTTTTATCTGGTTCTGATACCACTTCGATACTTCCCCGATGCATTTTCATAATGTTGCGGCTAATGGTAAGGCCAATGCCCGAGCCATTTTTCCGAGTGGTATAAAACGGCACAAATATTTTCTCCAGGTCTGCCGCGTCAATGCCTTTTCCGTTATCGGTTACATCTATATAGAGTTTGGTGTTTTCTAAACGGTAGCTTACCCCAATGTGCGGGGTTTCTTTTTCCTCAACCGAATAAATACTATTGGTAATGAGGTTAATCAGCACTTGTTCGATCAATTTTAAATCGAGTTGAACCGTAATTTTAGAAGAAGTCTGTTCAACATCCAAAACCACATTTTTTACCCTGGCAAAAGGCTGCATCAACACTTTAATGTGTTTCAGGATTTCGCCAATGGTGTGCGATTCGAGGTTTGGCGTAGGCAGTTCGGCAATTAAACGGTAATCTTTTACAAAATCGAGCAGGCCGGCAGAACGTCTCTTAATGGTTTGTAAGGCTGTTTTCAAATCTTCCATTTCAGATAAATCGAGGTTTTCCTTATCGCTTACCATGCTGTTAATCGTATCGGATAAAGAACTGATTGGGGTAATGGAATTGAGTATTTCGTGCGAAATAACCCCGATTAACCGGTTCCAGGCTTCGGTTTCTTTTTGCTCAATTTCGTCTTTTATATTTTGGAAACTGATAATGGTATAATTTTTCCCATATAGGTTTAGCGGAATAACTTCGGTTGAAAGCTGAATGAGTTTATCCTGAATTTTTAACTCCAAAAACCGCTTTCCACCCTGTTCAATTTGCTCTATTTCGAGTGCAAAAGCCGGTAAGTGCTGTTTTAGCCGGTGCCAGTATTTATAAGCCGGTATGCTGAGCAGATTGGATGCTGCCTGATTGAAGAAAGCGATTTCTTCATTTTCTTCTTCAATTTTGGTGTTGTTGATTACAATTACGCCCACTGGTACTTGCTCCAGGATGGTTTTAATCAGTTGAAACATGGCTTCCTGCTCCAGCCTGATTTGTTTATGTACCTGCAAAATTTCGCCAAAAGACTCGTAAAGCTCCGGAAAACTGCCTTTTGTGGCTTTATTTTTAAAATTTAAGGTATGGTCGCGCGTTTTTACCGCCAAAATAAACCGTTTAATATCCGACCTGATTTCGTTAATGTAATAATAAAGCGAAATGATTGATCCGAACAACAGAAAACCCACACCAATGATAGTAAACCAAAGCTGGGTATTGCTGATGAGGTAATACAGCAGGTAGCCCAACAAATTGATAATCAGCAGGCGAAAGATTAAACGAAAAGTAAAGCGTTTGTAGAACATATTTTAAGGTTAAAGGTGGAAGGTTTAAAGGAGGAGGGTTTGATAGCGAAAACTACCTTCTGCCATCTACCTCTTTACCTTCTGCCTTCAATTAGATTCCAAATTTCTCAATTCTCCTGTACAATGCAGCGCGGGTTAACCCCAGTTCTGCAGCAGCTTTTGATATATTGCCCTTATGTTTGTCTATAGCCTTCTGCACCATCATTTTCTCCATATCCTCTAAAGCCATTTCATCGGGTAAGGTATTGTTTTGTGCAAAACGCTGCGGACTTAACTGCAAGTCGGCTTCCGAAATTTCGGTTCCATCGCTCATAATTACTGCGCGTTCTAAAACATGTTGTAACTCGCGCACATTACCGGGCCATTTATAATTGAGCAGCACATCTTGTGCTTTAGTACTTAAATTACGGATTTCTTTGTGGTATTTAGAACTAAAAACCTGCATAAAATGATTGGCCAGCAATAAAATATCGCCCCCACGTTTGCGTAAAGGTGGCAGCAATAACTCTACAGTATTGATCCTGAACAATAAATCCTGTCTGAAGGTATTTTTAGCCACCATCTCATCAAGCGGCATATTGGTAGCTGTAATTAAGCGCACATTTACCTTACGTTCTTTACTCTCGCCTAAGCGGGTAACCGTTCTGTTTTGTAAAACGCTCAATAACTTGGCCTGTAGCGGTAAACTTAAATTGCCAATCTCATCTAAAAAAATGGTGCCACCATCTGCCAGTTCAAAACGGCCTGGTTTATCTTCACGCGCATCGGTAAATGCCCCTTTGGCATAACCAAAAAGCTCACTTTCGAATAAATTTTCGTTTAACGAACCCAGATCTACATGCATAAATACCTGGTTTTTCCTTTGCGAATTTCCGTGCAATTCATAAGCAAAAACCTGTTTTCCGGTACCATTTTCGCCCAAAATAAGCACATTGGCATCAGTAGGGGCAACTTTAACCAGCGTATTTTGTAAATGTTTAATTCCTTCGGCCTGGCCCACAATGTTATCAAAACCGCGGGTCATGTCTTTTTGCAGTGAAGAATGTATTTTCTCGAGTTTCTTAACCTTACGGGTTGATTCGCGGAGTTTGGATGCAGCCGAAATGGTAGCAAACAGCTTTTCGTTTTCCCAGGGCTTAAGGATAAAATCGGTGGCCCCCTTTTTAATAGCCTTTACCGCAAGTTCAACATTGCCAAAAGCAGTCATTAAAATAACCACATAATCTTTATCAATAGATAAGATATGCTCGAGCCAATACAACCCCTCGCGACCATCGCTTGCACCTTTCTGATAGTTCATATCCAAAAGGATAATATCAACCTCGTTTTTACTCAATAAAACATTAATCTCTTTGGGCGATTTACAGGTAATCACCTGCTTAATCTGCTGCTTTAAAAATAAACGCGCACTCAATAGAATGTCGTCGTCATCATCGATAATTAAAACTGTAGCGTCTAACCCCTCCGCCCCTAAAGGGGAACCTGAATTTCTACCGTTCATATGCGTAATTTTTTAAGATTCATAATTTAGCAAACAAGGCATTGCCACCTGCCTGTAAGCTTCCCTTTGAGGGGCTGGGGGTAAATTTACTCAAACTGTCCGTTCGCGCACATAAACTGTCCGATAATGAACAGGTTAAAATAGTAAAAACTTTTAAATATTTGATTATTAGTTATTTAATTGTGTTTTTGGGTTTTGGCACAAGCTTGGTTATTAGAGAAACCGAACAGTACAACCGAACACATGGACAAAAAAATAGAGAAGAAAAGATTTAGCAGAAAAACCTTATTGATGATAGGTGGAGCCATTGCTTTTGTAGCAATTGTGATTTATGGCTATACCTTATCGTTAAAGAAAGTATATAGCGCCGATGCCGATAAATTAACCATCAGTAAAGTAGAATATGGCGATTTTGAAGATGTAGTTTTGTTAAATGCCAGTGTAGTTCCATTAACTTCTGTAATTGTAAGTTCCTCAGAAGGCGGTACAGTTGCCGAAATTTTTACCGAAAATGGTGCTTCGGTAGTAAAAGGTGCTCCGTTATTGCGGATATCTAATTCGAATGCCATGTTAAGTTACACTTCCAGCCAGACAGCGGCCACTGAGCAGATTAATCAATTGCGCAAATCGCGTTTGGATTTAGAACAAAACCAGCGCGTATTAAATCAGGATTTGCTTGATGTAGAAAATAACCTGCTTACAGCGGCAAGGCAGTTTCGTTTGGATAGTAACCTGTTCAGTAAAAAAGTAATTACGCTACAGGAGTTCAATAAATCAAGTCAGGATTATGAATATTACCAGGGCAAGCGTAAAATTGTTCGACAAGCTATTGTTCAGGAAAACCAGAGTAGAAAAATGCAGCTGGCACAAATCGATCAATCGATGGGACAGATGAACGAGAGTTTGGAAATGATCCGGAAAAACATCGAAAATATGACCATCAAGGCACCAGTTTCGGGTAAATTATCGTCTTATGATCCGGTAATTGGTAAATCGTACAATTCGAACGAGATGATTGGGAAAATTGATGTGCTGCAAGGTTATAAATTGCAGGCTGGCGTTGATGAATATTATATCAACAGGGTGAAAGAGGGGCAAACAGCTACCTGCGAGTTTAATGGTAAAACCTATAATTTAACGGTAAGTAAAGTGATTCCAGAGGTTACTGCCGGACAGTTTCAAGTAGAAATGGTTTTTAAAACTGCTGCACCTGATGGCTTACGCCGGGGTTTGTCGCTGCAAACCAAGTTAACTTTGTCTGATAACAGTAAATCGTTGCTTTTAGCGCAAGGCCAGTTTTTTCAAAGTACAGGTGGTTCGTGGGTGTTTGTGGTAAACAACGGGAAAGCAATCAAGAAAAATGTGAAAATAGGGCGTAAAAATTACCTCTACTACGAAATATTAGATGGTTTACAGAAAGGCGACGAAGTAATTACTTCTTCTTACGATCAGTTTACACAATACGATCAGGTAGAAATTAGTAAGTAAGTTCGGAGTCTTAAGTCTGAAGTCCTGAGTCGGAATATTAAATTTAGAAAATAATAAAATAATATATCAAGTCTTGCTACTAAATACTAGCTACTAGATACTTAATACTAGCTACTTGTTCCCAACACTTGATACTCAATATTCAAAAGCTATGATTAAAATAGAAAAACTGGAAAAAGTTTACAAAACAGAAGAAGTAGAAACCACGGCACTTAACGGGATCGATCTTCATGTAAAAGAAGGCGAATTTGTATCCATCATGGGGCCTTCGGGTTGTGGTAAATCTACGCTGTTAAACGTAATGGGCCTATTGGATAAACCTGAAAGCGGAAGCTACAAGTTTATTGATACCGAACTTTTAACGCTTAACGACAGGGAACGTTCTAATTTCCGTAAGCGAAATATGGGTTTTGTTTTCCAGAATTTTAATCTGATTGATGAGCTAACCGTTTTCGAAAACATTGAGCTGCCTTTAATTTACAATAAAGTACCTGCAACCGAGCGCAAGAAACTGGTTAACGAAATTATTGAGCGGATGAACATCGTAAATCGTAGTGGTCACTTTCCGCAACAGCTATCGGGTGGACAACAGCAACGTGTAGCCGTAGCCCGCGCATTAGTAACCAAACCTAAACTCGTTTTAGCCGATGAGCCTACCGGAAACCTGGATAGCTCGCATGGTAACGAAGTAATGGAACTGCTTTGCGAGTTAAATGAAACCGGAACCACCATTGTAATGGTTACCCACTCGAGCCACGATGCGAGTTTCTCTAACCGGATTATTAATCTGAAAGATGGTCACGTCATTTCAGAAAAGATAAATAAAAGCCGCAACGAAGAACTGATTTAAAGGTAAAAGGCTAAAGGTTTTAAGGTGGAAGGTTAAATTGTCAAAACCTTTGCCGCTCTGCCTTCCAACCTTCAGCCTCCAAAAGATTTTAGTTTAGTTTAATGAAAGCCGCCCAACAATCTTCCCGGATGGGGAGATTAGGGAAGGCAAGAAAGCTGAAAGCTAAACGACCAAAGACCAAAGCAAATATTTGCAGTTGTGATACTTGATTCTTAATACTTGCTACTAATAAAAGTTAACCACTTAATACACTAGAGATGTTCAAATTAAACCTCAAAATAGCCTTACGTAACCTTTGGAAAAACAAGGGGTTCTCACTGATTAATATCGGAGGGTTAGCCATTGGTTTGGCCAGTTGCATGATTTTGCTTTTGTATGTGAACTACGAATGGAGTTACGATAAGCATTATACCAATGCTGATAAAACTTATGTAGTATATCAAAATGCACCTGCAAATGGTAAAATTTTCAGTTGGGCCTGGACACCAAATGCGATGGCAGATGAGGTTGCTGCTAAAATTCCAGGAGTCAAATATGCTTCACATTCGAGCTACACAAGTTCTAAATTAATTTCTGTTGGCAACAATAAAATAAGCACCAGGCTCAATTTCGCAGATCAGAATATGATAAAAATATTCGATTATAAATTTATCAAAGGGAATGCTCAACGGGCATTAACAAATGTTAATACAATTGTCCTGACTGAATCTTTAGCAAAAAAATTATTTGGGAACGAAGATCCAATCAATAAGACGGTAAAACTCGAAAATCAAGACGTCCTAAAGGTTGATGCTGTAATTGAAGATATACCAGCCAATAGTAGTATTATTTTTGAATGCCTGGCACCCTGGTCGCTATTCATTAAAAGAGAATCCTGGGCTCGTGAGCCAAATTGGGGGAATAATATGTGTTTAACTGTTGTTCAACTTGATGATAATAAGTTCTTTGCAAAATCAAATGCCGACATGAAAGGGATTTATAAACGCAATCAAAGTGACAACACGGCTGAGGCTTTATTATTTCCACTAACAAAATGGCATTTGTACGATGACTTCCAAAATGGAAAATCAGTAGGTGGTAAAATAGATCAGCTTAAAATATTTTTGCTACTTGCATTCTGTATACTGTTAATTGCATGCGTAAACTTCATGAACTTATCAACAGCTCGTTCCGAGCGTCGTGCAAAAGAAGTTGGCATCCGTAAAGCAATTGGCTCTACCCGGAAATCTCTAATAAGTCAGTTCTTACTTGAATCTGTATTTGTAACCGTAATTGCTGGTGTTTTGGCTTTTATTTTAGTGGAAGTTAGTTTGCCATATTTTAACAATTTATTAAATATCGAACTAAACATTGATTATAACAGCATCACTTTTTGGTCAATTTTTTTAGGCTTGATGGTTTTTACGGGCTTCATGGCCGGAAGTTATCCCGCTTTATATTTGTCATCATTCGAACCCATTAAAGTGCTAAAAGGATCGAAAATTAAATCCGATTCTTCGGTTTCCATCCGTAAAGTTTTAGTTGTGGTTCAATTTGTTTTTGCTGCTTGTTTAATTGTGTGCACCTCGGTAATATATCAGCAGTTAAGGTTTGTTAAAAATAAGCCGATTGGGTATGATAAATCTAATTTGGTACAAATTAAAGTTCAGGGCAAAATGAGTAGTGGCAGCAAGCTTGAATTGCTTAAAAGTCAAATGATTAAATCGGGAGCTGCAACTGCTGTAACTTTTTTTAGTAAAGACATTACGGAAAGCGGGAATAATACAACAGATGTTCATTGGCAAGGTAAACCCAAAGGTGAATCAATCTTATTTAATAACAGAGGGATAGGTAGTGATTTTATCAAAGCTATAGGCACTGAACTGCTTGCTGGCAGAGAGCTGGAGACGATAACCAGAAAAGACAGTAACAGCGTATTGCTAAATGAGGCAGCGGTAAAAATGATGGGTCTTAAAAATCCGATTGGAGCTAAAATTAGATACTGGGGTGTAGAAAAAACAAATGTAGGTGTAGTTAAAGATTTTGTTGTGGAGAGTGCTTATCAAAAAGTGGCACCAATGATTTTCTATCCGGGTTATATGGACGATGTTGCGGTAATGATAGCCCGTTTAAATCCTAATCAAAACATCAGCTCCTCTCTTGAAACGATAGATGACTTAATTAGGCAAATAGAACCAGATTATCCTGTCAGCAGAAAGTTTGTCAACGAGTCTTTTGAAGTGAAGTTTCAGGATGAAAAACTATTGGGTACACTTTCCAACTGGTTTGGTGGCTTTGCCATCTTTATTTCCTGTCTGGGTTTACTGGGGCTGGCTTTATTCATGGCCGAGCAGCGCAAAAAAGAAATTAGTATCCGCAAGGTATTGGGCGCCAGTACGGCTAATATCCTTACTTTATTGAATAAGGATTTTATTAAACTGGTGGCCATTGCCAATATCATAGCGTTTCCGCTGGCTTATATTATTGTTAACAAGTGGCTTTCGGCTTTCGAATACCGGATTAACATTTCGGCATTGCCCTTTATTGCAGCCATTACCTTATCAGTACTGATTGCCATTTTAACTGTGAGTATTCAATCGGTAAAAGTAGCCAAGGCTAACCCGGTTGATGCCTTGAAATACGAGTAAACACGCGTTGGGCGTGTGGCGATGAGCGTTTTATACGCCTAACGCTAAGCGCTCTACGCTAAACCTTAAAAATATGTTCAAATTAAACCTCAAAATAGCCTTTCGTAACCTTTGGAGAAACAAGGGGATTACTGCCATTAATGTTGGTGGCTTGGCCATTGCTTTGGCTGCGTTTATTTTGGTAATGCTGTATTTTACTTACGAAACCAGTTTTGATAAGGCTAACCCTAACTATAAAAACATCTATGTACTTGGGCGGATTTACCCTGATTTTAAAACCAATTATACCCCGCCGCCATTGGCAAGGGTAATTAAACAACACTTCCCCGAAGTTGAAAAGGCAGGTATTACAAAAGGTAGCTTTTTCGAACTGGTACTTAAAAACGGTAAGAACACCATTTTTACCAATAATTTTCTTCAGGCAGATTATAATGCAGCAGAAATTCTCGATTTAAAACCCACTGGCGGACTTGAAAAACCAGATGGTGATGTAGAAAGGCTTTCGTACCTGAGTAAAGAGAGCATGAAAACGCTGTTCCCAAATAAAACAGATAATAAGCCTGAAATGGTAACCGTGGGGAGTAGTGTAATGGGGATAACCAGTAAGATTAATGGTTCCATCATCAACAACCCGCATTCAAATGTAACTTTCGATGGCGTATCTATTGGTAACGAATTGGGGCAGGGCGAAAATTATGGACATAACAATTACACTACCTATTTGCAGCTTAAACCCGGAACGGATGTAGCCAATCTGGAGCAAAAAATAACCAGCTTATATCGCGCCGAATTATTGAAAGAAGAAACCGACCGCGAAACGATTGATAAAATAAAAGGCATCTCTACTTTTTTAGATCCATTATCGAACCAGCATTTAAAACCTAAGGCAGGTAACGATGCACCTTATAAAATACTGGTGGCGCTTTCTGTGCTGGGTATTCTGATTCTGGTAATTGCCTGTATAAATTTTACCAACCTGAGTATTGCACAGGCCACGAAAAGGGCTAAAGAGGTTGGGGTTAAGAAAGTAATGGGCGCTTTTCGTTTTCAGCTGGCGGTGCAGTTCATGGTTGAGATTTTGATGCAATGTTTTGCTGCTACCATTTTGGCCTTAATATTGGCAGAGCTCGTTTTACCAGGCTTCAATAACCTGTTCCTGCTCAAACTTTCTATCTGGCATGCCGATAATGGTTTATTTTGGCAATTGCCGGTAATTTTACTTTTAATCACACTTATCGCAGGCATTTATCCGGCAATGGTTTTGTCGGGCTTTAAACCTGCGCTGGTTTTAAAAGGGAATTTTTCTACCAGTAAACAGAGTTATTGGCTGCGCAATGGCTTATTGGTTTTTCAATTTAGCATTGCCGTTATTTTTATCATTGGCTTGTTCATCATCAATGCCCAGTTAAAATATATGCGGAGTCAGGATTTAGGTTTTAAAGCAGAACAGGTGGTTTATATTAAAAATATTGCCTTGTTTAATAATCCTGCCAAATTTGAACCTGTTAGAGAAAGGATGTTGAAAATTCCGGGTATTAAATCGGCTACCGTAGCAACCGGAATCCCCAATGGCGCCGCCAACGGAACCAATACCTATTCCTCAAATGGGGTACAAGCCAGTATCGATTACCTGGATGTAGATTTTGATTACTTCGAAACGCTTGATATTAAGTTAAAAGAAGGCCGGTTTTTCTCCAAAGCTTTTAAAACCGATACGGCAAACTCAGCGGTAATTAACGAGAGCGCTGCTGCGAAATACGGCTTAACCAATCCGATTGGCCAAACCATAAGTGGCTGTAATACCGATTATAAAATAGTTGGAGTAATTAAAGATTTTAAAGCCCAGGGTTTCGAAAATGCCACCCAGCCAACCATATATGCCATTAAAGATCCCTGCGGGAATGCTAAAATGGAGATCATGCTTAAAATCGAAGAAAATAAAATGGCCGATGCATTGGCTGCCTTAAAAGCACAATGGCCTGAAATTAATAAGCTTGATGGGGAAGATTTCCGTTACGCCTTTTTAGATGAGCTGTACGGCAAACTCTTTAAAAAGCAGGAGCAGTTGCAATCGGTATTCTTCGCTGCTGCGGCACTCACCATTTTTATTGCCTTGCTGGGTTTATACGCTTTTGCCAAATACATTACCAATGGTCGGTTAAAAGAAATTGCCGTACGTAAAATACTGGGTGCAACCGATGTGCAGCTGTTGAAATTGATTAACAGCTCGTTTTTCTTCCTGGTAGTTATTGCTAATGTAATTTCCTGGCCAGTTGCCTATGTAATTACCAATATGTGGCTCAAAACCTTTGCCTACCGCATCGATTTTCCTGTTTTGCCATTTGTAACCACTACGTTGATTACCATTTTATTAACCATTATAACCGTAAGCCTACAGGCCAAAAAAGCAGTAAATGCCAACCCTGTAGATGCTTTGAAATACGAGTAAAGCAGAAAGCTGAAAGACCAAAGACTAAAGCAATCAGCCGCAGTATTGACACTAAATACCAGTAAAACTTGCGTTGGGCGCATGGCGGTAAGCGTTTTGAGCGCCGCACGCTAACCGCTCTACGCTAAACTTTAAACCTTATGTTCAAATTAAACTTAAAAATCGCATTACGGAACCTGTGGAAGAACAAAACCTCTTCTTTCATTAATGTAATTGGTTTGGCCATTGGCCTGGCTGCTTGTTTAATGCTGTTGCTTTACGTAACCTACGAATGGAACTTTGATAAACAGGCCAAAAATTCGGCTCAGGTTTATACCACCATGACCAACATTGAGGGCGACAACCAAAAAATAAGCGGAACGTTTGAGGGATCCGTTACCGCATTTGGTCCTGCAATAAAGGCAGCTTTGCCCGAGGTAATGTATACCGCACGGATGGATTACGGTAAAGAAAACCTGATTGCCAACGGCACCAATGCATTTAAACGTAAATCTAAATTTGCGGAGCCCGATATTTTGAAAATGTACGATTACGAGTTTATTCAGGGCAATGCCAAAACAGCCCTAAGTAACCCCAACTCAATCGTGCTAACTGAGTCGACTGCCAAACTTTTATTCGGAAGCACCGATGTATTGAATAAGGTGGTGCGTTTTAAAGATAAGTATGATTTAAACATTACTGCGGTAATTCGCGATCAGGCAGAAAATAGCTCAAACAGGTTCGATTACCTCATGCCCTGGTCGTTTTACGAATCGATTGATGAAAGTGCAAAATCCATCAATTGGGGTAACTATAGCTACATTACGCTGGTTAAGTTAAAAGAAAATGCCGATTTAAGGGCTGTGAACCAAAAAATCATGGGTGTGATTAAAGCCAATACCCGCGATAATTTTCAAACCCAGGCCTTATTCCCGCTTAGTAAACTACACCTTTACGGAAAATTTGAAGAAGGAAAAAGCATTGGCGGGGCTATAGAGCAGATTTACCTCTTTGTTGGATTGGCTTTTGGTATCCTGCTCATTGCCTGCATCAATTTCATGAACATGGCTACAGCCAAATCAGAAAAAAGAGCCAAAGAGGTTGGAATAAAGAAAACGATTGGGGCTAACCGTGCTTCATTAGTTACCCAGTTTTTAACCGAATCGATGGTATTAACACTGATTGCAGTAGTTATTGCCATTGCCTTGCTCGAGCTTTCGTTGCCAGCTTTTAACCACCTGCTCAACATTAACCTGGGTATCTCTTATTTTAACGTAACCAGCTGGATCGGAATTTTGGCCATTGTATTTGCCACCGGATTAATTGCCGGCAGTTATCCGGCTTTTTACCTCTCGTCTTTTAATCCGGTTCAAACCCTCAAAAGGAAAATAGGTTCGAAAGGGCCCTGGTCGGTTAGCTTAAGGCAGGTATTGGTTGTAGGGCAGTTTTGTTTTGCCATTATTCTCATTATTTCAACCCTGGTCATCTACCGCCAAATTCAATACATTAAAAACAGGCCTGTTGGTTTCGATATCAATGCCTTAGTCGAGATTCCACAGGATGGTGAATTGAAAGGTAAATACGAACTGTTAAAAAGCGAAATGCTTCAATCGGGCGCAGTTTCTGCCATGTTCCAGTCGTCGGTAAGTTTATTGCACCGTGGCTCCAACTTTATGGATGTTGCCTGGGACGGAATGACTAAACCAACCAATACCGTTTTGTTTAATCAGGTAGCTACCGATTACGATTTTATTAAAACCAATGGAATTAAACTGACCGAGGGGCGCGATTTTTCAAAAAACTTCGCTTCCGATTCGGCGGGTGTACTGGTAAGTGCTTCTGCCGTAAAAGTGTTTGGTTATAAAAACGCGGTAGGAAAAACCATGAGCGCTTTTGGCGATAAATATCACATTATTGGCGTTTTTGATGATTACGTTTGGGATTCGCCTTACAAATCGAACAATCCGATGGTGGTTTTCTTCGATCCGCATAGAACCGGTTATATCACCATGCGCTTAAATGAAACCAACAGTTTGCAAAGCAATATCGAAACCATCAGCAAAATTACCAAAGCCATAAATCCAGCTTTCCCGGTCGAAGTTAACTTCTTAAATACTTTGTACCTCGAGAAATATAAAGCCGAAAAGACATTGGGCATTTTGTCTAATCTTTTTGGTGGCCTGGCCATTTTTGTTTCCTGTTTAGGCTTATTTGGCTTGGTTGCCTACAGTGCCGAACAGCGCACCAAAGAATTTGGCGTACGCAAGGTTTTGGGTGCATCGGTAGCCAATTTAATGCAGTTGTTATCCCTGTCTTTCCTTAAAATGATTGCCATAGCCATTGTAATTGCCATTCCGGTAAGTTATTACGCCATGGGCAAGTGGCTCATTAAATTTGAATTCCATACCGATATCAGTTGGTGGATTATGCCTTTAGCTGCTTTAGGAACTTTAACCATGGCCTTAATTACGGTGAGCTTTCAGGCTTATAAAACTGCGAAGGCAAACCCTGTTGATGCATTAAAATACGAATAAAGGACGGAGGGCAGAAGGTTTAAAGGTAGAAGGCTAAAGTGTCCAAAACCTTCCAACCTTCCAACCTTTAACCTTCAACCTTAAAATTATGTTCAAATTAAACCTAAAAATCGCATTACGGAACCTGTGGAAACACAAAGGTTTTACGCTCATTAATGTTGGCGGACTGGCCATTGGCATGGCTTGCTGTTTAATGTTGTTGCTGTATGTAAATTACGAGTGGAGCTACGATAAGCAATATAAAAATGCCGATAAGGTATATTTTGCCGCGTTAAACCTAAAATTTAATGGTAAACTGGCCACTACCATGGCGGTGCCAAACAAGTTGGCTAATGCAGCCGCCATAGAACTGCCTGGTATTAAAAACGCAGCACGCATTTCTATGCCCGGCGGCTCCAGGCTTTACAGTCACGATCAGAATCATTTTAAGCTGGAAGCACTGAGTGTAGATCCCGCTTTTCTGAAAATCCTCGATCAAAAATTTATTTATGGCAATCCCGAAACAGCATTGGCCGAACCCAATAATGTGTTGATTAATGCCTCTACAGCTAAAAAGTTGTTTGGTAATCAAAATCCGCTGGGGCAGAGCATTACATACGACAATAAAATTAGTTTAAAAGTAAGTGCGGTGATTGAAGATTTGTCCAAGAATCAAAGCATTCAGTTTGATATTTTACAGCCGTGGGCATTTTTAGAGCAGGAAAATCCAGCGGAAAAACAGTATGGGTGGGGTGCCATTACGTGCTTAACTATATTTCAGCTGAAAGATAATGTCAACTTAGAAGCTACCAATGCGGCCATTAAAAATTTTGTGGTAAACAAAGAGCCTGATCTAAAGGAAATGACCTATCAGATTTTTCTTTTCCCGTTTGCTAAACTCCATTTGTACAATAATTTCGATAACGGAAAATCAGTTGGCGGTAAAATAGATCAGTTAAAATTATTCGTTTTCCTGGCCATTTGTGTGTTGCTTATTGCCTGCATCAATTACATGAACCTCTCTACCGCCAAATCAGAAAAACGGGCCCGCGAAGTAGGGGTGCGCAAAGCCTTGGGTTCTACCCGCAATACCATCATGGGGCAGTTTATGATCGAATCGCTATTGCTCTCGATTCTGGCAATGGCTATCGCTTTTATTATACTCGAGGTTTCTTTACCTTACTTCAATAACCTGCTCGATATTTCCATTAAAATTGATTACAGCTCTTACCAGTTTTGTGGCTTGTTGCTCTCGATGGTATTGATTACCGGTTTGCTTGCCGGAAGTTACCCAGCTTTTTACCTCTCATCCTTTATTCCGGTAAAAGTGCTTAAAGGTTTTAAAGGCTCTACGGGTTCACTATCTATCCGCAAAACGTTGGTGGTGGTGCAGTTTAGTCTCTCTATCTGCATGATTATTTCGGCCATTGTAATTTACAGTCAGATTCAGCACCTTAAAAATAAACCACTGGGTTTTGATCAAACTGCGCTTGCTCAAATCGACCTGGAAGGCGAATGGGCCAAGCCTGAGAAGCTGACGCTGTTTAAAACCGAATTGCAAAGAGCAGGAGCCATTACGGCGGCTACAGAATATGCGGGTTCTTTTACCAATAGTGGCTCCATTACAAGCGATATTTCTTGGCCTGATAAACCTAAAAACGATGTTTCGATTATTAATTACAGAAGTACCGGTTTCGAGTTTTCCAAAACCACAGGTGTGAAAATTGTGGCTGGGAGGGATTTTGATCCTAAGTTTTCGGCCGATACTGCCACTTCGCTTTTACTTAACCAAACCGCTGTTAAAACCATGGGTCTAAAAAATCCGGTGGGTACCGTAATTCATTGGGGCGATAATCCACCACTAAAGGTAGTAGGCGTGGTGCAGGATTATTCAAATGAATCGCTTGCACAGAAAATACAGCCAACAGTTTATTATTACAACATTAAAACCAGCAAAGTTTTATTGCTGAAACTCAACCCGGCGCAATCGCTAAGCACTTCTATCGAAGCCATAAAATCAGTGAGTAGTCGTTTAAATCCGGCTTATCCCGTCGAAGTAAAAATGGTTAGTCAGGGTATGGCCGAAAAGTTACGCAGCGAAAAATTACTGAGTGTGCTTTCTAACCTGTTTGGTGGCTTTGCTATTTTTATTTCCTGCCTCGGTTTGCTTGGTCTGGCCTTGTACACCGCCGAACAGCGCAGTAAAGAAATCAGCATCCGCAAAGTGCTGGGAGCTAACCTTTCTGATATCTTAATCTTGCTCAACAAAGATTTTATGAAACTGGTGATTATTGCCAATCTGATTGCCATTCCGGTGGCTTATATCCTCGTGGCTAAATGGCTCGAAAAATACGATTACAAAATTTCGATAAATCCATGGCCGTTTTTACTGGCACTTTTAACTTCAGTACTGATTGCCCTCATAACGGTAAGCATGCAAACTTTTAAAGTAGCCAAAGCCAATGCCGTTGATGCACTTAAATACGAATAAAAACCTGCGTTAAGCGCTTAGCGTTGGGCGGGTAGATACCGCCAAACGCCATACGCTTTTCGCTCAACCTTACAGCGATGTTCAAACTTAACCTCAAAATAGCCTGGCGCAACCTCTGGAAAAACAAAGGTTATACGCTTATCAATATTCTTGGCCTGTCGATCGGGATGGCCAGTTGTATTCTGATCTTTATTTTTATCCGCTATCAAATGAGTTTTGATAAAGATTTTAAAGATAGCGACCGGATTTACCGTGTAGTTTCATCGTGGGATTACAGTGATGGAAACCAGTTTTTTTCGCAGGGTGTTCCTTTGCCTTTAACTCCGGCAATGCGCAACGATTTTTCTCCCTATATAGAAAAAATTGCTGCCATTGAACAAAGCACCGGAGTAATTCAGATAAACGATGCCGCAGGAAAAGAAAGGCTCAAAAGCCAGGAAGAAGTTTTTTATATCGAACCTGATTTCTTCGGAATATTTGATTACAAATGGCTCTCGGGCGATTACGCAGCGCTTAAAGATCCGGGCAACATTGTGCTTTCAAAAGAAATGGCCGATAAATTTTTTGGAAGCTGGAAAAATGCACTTGGCAAATCTGTTAATTACGACATGGCCAGTTACATCGTTATCGGGGTAATAGATGATGTGGCAGAAAACAATTCGGTACCCTTAAAAATTATGCTTTCTTACAAATCTTTAAAAAGCAGAAATTTGGATAGGTGGGGATCCGTAGGCTCAAGCTCCGAAAGTTACATCAAGTTAAAACCCAATGTAAACATCGAAGCCTTAAACACACCTTTGCAGGCATTTTTAAAGAAATATTATACCGAAAAAGCTCCCGGAAAAGAAGGACATTTATTTCAGCCTTTAAACGATATTCACTACAATAGTAAGTTTGGCAATTTTTCAGGCCGGATTATGCCCAAAAAACAAATTTATGGCCTGGCGGTTATCGGCTTTTTTTTAATCATTACCGCATCCATCAACTTTATCAATTTAGCTACTGCGCAGGCAGTAAGCCGCTCAAAAGAAGTTGGCATTCGTAAAGTAATGGGCAGTCAAAGAGGTCAGCTGGTTGCACAGTTTTTAACCGAAACTTTAACCATAGTACTTGTTTCGCTATTGCTTGGCAGTGTTTTAACCGAAATTGCATTGCCTGGAATGCAAAATTTGTTTGGTTCTAAAATATCCTTCAGTATTTTTCAGCACCCCATTATTCTGGCTTTTCTATTGTTTCTGGCTGTTTTTGTCAGTTTGCTTGCAGGCTTTTATCCCGCCATCGTCATATCAGGGTTTAATCCGGTTTTAGCCATAAAGAATAAGGTTTCGGCAAATACTGGTGGCTTAGGTTTACGGAAAATTTTAGTTGTGGTGCAATTCGCGATAACTGTAACGCTAATTATCGGTACACTGGTTATTCTTCAGCAAATGAAGTACGTTCGCGAGCAGCCCCTGGGGTTTAACCCAACTGCAATTGCAATGGTCGATTTGCCAAACGATAGCCTCACCATGCAACGCTTTGCTACTTTTAAAAGTCAGTTGAAACAGGTTCCAGGTGTTGAGGAGGTAAGCTTATGCAGAACTCCGCCTTCATCGCAAAATAATAATGGGAGCAGTTTTTCATACAACAGTTCAAAAGATGCCGATTTTCAGGTAAATACCAAAAATGCAGACGAAGACTACCTGAAAACATTCGATTTAAAACTGGTAGCTGGTAGGAATATTGTTAAATCGGATACGATAAACGAATATCTGGTGAACGAAACCCTGCTGAAAAAATTGAATGTTAACAATCCGCAGGAAGCGATTGGTAAAATACTTTCCATGGGCGGAATGAAAGCGCCAATTGTTGGTGTAATCCAGGATTTTAAAAACAGGAGTTTACACGAGAGTATTGACCCTATTTTAGTCGGTTCGTCGAGATCGAGGTATTTTAACGCCGCTATAAAATTAAATTCGGCGGAGATGTTGACTACCATGAAAAACGTTCAGAAAATCTGGCAAAAAACTTTTCCTGAGTCCGTGTACAGCGAGTTGTTTTTGAACGAGCAGATTAAAAATTACTACCAGGGCGAGCAGGTAATGGGTACACTTTTTAAGGTTTTTGCCGGTGTAATCATATTTATTTCATTTATCGGCTTATTTGGATTAATCTCTTTTGTGGCCACACAAAGAACAAAAGAAGTAGCTATCAGGAAAGTGTTGGGGGCATCAACCATCGAGTTGGTAAAAATGCTCAATGGCTCATTCATCGTGATGGTTTTTATCGCCAATCTGGTAGCCTGGCCATTAGCCTATCTTTTTGTATCTAAATGGTTAAGCGGTTTTGCTTACCGGATCGACCTGAGCATCTGGCCGTTTATGTTGGCCATGCTTATTTCTATGACGATTACTTTAATTACTGTAAGCTTCCGCTCGTATAGAGCTGCAGCAGCCAATACCATCGATGCTTTGAAGTACGAATAAAACTGCGTTTAGCGCCTGGCGTAAAGCGTTTTGATCGCCACACGCCAACCGCTCTACGCCAAACCTTAAAAAATATGTTCAAACTAAACCTCAAAATCGCCTGGCGAAACCTTTGGAAAAACAAGGGGTACACATTGATCAATATTCTTGGTTTGTCAATCGGAATGGCTAGTTGTATTTTGATCTTTATTTTTATCCGTTTTCAGCTCAGTTTTGATGAAGGTTATAAAAATGCAGACCGGGTTTATCGGGTAGTTACCGATTGGAAATACAACGCTTTCGACGATTTTTCTGCAGGAGTGCCAATACCTTTTACTGCGGCAGCCAGAAACGAGATAGCTGGAATAGAAAAGCTGGGGGCAATAGCTAAAATTCAGGATATTGTGCATGTTAAAGATAATGCGGGCCTGGAAATTATTAAAAGCAATGAGGACATATACTTTGCCGAACCTGATTTTTTTGATGTGGTAAACATTAATTGGAAATACGGTAAGCCTGCCGAAGCATTAAAAGCCCCAAATAGTATAACCTTGTCCGAATCGGTGGCTATCAAATACTTTGGCGGCATACAACAAGCTGTTGGCAAAAGTATTACACTAGGCAACAGAACACAGTTAAGGGTTACCGGTGTATTTCAGGATATGCCGGAAAATACAAGTTTTCCTTTAAAAATAGTAGCTGCTTACCCCAATTTATACAATTACTATGGAAACCGTGATTGCTGGGATTGCATCAATTCGAGTATAAGCTGTTATGTGTTGCTTAAAGATGGATTGAGCAAATCAGATCTTGATGGAGCAATGGCAAAATTTAACAAAAAATATTATGCAGATAAGAAGATAGCAGGGAATCAGATCAACAGGCTTCAGGCTTTAAAGGACATTCATTTTGATGGACGTTATGATAATTTTGCAAATGCAACAATTGCCAGGAGCCAGATTTATGGTCTCGCCATTATTGGATTGTTTTTAATTTGTACGGCGTGCATCAATTTCATTAATTTAAATACTGCCCAGGCGATCAACCGATCTAAAGAGGTTGGGGTGCGTAAAGTAATGGGAGGGAAGCGGAAACAACTTATTGCACAATTTTTAACAGAAACAGTAGTACTGGTATTAATTGCCCTGCTGGTTGCCTGTATCATTAGCGAATTGGCTATGCCAGCTATGCAAAACCTTTTCAAAAATCAAATTACATTCAGTTTGTTCGGGCATCCGGTAATTTTCTTATTTATGGCTTTACTGGTGATATTTGTGGGCTTCCTGGCAGGCTTTTATCCTGCAATGATCATGTCGGGCTTTAATCCTGCCCTCGCCATAAAAAATAAGGTTGCGCTTAATAATAATGGTTTAAGTTTGCGCAAAATTTTGGTTGTTGTACAGTTTGCAATTACTGTTGTACTCATTATCGGTACCATTATTATAGTAAAACAGATGGATTACCTCCAACAGAAACCACTGGGTTTTAATTCGGCAGCTGTAGTAATGGTGGGGATGCCTGGAGATAAAGTAAGTAAAGACAAACACAATGTTTTTAAAGAAAGGGTATTAAAAATCCCTGGTGTACAATTGTTAAGTTATTGCCAGTCACCACCGCTATCTCAGGATATTAACTCCACTAATTTTACCTTTAACGGGATCGTAAACAAAGATTTCGAGGTAAGGACCTGTAAGGCCGATGAAGATTATTTTAAGCTTTTTGATTTAAAAATAATCGCAGGTAAAATTTTTATGAAAAGTGATACTGCCAATGGTTATGTCGTTAACGAAACCTTTCTTAAAAAAGTAGGTGTTAGTAACCCCGAAAATGCCCTCGGTAAAATGATTAATACTTCGGGGATTAACATTCCTATTGTGGGTGTTGTAAAAGATTTTAACGACAAATCACTAAAAGAAAGTATTTCTGGTCTCGTCATTTCTGCAGGTAAAAATCAATATTGGCAGGCTGCAATAAAGTTAGACGGTACACAGCTGGTATCAACAATTAAACAGATAGAAATCTTGTGGGTTAATACATTTCCAAACAATGTTTACGAAACCCATTTTGTTGATGATAAGATAAAGAGCTACTATGAAAGCGAGCAGGTAATGGGTACGCTTTTTAAGGTTTTTGCCGGTGTAATCATATTTATTTCATTTATCGGCTTATTTGGATTAATCTCTTTTGTGGCCACACAAAGAACAAAAGAAGTAGCTATCAGGAAAGTGTTGGGGGCATCAACCATCGAGTTGGTAAAAATGCTCAATGGCTCATTCATCGTGATGGTTTTTATCGCCAATCTGGTAGCCTGGCCATTAGCCTATCTTTTTGTATCTAAATGGTTAAGCGGTTTTGCTTACCGGATCGACCTGAGCATCTGGCCGTTTATGTTGGCCATGCTTATTTCCATGACGATTACGCTAATTACCGTAAGCTTTCGCTCGTACAAAGCTGCAGCAGCCAATACCATCGATGCTTTGAAGTACGAATAAAACTGCGTTTAGCACTTTGCGTAAAGCGTTTTGATCGCCACACGCCAACCGCTCTACGCCAAACCTTAAAAAATATGTTCAAACTAAACCTCAAAATCGCCTGGCGAAACCTTTGGAAAAACAAGGTATATGCAGCCATTAATATTGGTGGACTTGCTTTAGGGCTAACAGCTTTTGTATTGATGCTCTTATACATTAACCATGAAGAAAGTTATGATAGCTGGTCTCCCGATTTAAAAAATATTTATCAGATTAGAGAAAAGCATGATTTTTTTACCCCCGATAATAAAGAACACTGGCAAGAGATCAGCAATTCGAGGATTGCCAGCGTAATTAAACAAAATATACCACAGTTTACAGCGGTTACTAAAATAGATCAGGAATGGGGAAATGGCTTTTCAGTTAAAATAGATCATGCTAATCCGGTTATGGTTAAAGGCATTAAAGATGCTGATTCTGCCTTTTTTAATGTTTTTCCCTATAAATTTATTCAGGGTACTGCTGCAAATGCATTAAAAGAACCCAATACTGTGGTGATAAAGCAAAGCCTGGCCAAAAAACTTTATGGCACTGACCGTGTATTGGGCAAAGAGTTTAAATTGGTAAGGTGGCGTGATGATGTCGGTACCTCACTTAAAATTACTGGCGTTATAGCAGATGTTAATACCCCCGAAAGTATTAATTTTAACGCTATCAGCCATACCGGCGACCAGGATCATGATCCGGATCAGCCAGGTAGCTCGCATTATACCCAGATTTATGCAAAGTCGGCCAATAATGTAGATACCTTATTGGCCAATAAAAGCCTGCAAAAAGTCTATGTTGATTTTAAGAAAAAATCTTTGGCAGCAGAAAAACTTGAGTTTAAAGATGTTTATAAAGATGGAAAAAGTCCGGGTTTGAAAGCAATCGGATTAAAAGAGGTTCATCCAAATCCACCTTTTAGCCTAAACTGGTTAGATAAGTTAAAACCGGTTATAGGCATTTCAATCTTTTTGTTATTAGTATCTATTATCAACTTTATTAATCTGTCAACTGCACAGTCTGTTCAACGGGCTAAAGAGGTTGGCGTAAAAAAGGTTTTGGGTGCTTACAAAAAACAGCTTATTTCGCAGTTTTTAGTCGAATCGGCCTTGCAGAGCATAACTTCTTTGTTTTTAAGTGTCATTTTACTTGAAATTTTGCTGCCGGCGTTTAACCATCAGTTTAATATAGCCCTAAGCTTTTGGCACAATGAATACCTGTTGAGCATTATCATGCAGCTCATTGCAGTTTTTATACTGGTTACCTTGTTGGCAGGTTTTTATCCAGCCTGGGTATTATCTAACTATCATCCCGTTTCGGTACTTAAAGGCAATTACAGCAATAGTTTAAAAGGGATTACCTTACGCAATGTGCTTGTTGTTTTTCAATTTATTATTTCGGTTACCTTTATTATTGCCATAGGGGTAATGCACCTGCAAACCAAATATATCTCCGGCAAAGATTTGGGTTTTGATCGGAATAAGTTAATCAACCTGAAAACAGGCTACGACCAAAATTTCGCAGATAAAATTAAACGTATTCCGGGCGTTCAGTACGTTTCTACCACCACGCAGGTAATGGGGAATGCTTTTAACAATAAAAGTGAAATTATATATAAGGGTCGCGAAGTTAATTTAAACGGCGTTACAGTAACCATGGATGCCCTGCAAACGCTTGGGGTAAAGTTAATATCCGGACGGCTGTTTTCTAAAGAATATAAACAGGATACCGTTAACTCGGTTGTACTTAACGAAGCTGCGGCCAGTTTACTAGGTAAAAATATGGTAGGCCAAACCTATGGCAAGGTTGATTACCAGGGGAAAACCATTACCTTCCAAATTGTTGGCGTGATTAAAAATTACCACAATGAGGGTTTTGACAAAGCTGTATTGCCCACAGTTTATAAAGTAAGCCATTTAGGAGGTACTTCTAATACCAATAACCTGCTGGTTAGGTTCGATACCAAAAACTATAAAGGAATTATCGATAAAATTGAAGGAGAATGGAAAAAACTTTATCCTGATTTTCCTTTGCAATATCAATCGATGGATGATGCTTTTTCCGAAATTCTTGAAGAAAACAAGCGCTTTATGAATATGGTTGTCCTCTTTAGTGTGGTGTCAGTTTCTTTATCCTTACTCGGTTTATTTGCCTTATCTACCTTCGTAGCAAAGCGTCGTACCAAAGAAATTGCCGTTAGAAAAGTTTTGGGAGCATCAAATTTCCAGATTGTAAACCTGTTAAACCAATCGTTTCTAATTTTAGTAGTCACAGCCAATTTAATCAGTTGGCCTATAGCTTATATTTTAATGAAAAAATGGCTTGAAGGTTTTGCCTACCGGATAGATATGCCCTTTTACCTTTTTATACTTGCAAGTATGATTTCAATTATCATAGCTGTGTTAACCGTAAGCATTCAGGCCCATAAAAGTGCTGTTGGAAATCCTGTAGCTGCCCTTAAATATGAATAAGACCTGCGGATAGCGTTTGGAGTTCAGCGTTGATTTTTCGCTAACCGCCATCCGCTTCCCGCTAAACTTTAAAAACTATGATACAACTTACTAATATCGAAAAGTATTACGCCAATAAGGGCGTTAAAAATTATGTGTTACGTCTGGTAACCACAACCATTAACCAGGGCGAGTTTGTTTCCATTATGGGACCATCGGGCGCCGGAAAATCGACCCTGCTCAACATTATTGGCATGTTAGAAGAACCCACCTACGGTACTTATCACTTCCTGGGCGAAGATGTAACCAGTTTAAACGAGCGTAAACGCATCGAGTTATACCGCAATCACATCGGTTTTGTGTTTCAGGCTTACCATTTAATTGATGAGATGACTGTTTACGAAAACATAGAAGCACCGCTACTATATAAGAAAGTTGGCAGTGCCGAACGCGCCAGCAGGATCGCCGATTTGCTCGACCGCTTTAACATTGTGGCTAAAAAGGATTTATTCCCGAACCAGTTGTCGGGCGGTCAGCAGCAGCTGGTGGGCATTGCCCGGGCATTAGCTGCACAGCCTTCTATTATTCTGGCCGATGAACCAACAGGCAATCTGCAATCGGCACAGGCCGAAGAAATTATGAGCCTGTTTAAAAAACTCAATGAAGAGGAGGGAATTACCATTATTCAGGTTACCCATTCAGAAAGAAATGCACAATACGGAAACCGGATATTGCACATTGCCGATGGGGTAGTAAAAGAGGATGTGGCTGTATTAAGTTAGCTCCATATTATATTTAAATAACTTACAGAGGATAGATACAGATTTGGAATCGTAATAATTTCTATCTGTGTTTATCCTTTTTATCTGTGGTTAATTAACTTTGCTTCATGCAAAAATCATTTACCGATCAGATGGGGCGGGATGTTACCATTAATTTTCCACCCAAAAGGATTGTTTCTGTAGTGCCTTCGCAAACCGAGTTGTTGTTCGATTTAGGGCTGGATACTGAAATTATCGGTTTAACCAAGTTTTGCATCCATCCGATTGAAAAGTTTGCTACGCGTACTAAAGTTGGCGGAACCAAAAAACTGAATATCGATCTGATTAAAGATTTACAGCCCGATTTAATTATCGGCAATAAGGAAGAAAATACGCAAAGCGATATCGAAGAGCTTGAAGCTTATTGCCCCGTTTGGATGAGCGATATTTTTACCCTTGATGACGCCATGAAAACCATCAGCCAGATTGGCGAACTGGTAGACCGCGAACCCGAAGCCGGTTATTTAAACCATTTAATTTCTGCCGGTTTTAACGATTTGAAAACGCTGGCTTTGCAGCACCGTATCGATAAAAAAGTAGCTTATCTCATCTGGCGGCAGCCATATATGGCTGCCGGCAAAAATACTTTTATCGATGATATATTGCTAAGCAACGGCATGACAAACGTAATCACGCAGAAACGCTACCCTGAGCTAACACTCGAAGAACTGAAAACTGCCAACTGCGAACTCATTCTGCTTTCTTCAGAACCTTACCCTTTTGCCGAAAAACATATTGAAGAAATACAGGCTGCGGTACCCAATGCCAAAGTAATGTTGGTAGATGGCGAAATGTTTAGCTGGTATGGCAGCAGACTGGTTAAGGCAGTGCAGTATTTTTTTGAATTTCAGAAGCAATTGTATTAACGCCGCTGCTTAAAATTGCTTAAATTGTAGCATATTTTTAATTATTACGTTTTAACTATCATGAAAAAAATATTAATCCTATCCCTGTTTGTAGCGGCGCTCTCTGGCTGCACAACAATGAACAATGGCAAGAGCGCTGGATCTATAACTGTAAAAGGTAAAATAGAAAAACTAGGCATGACAACCTTTCAATACGGTACCCATTTATTAAAGTCCGAAAATAAAACCTATGCACTAAAGAGTGCCAGCATTAATTTTGATAATTATCTGGATAAAAAAGTTACTGTAAAAGGTAAAAAAGTAGCTGGTTACCCCGTTGATGGCGGACCGGAGCTGATTGATGTGACCTTAATTAAATTTTAGACGGAAAATGTAAGCCTGAAAATTTGAAAGATATGGATTGAAATCAGGCTGCTGTTAAAAAAGATAAAATTTTTTTTAGTCTGCTTTGATGCTGAAAAAATTATTGGGTTCATAGCTATCTTTCAGCAGTACAGTACTTTTATTTTAGGAGTAGAACAGCCGAAAAGAAACCGGCCCATAATTTCTATTTTCAGGCTGCATGATAAAGTTTGATTATTCAATCTAATTTCTATCTTTGCACGCATTAAACATCCTACTGCGGAAGTGGCGTAATTGGTAGCCGCACCAGACTTAGGATCTGGCGCTTCACGGCGTGGGGGTTCGAGTCCCTTCTTCCGCACAGTAATTAAACCGTTCTGCTAACCCAGAACGGTTTTTTTATGCCTCGGGCTATCGGCTGGTATCTCCACCTGCCGAAATAGGTGCTTAGCTCGTTGGTCTGGAAACCAAATGAGTGGATTTAACGGATGTTGAGCGGGAGGTCGGTGAGTTACCAACCTCGAAAGAAAGCTGGTTGGTGGGCCACCAACCAGTGAAAAAAGAACATGATATCGAAAATTTTCTCCTTAAAAATTAGTGAGTTAGCATTTTTTTAAAAGAATAATCTACAAAATATGGTCGATGCCTTTTGATTATTCAATCTTGTTTCTATCTTTGCAGTCCTTACAACATCCTAACTGCGGAAGTGGCGTAATTGGTAGCCGCACCAGACTTAGGATCTGGCGCTTCACGGCGTGGGGGTTCGAGTCCCTTCTTCCGCACAACAAGATAAAGGCCGTTTCGATTTAACATCGGAACGGTTTTGTTTTTTAAAACATTGATTAATAAAAATTGATGTGTAGTACCGGTTGTAGTGATATAGGGTTTGTTCTCAAATCTCATATCTCAATTCTCTGGTCTAATTGCACATCTCAATACTCATATCGCATAAAAATGAATATTACACAGGAAAAAACCGGCAACTTAAATGCTGTTGTAAAAATCAAAATCGCACCAGCTGATTATTCTGGCAAAGTAGAAAAAGCCATTAAAGATCAAGCTAAAAAGGCACAATTACCTGGTTTCCGTAAAGGGATGGTTCCTGCTGCCCACATCAAAAAAATGTACGGTAAAAGCATTTTGGTAGAAGAGGTTAACAATTTGTTAAACGACACACTATCGAACTACATTGCTGAGCAGAAATTAGAAATTTTAGGTCAGCCATTGCCACAAATGGACGATGAGCGTGAGTTTAAATGGGATAACACAGATGAATTCGAATTTGATTACGAGTTAGGTTTAGCGCCTGCTTTTGATGTAAACGTTTCATCTAAAGATAAATATACCGAATACGTTGTTAAAGCTGATAAAGAAACTTTAGAAAGCCGTATCAAAAATATCCGTCGCAGCTATGGTAAAATGACTAACCCTGAAGTTTCTGCTGAAGGTGACGTACTTTACGCTGAGTTAACTCAATTAGGTGCCGATGGTGCTGTTTTCGAAGGTGGTATTACAAGCACTGCAACACTTCGTTTAGATTTAGTTAAAGACAAGAAAATCCTTAAATCGTTAGTAGGTTTAAAGAAAGAAGATGAAGTTACTGTTGATTTAGTAAAAGCGTTTGATGATGCAGCTGTTGTAGCTAAAGCTTTAAACATTTCTGAAGAAGATGCAGCTGATTTAAAATCTAACTTCAAATTAGCCGTTAAAAACGTAAACCGTTTAGAAGAATCAGACTTAAACCAGGAGTTTTTCGATAAATTATTTGGCGAAGGTACTGTAACTGACGAAGCTGGTTTCAGAGCTAAAATTACTGAAGAAGTAGAAAGCATGTTTAAACAAGATGCTGAACGTAAATTATCAAACGATATTTACGAAGATCTTTTAAAGAAACACACTTTCGAATTGCCGGATGAATTTTTACGTCGCTGGTTAAAAGCTACAAACGAAAAATTAACCGACGAAGAATTGGCTGAAGGTTATGATGATTTCGCTAAAAACCTGAAATGGACTTTAATCGAGAACAAAATCATTAAAGATAACAGCATCGAAATTAAATATGAAGATGTTGTGCAAGCTGCTAAAGCAAAATTAGATGCACAGTTCAGAATGTATAGCCCAAGCCCACTACCTGAAGATCAACTGGCACAGTATGCTGTTCAGTTCTTACAGGAAAAAGAAAATGCAAACCGTGTTTTCGAAGAGGTTAAAGCTTTAAAAACTTTCGAGCAAATTAAAACCATCGTTACGTTAGTGCAAAAAGACATCGATTACGATAAGTTTATTGCGCTCGATAAAGCATAGAGCGGTTAGCATAGGGCATAGTGCTTAAATACCAAGGGCATTTTGACCGATTGCGAACGCAAATAAAAAATCTTATTTTGTTGAATGGCAAAATTTAGATTTCAAGACCTTTTAATTTGGCAAAGAGCTATTTTAACAGGGAATAAATTAATTGATATTTCTGAAAGATTAGAAGAAATAAAAAAGTTTAGATTCGCAGAGCAGCTTCGAGGAGCTGCTCTTAGCGTATCTAATAATATTGCAGAAGGCTCGGGTTCCAATTCAACACCTGATTTTAAAAGATTTTTAAATTTTGCCCACCGCTCTGTATTTGAAAATGCTAATATTCTATTGGTATTGAATTTAAGGTTGTTGGTGTCTGACAAGGATTTGGCGGAGTTGCTGGAAGATTTAGATATTTTAGCCAGAATGATTTCCAGTTTTTCAAAAAGTTTGAAATAGAGCGTGCAATATTGTCAGACATTTTGATGTGGTATACTCTTTGACTAAAACAAGATATAATTAAAATATTATTTATATTTTGGTTTATATTATTCACGAAACGATGGGGAACAGCAGCGCTTTGCGCTATGCCCTCTGCTAAAAAACTCAAATAATGAACATAGACTCACAAGAATTCAGGAAATTTGCCGTTAAACATCAGGGAATTGGCGGTTTACACGTAGATAAATTTATTGCACAGGCTAATCTGAACCCTCAGAACATGACGCCATATATCATTGAAGAACGTCAGTTAAACGTTGCTCAGATGGACGTATTTTCGAGGTTAATGATGGATCGTATTATCTTTTTGGGTGATGCGATTTATGATCAGAATGCAAACATCATCCAGGCGCAGTTGTTGTTCTTGCAATCGGCTGATGCAGAGCGTGATATTCAGATTTACATTAACTCTCCGGGTGGTTCGGTATATGCTGGTTTAGGTATTTACGATACCATGCAATACATTCAGCCAGATGTAGCTACAATTTGTACCGGTATGGCAGCATCAATGGGCGCTGTTTTATTGGTAGCCGGTGCTAAAGGTAAACGCGCTGCTTTACCACACTCAAGAGTAATGATTCACCAGCCATCAGGAGGTGCACAAGGGGTAGCATCTGATATGGAGATCAACTTAAGAGAAATGTTGAAATTGAAAAAAGAATTATACGATATTATTTCAGAGCACTCTGGTCAGACTTATGACTGGGTAGAGAAAGCTTCAGACCGCGATTACTGGATGACTGCCGATGAGGCAAAAGGGTTTGGTATGGTTGATGAAGTTTTATCGAGAAACGCAAACAAAAATGGCGAAACAAAATAAAGAATCCCGCTGCTCATTCTGCCATTCTGGCAAGCATGAAACTTTAATGTTAATTGAAGGTATGGATGCGTTTATCTGCGATAAATGCGTTACCCAGGCCAATCAGTTGCTTGCGCAGGAGTTAGGAACCAAAGGGACGAAAAATATTCAGGAGGCGATAAATTTATTAAAGCCTCTTGAAATTAAACAACACCTGGATCAATATGTAATTGGTCAGGATGATGCAAAAAAAGTATTATCTGTTGCGGTTTATAACCACTACAAGCGTTTAAACCAAAAGGTTGATAAAGACGAAATTGAAATCGAGAAATCGAATATCATGTTGGTGGGCGAAACCGGTACAGGTAAAACCTTATTGGCTAAAACCATCGCTAAAATTTTGCATGTGCCTTTCTGTATCTGCGATGCAACGGTTTTAACCGAAGCTGGTTATGTGGGAGAGGATGTGGAGAGTATTTTAACCCGTTTGCTGCAAGCTGCTGATTATGATGTAACTGCTGCCGAGCGTGGTATTGTGTATATTGATGAGGTGGATAAAGTTGCCCGTAAAAGCGATAACCCGTCAATTACACGTGATGTATCAGGCGAAGGTGTGCAACAAGCTTTATTGAAGATTTTAGAAGGTACAGTGGTAAACGTTCCACCTCAGGGCGGACGTAAGCACCCTGACCAGAAAATGATCCCGGTAAACACCAACAACATCCTGTTTATTTGCGGCGGTGCATTTGATGGTATCGAACGTAAAATTGCCAATCGTTTAAGAACGCAGGCTGTAGGTTATAAAGTAAAGAAAGATGAGACAGTTTTAGATCTTAAAAATCTTTATAAGTATATTACACCTCAGGATTTGAAATCGTTCGGATTAATTCCCGAGCTGATTGGCCGTATTCCGGTACTTTCGCATTTAAATCCGTTGGATAAAGAATCGTTGAGAAATATCCTGACTGCACCTAAAAATTCATTAATTAAACAATATGTTAAGCTTTTTGCTTACGAAGATGTTAAATTAGTGTTTGATGATGAAGTGCTGGATTTTATTGTGGATAAAGCAATGGAATATAAATTGGGTGCACGTGGTTTAAGATCAATCTGCGAAGCGATTATGCTTGATGCGATGTTCGATACACCAACCCAGACGGATGTCAAGGAGTTGCATATCAATCTCGATTACGCGATAGAAAAATTTGAAAAGGCCGACTTTAAAAAGTTGCAGGCCGCCTAAAAAATCAGATCCTTCCCGTAATTCGGGAGGGATTTTTTTTTAATATAAGATTTATTAACGCTATGCGCTTAGCGCTATGCTTAAAGCTACAAGAATATGAACGAAGAAAAAGACGTAAAGAAAGACGAAGCTGCAGTAGAGAAAGCAAAAAAAGTAAAAGAAGTAGAAACTCCGGTTAAAGCCGGTTTAAAATCTAAAGATGAAATTGTGAAAAACTGGTTGCCACGTTATACCGGCAGACCGTTAGATCAGTTTGGCGATTATATTTTGCTCACCAATTTCAGTAAATATGTAACCATGTTTTCGGAGTGGAACGATAACGCGCCGATTATGGGTTTAGATAAACCCATGCAGAGTGTTACGGCAAATGGGATAACGATTATTAACTTCGGTATGGGGAGTCCGCTGGCGGCAACCATGATGGATTTGTTAACAGCCATTAAACCGAAAGCAGTACTGTTTTTAGGTAAATGCGGTGGTTTAAAGAAGAAAAACCAACTTGGTGATCTAATCCTGCCAATAGCAGCAATCAGGGGAGAAGGAACATCGAACGATTACCTGCCTGCGGAGGTGCCAGCGTTACCAGCCTTCGCCTTGCAGAAAGCAATATCAACTACCATTCGCGATTATGGACGCGATTACTGGACCGGAACCTGTTATACCACCAACCGCAGGGTTTGGGAGCACGACAAAGAGTTTAAGAAGTATTTAAAAACATTACGTGCAATGGCAGTAGATATGGAAACAGCCACCATTTTTACTACGGCATTTGCCAATAAAATACCCGCAGGTGCGTTATTGCTGGTTTCCGATCAGCCAATGATACCAGAGGGGGTAAAAACAGCCGAAAGTGATAGCAGTGTTACCGAGAAGTATGTAGAAACACATTTGCATATTGGTATCGATTCGTTAAAACAGTTAATTAATAATGGTTTAACCGTGAAACACTTGTTGTTTTAGGAGCGGGATAGAGTACGACATCCTAAAAGAAGATCGTCACCCTGAATTTGTTTCAGGGGCTCAAAGCTTAATAGGGGAGGTGCTGAAACACCTGTCCGACTGGCCGGGCGGAAGTTCAGCATGACGCCTTTGGGGATTTTTGAGATTGATACCATATAGCTGATCGTCACCCTGAACTTGTTTCAGGGTCTCTAATTCTAGAGATGGGAGAGATAAACAAAAAAAAAGACCCGCAAATTTTGCGGGTCTTTTTTTGTTCAAGTTAGTTTTACTTATCCTAAGTAAGATTTCAAAATCTTGCTTCTTGAAGTATGACGTAAGCGTTGTAGCGCTTTATCTTTAATCTGACGTACACGTTCGCGTGTTAAGTTAAATTTCTCACCAATTTCTTCTAACGAAAGTGGGTGGTTAGAACCTAAGCCGAAAAATAAAACGATAATTTCTCTTTCTCTTTCTGTTAAGGTAGATAAAGAACGTTTAATTTCTTCTGATAAAGATTCGTTAATCAATGAGCTGTCGGTATTTGGCTCGTGGTTTTCCAATACATCCAATAATGTATTTTCTTCACCCTGTACAAATGGAGCATCCATTGATACGTGACGGCCAGAGTTACTCAACGTGTCCGAAATTTTATCCACTGTAGTTTCTAAAATATCAGCTAGTTCTTCTGGTGATGGCTCACGTTCGTATTCCTGCTCTAATTTAGAGAAAGCTTTACTGATTTTACTTAACGAACCTACCTGGTTTAAAGGTAAACGTACAATACGGCTTTGCTCGGCAATAGCCTGTAAAATCGATTGACGAATCCACCAAACAGCGTAAGAAATGAATTTGAAACCTTTGGTCTCATCAAAACGTTTTGCCGCTTTAATTAAGCCCAGGTTACCTTCATTAATTAAGTCTCCTAAAGTTAAACCCTGATTTTGGTATTGTTTTGCAACAGATACAACGAAACGTAAGTTGGTTTTAGTTAATCGCTCTAATGCAGCCTGATCGCCCTCACGAATCTTTCTTGCTAAAATTACTTCCTCTTCTGCTGTTATTAAATCTACTTTACCAATTTCGTGCAGGTATTTATCTAACGATTGACTTTCACGGTTGGTAATGGATTGCGTTATCTTGAGTTGTCTCATTTATACGTTTTGTGTGCTCTTTAATTATTGAGTGTGCAAAGTTACGAAATTGTATAGCAATCCGAAAGGATAATATGCTGAAAATGTTATCGTTTGCACAAGATTTTTACAGTTTTACTTACAGCAAAAATCATTCCAAATTAAATTGTGTCATTAAAAATGGTTTATACGGGGTAATGATTGATATTCGTGTATTATTTATTGTAAAACGATAAAAATATTTTGTTTTATAATAATTTTTAATTTATACTTGTGCCGTAAATAATTAAATAACTATGACGTTTCTTAGATTTCTGCTTTTTAGATTAAAAAACATATCAGCCAATTATTGGATGATTTTGGCTTTAAGATTTTTTGTCAGATTACTTGGCATTATAACTGTGTTTTACTTTTTAGTTTGCTTGGATTCTGAAAGGGCGAATGCGCTAAAGTATTCTTATAATTTAATCTCTACAGTTTTTTATGTGCTATTTTTCGTGTTTTTAGAATGGTACTTAAAGACTTCATTAAAAAATGATCTTAAAAATGATGTGCTTAAATGGCTCAATATACTAAAGTGGGTTCCGCTTTGCCTCACATTTATCTTAGTATGTTTAACAGTCAAGCTCAGCTCCTTTATCTGGCCACAAGAAATCGTCGAATATGTAATTTATTCTTACACCAGGGTATGGCCAATGGTTTTTGTTCCAAATTTGAGTTTTATCATTATCACCCTATTGATTTTTTACGCTTCAGCAATACTTGTTAGGAATGAGCAACTTAAACAAGAAAATGATTTAACGATATAGTATGAAAAGAAATAATCAAATTAGATTAATCAAAATGGGGTATGTTACTACTCTTATAATTGTACTCTTGTTCTCTTTCAAAGATGCAGCTAGAGGTTTTGAGGATGGTTACAGTGAAGGTGGTAAAGAGGGGGGATTTGGGCTATTAGTAGGGGGATTAATACTACTAATCACTTTCTTCGGTTTAAGGATACTGGTTTATCTGTATAGGTTTATCGATTCGGTGCAGGCAGGTAATGTTTTTAATGAGGAAAATGCAGGGAGACTTAAGCACATGGGATGGTATTGTACCATTATACCCTTTGCACTGTTTTTTTATAATGCATCGGTATACGTAGATCGATTCGGAAACCATAAAAACCTATTTTTAAGTATAGTTGAAAATGTAGATTTTCAGATCTGGCTGTTAATTTTTGGCTTAACACTTTTAACTATTGCTTTTGTCTTTAAAAAGGGGATTGAACTTAAACAAGAAAACGACCTTACCATTTAGCTATACAAAAGAAAATGGCCATTATCGTAAATTTAGATATAATGCTTGCCCGGCGTAAAATGTCGCTCACCGAATTGAGTGAACGGGTAGAAATTACGATGTCTAATTTATCGATACTGAAAACGGGTAAAGCAAAAGCAATCCGTTTTGAGACTTTAGAAGCAATTTGTTTGGCTTTAGATTGCCAGCCTGGCGATATTCTGGAATTTCGCGTGGATTAACTTCCGAAGTTTGCCAGGGATGACGCGCAGGAAGTACTTCGGAAGTTTAGCGTTGGCCTGTTGCCGAAGTGCATATTGCCCAGTTAATAAACCTGATAGAACGGAAAGCCCGGAGCGAAGTATGAGTGAGGACTTGGAGGGATAGCAGGGCTTTCGGTACCGAAAAGTACAGGACCCTTCGTTTTCGAAATAATATTGGTAATTAAACCTCACAGGTTTTAAAGTGCAGATGGTAAAATTAAACCTGTGAGGTTTGGGAGTTGCTTAACGCCCAATTAAACCTGCATTTTTTTATCTGACACCCCGTCCTGCGGACACCCCTCTGAGAGAGGGGGAATGGGAATAAAAAAAACCTTCCAGCTTGCACTGAAAGGTTTTATATATGATTATGCTTTAAGCTTTAGTCTTTCTGCTTTAAGCTAACTAGGCTTTTTCAGCCAAAACTTTAGTTACTAAATCGGCAGCCTCTTTTAAAGCGATTGCTGAGTAAACCTGAAGGCCAGACTCATCAATTAATTTTTTAGCCTCTTCTGCATTTGTACCTTGTAAACGGCAGATAATTGGCACAGGGATATTTCCGATTTCCTGGTAAGCATCGATAACACCTTGAGCAACACGGTCGCAACGTACAATACCACCAAAAATGTTGATTAGGATGGCTTTAACGTTAGGGTCTTTTAAAATGATATTGAAAGCGGCTTTAACGGTTTGTGCATTTGCAGTTCCACCTACGTCAAGGAAGTTAGCAGGCTCGCCACCAGCTAATTTAATGATATCCATGGTAGCCATAGCTAAACCAGCACCATTAACCATACAACCTACGTTACCATCAAGGTTAACGAAGTTTAAGTTACTCGCACTTGCTTCAACTTCCATTGGATCTTCTTCAGCAGTATCACGCATTGCTGCATAATCCGGGTGACGATATAAAGCGTTCTCATCGATATCAACTTTAGCATCAACAGCGATAACTTTATCGTCAGAAGTTTTTAATACCGGGTTAATTTCGAACATTGAAGAGTCTGTAGTATCGTAAGCTTTATATAAAGCAGTTACAAACTTAACCATCTCTTTGTGTGCCGGGCCGCTCAAACCTAAGTTAAACGCTACTTTACGTGCCTGAAAACCTTGTAAACCAACTTTAGGATCGATTTCTTCTTTGAAGATTAAGTGCGGAGTGTGCTCAGCAACTTCTTCGATATCCATACCACCTTCGGTACTGTACATGATAATATTGCGACCTTTTGCACGATCTAACAATACCGAAATGTAAAATTCTTTTGTTTCAGAAGCACCTGGATAGTAAACATCCTGAGCTACCAAAATCTTGTTCACTTTTTTACCTTCTGGTCCGGTTTGAGGAGTTACCAGTTGCATGCCGATGATATCGGTAGCACGTTGTTTAACTTCTTCAAGGTTTTTGGCTAATTTAACGCCACCACCTTTACCGCGACCACCAGCGTGGATTTGCGCTTTAATTACAACCCAATCAGAATTATAATCAGTTTTCAGTTGCTTGGCAGCCTCAACAGCTTGCTCAGGCGTATCGGCAACTATTCCTTCTTGAACGTTAACACCGAAACTTTTTAATATTTGTTTACCCTGGTATTCGTGAATATTCATCTGTTTATATTTTTTCTTTATCTGTCAGATGGAGCCTTTTACTATTAAAATAATTGTTTTAACAGCATCGGGTTCATTTGCTACAAAATTTGCCCAAAGCTACAATTTCAAAGCCTTTAAACAAATAGAATTCGCCGATTTTTTCAGAAAATGAACGTTTTATGTTAATCGTAAATTTTAGCCTTCTTTTTGTTGCTCCCATTAGCAAAACAGGAGCAACATAGAGCTGTAGATTAAAAAAATAAAGGAGGAAAAATAACTTAGCTACCAGCAAAGGGGGTACCGAAGATCCCTACGGCGAGCTCGGCCCAGATGAGGAATAAGGTCAGTAGAATAACCAGCAAAATGATTGTTCTGAAAGTACCGGTTTTTAGGTTTCTGATTACCAGTTCTATGGCCAGGCCCGTACTTAACAACAGGATACCGGCAACAATAAAATCGGTTACCCCCCATTTTACTTCACTGGTAAACTGCATGGCGATAAGCGGAATGCTTAAAATTAATGCCACCACACCAAGGATAATCGCAATCCGGGTTGCTGGCGAACTTAATGTTGACTGTAGATTTTTCATGATTTTAAATATTAATATAGTGTTTAATTGTTTAAAGTAAAACCTTTGCTTCCCGGTGCGAGGCACCGGGAAAAACTAAATCCAACAAAAGTTAGCAAAGGCGAGAGGTTAATTGTAATTATGTTTGCTAGTAATTTAAGCGATACCAGTTCTTTTCGATTTTATAATTATTTTGTTTGACTGTTGACTCCATGTGATTTTCTATGTGTTTAATTTCATCTGGATCATTGGTGTAAACAAATGCGGAATAGTGATCTAAAAAGCCGCGATTAATAAAAAATTCGACTGTAAGTTGGTTCTTTTCGTTTGAGGATATAGCAATATCATTTCCCCCGTTTGATATCAAAGTATATTTAAATTCTTCTAGATGGTGAACTGATTTGTTCGTATCGTATTTAATACTACCATTTTTGATTCTTGAGATAATTTCTTCTCTTTGTGCTTTTCGCAAACGCCAATCAATTTTTTCAAAGTAATCTTCGCTAAATATTGAGACTGTGCCTATAATGATTCCGAAAATTAAAGCTGCAATATGAAATTTGGTCGTTTTCTCTCTTTTTACTGCAATTCTATAAAGGAGTAATACAGAAAGAAAGAATCCGACAAAAAGGTATGGAAGTATTAATATTTCAGCCATAAACCCTGATGCATAGTAATATATAAACGGCCCCTGGAGTAAGGCTAGAAAAATAATTGATAAAGCGAGCAGATTCTTTAACATTTCTATTTTTTTTGATTAACCCCAAAATATTTCGCCGTATTCCAATCCTGCAAATTCCATGATAGCCAGCTTGTGGTTTGATAGCGTTCTTTAAAATAGCCAATGCGCTCATCCAGCAGTTTGCCATAAAACTGTGTGTTTTGGGGGTTGGCAATTTCTTTTTCGTAAAGATCTTTTGCAGGTGTGTAATGGAGTTTTGCACGGTTTTGATCTAATAGCGGCAATGTTTTATCAGATAACGATAACAGGTAATCGGCATCTACAGCAACCCTGTCGCTATGCGAGAGGTTGTATTTGGCAATAAAAACATCCCAGTTTACCAGACTGAAAGTGAGCAGGAGCACAAACCAGATATTTCCGTTTATTTTAAACAGGTAGAACAAGGTTTTTTCTTTAGCAACTTTGATGTAAACGGTAGCTAAACCAATAATGCAGAGGATGGCGAAAACCAAAACGCCGATTCTTTTGTGGGTTAGGCCATAAAATTCGATGTAGTAGCCATCGCGGATAAAAACGGAGATGATGAGGATAAAATTTTGCACCATCCAGGCAATGGCCAAGCTTTTTAAGGTTTTGCTTTTGTGGTAAAAGTTAAGGTTGCCGCGGAAGAAATATAAAATTACCGCCATGGCGAGTATGATGCTGAAAATTAAAGCATTTGTGCCATCGTGCAGGTCGGAAGAGAAGTTGCCTTCAGGTTTATAACCGAACCAAAGTGTCGAAATATCGATCAGGTTTACGCAAAGAAGCAGAAGGTTTAACGAAATAAACGAAATGAGGCCGATGATATATTCGGTTTTCAATGCCATTTTTTTAGTAATAATCTGGCTGGTAAAAGTATGGGCAACTTCGTACCAGATGCTTCTTGGTTTTTTGCTACGTCTTATCCTCAGCAATTTTTCATTGCAGCCGGCTTCCAGCTTTTCGATGCTTTTGTTGTAAAAGGTGATGATTAAACCAGCAGTTAAAAACAAACCGAAGCAGAAATGCATGAAGCGTGGAAAGCTTAAATCCTGGAAGATAAAACCAAAAATGCTATTGAAGAAATTATAAATGCTTGTGAAAGTGCTTTCTAAATAATGCGCAAAAATTTCGTTGGCGCCTGTGTATATCGCGGTAAAAACAAAAATGATAAACAGCGGCAGTAAGATGTATTTAATGGGCCTGAACACAGGTTTTAAGTCGAATTTACCAATTTTAAGCTCAGAAAGTCTTTTAATTACAGAGGCCGGTACGGTGATGAACTGAAGTGCAGTAGCCATTGCCGCAACATAAATGGTGCGTACTGCCTGGTAATGGGCAAAACCCACAAAAAACAGCAAGCTAATGCAATAACTTACGCTGGTTAGTGCCGAATTGTTTAGCACTACAAGTACTGCAGTCAGCAAATGGGCTAAGGCATAAATTTTAAATTTGTTGCTTTTGGCTACTTCGCTGTTAAAAAAGGTAACACCTATAATAAAAGCACTGTAAATCAATTGATTTAAGGCCAGCCACTCTTCCCAGAAGATGTAGCTAAAAAGCAATCCGCCCAGTAGGGTAGAGAGGAGTAAAAAGTTGGATTTCGTTTTCATTTTGTTTAAGATTTATAAGTGGAAATAACTTAGGATGTACATATAGAGAATTACTAAAGGAATATTTAAAAGCATACAGATTATGGTAACTACGGTGCTTCTCCAGTGGGTTTGATTGCAAATAAGTTCTATTAAGATTATTGCCAGAACGAGGATGTTTAAAACTGCTGCACTAAGTATAAAAACAGCACCTATCATCATTATGTAGAAAGTGTTTGATATTAAGTAGGTTATTAGGGTTAATGTGCCGATAAGCGCGCAATAGTAAGCCAGTCTTTTGCCTACATAATTCATTCGAGGTTCTAAAATTTCTTCCATTTTATATTTTTAAAAGCACTTTGAATTTCAAAGTAAATAGTTAAAAAAAATTGCTTACAGCTTCTTTATCATTTTTTCGAGTGCATCTAAGTGGGCCTTAAAGGCTTGTTTGCCCAATGCGGTAATGGAGTAGGTGGTACTGGTTTTGCGACCAATAAAACCTTTGTGTACTTTAATAAATTCGGCTTGCTCCAAAGTATTGAGGTGCGAAGCCAGGTTACCATCGGTAAGTTCGAGCATCTGCTTTAAATCGTTAAAGCCAATTTCGTCGTTCACAACCAGTACCGACATTACGCCAAGCCTGATCCTGCTATCGAAAATCTTATTTAAATCTGCTATCGGGTTCTTCATCTTATTGGCCTCTTTCGTATTTAAAATACATTACCAATCCGTATATAATGTGTAAAACGCCAAAACCAAATGCCCAGAAAAAAAGTCCGTAGCCAACATAAAACATGCATACCAAGCCCAAAATAACTTCACAGTAACCTAAGTAACGGATATCGCTGTAGGTAAATTTGCTTGCATTAATTAACGATAACCCATAAAAAATTAAACAGGTTGGTGCAATAATGCTATAGGTATTGGGATGGTTGAGGAGCAGGGCAATGATAAACAGGCCACCAGCTGCCAATGGCGTAAACAAATTAATTAATAAAGACTTCGAGGTTTTATCCCAAATCGGTAAATTGTTTTTCTGACTTTTGCGATAGGTAAATAAAATGCCACCGGCCAAAGCAATTACCAAAACAAAAATCCCCAGCTTAATCAGGTTAAATTCCAGGTCCATTTCTCCGCCTACACCGTAGCCATAACCCCGTCTGTTTACATATTTATCAATCTCGTCATGCGCAAAATAAGCACCAATTAATGCAATAACGCCGGCAAAAACGCCAGATAAACCACTTAATGAGATAAACCTCGATGATCTATCCATCATTTGTCTGATATCTTTTAATGCATTTAGCTGTTCTTCTGAGTTGCTCATTTTAAAAGTGCTTTGTTTTTCAAAGTTAAATAAGAAAATGATAATTGCAAATTTTATTTTTCTTGAGGGGATGTTTAGTGCAGGGGATGAGGTATCAAGTATTAGGTATCGAGTATCAAGATGAGATATACAAGCTTTGGTCTTTTTGCTTTAGTCTTTAAGCTTTGGTCTTTCTGCTTTAGTCTTTAGTCTTTCTGCTTTAGTCTTTCCGCTTTATCCTTTTTTACTAAATTTGACACATGCTAAAAGCCACTGGAATAAAAAAGTCGTACGGAAATCTGCAGATCCTCAAAGGAGTTAATTTTGAAGTACAAAAGGGAGAGATTGTGAGTATAATAGGCCCATCAGGTGCCGGGAAAAGTACTTTACTACACATTTTAGGCACTTTAGATAAACCCGATTCGGGCGCGGTTGAATTAAAAGGATCGGTAATCAGCGGTTTAAGTGGCGATTTACTCAGTGCTTTTCGTAATAAAAACATTGGCTTTGTATTTCAGTTTCACCATTTGTTGCCCGAGTTCAGTGCAATCGAAAATATTTGTATTCCGGCTTTCATTGCCAAAACAAATAAAAAACAAGCCGAAAGCAGGGCTCTGGAGTTGCTGGAACTTTTTGGATTGAAGGACAGGGCACACCACAAGCCTAATCAGTTATCGGGCGGTGAGCAGCAACGTGTAGCCATTGCCCGGGCGCTAATTAACAATCCATCAATTATATTGGCCGATGAACCTTCGGGCAACCTCGATTCTGAAAATGCAGCAGCTTTGCACCAGTTGTTTGTTAGCTTGCGCGATAACTTTCACCAAACCTTTGTAATTGTTACGCACAACGAGCATTTGGCTAAAACAAGCGATCGGGTGGTGATGATGAAAGATGGTTTAATCGTGTAGCACCAGGATTGGTGAGGATTTAAAATCATTCATTCAAAATTCACTCATATACTCGTTCATCCACTAATTCATTCATTCAATTATTATATTTTGAAAATACTCATTACAGGTGGGAACAATGCAAAAGCATTAAAGCTGATGAAGGCTTTTCCCAGTCATTTTGTTTTGCTTGCCGATTATGGTGAAGTGGCAGCCATTGTTACCGAAAATTATGCTTTTACTTCTTTGGGGGTACTTAATCAAGATAGCATTGCACACATTTTATTAAACTTTTGCATAACCGAGGGGATTGATTGCATTATCCCGCTCCACCGTTACGAAATAGAGCCTTTGGCCAAATCGGCTGTGCTTTTTGGCGAATATGGCATTCAGGTTTTATTGCCCGATGCAGCTGTTGTTGCTGAATATTTGGTGTCTGAGAAAACTACTTTTCAAAACTTTGCGGTTTTTGTGGGTGGTGAATGTGTTTTTGCCAGCGGAAAAGAAATTTTTGTCAGGACTGAAGAAAAATTAAATGGTGTATTTGGGTACCATGTTGCCGATGATGAATTAAAACTTTTTACAATTTAATATGGATGTGAATCAACACATAAAAGATAAACAATTGGTTATTTTCGAGCTTGATGATGTACTTTTCCCCGAAAAGGATTATCTGCTGCAGGTATATTATTTGTTTGCCCAGTTTATAGAATACAGCGAGCAGAAAGGTGCCGGACCTATCTTAGAGTTTATGCGGGCCGAATATGAAAAATCGGGGACGGTACAGCTTTTCGAAAATACGGCCAAGCAATTTGGCATCGATGCTAAATACCAGTACAATTTTAATTTGTTGCACCAAAATGCACGCTTGCCTTTAAAGCTATTGTTGTATAAAAACATACTTTCTTTAATGCAGGAACTGGTTGTAGATCGTAAAAAGATCATCATTGTAACCGCTGGTGATGCAGAACAACAGCTCAACAAAATCAAGCAAACCGAGTGGAATGGATTGGAACAATATTTAACTGTTTATTTTAGTGATGAACTGAACCAGCCCAAAGCAGAAATTTTCCAGAAGATACTAAACGACAATAATTTATCGCCAAATGAAGCGTTAGTTGTTGGTGCAAATAATTTTGATGAAGAGCAATCTAAATTGGTTAATTTGCCGTATATTGTGTCACTAGAAATTTACAAATAAATATGTTTAGAAAATCTTTCTCGCAAAATGTATTTTTGGGCGCTTTGATTGTGGCAGTTGGCTGCACTGTTTCTTGCAAAAAGAACAAAACCGAGCCCGATGCAACTTCCGACTCAAACGTGTTGCAAACGCCAACCAGCGATAGATCGTTGCTCACTAAAGATTCGATTTTTTTATACGCCAAACAAACCTATTTCTGGAATGTGGGTATGCCTAATTACGATACCTTTAATCCGAGGCAATACAGCTCAAATAACGCTATCCTTGCTGCATTTAAAGCATTACCCAGCACCGGCGGGAAAGATAAATATTCTTTTATAGATGATGGATCGGTTGCCAGCCAGCTGAGTGGGGCAGGCGAAGATTATGGCTTTTCGGCTAATTTTGATGCTACTGATCTTTTGCGGGTTAAATACGTTTATCCGGGCTCTCCGGCCGATTTGCAGGGTTTAAAACGTGGATATCAGCTTACAAAAGTAAATGGCGGCGGTACCTCACGATCGAGCAGTACCGATATTGCCAATTTAAATGCTTCTATATTTGGCGATAACCCATCTATTTCGTTAACTTTTGTAAAGCCGGGTGGTGGCACACAAGATATTGTTATTAACCGCGCCAGCTATAATATTAACCCTGTTTTGTTTAGCAATACCTATACCATTGGTGCTAAAAAAGTGGGTTATATTGTATTTAACAGTTTCACTACCAATGCCTCAACTGCGTTGGATGCTGCTTTTTCTAAATTTACAACTGATGGTGTTACCGAGCTGGTGGTAGATTTAAGGTACAACGGCGGCGGCTCTGTAGCTACATCCGAATTGTTTACCAACTTAATTGCGCCACCTGCGCAAAATGGCAAAATTATGTACACCACCTATTGGACTAAAACCATGCAGGATGGGAACGCAAGCATTTTACAGAACCAGAAATTTTACGCCAAAGGAAACGACGGTGTAACCCGGCTTTATTCGTATTTCGATTATTCTTATAAACCAACCATGGCTGCCGGTAATCAGGAAACCTTTGCTAAACGTGGTTCTTTAAATGGATTAACCCGGGTTTATTTCCTGGTTAGCGGTGGTACAGCTTCGGCAAGCGAGTTATTGATCAACAATTTAAAACCGGTAGTGGATGTAAAGTTAATTGGTAAAACTACTTATGGTAAGCCAGTAGGCTTTTTCTCTATCCGCATTGATAAAAATGATTTGTATATTCCTCAGTTTCAAACCAAAAACCAGTTAGATCAGGGCGATTATTTTGCCGGTATGACGGTTGATAAGGATGTGGCAGATGATTTAACGAAAGATTTTGGCGACCCGGCAGAAAAAATGCTCGCCCAGGCTTTATATTATTCTGCAAACAACAACTTCTCGGCATTGGCTAAAGATAACAACATTAGCAGCACTTCGGGCATCGCCAGACAGCAGATAGACGCAGCTAACGAAAAGTTGGACCATGAGTTTAAAGGCATGGTAGAAACCAGAAAGCTGAGGTTTAAGTAATTAACCTTATTTTTTAGAAAGCCGAATCCGTAAAATCCGGGTTCGGCTTTTTTAATTTTAAATTATTACACAAAAGGAATAAATTTTGGTTGTTTTTTTTTGAAAAAATCGATAAGCTTGTTTAACATTAATCGTTAAAGAGATACCATGTCAGTAGAAATTGTAGAAAAGGAACATATCGGCTATTTAAATATCATCAATGCAAAAGAAGATCACACCAGCGAGTTAAAAACTAAGCTTGGTGAAGCACAACGGCTTGGAAACGAATTTAAATCGAAAGCTGTAATTACATTCAATACCACCATCGGTCCGAAACGCGTAGATACTACAGTGTGGTCGGTTACCGATAATTATGTGCAGTTAAAAAATAATATTCACATTCCGCTAAAAAGCTTGATTGATATTGATTTTTAAGGCCCTTGTAAGGAAATAAATCATCCCGCATTTATTTAACCTTATACTATGAGTACACTTCACCAAATTGCCTTAACATTTATTAAATCTATTGGGCCGGTTACGGCTAAAAACCTGTTAGCCTATTGCGGTAGTGCCGAAGCAGTATTTTCGGCATCTAAAAAGCAGTTGTTGCAAATTCCGGGTATTGGTGAAAAAACTGTCGAAGCTATTTTAGCCACCGATGCCTTGGCACGTGCCGAAGAGGAGCTTGCCTTTGTGCAAAAACATGGCATTGAGGTATTGTTTTTTTCGGAGCCGAATTACCCGAAACGGTTAAAAAACTGTTAGGACGCACCCATACTGCTGTATTTTAAAGGCAACGCCGATTTAAACCAGCAAAGGATTATCAGCATTGTAGGCACCAGAAATGCTACCGATTATGGCCGTAACCTTTGCAAACAGCTTTGCGAGGTACTGGCCGCCTACAATGTTTTGGTAGTGAGTGGGCTGGCCTATGGCATTGATGTGGCTATACACAAAGAATGTATTGCTGGCCAAATGCCAACTGTTGGCGTGTTGGGACATGGTTTAGACCGGCTTTATCCGCAGATACATAAAACAGTATCGCAAAAGATGGTGTTAAATGGAGGTCTGCTTTCTGAGTTTCCGATTTTAACCAATCCCGACAGGCAAAACTTTCCGCAGCGCAACCGCATCATTGCCGGTATGGCCGATGCAACAGTGGTAATAGAAGCATCAATTAAAGGAGGTGCGCTCATCACTGCCGAAATTGCCAATTCTTACAACAAAGATGTGTATGCCTTTCCAGGGCGCACCAATGATCTGTATTCAGAAGGCTGCAATTTTCTCATTAAAACCAACAGGGCAGGTTTAATTAACCATCCTAAAGATCTGATTTATTATTTGGGTTGGGATAATGAGGTACCCGAAAAGAAAACACAGGTGCAGGCCACTTTGCAGTTAAACCTTACCACAAACGAACAAAAAGTAGTAGATACCTTGCAAAACGGACAGCTTTCTATCGATGAGCTTGCCCTGGCCACCAACGTACAGCAAAGCAAGCTGGCTATTGTAATCCTCACGCTCGAAATGCAGGGTATTATTGTTTCTCTGCCTGGTAAAATTTATAAACTGCTTTAATTTCTTGAAAACAAGGTTTATTTTACCCGATCTGGTACTAAAAAACTCAAATTAACCCGGTAAATTACTGTACGCTAAACGACCAATATTGCATTTTGCCTAATAATCAATCTATAATGCCTATCATAATTATAGATTATGCAATTAAATTTTTTAAAAATTCAATTTTTAAAATTATGTTTCAAATATGTATTAGTTAGTAAAATACTTAATGCCTTTGCTTAGTTTTGTAACATGTGGTACAATAATATTTTAGAAACAATTGGCAATACGCCATTGGTAAAATTAAATACAATTACTAAGCATGTTCCGGGTACAATTCTGGCCAAAATAGAAACTACCAATCCAGGTAACTCCATTAAAGACCGTATGGCGGTTAAAATGATTGAGGATGCCGAAAAAAGTGGTAAGCTAAAGCCAGGAGGCACCATTATCGAGGGAACTTCGGGGAATACAGGGATGGGCCTGGCCATGGCGGCCATTATTAAAGGTTACAAATGTATTTTTACCACAACCGATAAACAATCGAAAGAAAAGGTTGATGCACTTCGTGCCTTTGGTGCCGATGTAATTGTATGTCCTACAAACGTAGAGCCAGAAGATCCGCGTTCTTACTATTCTGTTTCTTCGCGCCTGGAGCGCGAGGTACCCAATTCGTGGAAACCTAATCAATACGATAACTTAGCCAACTCTCAGGCCCATTACGAGCAAACCGGTCCCGAAATATGGGAACAAACAGAAGGTAAAATTACGCACCTTGTGGTTGGCGTGGGTACTGGCGGTACCATCTCCGGAACAGGGAAATACCTGAAAGAGAAAAATCCAAATATCCAGGTTTGGGGAATCGATACTTACGGTTCGGTTTTCAAAAAATACAAAGAGACCGGCATTTTTGATAAAGATGAAATTTATCCCTACATCACAGAAGGTATTGGCGAAGATTTTCTTCCGGCAAATGTTAATTTTGATGTCATCGACTTGTTTGAAAAGGTTACCGATAAAGATGCCGCTTTAATGACCCGCGATATTGCCCGTAAAGAGGGGATTTTTGTGGGTAACTCTGCTGGTGCTGCCATTGGTGGTTTAATTCAGTTAAAAGATAAATTAAAGCCCGAAGATGTTGTGGTGGTGATTTTTCACGATCATGGCAGTCGTTATATGGGTAAAATGTATAACGAAGATTGGTTGCGCGAGCGTGGGTTTTTACAAGATGAAAAGCTAACCGCTAAATCAATCCTGGCAAAGAAAGAAAGTACTGAAATTGTAACTCTTGATGCGCAAAAATCAGTTTTAGAAGCAATAAATACCATTAAGTCGATGAATATTTCGCAGATTCCGGTTACTCAACAGGGAATGATTGTAGGTAAAATTGCCGAGAGTGATATTTTATCAGCCTTACTTGAAAATCCAGGCTTAAAATCTGCGCCGATTTCAGAAATCATGACGGCTACTTTTCCTTTTGTTGATTTGAATACTTCGATCGATAAAATTTCGTCGTTAATTAACAAAGAAAATTCGGCGGTATTGGTTGAAGATGAAACCGGTAAGATCGAAATTATTACCCAGTACGATATTATTAATGCGATTTCGGGGTAATAATGTAAGGTGGAAAATGTAAGTATAGAATACTGACAATATATAAAATTTTTAGAATGGCCATAAGTTGTTAACTTGTGGCCATTCTTTTTATAAATATGGCAACGCTCAAAGAAATATTATCAACTAAAACTGATGATCAATTAAGATATTATTTAGATCACGTAGATAAACATACCTCAGAAGGGGTTAGGACTGCTCTGGCAGAATTAAAAAGTAGAAATGCCGAATTACCCGAAGGTATTGATGAGTTGATTGAAGAGCGGATCAGGATAAAAGAAAGTACTAATTATGATAGCTTAAAAGGCTGGAAAAGAAACATAGTTAAAGATATTGATGCTCCGGAATATTATTCCCAAACGGCAATTTATGTGTTTTCAATCTTGTTTTCTGTGCTTTTCGGTGGTGTGATGATGGCCATTAACCTGAAAAACGCGGGTAAACAATGGGGTTGGCCAATTTTATTCGGATTGTTATTTACAATGGGATTTATTTACTTAAGCGAATTTATCCCTAACCGTTCAAGCGGAATTACTTTAATCGCTAATGGCCTGGGCGTTATTATAATGTATCAGTTATTTTGGAATAGAAGCATAGGAAAAGACACTAAATACAGGGCGAAGCCAATCTGGATTCCGTTAATTATTGCCATCATATTGTTTGTGCCATTGGTTTATTTTTCAATAGGTAATTAAAGGAGCTGACTCGGATGGTTTTTATTAGGTTATTTATGCTGTAAGCATCAAGTAGGTTTGTGAAGATAAAAGATCAATAGGAGAGATGCTGAAATAAATTTACTGCGTAGCTTTCCGTTTTACTTCAGGTCAGCATGACGATTCGTTTAAATTGTTTATAAAAAACGCCAGCATAATTTTTATGCTGGCGTTTTTGCATTTTGCTGTCTGCTTTTCGCTTTAGTGTTTCCGCTTTTTGCTTTAGTCTTTAAGCTTTGGTCTTTCTGCTTTTCGCTTTAGTCTTTAAACCTTCCACCCTCAGCCTTTCAACCTTCCACCTTTAATGGCTTGGCGCATCTGCATTTACACGCTTAATTTGCGCACCTAAGGCACGTAAACGCGTGTCGATGTCCTGATAACCACGTTCAATTTGTTCGATGTTGTAGATAGTCGATTTGCCTTCTGCTGATAAAGCTGCGATTAACAATGAAACTCCGGCTCTGATATCAGGAGAAGTCATGCTGATTCCGCGAAGTTTGTATTTTTTATCAATACCATTAACGGTAGCACGGTGCGGATCGCAAAGGATAATTTGCGCGCCCATATCAATCAGTTTATCCACGAAGAATAAACGGCTCTCGAACATTTTCTGGTGAATTAGCACATTTCCTTTTGCCTGTGTAGCCACAACCAAAACGATACTCAATAAATCAGGGGTGAAGCCTGGCCATGGCGAATCGGCAATGGTTAAAATTGAACCATCGATAAAAGTGTCAATTTCGTAGTGTTTTTGAGAAGGTACATAAATATCATCGCCACGACGCTCTAATTTAATACCCAGTTTTTTGAAAACTTCTGGAATTACACCAAGTTCGTCGTAAGATACATTTTTAATGGTGATTTCTGATTCGGTCATTGCAGCCATACCAATAAATGAGCCGATCTCGATCATATCCGGCAACATCCTGTGCTCGGTTCCGCCCAATACTTCAACACCTTCAATGGTAAGCAGGTTGGAACCAATACCCGAAATTTTTGCACCCATGCGGTTCAGCATTTTGCAAAGCTGTTGTAAATATGGTTCGCAGGCCGCGTTATAAATCGTGGTCGTACCTTTAGCTAAAACAGCAGCCATTACAATGTTTGCTGTTCCGGTTACCGATGCTTCATCTAACAAAATGTAGGCACCCTGTAAATTGGTAGCATCAACATTAAAGAAAGCTTTTTTACTATCGTAAACAAACTTAGCACCTAACTTTTCGAAGCCGATAAAGTGGGTATCTAACCTTCTGCGACCAATTTTATCGCCTCCTGGTTTCGGGATTGCTGCTTTACCAAAACGGGCCAATAGCGGACCAACAATCATAATTGAACCGCGTAAACCACCACCTTTAGCTTTAAAAGTTTCCGATTCGAAAAAGTTTAAATCGATGTTTTTGGCCTCAAAAGTATAGGTGTCTTTATCAATACGTTCTACGGTAACCCCTAAATCGCCCAGTAGCTCAATCAGTTTGTTAACATCTTTAATATCGGGGATGTTGCTGATGGTTACTTTTTGTTCGGTTAGCAATACCGCCGATAAAATTTGTAAAGCCTCATTTTTGGCTCCCTGAGGGGTAATTTCGCCTTTTAATTTAATTCCGCCTGTTATTTCAAATGCGTTCATATATTTTTTAAAAATTTAGTATCGAGTATCAAGTAATTATATTGGGCATCGATATTTTAACCTTTCGCCTTCTACCTTTTACCCTCTACCTTAATATTTGGGTTTATTGCGTTGACGATTATTGTTGTTATTGTTATTGTTTTGACGGTTTTTGCCGTTGTTGTTATTGTTGTTGCTTCTGCCGCGGTTATTGTTGTTGTTATTATTCTGACGTGGATTTTGAGCCCTGAATTCTACTTTGGCCAGGTTAACGCCTTCTTCAAGCTCTAATAAACCTCCAGAAAGGTATCTCAGGTCTTTAATAATGGTATCATCACTTACATTATCCTTATTCCAGGTAACATAAGCCATTTTCATAAAGTTGGCAATACCCTGAACCATTGATTTCTTAATTTCCGGGTTTTCCTCGCGCATGGCCTTTTCAATTAAGTTTTCAACGGTTTTACCATAATGTTTGTAGGTAATGCGTTGTTGCGGGTAGGCCAGCGGCTCGGGTTTAATGTATGCATTTTCGATTAAAGGCTTCGGGTACGGACTGTCTACATCAATCTGGTAACCAGAAATAATGTGCAGGTGATCCCAAAGTTTATGCTTAAAATCGGCAACATCACGCAAATGTGGTTGCAAAAAGCCCATCAGGTCGATAACCGCCTGGGCATATTTATTACGTTCTTCAATGGTTGGTAATTCGCAGATATACTTCACCATATTTTGTACGTTACGGCCATATTCCGATAAAATTAAATGGCTACGCGTAGTATTATAATCAAAACTCATGTATGGATAAATTAATGGATAAATATTCCGGCGATACGAATTATGAAACAACCAGAAGAGTTTAGGTTATGAATTCACCGAAATGTCTATTGCCGGACTTTCGTTATTATGTGCTCAAAGATAATTCTTTTAATTACAAAAAAGATTGATTTTATTATATTTTTTGAAAACGAAGCGCCTGTAGTGCTTTTGGTTGTTCAGCCCCGCTGTACCTGCTGCCGAAGAAGGATCGGCATTCGTCCCATCGGGTTTATTTAGCAATGGATGGTAGTTCTTCGGCCTGCAAACGGCTTAGTGGACGAAAAGTGTGATTTTATTGCCCATATTTTATTTTTTTTCGCATTACAAATGCGAACCTCACTAATCCTCGTTGCAAACGAGGACTATCACCAGTTAAATCTCATCACTATTCTTCGGATAATCAAAAAACACCAAATCGCCGGTACCTCGGCTTAACAGCTCCCAAGAATCGAAAGGGAAGGAGATAAGCACCATACCTGCTGTTGGGATATTGTAGATATCGGCATTACAAAGTTCATTCGCAAAATCGGTAAAACCCGGATTATGTCCAAACATCAGCACCTTGTTGGCCACATCATCCAAACCATTCACCACTTTAAGTAATGCGGTGGTATTGGCTTCGTAAATAGATTCCTCGAATTGGATTTTATCGATATTGTAAGCTTCGGCAAAATATTTGGCGGTAGATTTTGCCCTTTTTGCCGGACTGCTCACCAATAAATCAGGTTTAAAGCCTTTGTTCACCAGCCGTTCGGCCATTTCGGGCGCATTTTCCTTTCCGCGTTTGTTTAGAGGTCGGTCGAAATCTTTTAAGTCTAAATTTCCCCAATCCGATTTACCGTGACGGACCAATAGTAATTGCTTAGCCATTTAGTTTCTCCTTAATTTTATTTACAATGGTTTCAGGTTCGATTAAATCTATACAGTTTTCAACACCGCAAAGGCAGGGTTTGTTTCCATAAATAGAATTTGGCCGTGCCGGATGATCGATTTGAATACAATCGCTTTCCAATTGCCCATAACCCAGAAAGCCTGCATAAGGATGTGTAGGGCCCCAGATAGAAACCACAGGTACACCAACCAATGAAGCCATGTGCATACCAGACGAATCCATGCTTAGCATTAAATCGAGGTTCGAAATAATGGCCAGCTCTTCGGTAAGGTTGTAATTGCCGATTAAATTATGGGTGTTTGCATGTTTTTTTGCCCATTCTGCGGCAACTGCCTGTTCGGTTTTACCCCCGCCAAAAATAAAAAGCTGGTAGCCCTGATCGCTCAAAGAAGCAACTACTTCTTCCATTTTATTCAGATCGTAAACTTTATACATGTGCTGGGCAAAAGGGGAGATACCGATCTTTTTGGTGGTCTTATCAGCAAATAACGCTTCGGCTTTTGCAGGTAAGACTTGAGGCGATTTAGTAATTTGGTAACTAAGTTTAAGCGTAAAACCCAATTCACGAAAAACATCTGCATAGCGCTCTACTGTTTGTTTTAAAGGCTTAAAAACCTTGTTTGTAGCACGCGTTAATTCTTTTTTCTCATCTCTTCCTTTATCAATCCGCTTAATGGTAGTGCCAGCTAAACGGAAAAAGGTTGAAATGGTTCTGCTTCTTAAATTATCGTGTAAATCGGCTATTGCTGCAGGCTTGTAGCTGCGAAGTTCCTGAAAAAGTTTATAGAGACCATTAATTCCTTTGTGAATGGTTTTGGGCTCGATGGCGTGAAAAATGAGGTTAGGAATGCCAGCGAAAAATGGCTTGAATGCAGCCCGGCTCACCATTATCAGTTCAACGCCTGGGTTTTGTGCAGTAAATTCGTGTAAAACAGAAGCCACCATGGCTACATCGCCCATAGCCGAAAAACGTAAAACGATAATTTTTTGGGTTGCGGCCATAGTTTATAAGTTGTTCGTCATTGCGAGGTACGAAGCAATCTTAATGCTATGGGTTTTGAATAGCGAATGTAGTAGGATTGCTTCGTGCCTCGCAATGACGATTTGGAGGGATTATGCTTTATTATACAACACCGGGTTTAAACTCGGGTCGTTGTACATTTTCATTTGTTTATACACTTTCATGTATTTTTTACCTGCTTCGATATCAGCCAGTAACTCGTTGATACTGGTCGATAAATCTTCGCGTTGCGATAACAATACGTTGAGCTTGGTTTGGCATTGCGCACGGTGATCAGCCGATGCACTTTCGCGCTCAGCTTCTTCCTGCATGTGGTAAATTTTTAATGCCAGGATAGAAAGCCTGTCGATAGCCCATGCAGGGCTTTCGGTATTTATTTTTGCTTCGGGCAGTGCTGAAACACCCTGATAAAGATTTAAGAAATAACCATCTATAAACTCTACCATATCGGTGCGCACCTGGTTTTGTGCATCAATGCGTCTTTTCCAGCTTAAGCCTTCAACGGGATCAATCTGTGGATTGCGCACCACATCTTCCATGTGCCATTGTGCGGTATCAATCCAGTTTTTAAGGTAAAAAAGATGCTCTAAACTTTCAGCATCGTATGGGTTTTCAACCGGATGGTCAATATCGTCAAACTTATGGTAGTCGGTAATAACCTGATTAAATATGCGGTTGGCAATTTCACTTATCATGGGGCAAAGATATTAAAAGATTTCTTAGAGTTCCTTACAGGATGATTAGACAGATTAAAATGATTGGACAGATTTTTTCCTAAAGGGTTGATTAAAACGATTGCACAGATTTGTTTGTTAAAATTTAAAACAACATCATATAGACGCTGTTTTTCCGCTAACCGCTAACCGCTAACCGCTAACTAACCACTAACCTTTCTTACTCTCAAAGTAAGCAGTAATCTCCTCCAGGGTAAAAGCATTTAAACATTTATGTGCACTTAAACCACCTTTACGCGCCACCAGGATACCATAATGCATATCGTGGAAACCTTCGGTGCGGTGAGCATCGGGATTTACCGATAATAAAACACCTTTTTCGAGTGCGTAGCGGTGCCAGCGCCAGTCTAAATCTAAACGCAAGGGATTTGCATTGATTTCGATTACCACTTTGTTGGCTGCACAGGCATCGATAATTTTTTTATAATCAATCGGATAGCCAGCCCTGCTCAGCAATAAGCGGCCAGTGGGGTGACCTAAAATAGTAGTATAAGGGTTTTCAATCGCTTTTAGCAAGCGGGCAGTTGCCTTCGCTTCATCCATGCGTAAATTGCTATGCACTGAGGCTACTACAAAATCAAATGTTTTAAGGATATCATCCGAATAATCCAAAGAGCCATCGCTTAAGATATCGCTCTCAATACCTTTAAAAATTTTAAATGGAGCCAGTTTTTTATTCAGTTCGTCAATTTCCTGGTGCTGGGCAAACACACGTTGCTCATTTAGGCCTTTGGCATAAACAGCAGTTTTAGAGTGATCGCAAATCCCCAGGTATTGCAGGTTCAGGTTTTCTTTACAATAAACGGCCATCTGCTCCAATGTGTGCACACCATCGCTCCAGGTAGAGTGGTTGTGCAAGCTACCTTTTAAATCTTCGTACTCAATTAATGTTGGAAGCTGATTTGCTTTAGCCAGCTCAATTTCGTCGAAATCTTCACGTAATTCGGGTAAAATGAATGATAACCCCGCCTTGCTGTAAATTTCTTCTTCATTGGCAAAAGGGCCTTCTCCGGCTAAGGTTAAAACCTTCGCTACATGTTCTGTGTTGCCGGTCAACTTAAACCATTCTAAATAGAAAACGGCTTTTTCAACTATGTGGATTTTTATCCTGAAACCTGCTTCAGTTGTGCAAATGAATGCATCTTCGGTTTCGATAAGTGTAAGCGGTTCAAAAGCGGGTAGGTTAAGCTTAACGGCTTCAATATGATCTGCGCCAATTACAATTTCCAGCTCGTCAATAATTTCGCAGGTACGGCGGTACTGGCCGGCAAAGCCTAAAAGCGAATCTTTATCTGTTTTTCCTAACCATTGGGATAGCTGTGTAAATAAAGTTTGGGCAAAACCTTCAACCTGTGCATATAAAAAGCGCCCATTGGCAGCCAGTTTAAACTCGATGGCATTTTTAATTTCCTCCTGGGTTTTTAAACCAAAACCTTTGGCCTCAATTAAGCGGTTTTCGTTGCAGGCGTAATACAATTCGCCAATGGTTTCAATGCCCAGGTCGCGCCAGATAATGAGGATCTTTTTCGGGCCAATCCCTTTAATCCCCAACATTTCTACTACGCCCTCGGGTGTTTGCTGCACAATTTCGTTCAGCTCTTGCAACTCGCCGGTTTCCAGCAATTCGATGATTTTGGAAGCCAGTCCTTTACCAATCCCATCAATTTTATCAATCTCTGCAATGGGTTTATCTTTTAGTGCAAAAGGCAGTTTATCTACCTTGAAATAAGCATTGGCAATCGATTTTATTTTAAAAGGATTCTCTTCGTGCAGTTCCATTAACTGCGATAAAAGACGTAAAGTGCGGGCGATGGTTTTATTTTCCATAAGCTGTAAAATTAGAAAATAATGCCTCAAATTACCATCACGCCCAACTAATTTTATAAACACAATTTAGCCTGGCTATTGTTTAATGTGGATGAAATTAATAAAATTTGCGCTTTTGGGCCTAAGTATAAGTGTAGTAGCCTGTAAATCGACTAATCGTAAACAGCTAACACAAAACGATTCGCTAACACAAGTTGATACTGTTAGCCAGCCAGCTATAGATCAACGATTTTTAGTGGTGGCTGGCCACTCGGTTGGCGAAATTTTACTTGGAGCAGATATGGAACAGGTTAGCCAAAAACTGGGCAGGGCTGATGCTGGCGATGCAGCCATGGGTAAAGCCTGGGGAATTTGGTACAGCAACGATTCAACCGCAGGGCAAAGAAACGAAATTGCCGTTTACTCCGCTTACCGCGATACGAGCATGCGTGTAAAGGAGGTGAAACAAATCAGGGTTACTTCTGAGAAATTTAAAACCGCTGATGGCTTTGCCCTGGGCAATACACGCACTGCTTTGCAATCTAAATTTCCTGATCTGAAACAGGTGAACCGCTATTTAAACAATCAAAAAGATACCGTTTTGGTTTACGATTCGAAAAAAAGCGGAATCAGTTTCGAATTTTTAAAGGGGAAAAGTGTGGCATTAACCGTTCATGCAGAAAACGTTCCGGTTAACGGAACCTATCTTACTTTGCATCCGGCGTGGAAAGCGGTAGAGTAGGTAAGATGGTAAATGTAAGGTGGGAGATGGAAAATGTAAAAGGGAAGAGGTTCTTGTTAAGAATCTTTCATCTACCCTTTTATATCTTCTATTAAAAAGACCTCGCAGGTTTTTAAAAAGCTGCGAGGTCTGGGTTTTACTTAATAACCGCTTCAAAAGGCATCCTGGCCTGGATACCCGAGCTAGCCAATACCTTTTTCATTTGCTGGTAAAGGAAGTAATTTTCACCCAGTTCTTGTTTGGTGTAGTAGGTTTTAACCTTATCGGTACTTTCATCCATTAGCGATTTCCATGGATCAATCACTTCCGGATATTCTACAACTTTATATTCTTTAAGCTTCGCTTTTTTGGCTGCGGCTTTAATCGCATCATTAAAACTGCCAATTCTGTCGGCTAAACCAATTTGAACAGCATCGGTTCCAATCCACACATGGCCACCGCCAATGCTATCAATATAAGCTTTACTTTTCTTACGGCCATCGGCCACACGACTTACAAACCCACTATAAATGCGGTTAAGTTCATTTTGGATAATAAAACGTTCTCCGGCCGTCATAGGGCGGTTGGTAGCCATAATATCGGCATATTTACCGGTTTTAACGCCGTCAAAAGTAATTCCCAGTTTGTTGGTCATTAAGTTTTGGAAGTTAGGGATAATACCAAACACACCGATAGAACCGGTAATGGTATTGGGTTGTACAAAAATGCTATCGGCAGCACAACCAATGTAATAACCGCCTGATGCAGCCACATCGCCAAAGGATGCAATAACCGGTTTTTCTTTTTTGGTCAGCACAATCTCTCTCCAAATTACATCAGAAGCCAAAGCGCTTCCACCCGGAGAGTTTACGCGTATTACAACAGCTTTAATATCGTCATCCAGGCGTGCTTTTCTAATTGCTCTCGAAATGCGCTCAGAACCGATCTGGTTATCAGAACCTTCGCCGCCACTAATTTCGCCATTGGCATAAATTACAGCCACTTTATCTTTGCCGGTACCAGTATCGGTAGTGTTTTTGGCATAATCGTTAATGGTAACCGTGCGGATGTTTTCGCCGCGTGTACGTCCCGAAAGGCCTTTTAATTCCTCTAAAATCTGGTCTTTGTATTTCAGCGCATCAACCATTTTAAAATTAACCGCATCCTGAGGTTGCTGTACCCTATAATTATCGGCAATGTTGTAAAGGCTATCTTTCACAATATTTCTGCTTTGGGCAATATCGCTTAAGAAAGTGTTATACAAGCCGCCTACATAAGCCGTAACCTGTTTACGGTTATAATCGCTCATTTTATCTAAAATAAACGGTTCTACAGCGCTTTTATAGTTTCCTACGCGGATCACCTGCATTTCGACACCTACTTTTTCTAAAGTTCCTTTAAAGAAAGTGAGTTCAGAGCTAAAACCTTTAAATTCTAAAGCACCTTCGGGATTTAAATATACCTTATCGGCCACCGAAGCCAGGTAATAGGCACCCTGTGTATATACTTCGCTGTAGGCAATAATTTTTTTATGCGATTTTTTGAAATCGATCAGCGCATTTCTTACCTCGCGCAGGGTAGCAAAACCAGCATTCGGACTGCTTACATTCAGGTAAATACATTTAATGTTATCGTCGGTTTTGGCCCTTTGTACCGATTTAAGGAAATCGTTTAAACCAATACCATCTTTTTCTTCGCCACCTACGATAGGCAAATTGCCAAAAGGATTTTTAGGGGTACGTTCGGTAATGGCCTGATCTAAATTTAAGAACAGTACCGAATTGTTGGATACAATAACAGTTTTGTCGTTATCGATTGATGAAATTACGCCCACAACGATTACGAAGCAGATAATAAAGATAATTACCATCGATAAGAAAAAGCCCAACATGGAGGCAAATAAATACTTAAAGAATTCTCTCATTTAAATGTTTTAGTTTTGTGTTGTAAAGATATAAAAATACATGATGCTTAATAAGGCTTTAGAGTGCAGTACGGCTTATTTGTTACTGGGTGGAAATTTAGGAAACAGGGAGGCTAATTTGGCACAGGCCATTGCGCTTTTGAATGCACAGGTAGGCGAGGTAATCTCGGTTTCGGCATTGTACGAAACGGCTGCCTGGGGTAAAACAGATCAGCCGGCTTTTTTAAACCAGGCTGTAGTGCTGCAAACCAATTTAACCGCTTTGGAGGTTTTAACACAGGCTTTGGCCATTGAGCAGGAACTGGGACGTATAAGAAAAGATAAATGGGGTGAGCGCTTAATTGATATTGATCTGATTCTTTTTGGCAATGAGATTATCGATATCCCCGATAAACTGCAGGTACCACACCCGCACATGCAAAACCGGAGATTTGTGATGGAGCCCCTGGCCGAAATTGCACCAGAAGTGATCCATCCGGTATTGGGGCAAAGCATGTTAAGCATCAGTCAAAACCTTAATGATCCATTACCCGTTAAAAGATTGTAATCCAAAAGCTAAGCTGATGCAAGAACGTGTTTTAGATTTTTCTTATGTAATTAATATGGTAGGCGATGATGCTGAAGGATTAATCGAGGTATTTGAAACTTTTTTAGCACAAATGCCCATTTATTTCGCAGAATTGGATCAGGCCTTAGCGCATCAGGATTGGGATAAAGTAGCGCGTTGTGCACATAAAATTAAGCCCATCTTTGGTTATGTGGGTTGCCCTGATGTTAAAGATCTGGTACAACTTATAGAACAAAAAGCTGAGGATAAAACTGCTTTAGCCAGTATACCAACTGATGTTACAACGTTAAAACAGCATGGTGTTACGATCAATAAATTGATTGAGGCAGAGAAAGACAGGTTGCTAAGAAAATTACAGGGAGGCTGACTAATTCTTTTCCAGCATCGGCTTATCTTTAAAGTACAACAGCGACAGGGCAATGTAAAGCACCAATACAAAAGGGATTGCTGCAAATTTTAAAAAAGCAATCAACAGCGCCGATAATATTAGAAAGATAAATTTGATTTTGTTTTTCGCCCAGCTCAAATCGCTGAATTTTAAAGAGAATATCCTGATTTCGCTCACCAGCAGCAAACTGGTTATGGCCGTAATGGCAATCAGCAAGATACTTGAATATACTACCTGCGGATAATCGACAGCGATATAGGGTAATGAGCAAATAAACAGCGTATTCATTGGAGTATTTAAACCAATAAAATCTTCAGTTTGGCGGGCATCATTGTTAAATTTAGCCAGTCGCAGGGCTGAAAATACAGTAATTATAAAACCCAGATAAGGGAGGTATTCAGAAGGATAATCGCTTAATTTCAGCAGTTGAAACATAATTACCCCCGGTAAAAAGCCAAAACTAACCATATCGGCTAAAGAATCGAGGTCTTTGCCAATGGCCGATTTCACATTTAGCAAGCGAGCCACCATACCATCAAAAAAATCGAAAATACCCGAAAATACAACAAAGTAAGCTGCGGTTTGTAAATCGCCTTTAAACGCAAAAACGATTCCAATACAACCCGAAAAAAGGTTTGCACAGGTAATCGCATTAGGGATATGCCTTTTCATATAATGGAAGATGTAAGAGGTGAGATGGTAAATGGAAAGTGATTTTCCATCTACCATCTTACATTTTACCTTTTATTAGCTATTCATCGAAATTAAGAATTCTTCGTTGCTCTTTGTGCCTTTAATTTGCGATTGTACAAATTCCATCGCTTCCTGACTGTTCATATCGGCAAGGTGGTTGCGTAAAATCCAAACACGTTGCAGGGTATCCCTGTCGTGTAATAAATCGTCGCGACGTGTGCTCGATGCAGTAATATCAATTGCAGGGAAAATACGTTTATTTGATAATTTACGGTCTAACTGAAGCTCCATGTTACCCGTACCTTTAAATTCTTCGAAGATAACCTCGTCCATTTTAGAACCGGTATCAGTTAATGCTGTAGCCAAAATGGTTAACGAACCACCGTTTTCGATGTTACGTGCCGCACCGAAGAAACGTTTTGGTTTGTGTAATGCGTTGGCATCAACACCACCTGATAAAATTTTACCCGATGCCGGAGCAGTAGTATTGTAAGCACGTGCTAAACGTGTAATCGAATCTAAAAGGATTACCACATCGTGGCCGCTTTCTACCAAACGTTTCGATTTTTCCAATACAATATTGGCAATTTTAACGTGGCGCTCTGCAGGCTCATCAAAAGTAGAAGCAATTACTTCTGCTCTTACACTGCGGGCCATATCGGTAACCTCTTCCGGACGCTCATCAATTAAAAGGATAATTAAATAAACTTCGGGGTGGTTTTTGGCAATTGCATTGGCCACCTCTTTTAATAAATTGGTTTTACCCGTTTTAGGCTGCGCTACAATTAAACCACGCTGGCCTTTACCAATTGGTGTAAATAAATCCATAATACGGGTCGAATAGTTGTTCGTATCCGTAAACAGGTTTAATCTTTCGGTTGGGAAAAGCGGGGTTAAGTAATCAAAAGGAACACGGTCACGTACATCGGCAGGGATTCTGCCATTAATGGTTTCTACGCGTACCAATGGGAAATATTTTTCGCCTTCTTTTGGCGGGCGGATGCTACCTTTTACCGTATCACCTGTTTTTAAGCCAAAAAGTTTTATTTGCGATTGTGATACATAAATATCATCAGGAGAAGTAAGGTAGTTGTAATCTGCCGAGCGTAAGAAACCGTAACCATCGGGCATAATTTCCAATACACCTTCGTTTGTAATTACGTTATCGAAATCTAAGTTAGAATAACTGTTTTCGTTTTTGTGGTGGTTACCTCCGCCTGGCTGTTTTTGCTGGCGGTTTTCATCACGTTGTGGTTTTTCCTGCTTCTCTTGTTTTTCTTTCGGCTCTTGTTTTGCTTTTGGTGCAACCGGAAGTACTTCTGCACTTTCTTCAATTAAAGCCGAAATTGGTTTAACACTTTCTTCTGCTTCAAAAATGCGATCTGGCTGACGTTCCGGTTGTTGGTGCTGCGGTTCGTCGAAAAGTGTTACCGACTCTCTTTTTCTGGCTACCGGACTTGCAGCAGGCTCGTCTTTAGGTAACCTTGCTCTTTTCTTTACCGGTTTTTCAGGAGTAACTGCGGCTGCTTCGGCGGCGGCGGCTGCAATTTTAGGTGCTTTTTCTGCTTTTGCAGCTTTAGCCTTTGGTGCCGGGCTTGCCGCTACCGGTTCGGTATCAGCATAAGGGTCGCCACCTGATTGAGCAGCACTTATAATTTCTTGTTGGTGTAAAAGTACTTCAACAAGGTCTATTTTTCTAAGGGAATCGGCACCTTCAATGCCATAGGTTTTTGCCAGCTCACGTAATTCTGTTGTGAGCTTATCATTTAATTCTGTTTTGCTGAACATTCTAAATATATATGTTTCAAGAAATTTTTCATTTGCTTATAACGCACATATGCCGTTATAAAATCTGTGCAGGCCTAAAAATATTTCTGTTAGGTAAGTCAAACTGTTTCATTGTATATAAATTCTTGTGGCTATAAAACCGAATTTGAGACTGTTTTTAGAAAATACTCAAATTGTTTTATATTGTTTATAAGCTGAATAACAAGCAAATTTTGCTTTTAAAAAATGGTAACAAAAAATAAATCTTGATAAATTTTTCTGGAGTATTCAGATAAACGGTTGAGAAATTATGTTGCAATTGTATGTATTTGAAACGTAATCTGCAAGCAAAAGTTTAAAATGTTTATAAAAATAATTCAGATAGGCCTGATTTTGTTATTCAGAAAACTTAAAAATCTTCATATTTGCAGCAAATAAGCCCATATATGACCAAGCAACAACTTTTCGAGCAAATTCAAAAAAAACGTTCATTTTTATGTGTTGGATTAGATTCAGCCCTGGATAAGATCCCAAAACACCTGTTGAAATATGAAAATCCGATTTTAGAATTCAATAAACAGATTATTGATGCAACCCAGGATTTATGTGTGGCTTATAAACCCAATACTGCTTTTTACGAGTGTTACGGTAAAAAAGGATGGGAAACTTTAATCGAAACCTGGAAGTATATTCCAAAAGATACTTTTTCGATTGCTGATGCCAAACGTGGCGATATTGGAAATACTTCGGCCATGTACGCAGAAACTTTTTTTAATGCAGCATCGTCTGAAATGAGTTTCGATTCGGTTACCGTTGCACCTTATATGGGAAGCGATTCGGTTACACCCTTTTTAACTTTCGAAAATAAATGGGTTATTCTTTTGGCCTTAACTTCGAACACCGGCCATGCCGATTTTCAATTGCAGGAAATTGGAGAAGACAAACTTTTCGAAAAAGTGCTTAAAACTTCGCAACAATGGGCTACCGATGAACAAATGATGTATGTAGTTGGTGCTACCCGCGGCGCAGCCTTTGGCGATGTACGTAAACTGGCACCTAATCATTTCCTTTTGGTACCAGGTGTTGGTGCACAAGGTGGCGATTTAAATGAGGTATGCAAATATGGCTTAAACGCACAATGTGGTTTGTTAATTAACTCTTCGAGAGGGATTATTTACGCCAGTCAGGGCGAAGATTTTGCCGAAAGAGCCAGAGAAGAGGCATTGAAACTGCAAAAAGAAATGGAGCAGATTTTAGTTACTGCTGGTTTGGTATAAAAAGAACAAAATATAGATTGTCACATTGAGCCTGTCGAAACGCAGTTACACATCATATTTGATCAGGTTAACTGCTTTTCTTTGACCTGGAATGCTTATATTTAATTGTTTATGCCTAATCTATGACTAACCCTTTTGATAATATGGATTTTAAGCAGTTGCTGGAACACGTGAAAAACCTTTCAGCTGCCGAAAAAAAGGAACTGATACGTGTTTTAAATCAAAATCAGCTCCCGGTGGTAAATGAGGAAGAGGTTGCTTATGTAAAAACACCATCAACCGATATATCTTTTGATGAGAAGTGGGATGAGAGTTTATCTGCTGTCGAATTTAAAGCAGAAGCCATTAAACACATTAATACCTTGCCCTGGAATAGTGGTACGTTTTCATCCCTCAGCGCTACTTAATCCTTTATTTTAACAATTACTCCAAAGAAGCTCAAAATTTAAACTTATAAGTTAGTTATCGCCAAATAAATTCCTTATCTTCCATAATGAATTTTCCGGAAGATTTTCTTCATTATGTGTGGCAGTTCAGGTCGTTTGATTACAACGAACTGAAAACCTCTGCTGGCGAAAATTTGGAAATCATTAATACCGGATTGCTTAACCGAAATGCAGGTCCCGATTTTAACCATGCCAAAATTAAGATAGGTGATACCCTCTGGGCCGGAAATGTCGAAATTCACCTCAAATCGTCTGATTGGTTAAAACACAACCACCAAACCGATCAGAGCTACGAAAATGTGATACTCCATGTGGTTTATGAGCACGACACTGAAATTAAACGCATAGATGGAACAGTGTTGCCCGTTTTGGAACTGAAAAGCCGGATTAAACAGGAATTAATCAACAAATATGAAAACCTTTTTTTAACCTTAACCGATTTTCCCTGTGCAGCGCAGATTAAGCAGGTTGACCGGCTAATTGTCGATTCTTTTCTATCGAGAACCCTCGTGGCCCGTTTTGAAGAGAAAACGCATGCAGTTAATGAAACATTGAACGAATTGAAAGGCGATTGGGACGAAACCTTTTACCGCTTTATGGCCCGTAATTTCGGCTTTAAAGTAAATGCTTTACCCTTTGAGCTGTTGGCCAAAGCAGTTCCGCAAAGTATTTATGCCAAACACAAAGATAATCCCATACAAATTGAGGCTTTGGTTTTCGGTGCTGCCGGATTTTTAAAGGATAAGTTTACCGAAGCTTACCCGCAAAAATTGAAAACCGAATTTGAGTTTCTGCAAAAGAAATACCGCATCAAACCACTCGAGGCATCAATCTGGAAATTTATGCGCATGCGGCCACAGAATTTCCCAACCATCAGGCTGGCACAATTTGCAGCACTAATTTTGAAATCCAATCACCTTTTTTCTAAAATTATCGAAATCAAAAAGGTAGCCGATTTACATACTTTATTCGATGCGTTACCAATAAACGATTACTGGAAAACGCACTATCATTTTAAAAAAGAAGCTGTTGGTGTAAAAACACAGATCGGCAAAACATCTGTCGATAATATTTTGTTAAATACCGTAGCCTTGTTTTTGTTTGCTTATGGCAAATATACCGATACCCAGTTTTACCAAAGCAGGGCCATAAAGTTGTTAGAAAGCCTGCCTGCCGAAGATAATGCCATAACCGGTAAATTTATGTCAGCAGGCGTTCAGATAGAAAGTGCATTTGCCTCGCAAGGTATTTTACAACTGAAAAAACAATATTGCGACCAGAAAAAATGTTTAACTTGTGGTATTGGTATTAAGATTTTAAAACAGGCTTAAACAAAAAAGATTTACCCTAACCGTTATAGCATTATGGAATTTCCGCACGAATTAAAAGAACTTTATCCCGATCAGATTATCGAAGTTAGGGGCAATGCCGATGCCTTAACGGTTATTCTGGATAAGAACGTTGATCTTCATCAATTTAAGGCCGAACTGGTTAAGAAATTTTCGGGACTGGAAGAACAGCAGATTCTTTTTATCAAACACGAAGATAAACAGGATTTTGAAAAGCTGGTTTTAGAATAATTAGAAACCAATTTTGGAGGTTTAACCAATTATTATTTCTAAATTAGAATAACAATACCAATGTTATAGCGTTGGTTATTTATTATTTTATCTGTTGATATGGTAATTAAAGCGTGTTAAAATAAGCTTAAAATGTTTCAAAGAATTATAACCTATTTTGAGCAGCAGAGTTTTGGTGTTTCTACATATCTGGCTAATAAGCTACACATGAGTACAGCAAAAGTGCGTTTATTCTTTATTTATTCCTCTTTTTTAGCAGTGGGTTTCCCCATTTTATTCTATTTTTTAGCTGCAGTTGTGCTCGATATCCGCACGTATATGAAAAGAATGCGGCTGAGGATTTGGGAGTAGGGTTCGGTTGACAGTGCCCAGTTGGCAGTACTCAGTTGGCAATACTCCGTATTCAGTTTGCAGTATTCACTTATAGATAACTGAAAACTGAAAATTGTAAACTGGTTAAAGAATGTTTCCTTAGACTAAAGACTCACGATTTTCGACTCATGACTAACTAGTCGTCGTCTCTTAAAATTTCGGCAATTTCGTTAAAGCCTTTTTCTGCAGCTAAATCGGCTGGTAGTTTTCCGCCTTCCATGCGTAACGAAACTTCGGCGCCGTGCTCCAGCAATAAAATAATCAGTTCAATATTACCCAGTTGTGCGGCGCTGTGTAATGGCGCCAGGCCTGCTTTTTGACAAACGTTAGGGTAGGCCCCGGCTTCTAAAAGCATTTTGGTAATGTTAAAATTGTTGGCTGCAACTGCCGAGTGGATCGGGAAAACATTAAATCCGTTTTTTGATGCTAAATTTACGTCTGCCCCTTTTAATACCAAAAAACGGGCTAAATCTTCGTGACCGAAATAACAGGCCAGGCCCAGAGGGGTAAAGCCATCATCAGAAAATTCGTTAATGCTATCAGGCTTTTGAAAAATCAATAAAGTAGCTGCATCAAATTTACCTACTGCGCAGGCTTCGAACAGGGTAAGCTGATCAACAAATTCTGCAATTAAATCGGCAATTTCCTGTTTTTTATAGTAACAGGCCAATAATAATGGCGAAATGTGGTGCGATGTATCGGTAATGGCCAATCTGGGGTTTTGTACCAAAATTTCCTTTACCCCGTTTAAGTTGCCGGCTTCAATTTGTTCTTCTAGCTGCGCTATACCCATAGTATTGTATAAAAATCGACTTAAATTAACAAAAATTAAAGAATTGTAAACTTTAATGCCTAAATATATATAGTGTAAGGCAAATTAGCAAAAATCAAAACCTGTAAGCTATTATGAATATGGGCGTTACCCTTTCCCCATGAAAAATCGGGAAAGGGGCGGGCTTTACAGGGCTGCGCTGTGCTCCGGTACCGATTAAGAACCGGTACTAAACCCTTACAATCCCTAACGCAAAACCCACCGGTGCAACAGAAACCCAAGCACAACAGATTCAGGTTAAATAAACCTGATAAAACGGAGAGCCCGCATCCCGTCCAGATAAATATCCAGATTTATCGGGAGAGGACTTGAAGTGATAGCAGGACTATGGTAACCGAAGCACACAGAACCCTGCTTTTCAAAATAAGACCAACGACTAAGCTTACAGGCTTATTCTATATAAAAAATCCCGTCTCACCTCTCCAGGTCAAACGGGATAAAACCTAAAACAAAATCCGTTTCATTTATGATAAAACGTAACAACTTGCGTGTTGTTAAAATAATAGACAATATTTTTTGTTTAAGGTTTAATGCCCCAACGAATATTTTTATTTAATTTAATGGGGAATAGAAAACTCGTATCAGTTATTTTATATTTGTTGATCAAAAATTATTTAGGATAGAAAATGTCGGCAAGGGGTAACCAGTTTAAAACCAATACATTCAGAGATAAAGGTGCTGAAAATGCATCGGGCAGAGCGACATCAAACCGCCAGCCAAAAGAAAAAAGGGAGTTTCTGCCCCAATTCGATCTGTCGGATGGGCGTGCAATAAAGATTTTAGGGCTGTTTTTTGTCATCCTTTCCCTCTATTTTTTAATTGCTTTTACTTCATATTTATTTACCTGGCAGGATGACCAGAGTTATGTAATTGATGCGAATGGCGGTTGGGGAAATTTGTTTAAAACCAGCGAAGAACTGAAAAATGCCGGCGTAACCACCCCGGTTGTACAAAACTGGCTGGGTAAATTTGGTGCCTTACTCTCGCACCAGTTTATTTACGAGTGGTTTGGTATTGCCTCGTTCTTATTTGTACTTGCCTTTTTTATTATAGGCTACCGCTTATTGTTTAAAGTAAAAATCCTTTCTATCTCTAAAACATTAGGTTATAGCTTTTTCTTTTTGTTGTTTATTTCGCTAACCTTAGGTTTTGCACACAGTTTCTGGTCAGAATCGCCACATTACCTCGAAGGTGAATTTGGTTTCTGGACCAATAAATTACTCGCTGCACAAATTGGGGCCGCCGGTGTTGCCGGTTTAATTGCCTTTGCAGGTTTAACCATTTTAATTATTGCCTATAACATCGATTTTAAGTTCCCTGAACGTAAGGAGAAAGAAGTTTATCTGGATACAGAAGTGCCCGATTTTGTAAACGAAGTACGAACGCAGCATGCAGGCCGCGAAAACCTTTACGAAGAACCTTCAGAGCCGATTGAATTTCCGGTGCGCGATAAGCCGGTTAGCAATGAGCGTAAGCCACAAAATGTAACTTTACAACCCAGCCGTTTCGAAGAAAAAGAATCTGATGAAGAGGTAACTCCGCCAGTAGTTTTGTCGCCTTTGGCTACCAATTTACCACTGGCCAGTGCAGCAGCTGCGGCTATGCCTTTGGTGGTTGAGCCCAGTGTAGAAGAAGAAAAAGAACCTGCTTTTACCATTGAGAAAACCGAAGAAGAAATCAAATCAGACGATTTGGTAGAACAGTTTGGTAATTATGACGAGAAGCTCGATTTATCGGGTTATAAATACCCAACGGTTGATTTATTGGAAAACTATGGCACCAACAAAATTTCGGTAAATGCCGAAGAGCTCGAAGCCAATAAAAATAAAATTGTAGAAACCCTTAACCATTACAATATCGAAATCGATAAGATTAAGGCTACAATTGGACCAACGGTTACACTTTACGAAATTATTCCGGCACCTGGTGTGCGGATTTCGAAAATTAAAAACCTCGAAGATGATATTGCGCTTTCATTAGCTGCTTTAGGGATCCGTATTATTGCGCCAATGCCGGGTAAAGGAACTATTGGTATCGAAGTACCTAATCAGCATCCCGAAATGGTGCCCATGCGCAGCATTTTAAATACCGAGAAATGGGTGCAAAATACCATGGATTTACCAATTGCTTTGGGAAAAACTATCAGCAACGAAGTATTTATTGCCGATTTGGCCAAAATGCCGCACTTACTGGTGGCAGGGGCAACGGGGCAAGGTAAATCGGTTGGTATAAACTCCATCCTGGTTTCGCTATTGTTTAAAAAACACCCTGCACAATTAAAATTTGTACTGGTCGATCCTAAAAAGGTAGAGTTAACCCTTTTTAACCGTATAGAAAGGCACTTTTTGGCTAAACTTCCGGGTGAGGCCGATGCCATTATTACCGATACCAAAAAGGTGGTAAATACCTTAAACTCGCTTTGTATTGAGATGGACCAGCGTTACGATTTGTTGAAAGATGCGCAGGTAAGAAACTTAAAAGAGTACAACGATAAGTTTATCAAACGTAAACTGAACCCCAATAACGGGCATAGGTTTTTACCATTTATTGTTTTGGTAGTTGATGAGTTTGCCGATTTAATGATGACAGCTGGTAAAGAGGTAGAAGCGCCGATTGCACGTTTAGCCCAGCTGGCGCGTGCCATTGGTATTCACCTGGTGCTGGCTACACAGCGTCCGTCGGTAAATATTATTACCGGTACCATTAAGGCCAACTTCCCGGCCAGGTTAGCGTTTAGGGTTTTATCGAAAATCGATTCGCGTACCATTTTAGATAGTGGTGGTGCCGATCAGCTGATTGGTCGCGGGGATATGCTTTTATCAACCGGTAGCGACTTAATCAGGCTACAGTGTGCTTTCGTTGATACACCTGAGGTAGACCGTATTTCTGAATATATTGGTAACCAGCGCGGCTATTCTGATGCCTACCAACTGCCTGAATATATTGATGAAGCAGGCGAGGGAGGCAAGGCAGATTTCGACCCAAATGAGCGCGATAAGTTTTTTGAAGATGCTGCAAGGCTGATTGTAATGCACCAGCAGGGCTCTACTTCGTTAATTCAGCGTAAGCTTAAATTAGGTTACAACCGTGCCGGCCGTATTATCGACCAGTTGGAGGCAGCCGGAATTGTTGGCCCGTTTGAAGGAAGTAAGGCCCGCGAGGTTTTATACCCTGACGAATATTCTTTGGAACAGTTCTTGAATAGTATGGATAACAAAGATTAGATAGATTAAACCAATACCAAAAAATCTACTCTAACGTTTCAAAAAAGATAATTAAAAAAGAAAAGATGAAGAAATTAATATCAGCATTTATGGTGGTGGCCGCTTTCGCCACTTCAACCTATGCTCAAACTGATGCGAAAGCTAAAGCAATTTTAGCTGAGGTAAGTAAGAAATACAAATCGTACAATGTAGTTAAAACAGATTTTACTTTCACTTTGGATAATCCGAAAGCTAAAGTAAAAGAAACCCAGCAAGGTACCTTATATGTTAAAGCCAACTCTAACAAGTATAAAGTGGCCATGACCAATCAGGAATTGTTTAGCGATGGCAAAAGCCAGTGGACTTACCTGAAAAAAGATAAAGAAGTACAGGTAAGCAATGTAGATAACAGTGGCGATGCCATTAATCCGGCTAAAATCTTTACCGTTTACGAAAAAGGCTTTAAGTATGTTTACACCGGCGAGGAAAAAGCAGGTGCCAAAACTTACCAGATGATTGATTTAACGCCTGTTGATGCTAAAAAAGCAATTTTTAAAGTGCGTTTAAGCATCGATAAAGCCGCTAAACAAATTGCCAATGTGGTATTATTTGATAAAAACGGAAACAAATACACTTACAACGTGAGAACTTTCTCGCCAAATGTAAATGTACCTGAAACTACTTTCGCTTTCGATGCCAAAAAATATCCTGGTGTTGAGGTTGTAGATTTAAGATAATTGTTATTTCCGCAAATGCGGGATGAAACCTGGAAGGTTCAGTTGGCAACAGCTGAACCTTTTTTGTTGTTTTATATCTCCATCCCGCGCGCTTGATTGCTGAAGATCTCATTTATTAAGTTGTCATCCTGAGCCTGTCGAAGGACATTTGCTATTTTATTCCCTTCGCACTGTCTTGCCTCGGCTAGCCGCCGAAAGGCTTTTATTTTTTCCTTGATGAAAAAGTAACAAAAAATCAAGGCTTGGAGATAATGTTGGATAAAATCGCCAAAGCTTTTATGGAGGCAGCGCAAGCCGCGATGAAAAATCGCGTGAACGCGCTGCCTTAGGCAGTGCTTTTTGAACGGAGGTGCAAAAGCTTTAACGTTTTCTCCTGCCATCATCTCCTATGCCGGAGGGCAGGGTGCAGACCCTTGCGCATGCTTTCCCCTTGCCGTCATGCTGAATTTATTTCAGCACCTCTTATGCTGCATGATAAACATCTGCCGGAATTTCTATGATTGACTTTTTATAACCGATTTCTTTTGCCATACCTCACAATCTTGCCTATAGTATGAAGAGACCCTGAAACGAGTTCAGGGTGACGTTAGAGCGGGCTTTCGAAACCGAAACGTACCGGAACCTGCTTTTCAAACAATTAACCTTTTACCCGCACAGTTAACTAATCAACCAGTTCAAACAATTAACCGTTTTATACAGTTTGCAGTTACTAATGACTATTTAACTACTGAACAAGTTTAGGCTTTGGAGGGGAAGACAGTTAACCAGTTCAAACAATTAACCAATTAACCATTTCTTACCTCCAAACTATTGTTTACTTTTGTACCAATGTCATTACCACTTACCAACCATACTTTAGAGAAATTAGAAACCCTGCTTTTAGACATGGGCTACAAGGTGCGTTACGAAAAAGGGAATTTTAAAAGTGGCTCTTGCGTGTTAGAACACAATAAGGTAATTGTGGTGAATAAGTTTTCGAACCTGGAAGGTAAAATTGCTGCCCTGGTAACGCTGGTAAAACAAACCACTGCCGATGAAAACCTGCTGGATGAAAAGCAACGCCAGTTTTACCTTTCCCTGCAACAAACCGAATTATTTTAACGAGTAGCTTGCAACAGCTGCTTCGATTGTAAAAATATTACTATGTTGTTTAGTTTAGCTAAATTTTGTTTACTTATTTTGGTTTCTATTGATTAGCTTTGGTATTCACCAGAACAAGAAAAATGAATCTCTTTAAACACACATTTTTAGCGCTTTTATTAATTGCTACTGCAGGCAGCGCCAATGCACAGCAGGCACAGCGTGTAGTAATTATTGGTTTTGATGGTTTTAGCGCCGAAGGTTTTAATGCGATTAAGCATCCCAATATTGATAAACTTTTTGCCGATGGAGTAGTATCGGTAACCACCAGGCCGGTAATGCCATCGGTAACTTTACCCAACTGGACAAGCCATTTAACCGGGTCGGGCCCCGAAGAGCATGGTGTAACCAATAACAGCTGGACGGTTGCCAAACATGAACTGGAACCGATAGATAAGGATGCGGAGGGTTATTATCCTTCGATATTTAAGGTGTTGAAAGAGCAGGTACCGAATGTTAAAACGGCTTATTACTGGAACTGGCTGGAGCTGGTGAACTCGATGAACAAAAAATACCTGGACGAATCGGCTTTTGAGGAGAAGGATGCCTATACCCAAAATTATGAGAAGGCGATTAATTTTATGGATGCCAACAGAAAGAACCCTACACTGGTTTTCCTGTATAGCGTACATACCGATCATGCTGGTCATGGTTTTGGATGGATGAGCCCCGAATATATTGCTGCGGTTGAAAAGGCCGATGTAGCAGTAGGCGATCTAATTAAGGCCTTGCAGGCGAAAGACTTATTTAAAAATACCCACTTTTTACTGATTACCGATCATGGAGGCATTAACAAAGGCCATGGTGGTACGAGCATGCGCGAAATGCAGGTGCCCTGGGCGGCAGTTGGACCTAAAATTAAGAAACTTGGCTTAACCGATTTTTACAATAGCAATAAGAATACGGCGTTGGTGGTGGCTAAGCTCTTTAACGTAAAGGAAGATAAACTGCCAAATTCGTGGACAGGTGTTGCACCAAAAGTGATATTTAAATAAAAAGCTTTAAATTGCAGCAAAATAGCCCGTTCACTTTTATAACTGCAATTTGAAGATCACATTTTTAGGCACAGGTACATCTCAAGGCGTTCCCGTAATCGCTTGTAAATGCGACGTTTGTCGTTCTACAGATAAGCGGGATAACCGTTTAAGAACATCAGTTTTAATAGAAACAGCCGATAAAACCATCGTGGTAGATAGTGGTCCTGATTTTCGGTACCAGCTTTTACGCGAAAAAGTTGAAGACCTGGATGCGGTTCTGTTTACGCACGAACATAAAGACCACATTGCAGGTTTAGACGATATCAGGCCCTTTAATTATTTATTGCACAAAGTTATTGATGTGTATGCCACCGAAAGGGTGCAAACTGCATTAAAAAGGGAGTTTTACTACATTTTTGCCGAAAAGAAATACCATGGTCTGCCGCAAATTAACCTGCATACGGTAACCAATGGCGAAGATTTTAAAATAGGAGACACTACCATTACGCCTTTTGAGGTGATGCACCATTTGCTGCCGATTAGCGGCTACCGCATTGGCGACTTCACCTACATTACCGATGCCAAAACTGTATCGGAAGAGAGTTTTGCCAAAATTAAGGGCACAAAAATATTGGTAATTAACGCTTTGCAAAACGAGGCACATATTTCGCACTTTACATTAGGCGAGGCGAGGGCTTTTGCCGAAAAAGTTGGCGCAGAGCTAACTTACCTTACACACATTAGCCATAACCTGGGCAAACATGCCGATGTAGAAAAAGACTTGCCCCATTCGATCCGTTTGGCTTATGATGGGTTGAAAATAGAATTGTAAATGATTGTTTCCGCTCTTTAAGTTATCGTGTGGACACCTCTTTTGAAATTTCCTTTGCACTATCCGTCATTGCCGGCTCGACTGGCAATCTTGATGCAGTAAGAAGGCACCACAAGCGCACGTTGTGGTTATAAAAAGCAAAAGAGTTTGGCTATCACCAAACTCTTTGTACCCAAGAGGAGATTCGAACTCCCACACCCATACAGGCGCCAGCCCCTCAAGCTGGTGCGTCTACCAATTTCGCCACCTGGGTTTGTGCTGCAAATATATCATTTGAAATGAAAAAAATAAGGTATTTATAAAAATATTGCCATTTAAGTTAAATCCTTTTTTGTTTTTACCTGATACCAGTCGTCCTAATAGCTGTTGGGTACTTTTTTAACACTGTATTATTCTGGCGTTAAATTTTCAGCAAAATTATTAAAGGACCTGCAACTTTTTTTGATTTCAAATTTGATTTTCTTATTAAACTACCTGGTAATATTCAAATTAAATTTTAATAATTTAGTTGAGCCAATAAGTTATATAATTTAGCTAGCTATGGACCCTATCCAAAATGAATATTCCAAATATGGACCTTTATTTTTAATAGATGAGGAACATTATCCAGAGTTTTGTAGCTATCTCAAGGAAACTACTTATAAAAAATCAGCATACTTTTTAAAGGAAGGTGATGAATGTTGCTACCTGGGTTTTTTAAAAACAGGTTTTATGAGAACGTTCTATATCAATGAAAGCGGAGATGATGTAAGTTTTAACTTCCATTTTGATAATTACTTTTTTACCGATTATGAAAGCATCCTTTGCAACACCAAATCTAAAATGAACATCAAGGCTGTAAAAGATTCAGAAGTTTTGCTCCTCCATAAAACTGATCTCGAGAAATTATACCAAAAAGATGCATATTGGCAGGAATTCGGGAGAAAAATGACCGAACTGATTTATTTAAGTGCTAAAAAAAGGATTGAGGAACTGCTGTATTATTCTCCCGAAAAACGGTACAACAACCTCCTGAACGAGAATTCAAAAATTTTTCAATTAGTCGCACAAAAACACATTGCAAGTTACCTTGGCATAAAGCCACAGTCTTTAAGCAGAATCAGGAGCCGAACTTTAAAACGTTAACTAAAGTGAACGTTTTTTTTAAGCTTTAGGAGCTACATTTGATTAACAAATTTTTACGAAAATGGAAAATAAAAATGTAACAATTGTTTTAGTCCATGGCGCCTGGGGAGACGGTTCCCATTGGAGAAATGTTATAGAAATCCTTTACAGAGAAGGCTATACAGTACGTAGCGTCCAAAATCCACTTACTTCATTAGCAGACGATATCCAAAAAACAAAGGATCTGATTGATATGCAAGATGGGAAAGTTATATTGGTTGGGCACTCTTACGGCGGAGCAGTAATTTCTGGTGCCGGAAACCATGAAAAAGTTGTTGGATTGGTATATATTGCCGCTTTTGCTCCCGATAAAGGTGAAAGCTTAGGCGGTATCTTTGCGCGTAGGGAACAACCTTCGGGGGGTGCCAATATTTATCCCGACGAGAAAGGATTTTTATGGATCAGGTATGATAAATTTCACGAAAGCTTTGCACAGGATTTAAATGAAGCGGATTCAATAGTGATGTCATTATCTCAAAAACCAATACATGGAAGCATTTTCGGTGCCGAAGCAGGAGAACCCGCATGGAAAACAAAACCCAGCTGGTATCAGGTATCAGATAATGATCGGATGATCCCACCAGAAACAGAAAAGGAGATGGCTGAAAGAATGAATCCCCGAAAAATAATTCATTTAGCTGCCAGTCACGCGTCCTTAGCCACTCACCCTTCTGAAATTACAGCTTTAATAAAAGAAGCAGTAAATGAAGTTTCTTAATTTGCGATGAAAGCAATCATGAGCACTTCTTGCTGTTTGCGGGCCTTTGCCCATGATGCTTTCATTACATTTTTTTGAAAATTAATTCAAAGCTGTTTCTATAATTTTATTCAAAAGGTTTTGTCTCATTTTCGAATCTCTTTTATTGATGAGGATAATTATGCCCCAGTTTTTTGCCCTGTTGTAAGCTATAATAGACGATTGCCCCATAGAATCTCCCGTTTTTAAATAAATGGTGTTTTTATCGTCGGTTATAATGTTGGTACCTAAACCTAGTTCTCTTTTTTCGTCTTTGTAGTACGTTTTTTCGGTTAATAATGCAGCTGCTGAGATGGTATTACCTGCTGTTAAAACCGCTTTCAGGTAGCTTATCATATCCACCGCGTTAGCTTTTATTAAGCCTGCAGGTGCAGTAATATTCCATTTAAAAAATTCCTGAGCGCCACCTTCAGGATTGTAACCTGTTGTGATGTTTTTTACATCAAAATCTTTTGTTAAGGTATGGTTCATTTTGGCAGGCTTTAATATTTTTTTCCTGATGATTTCGTCATAACTTTTATGGTATACTTCTTCTAAAATTTGCCCCATTAAAGTATAACCTATGGTCGAATAGCGGTATTTACCATAGTCGGTTAGTGCAGTGCAATTGTTGATTATCGCACTCAACGAATCAGCTGTTACGCTACTTACAGGCTGTTGTGGATTTAAGGCTATTAATTTGCCGAAATCGATATCTGGTAAGCCCGATTGATGGGAAGCCAGATCGGATATTTTGATTTTATGCTGCAGGTTTTTCTGTAAAACATATTGCTTAGGCAGGTAGCTATCGATGTAATCACTAAGCTTCAGTTTATTTTCAATAGCGGCCTGGGCAATCATATTTGAAGTTAATATTTTGGTAACAGAAGCAATTTCGAAGATCGAATTTCGATCAATATCAGTAGCGCTTTCTTTGCTCAGTTTACCATACGATGTAAAATATGCTTTGCCATTGTTAATCAAGCCAACACTAATGCCAACGGATGGATTTTTTTCATAATTGCTTTTTATAATTGAATCTATTTGTTTAGAAACGTCCTGCGCAAAAGCAAAGTTGCCAATTAATAATAATGCTGCTAAAAATTTAGATGAAGTTATCATTGTACCGTATTTTAGGTTAAAAATTTATTTCGGTACAAAGATGTAGAGCAGGTTAAAACTGTGCGACCGAGTAAATGCAATCGAACGCTTTTGTTTTAAAAAAATGGTACGAATGGTTTAATCAATAAGTACGAGTAATTACAAGCGGTTGTTTTACAGGTTTTTGCGGTAGTTGGTTGGGGTGTAACCGGTATGCTTTTTAAAAGCCGTATTAAAAGAAGATTTTGAATTAAAACCAACTTCATACAGGATTTCAAGAACGGTAAGCTTTGTTTTTGACGAATCTTTTAAAATTTCCATTGCATTTTCGATCCGGTAAGTATTTACAAAATCGTAAAAATGTTGCCCCAGCTGATGATTGATGAGCACTGATAATTCACGAACCGGAACATTAATCTCTTTAGCAATATCCTGAATGGTTAAAGCCGGATCGAGAAAGGGCTTTTCTGCAACCATGTATTGCTTTAGCTTCAATATATCTTCGTTTAAAGTTTCGGGCGCCAGCGTTTGCTGTTCTAAAACCAGATCGGATACCAGTTTTAATTTCGAGTCTATATTTCTAAATAAACCCGGATGATTTAATGCCTTATATAAATACCAGCAAATCATAAACAGGCTAAATACCGATATTCCAATCTTTATCCATTCAGAGATGTAGGGATAATCGGAAAATTTAAGCGCGTTTTTTAAAATGGCAATTAAATATAAAAGGCTGAGTACGCTTGTAAACTGAAATACCCAGTGATAAGCATTGATACTGGCACCTGCATAATTTTCGAGATAGAGCTTTTTTGCTTTCCTTAACAGCATAAAAATAGCTGCAAAATAGATTACGATTTGAAAAAGGAGCAGCATATTATTGAACTGCAATTCGATCATATTTTGCCGGTGGGCGATAAAGTTGATTTTCGCAGCAGCATCTACCGTATAAAAACGCGGCAATAAAGTTGCGTTAACAACTAAAAACGGGATTAGATGAAATAGATATTTGGGTTTAAGCTTAAAATCTGCGTAACAAACCGATAAAACATACAGATAAAAAACAGGAAGCTGTAAGAAAGCAAATGTAGTTCTGAATATTCCGAGGTTTGAAGGGCCATCGGTAAATAAAGGATGGCTAAGATCTACTGCATTTATCAATAAAAAAACAGCGAACAATACATTGCTTGTCTTATGTTTGGTTTTAACGGTAAGCACAAAAAATGCAAGCAATAACGAAACAAACAGCGAAATGGTAGTTACAATAATTAATAAATTGATGTGATCCATTAATTATTTTCTTTGTTCATCATTTTTTATGAATTTTTTAAGCTTCCGGGTAATGGTGCGCAACATGGTAAGCTATGCTATTATTATCCCTTTGCCCTTGCGGCGAATTTAGCTAAATTTTTTGCAAAATAAATGCGAATTGTATCCGATACGGTGCTTTTAAAGCAGGCAATTGTTCGGTTGAAAAAAATAACCTGGAGCATATTATTGATACAATATCCCGCATCATCATTCGGAATTGCCTCTTTAACGACTGATTTTGCCTGTTCACCGAAATCTCGGCGGTTTTAGCCCAATTCTTCATCACCTTTAGGTAACAATTAAGAGCAATACAGCTTAAATTAAAATTTTAAATCATGAAAACTAACATTGGAATTACCGAAAAAAACACAGATGCCGTTGCTGTAGAATTGGCAAAATTATTGGCCGATGAGTTTGTACTTTACACCAAAACAAGAAATGCACATTGGAATGTTACCGGCGATAATTTTCACGCCAACCACATCTTTTTCGAAAGCCAATACAAACAACTGGATGAACTTATTGACAGTGTTGCAGAACGCATGCGTAAAATAGGTCATTTTGCTCCTGCAACATTGAAAAATTACCTCGAACTTACGCATCTGGCCGAATACAGCGAAAGAACAAATGATGGATTAGGTTTTATGAAAGATCTTTTAAAAGACCACGAAAGCATTATCGAATTTTTACGTGGAAATATTGTTCCTTTTGCCGAAAAATATAAAGATTATGGTACCAGCGATTTTATTACAGGCTTAATGGAAACACACGAAGAAATGGCGTGGATGATCCGTTCTTATTTCAGGTAAATTAAAGATGGTATCTTCAAATATAAATAGAGTAATTATATTTGATGTAAATCAGAACAACCATCCCTATGAAAGCTTTAATTGTTGATGACAATGATATCGCCAGAACAACTTTGGCCCATTTGGCAAAACAGGTTCCAAATCTGGTGATCGAAAAGGAATATACCAATGCAATTGAAGCTTATCATCATTTACAGGAAAATGAAACAGACCTCATATTTCTGGATATTGAAATGCCGGAAATGACAGGGATTGAGCTAACAAAAAATTTGTTGGGAAAAGAAACCATTATCATTTTTACCTCTTCCAAGAAAGAATATGCCTTAGAAGCTTTTGAACTGAATATTGCCGATTACCTGCTTAAACCCTTTACGCCAGCCAGATTTTTGCAGGCCGTAAGCAAGGCACAGGCCATATTTGACAGTAAGAAAGAAAATGTACAGTATGATATTGATGAGTTTTTGTTTGTGAGAGATTCGAATGTGACGCGGAGATTGAAGCTGGACGATATTTTTTACGCCGAAGCCATGGGCGATTACGTAAAGTTTTACACCAGCGAAAAAATGTTTGCCGTGCATGGTACGATGAAAGCTGCAGAGGATCGTTTGCTGAGACTGAATTTTATCAGGGTTCACCGCTCATATATTGTGGCCGTTGGTAAGATTGATACCCTGCAGGATGGCGGAATAACGATTAATGGAAAATTTATTCCCGTTGCTGATGCCTATCGGAAAGCACTCAATGCCAGGATGAATATCTTTTAAGCAATTTTAAAGCTGCCTTTTAAAGTTTACCGTACAATGAGTTGGGATAATAATCCTGATTATCAATTTATACGCATAGTTTATGATCAATATTACCACACTTATGGGCAATAAGCGCTTTGCTTATTTGATTATGCTTACGTTCATTGCCGATTCTATATTGTTAATTGCACTGCAGATCAATTCGGGCAACAATACCCGCGAATTGATAAAAAATAACAATACGCTTTTGCACGAGCTGCGTTCCAGTAACCACCTGCGTGAAATTGATCGTGATATTTTGGGTGTAGAAAGCAGGATAAGGGCATCTATAGCTACCAATGATACTTCACATCTGGAAGGGATTGATCAAAAAATTAATCAGATCGAAAGATTTCTCGATTCCCTATCGATAGATAACGCCGATGTTAACGAAGAAAAATTAATACACCGGCTAAGCGTACTGGCGTTCGATAAAAAAATTGTTAAAGAAAAGCTTTTGCGCCGCTTCTATACAATTGGAAATATGGATGATCAAAGTTCGATCGCCAATCCCCGTGCAAGAATAATTTCGAACGAAATTACTTCCATTACCGCTAAAATTTACAAAAGCAGGCAATTGCATATGATTGAGCTGCGTAAAAGGAGTGAGGAAATGGCCGAAAAATCGCGCAATTACGATATTTACTTGTTGATTTTAATTGTTGTAAGTGGTGCAGTTATAGGTTTCCATATCATCCGTCAGTTTCGCAGGCAACATGTATTAATTAAAGAACTGGACGTGGCCGAAAAGAAAGCATCGGTGGCTGCACAAACAAAAGAAAATTTCCTGGCCAATATGAGTCACGAAATCAGAACCCCCTTAAGCGGTATTCTGGGTTTTACCAATTTATTGCAAAAGCGCCCCTTAGATGCCACTTCTGCTGAGTTTGTATCCTCCATTCAACGATCAGGAGAAAATTTAATGGCCATTATTAACGACATACTCGACCTTTCAAAAATCGAAGCTGGTATGATGCGCATTACGCCTGGCATTTTCAGTATCAATGGATTGGTAAATTCTGTGGAAACACTTTTTTTAGAACGCGTAAAAGAAAAGGGCTTAACCCTTTCAAGCAAAGTTGATGCTTCTATTCCGGATACTTTAAACGGCGACGCCACCAGACTTACCCAGATTTTGGTTAACCTGCTTGGTAATGCCATCAAATTTACCGGGCAGGGAAAAATCAACATCGAAGTTTATAAGAAAGCACAAACAGCAAACCAGGTAACCCTTGGCTTTAAGGTTTCTGATACCGGAATAGGGATTGATAAGGGGAAACTAAACGAAGTTTTTGAAAGATTTAACCAGGGTGAAGATTCAGTAACCCGCAACTACGGCGGAACAGGCCTGGGTTTATCAATTGTGAAAAATTTAATACAGTTGCAAAACGGAAATATTGAAGTGAGCAGTGAGCAGGGTACCGGTACTACTTTCCATTTTTACATTCCGTATGGTATTGCCCAGGATCAAATTAGTTTAGCTGCGCCTTTAGCAGCCGATTATTTTAAAAACAAATCAAATTTGACCCTGCGTGTGCTCGTGGTTGATGATAATGCCATTAACCAAAGTTTAATGGAACATTTGTTACTGCAGTGGAACATCGATTTTGATATTGTATCCAATGGTTTAGAGGCTATAGAACAGCTGAGGAATGAAACCTATGCGTTGGTGTTAATGGATATACAAATGCCCCAAATGGATGGTTATACCGCGGCTCAACAGATTCGTGAAGTGCTGAAATTAGATATTCCAATTATCGCCATGACGGCGCATGCCATGGCCGGCGAAAGAGAAAAATGTCTGAGCAGGGGGATGAACGAATACATTTCCAAACCTATAAAAGAAGAAGAACTTTTTAAACTGATTGCCAATTTTGGCTTGCAAAAGCCAAAGCAAACCAAAATAACGGTTGATGAAAAGGCCTCTGGCTTTCAATTCATTGATTTAAATTACATGCGGTCTGTTAGCGGGGGCGATACTGCCTTCGAAAAAACCGTTACCCGGCAGTTTATTGATAATATTCCAAATCATTTGCAACAGCTAAAATCAGCCTATCTAAACAGCGATTTCGCAACGGTAAAATTGCGGGCCCACGATTTCAAAACCAGTATTGCCATGTTGGGCTTACTAAACCTGCTCGAAGAAAAATTAGAGCTGTTGGAAACCGTTGCTGAGCCCGATGCCAATACTGCACTGGTAATACAAGAACTGGAAAGGATATTAATGAGTGCAACTGCCGAAGCTAAACTATTTCTAAAACAATTATAAAAGATTAATACAATGGATTTATTTTCCTCCCTAACCCTGCGCAACCTAACCTTAAAAAATAGAATTGCATTATCGCCAATGCAGCAATATAGCGCAACAAACGGAATTCCGGGTAATTGGCATTTGGTGCATTTAGGGAGCCGTGCCGTTGGCGGCGCCGGTTTAATTATAACCGAATGCACAGCAGTTTCTGCTGAGGGGCTGGCTACTTTAAGCGATGTTGGCCTGTGGAACGACGAACAAAAAGCAGCCTGGAAAACCATCGTGGATTTTGTGCACCAGCAAGATGCAAAAATTGGCATCCAATTGTGGCATTCGGGTGGGAAAGGCAGTTTAAAACACCCTAACGATGGCATGAAACCATTAAGGGCCGAAGAAGGCGGCTGGACTGTAAAATCATCTGCTGCAACCGAAATGAATGGCGTAATACCGCAACAACTTACCATAGCTGAAATTAAAGTGCTGAAAACAAAATTTGCCGATGCTGCACTACGGGCTGTTGATGCAGGCTTTGATACCATCGAATTACATGCAGGTCATGGTTATTTATTTCATCAGTTTTACTCGGCAGTTATTAATAAAAGGCAAGATGAATATGGCGGTAGTTTTGAAAACAGGATCCGGTTTTTGGTAGAAACCGTTCAGGAAATCAGAAATGTTATTCCGGAGGGCATGCCTTTAATGGCCAGAATTTCTACCGTCGATTACATCGAAACACCAGAAGCCTGGAGTATCGAAGATAGTATTAACCTTGCTACAATACTGAAACAAAACGGAGTAGATCTCATTACCGCATCGGGCGGCGGATTTACAAACGTGCATAAAGACAGGGTTTTTCCGGGTTACCAGGTTCCTTTTGCCACTGCAATAAAAGAACAAACAGGCATGGCCACTGGTGCCGTGGGTTTAATTACCGACGCCAGACAGGCAAATGCAATTATTGCCAATGGCCAGGCAGATTTGGTAGTAATGGCCCGCGAACATTTGCGCGATCCCTACTTTGCTATCCATGCGGCAAAAGCACTCGAAATACAGGTTGATATAGCCTGGCAATATAAAAGAGCTTTTTAATTAGTTAAACTTATTTCGATATGGAAAATCCAGGTGCCTCTGTTGTTATAACCCACCATATACTGGATGGTAAACAACAGCAATACGAACTATGGCTGGCTGAAATAATACCCATTTCTAAACATGCTGAAGGTTTTATCGACTTACAGATTGTAAGGCCTATCCCTAAATTAACATTTGTTTATACCGTTATTATCCGTTTTGATACCATCGATCACCTCAGGCACTGGATGGAATCTCAGGAAAGGGCAAGGCTGATTGAAAAAGCGAATACTTTTTTCAGAAAAAATGACCGGTATCAGATCAAATCTGGTTTAGATTTTCTTTTCAACGCCGAAAATGAAGGCAACAAAACACCCGTTAGGTGGAAACAATTTCTAGCAACCTGGTCGGCCATTTATCCTTTATCGCTCCTTATTCCAGTTTTACTATTTCCGCTGTTAAGATTGTTAAACGTTGCCGCAAACCATTACTTTGATGCCTTGGTTAGTTCGGGTTGTGTTGTTTTATTAATGGTTTATTTGGTAATGCCTAATTATACCAGGCTCATTAAAAAGTGGTTGTATAAATAGCACGATTTTAATATTTTATTAGGTTATTTCATGTTAAGGTTTAAAAATCACTGTAAAACTGCAGTGATTTTTTTGTGGCTTTGCAACTGGTGAAAAATGAGTTAAAGCGGAAAACAAATCTTCCATTTGTATGCACAAGATAGGTGATGAAGGCCCCAAGATTCCTAAACAGAACTAGCTTAAAGCCTTAAACATGGTTCGCCAGCCTTTTTACTGCATTAAGATTGCCAGTCAAGCTGGCAATGACGGATAGTGCAAAGAGAATTGCAAAAGATGTGTCTCACGATAGGAGATATAACTGAGCCAAAATTCAGGCTTATAAGCCAATACGAACTCGTTTGTAAGCATTAACAATTTCTTGCTTTTACCCTCATCGTTTTATTAAGCGCATTGAACGACATTTATTGCCCGTTCACCGAATTGTAAATTCCTTTTTGGTGGTTTGGTGGTAGCTTTAAATCATTAAATAAAGAGAATTAAAACACAAACATTATGGAAATTTTGCAAACACCAGAAAACGCATTATCCCACTCAACGGTAACAGCAGTTATCCATGCACCTTTCGAAAAAGTAAATATTGCAGATTGGTTATTAAACCTTCCGGATGCTGAGTATCAGCGGTGCTCAACACAACACATCGGCGCAGCCATTTCTTCAACTTATGATGGTGAACCTGTATCATTAAATGTAGAAACAATTGGTGATGCATTGATGGTACAACATTATGTGGCGGTTGTGCACCGTCCTGATTACTGTCGTATGCTTTCTATTTCTGATTCTATTACCCAAAATGGTCGAACAAAAGTTCAGGTACTATGGGAACTGAAGGCCACAAAAATAGACGGAAATACTACACTTTACACCAATGAAATTCACGCAACTGCTACACCAGAGATGCTTGAATATTTGAAAAAACACCAGGTTAACCTTGCTGATGCTGCCGCTTCCAGACAAGCAGCGTCTGATGCACACAATCATGAAGAAACTCCCAACTTTGCAAAAAGTATTGAAAATAAGGCATTAACAGGGAAATATAATCAATCTTTTTAATAAAAGATAGGGCTTATTCCGGTATGCTTAATTAAGTTAATACAATTTAGCTTTTGCTAACCGGTTTTCTCTAAATCCTAACTATTCCTTTTGCCCGTTCACCGAATTGTAAATTAAAAAATGCGGGTTCAGGGATAGATTTACATCAACAAACCACAATAACCCATCAAACAAAAACAGTTATGAAAACTACAGCATTAAGTTTTAAATACGAATTGGAAAAAAAAGCACCTCGGAGCAACGATGGTGGCACAACGCGTGGCGCATCGGTTACCGATTTCCCTGCTTCTATCGGCATTGCCGGCGTTTCGATGAGGTTACAACCCGGAAGCATGCGCGAATTACACTGGCATGCTAACGCCGCAGAATGGGCTTATGTTATTTCGGGCACTGTGCGTACCACAATTATTCATCCCGACGGACATGGGTATACAGATAATTTCGAACCAGGCGATGTTTGGTATTTCCCGAAAGGGTATGGGCACTCTATACAGGCAACAGGAACAACAGAATGCCATTTCATTTTAATTTTCGATAACGGAAATTTTTCTGAAGACCATACTTTCAGCGTTACCGATTTTGTTTCTTGTATGCCGCCCCAAATTGTGGCCCAAAACTTAGGTTTAACCCTCGAAGAAGTTGCTGCATTACCCCAAAAAGAAGCGTATTTCGCCGCTGGCATTGTGCCTGATGAAATGTCGTTTGTTGCAGCAGCCCGGCCAGAAGAAGCCGATATTCAGTTAACCAGTTTTCACCGGTACCCATTGCATGCGCAACAACCCCGAATTGTTCCCGGCGGCGGTTTACAGCGATTGGTAACCAGTAAAGAATTTCCAATCAGCAGTACCATGTCTGGCTCAATTATAGAATTACAGCCCGGTGCTTTAAGAGAAATGCACTGGCATCCCAATGCCGATGAGTGGCAGTACTATATCTCCGGCCAGGCAGAAATGTCGGTTTTTTTAGCAGAGGCTACGGTGGTTACCGAGCAGTTTAATGCAGGCGATGTGGGTTATGTGCCAATGGGAGCCGGGCACTATATTAAAAATACCGGCGATACCGTTTGCAAAATCCTGATTGGATTTAACAGCGGCACTTACCAATCTATTGATTTAAGTACCTGGTTAGCCCAAAACCCCAAAGATGTGGTGGTAACCAATTTTGGATTAAAAGCTGGCGAAATTAATCAATTTCCAACAGCCAAAGTTTTTATCCAACCTCAAAAATAAACTGCTCAAATTGCACCTAAAATGAATAATCCAATCCATTCAGCAAGCGTTTCCACCTCATCCGAGGCAATTAAGATGCAGGAGAAACTGGCCATACTGCTTGCTTTGATTGCCGGATTTATTGATGCAACAGGCTTTATTAAATGGAAAACCTACGTATCGTTTATGAGTGGCAATACCACGCAATTAGGCGCCGCGCTCTTTGCCGGTAAACCTGGTATTATCATTACATCAATTACCGTTATTGGTTGTTTCTTTTTGGGCATTTACACAGGCACCTGTTTATCGTTATGGAAAAAAATGCGTTTAAAAACCTTTCCCTTTATAATTGTTGCTGCCATATTGGTGTTGTATACATTGGCTACCTGTTATTTTAATTTGAGCGCTATTCTATCAATTGCAATTATTGGTTTTGCTACAGGGATAATGAATACCATTGTTACGGCTGTTGGGAGCCAGAAGGTAAATACAGATTTTGTTACCGGTACGTTAAATAGTTTAGCCAGAAATACCGCAATGATGCGCATGACAGAAGATGCCACTGCACGCAAACAGTACAAAGCCAGGGCCCTGCATTTATTATTGGTTTGGTTAGGCTTTTTATCGGGTGCAGGTGCAGTACCCTTTACACTACCTTTTTTAGGGGTATGGATAATGGCTGTACCCATACTGTTATTGCTAACCTGTTTTATTATTGATCTCAACTTAAATTTTAACCCATAAGAACCTAAATATGATCTTACAAAAAAATGAAGTTGCGCCTGATTTTACATTATTCGCAACGCCCGACCAGAAAATAACTTTATCAGAATTTAAAGGAAAAAATATAATCCTGGCCTTTTATCCTGCAGATTGGAGCCCCGTTTGCAGCGATCAGATGGCCTTGTACAACGAAATGCTTAAATTTTTTAAAAATTACGATGCAGAGCTCTTCGGCATTTCGGTTGACAGTAAATGGTGCCACCTCGCATTTTCGCAATCACGCAATTTACATTTTCCGTTATTGGCCGATTTTGAATCAAAAGGAGAAATAGCCAGAAAATATGGCGTTTACAACGAGGAAGAAGGCGAATGCAAGCGCGCACTCTTCGTAATTAATAAAGATGGTTTAATTGAGTGGAGTTATTTATCGCCAACTGCAATTAACCCAGGTGCAGATGGAATACTAGAAGCTTTAAAAACCCTTAACACTAAATAATTATGTCACTAAAACCAACTGTTAGCAATACCGATCACGCCCAGGGCAACTTAAATGCCGATCTAGTTATTGTAGAATACGGCGATTATCAATGTCCGTATTGCGGCGCCGCTTATCCTGTGCTCAAAGAATTGATGGGCCAGTTTGGCAACCAGGTTAAATTCGTTTTCAGAAACTTTCCCCTTTCCGAAATGCACCAATATGCAAGGGCAGCAGCACTTGCAGCCGAAGCCGCTGGTTTGCAGGGAAAATTTTGGGAGATGCACGATGCGATTTACGAAAACCAGCCCGGGCTAAATGAAAGCTTACTGATAAAACTTGCCACAACATTACACCTCGATATGGCGCAGTTTGAAAAGGATGTAAAAAGCGCTCAACTGGCCGGTCGGGTAGATGCCGATTTTGAAAGCGGTGTAATAAGCGGCGTAAACGGAACACCTTCTTTCTTTGTAAACGGCAAAAAATTTAATGGCGGTGCCGAAGATTTACTGCAACTCATTGGTGCCGAAGAAGAATAACCAGCTCGAAAATAAAAACAAATAACCTGCTTAAATTAATTTAATAAGCACCAATCATTTTACCATAGATCAAGATGGATTTAATTTAACGCACCTACATTTGTTAAAGCAAGAGCAAAAAACATTTTAAATACAATACTTAACTATAAACACTAAAACTTAAAACTATGAGTACGCTAAAACTAAAAGACGGAACAGAGATTTTTTACAAAGATCAGGGTAAAGGACCAACTTTAATGTTTCACCATGGCTGGCCATTATCATCAGACGATTGGGATGCACAGGTTATTTTCTTTTTACAGCGCGGTTACCGCGTGGTAACGCACGATAGGAGAGGTCACGGCCGGTCGAGCCAGGATATTTACGGGCACAACATCGAAACTTATGCTGCTGATGCTGCAGAACTGGTAGCCTTTCTCGATTTGAAAGATGTGGTACACATTGGCCATTCAACCGGTGGCGGCGAAGTAATTCGTTATGTAAACAAATATGCCAATGGCCGGGCAAAAAAAGCTGTTTTAATTAGTGCAGTGCCGCCAATAATGGTGCAAAGCGATAGCAATCCTGATGGGGTGCCTATGTCGGTTTTTGATGGTATAAGAGAGCAAACCTTAAACAACAGACAGCAGTTTTATATCGATTTAACCATTCCTTTTTATGGCTATAACAGAGCAGGTGCCGATGTTAAAGAAGGTGTGCAGCGCAACTGGTGGCGACAAGGCATGATGGGCGGTATTGTGGCGCATTACGAGGGCATTAAAGCTTTTTCTGAAACCGATTTCAATGAAGATTTGAAAGCGGTTGAGATTCCGGTTTTGGTACTTCATGGCGAAGACGACCAGATTGTGCCTTACCAAAATGCAGGTGTAAAATCGGCCAAATTGCTTAAAAACGGAACACTGATTACCTATCCGGGTTTCCCTCACGGCATGCCAACTACCGAAGCGGCTACCATTAATAAAGATATTTTAGCATTTATTGAGGCTTAGTAATAAAAGTTTGGAGTAAGATTAATGTGGCTCGGTATAGAGCATTTTATTAATTCGTAATAGTTTTAGAAAAACCTGGATTTTTACGTAATGGTTCGAATGCGCACCATTACCCGATCCAGGTTTTTCTTTTTGGTAAGCTTCCGGGTTGCCAGTTTAAGGACTTCTCCCGCAGATCCGTCATTGCGAGAAGGCTCCTCTTAGGAAATCGTCATTGCCAGCTTGACTGGCAATCTTAACTATAAACGGATTACTAGCAAGAAAGATTGCTTTGTCGTTCCTCCTCGCAATGACGATTTTTTTACAGGGTCTGTCAATGCTAGCCTCCCCCGATGAATCGGGACAGGTAGTCGAAGGACCTGTTCAAAACACTGGATCCGTAGAACTCCTGCGGAACTCTACGGACAGTTGGGGCATGGTATGGGTTTAAGGATGTATAATGGCCCAGCCTTGTTGCTGACGGATGATGAGCTCTCCGTTTCCACTCGGAACAAAAGAAATAAAATCAAAGAGTTCGTCTTTTGAAATATTGCGTTCCCTCAGCGTGTTTTCGCACTCGGCCAAAATTACGCCTGCCTTTTGCAGTGCCAGCAGCTGCTGCTCATATGCCGAACCTTTCTTAAATGCGGCTACGCCACCACCATGTACAACCAGTTCAAGCTCCAGTTTTCCTTTCAAACGCGGGTCTTCCAGTGCATTCGAAATATTTTTTAGTGTACCCAGTATTTTTTTGTCATCATCAGTGTTGAGTTGATAAACCGCTTTATAATGTTTAGCTGTTGCTACTGCACCGCGAAAGCTTTTGGGGTCGGTTTGCTTTTGCTGCGCAGATAAATTTAAGCTTAAAAAGCTGAGTGCCACTATCGGGAGTAATTGGTAAGTTTTCATATTATGCTATTGTTTATAAATTTTAAAGATGAGCCTTTTTTATTGGATTAAAAGGGCCGTATTTGTGTTGCACTTCGGTAAACTGATCGGTATAGGGCCCGAATGGGAAATCGATTGGCTTTTTCGAAATATCCAACCAGTCGCTGTGCTGATCTTTATGGGGCCGCGATTGGCTGTTTACAAAAGCTGCCAGGTCCCATGCTTCTTCATCGCTGAGCAGCTGGTTTTCGTAACTGGCACCATAAGGCATATTGTTTTTATGTAACCCGCAAAATTAGAAAGCCGATAAAGACCTGCCGCATCATTGTAACTATCTCGTCCCCATAAAGGCGGATAGGTGAAAGTTTTTTTGCCAGCAGCAGGCAGGCCTTCGCCATTGCTGCCGTGGCACGAAACGCATTTGGCCTGATAGATCAGTTTTCCTTTTAGCGGATCAGCCGGCCGCGACAGGAAAGCGAGTTTTACAATGCCGCTACCTTTAGGCGGGCTTCCTTTTTTTACCTCGCTGCCCAAAAAACTGATATAGGCAACCATGGCTTTCATTTCCCTGCCTGTACTATCGGGCGGTGTACCATTAAGGCTTCTTTCAAAGCAATCTGAAATGCGTTTAACTATGGTTTCTTTGGTGCCCGATCTGGCCCTGAATTTGGGATAAGTTGAGAATACTCTAGAATAATTGTTACCAAATGGCTTAGTACCGGCATCGAGGTGGCAGTTTTGACAGTTCATGCGGTTGCTGAGCTTGCTAACTGTACCTTCAGGGCCGAGGTATTTGGCCGTGCTGGCAATAAGCTCCCGACCGTAACTTACCAGTTCTTTCGCGCGCGTATCGCTGATTGTGGCTACGTCAGGCGATTTCCAGCTGGGTGCCGCCAGACTATCCTGCTTTTTTTCTTTCCGGTTTGCTGTTTTTTCAATCAGAACAACATGCTGCAGTATAGCTCTCATTAGGGCCAAAGCTATAATAAGGCCCAAAAGTATCACCGTAACGATGATAACTATAACTAACTCTTTGCTGATCTTTCCTGGTAATTTTTCCATTCGCTGCCGGCCCATATCATTGGGATACAAAACAAATGGCTAATCTCTGCATCTTAAGTTAAAAATCCAATTTCTTATTCGCTGTTTTGGCAATGCTATAGCATAATAAATTACTGCGGAGGCAAAGATTTTGGATGAACTGTAAAGGTGGTATGGAAATGCACACGCGTGCGCTAGCAAAGAGTTAACCTCTTAGTCAAAATTGTTGCAAAAAAAAAGCTCAATTTATAAAACAAAGCCTTAACGAGAAATTGTTAAGGCTTTGTTTTTCGATAGGCATTTCTAAATTGGCAATGAAAACCTTCTGGTTATTTTCACACTCGTTAATATGGAATCAGAGAATTTTTTTCTATTCAGTTATTAGTAGAATTCTTGTGGAACTCTATAGACGTTTGGGCGTAAATTCAGCATCTTAATTTCTTTCGAAAAGCGGGACCCAATTCTCGTTCCTTTTCCATAAAATAGGTAATGAATTATTTTTCTTTGTGTTCTTTGTGGTTGGGAAAGTCGGAGGTCGGGGTCGGGAGTCGGAAGTTGGGGAGGCGAAAGGGTGTAAAATGGACGATGGAATGAACACCCAACTCTGTGCCCTCTGCGCCTTTTTTCTTTGTGTTCTTTGTGGTTGAAAAAGTCGGAGGGTCGGGGTTCAGAACAGGGTCGTTAGGGTTCGGAGCGAAGTCGTTGGGATTTAGAGATGCAAAAGCAATATCACAGCTATTAAAATTCATCCCCCAACCCCCTTCAAAGGGGGACGGGATTTCCGATGGGGTAAATTGGCATTCTGATTTCGATCAATATCCTGATTTAAAGCAAATCTTTCCCCCTTCTGAAGGGGGCAGGGGGATGATATTGAGATAATATAGCTAAGGAGTGGTCGGAAGCCTGTAGTGGAAAGTTTAGGGTTTAGGGGTTAGGGTTTGTAGAGCAAATAAGATTTAAAGCTGCTGCAAGGCTTTTTTTACCGTCTCCTTATTCGGTTTAGAAATAGGTATTTTTTCGCCGGAGCTTAAAAGCAGGATGCCGCCATCTTCCTTTAACCAGCTTTTTACATATTTCGGGTTTACTAAATGGCTTTGGTGCGTTCGTAAAAAACCATTGGGGCGCAGTAAATCGGCATATTCTTTAAGCGATTTGGAAACCAGTATTTTTTCGCCATCGGCAAGGAAAAAGTGGGTATAGGTGTTATCGGCTTCGCAACGTATAATTTCGGTTAAGCCAATGTACCTGATTTCGTTTTGCATTTGCAGGGCAATTTTGCTCACACTGGCTTCGGGCTTTTTAAGTTGCTGCAATAAAAAATCGAGCTGCGAACCTGGCGCCTGCGCGGCCAGTTTCCGTTCGGCTTTATTTACGGCATCTTTCAGTTCTTCAATATCAACAGGTTTTAGCAGATAATCTAAAGCGGCAAATTTTACCGCTTGTATGCCATACTGATCGTAAGCGGTAACAAAAATTACTTCGAAATTACGCCTCGGGAGCAGTTTTAATACTTCGAAACCGGTTTGCTCACCCATCTGAATATCCAGAAACACCAAATCAGGTGCATGTTTTTCGATAGCTGCAACCGCATCATTTACATTTTGTGCGGTGGCTGCTACCGTTACCTGCTGGCAATGCTTGTTAAGCAAAGCCTGCAGGTTTTCTAAGTTTGAAATTTCGTCGTCTATTAAAACTGCTTTCATGATATTACAGCCAGTCGGTTAAGGTTAAGCTTATTTTAGTGCCGCCAGGGTTTGATTGTACAGCCAAAGTAAAGCGATTTTCTTTATAAATATCATTTAACAGGGTTATTCTGTTGTTACTTAATTGCAGCCCTAAACCATTGTTCTTTTTGGTGATGTCAAAACCGTTTCCATTATCGCTAACCGTTAACAGCAGATCCTTTCCTTGTTGCATAAAGGCGATGCTAATTTTACCCTCGGCTCCTTTTTTCGAGATACCATGTTTTACTGCATTTTCTACAAAGGGCTGCAGCAGCATGGCTGGTATTTCGGTAATGTCTAAATCGAGGTTTTCGGGGTGATTAATTTCGTACTGAAAGCCGAAGCGTAACTGTTCCATTTGCAGGTAATCATCCAGTAAAGTTTCTTCCTGTGCTAAGCTAATCAGCTCCCTATCGTGAAGTACATTGCGGGTTAAGCGGGCAAATTTAGAGAGGTATTTATTGGCATTATCGATCTCGTTTTTGTTCATTAAGTTTTGAATCCCCGAAAGGGCATTAAACATAAAATGTGGGTTTAACTGAGAACGGATAGCATTAAGCCGGAGCTTGGCGGTGTTTTTTTGTTGCTCATTTTCTGCCAGCTTTTTTTGGTTTCGTTTTTTAATGAAGTATAGGATCACGATAAAGGCCAAACCGATTGCAAGTACTGCACGCAGAACATAGATCCAAAGTTCGCTTTTGCTGTAGTTTTCCTGATCTAAAGTGATGGCGAGGGTATACCTGGCGGTGTACTTTTCCATTTCCTTAGGCGTAATGTTCCACTGACTAAACAAGGGTTGAATAATAATTTCATAATCGCCTGATTTTTTGAAAACGGTTTTATTAAGCTTAATATGAGGCATAAACTCATGATTATCAATGTAGCCACCATATTGCCAGGCTGTTGATTCGAAGATTATTTTATTGGTTTGTTTATCTTTTATTTTGGTGTAATACACATAATCGATAGCCGATTTGTCTTTTATAATGGTTAATTCGTCATCTTTTTTAGTGAGATTTAGTTTTATTTTTTCTTTTGAATCGATTAAGCTGCCGAAGCTATAGCCGTTGACTACAGGAGTAGGCTTTGCAAAACCTTTAATTTGGGCTTTTGGTATAGGTTTGCCATAAAATACAGCCTTATCAATATCCTGCGGTTTGTCTATACTATAAAGTAGGGTGGTAATCACTTTACCTTTTATATTAAAAGTACCCAGTATCATGGAGCGGAATATTTCTTCGTCGCCACCTGCGTGGCTATCTTTTAGTTGCGCTTCGTTAATGGGTTGATTTACTACCATTGGCTTATCATCGATGAGTATGGTATACCTGTAATGTTGTATGTTGATATTCTTTCTGAAGTTAATCTGGATACTTAAATGATGTACTTCTGGTAAATAGTTAAAGGAGGTACGCGGCTGATTGGGAAAGATATTATCATAAGAAACGTTTTTGGCTAAACTATCTATGTTCATGAGTAGTTTGCCCCCGGCAGCATAGGTGTAATTAAAGTTAATGCCTTTTTGCGCCTGTACGGTTGATAGCGCAATGATGAAGCAGAGTAAAGTAAAAAGTATTTTTTTCATGGTGTTAAGTTTAATATGCATCAAACTTGCTGCAATAATAGCAAAACTAAAACCATAAAACAGGAAAGGCAGGAGACGAAATAGCAGGGGTATGGATTGGCGCAGTATTTGGATAGCTAGCTGCGTTAGGTTACAGCGGTGGCTATAACCAGCTTTGCTCTGATCCCCTCTCGCCGTCACCCTGAACTTCCGCCTGGCCAGTCGGACGGGTGTTTCAGGGGCGCTTCCTAACCGACACGAGCAATAGAGAGGTGCTGAAACAAGTTCGGCGGCTAGCCGAGGCAAGACAGGGCGAAAGAAAAGAAAATAGCGACCGCATTACGATTCCCATCCGATAGCTATCGGATCAAGTTGGGAATGACGGATTGCCGCTCTGTGCCGGTTCATGTGGATTGCTCTCTTATCGTTCTGAAAGTACTTTAGTATTTGTATACAAAAATATTTTTATACTTAACAAATTGTTAATACGCAGAGAATTGTATATTTAACATCTGAATAGTTTTTTTGTAAGAAATTTAGGACGGGTAATGGGTGATTATAATCTGAATACTGATGATGAGCTTTTACACCTCTTAAAGGAGCGTAACCATCGCGCCTATGCCGAAATTTACCAACGGTACTGGGCTATCCTGTTCCGTTATGCACGTAAAATCCTACAGAACGACGAAGAGGCGAGAGATGTGGTACAGGATGTTTTTGTAATGTTGTGGTCGAAATCTGAAGAACTCGAAATTCATACTTCCTTATCCTGTTTTCTATACGCTGCCGCACGCAACAGTATCCTTAAACTGTTTCAGCGTGGAAAAGTAAAAACCAACTATTTAAATTCACTCGAGAAGTTTATCGAAGCCGGCAACAATACCACCGATCATTTAGTACGCAACCGCGAACTGGCTAAACGGATTGAGCTCGAAGTGGCCCAGCTGCCTGCAAAAATGCGCGAGATTTTTGAATTGAGCCGCAATGCACATTTATCGCACCGCGAAATTGCTTTGCGCATGGATATTTCGGATAAAACGGTTAAAAAACAAATGAACAACGCGTTAAAAATCCTTCGCTTAAAACTGGGTAGTTTATTTGTACTGATCTTCTGATTTTACTCCTTTAATTTTTTTTTATTTTTTTCTACGCCCTAACCCCGGGCAAATGTTCATAACCATACATCAACCGATACTGTAAGTTATGAACCATAAAAGAGCTGAAGCATTACTGGAGAAATACCTGGCTGGGAATTGTACGCCTGAGGAAGCAACGATTGTAGAATCGTGGTACCTGCAGGTAACCGAAAACCCGGCTGCATTACCTGCCGAACCAGATTATGCTTCGCTTGAGCCTGCCATGTGGGCAACCATACAGGAACGTAACCAGCAGCCTAAAAAAGTAAAGCTGCAGTGGGGCTGGGTAGCGGCAGCAGTTATTTTACTAGCATTAGGTTTTGGGTTTTACCAATACAAAAATACCAGCCAGTCCGGAATTCAAAATGCCGAATCATTAGTTAAGAACGATATTAAACCCGGCGGGAATAAAGCCTTTCTTACCCTGGCTAACGGTACCAAAATTGCACTCGACGATACGCAGGATGGTAAAATAGCCGAGCAGGAAGGCGTAAGCATTACCAAAACTGCTAAGGGCGAGCTCGTTTACACAGCTAAAAATGCCACAAGCCAATTGGTTGCAGGGAAACAGCAATTTAATACCATCGAAACGCCAAAAGGTGGCCAATACCAGATCAACCTGCCCGATGGTACCAAAGTGTGGCTCAATGCAGGCTCATCTTTAAAATATCCAATAGCTTTTGCCAATACAGGTCGCGAGGTGCAGCTTACCGGCGAGGCCTATTTTGAAGTAGCTAAAAAAACAGCCCAGGGGCAAAGGGTTCCGTTTAACGTAAAAACCGAAACGCAGCTGGTAGAAGTTTTGGGTACCCATTTCAACATCAACAGTTACGATAATGAAGAGAATACGAAAACCACTTTGGTTGAAGGATCGGTAAGGGTTACGCCTGTTGGCGGAACCGGAAATTTAGCGGTACTGGCCAAAGTTTTAAAACCCGGCGAGCAGTCGGTGTTAAAAGGCGCTTCGGTTAAAGTAAACGCAGTAGATACCGAAGAGGCGCTGGCCTGGAAAGAAGGAGTTTTTATGTTCGATGAAGAAAATCTGGAAAGTATTATGCGCAAAGTATCGCGCTGGTACAATGTAGAGGTGGTGTTTAAAGATAAAAGTTTGTTAACCAAAGGTTTTAGTGGTACCGTTTCCAGATTTGGAAATGTATCGCAGGTGCTTAGAAAGATAGAAGAAACAGGATCAGTTCATTTTAAAATCGAAGAAAGGAGGATTGTAGTAATGAAATAAACCTTAAAACTGCAATCCAAAAAAAAAGTCAGCAATGCTACCAACATTACTGACCCTGAACCGGCGTAAACCGGCTAATGTTTGGATCAGTTCAAAATAAACTATGCGATAGAATAATAGAAACCAAATCAAACAAACAAATGTATACAAATTCTGCTAATAATTTTTGCAGGTATAGCTCCTGCACGACCAAATTTTTGCGCGTGATGAAACTCCTTATGGTTTTAATGGTAACTGCCTTACTACAGGCAAGTGCCGCAACAAGCAATGCCCAGAGCCTTTCTTTAGTTAATAAAAGCATTACGATTAAGCAGGTTTTCAAAGAAATTAGAAAACAAACCGGCTATAATGTACTGTGGGAAGCCGATAAATTACAAAGCAACCAAACCATAAATGCCACATTTAAGAATGCCCCTTTGGATGAGGTATTGAAAAAATGCCTGGCTGGCAAACCATTAACCTATACCATTGATGAAAAAACAGTAATTATCAAAGCGGCCGAAATTTCGGTATTTGAAAAGCTGTTAAACCTGTTTAAAAACATCGAGGTGAGTGGTAAAGTGGTTGACGAGAAGGGAGGCGCCATGCCCAATACTTCCATTTTGATTAAGGGAACCAAAATTTTTCATAAAACCGATGAGAGCGGAAACTTTAAATTTACCATAGCCGGCGAGGGCGCGGTTTTAGTGGTATCGTACCTGGGCTATAAAACCCAGGAAGTAGCGGTAAATAAAAGCGGAAGTTTAACCATTTCGCTGCAACCCGATTTAGCCGACCTGGAAGATGTGGTGGTAGTAGGCTACGGAACCCAGAAGCGCGCCAACTTAACGGGTGCTGTTGATGCCATAGGCGGCAAACAGTTAGAGAACCGGCCAATAGCCAATGTTGGGCAGGGCTTACAGGGCTTAATCCCGAACTTAAACATTTCTATTGCCAATGGCAGGCCCAATACCGCACCTGAGTTTAATATAAGGGGTTTTACTTCCATCAACGGCGGTGCACCTTTAATATTGGTAGATAATGTACCTTTCAGCAGCTCGGATTTGTTAACCCTTAATCCGGCCGATATAGAAAGTGTATCAGTACTTAAAGATGCGGCTTCATCAGCCATTTATGGCGCAAGGGCACCGTTTGGGGTTGTTTTAATTGTTACCCGTACAGCCAAAAGCAGTAAATTAAACGTAAGTGTAAACAGTTATACTGCTTACCGTACAGTAGGTAAGCTGCCAGAAGTGGTTACCGATCCCTACCAGGTATTAAAAGCTAAAAATGAGGCGGCATTTCCTTTATACAACCCGGCTTACAGTGCCGCACTGGTAGAAGCAGCCCGCTTACGTTCATTAGACCCTTCGTTACCAGATGTAATTACCGACCCGAACGACCCGAATAAATGGTTCTATATCGGATCGACCGATTGGCTGAGAGAAGCTTATAACCAATCGGCACCTACTTACAATGTGGGTGTAACGGTAGCTAAGAAAGCCGATCAGGTAAGCTATTACCTTTCTGCCAATTATTACAAACAGAAGGGCATGATCAAAAATGCCGATGAAAACAACAACATTTATAACTTACGTGGAAAGGTTGATTTGAATGTAACCAAGTGGCTTACACTTTCTAACAACACCATGTTAACTTCTACTTATTACGAAGCCCCTACTTTTATTGATGGAAACTATTTCTGGAATATCAACCGGACCAATGTAACCGATGTTCCGCGCAACCCTGATGGTTCTTGGACTTCGGCCGGAGCATCTTTATTGGGTGCGGTACAAGAAGGTGGCCGGAAAACTTTAAGCTCAAACACGGTGCAAACCACTTTTTCTTTCGATGCTTCGCTGGTTAAAAATATCTGGAGTTTAAAAGGAGATGCAACACTAAGGCGGGTAAATAACTTAAACAAATCGTACGAAATTCCGGTACCTTATAAAACCGGACCTAATTTATCGCCTCCTTTATCTACTTCTACTTCAGCTGCCGATCAGCATGCCAATACCAAATACAATATTATTAACCTATATACCGAAGCACACAAAAAGCTGGGTAATCATTTTGTATCGGGTTTAGTAGGTTACAACCAGGAAGAATTACGTTACAATGCCTTCACAGCTTCGCGTAAACTGTTAATTTCAAATAGCCTGCCTTCTATCAACCTGGCTACCGGCGATCAAACCGTAACGGAAAGTATTTCTGAATGGGCAGTACAAGGACTTTTTTACCGCGTTAACTATAATTTCAAAGAACGTTACCTGTTAGAGTTAAATGGCCGTTATGATGGCTCATCGCGATTTGCACCTGGTAAAAGATGGGTTTTTGTTCCTTCCGGATCAGCAGGATGGTTACTATCTGATGAAAAGTTTTTTGCCCCGGTAAAAGAATTTTTATCGATGAATACGTTTAAAATCAGAGGTTCTTACGGCGTACTGGGCAACCAGGCTGCGGTAAATGAGTACGATTACCTGTCGAAACTAAGCAGTGGTAAAACCTCACAGATTTTAGGTGGTGCACAGCCAACTTATGTAAGTCCGCCGGCAGCTATCTCGAGCAACTTTACCTGGGAAAAGGTATCATCTGTAAACCTGGGTATAGATGCCGCTTTCTTCAAAAACAGGCTGGAGGTAAATTTTGACCGTTATACCCGTTTTACCAAAAATATGCTGGTACCGGGTAAGCCTTTGCCCGGAGTTTTTGGTACCAAAGAGCCAACTACCAATGCTGCCGATTTAAAAACCAAAGGCTGGGAGTTAAAACTGGGCTGGAAAGATCAGGCTACTTTAGGCGGTTCGCCGTTTAGTTACAATGTTGTACTCGCCTTAAGTGATAGCAGAACCTACATTACCCGTTTTGATAATCCCAATAAATTGCTGAGCAATTATTACGAGGGAATGGAAATTGGTGAGATTTGGGGACTGGAGGCCGAAGGCTTTTTCCAGAATGCTGATGAGTTGAAGAACCATGCCAACCAAACTGCGGTAGGAACTGATGACCAGCGTTACCAGTATTTTGTGGGCGATATTAAATTTAAAGACCGCAACAACGATGGTAAGATCGATTTTGGAAATAAAACAGTAGACAATTCAGGCGATTACTATAAACTGGGCAATAACCGGAACCGCCTCCCATACAGCATCGATTTATCGGGTGCATGGAAAGGATTCGATTTACGCGTGTACATTCAGGGTGTAGCCAAAAGAGACTGGTATGCTGATGGTAGCAACATTTATTTCTGGGGCATTTATGCACAACCCTGGACCAACGTTACGGTACAAAACCTCGATCACTGGAGCCCGGAAACCCCGAATGCTTATTTCCCGAGGATAAAAGCCTACGCAGCCGAAGATACCGGCGAGGAGTTAGGTATTCCGAACACCAGATACCTACAGGATGCATCGTACATGCGTGTTAAAAACATCACCCTGGGTTATACTTTGCCTAAAAGTTTGTTAAAACGTGCCAAGATCGAAAATGTACATTTTTATGTAAGTGGCGAAAATTTATTCGAACACTCTAACCTGAAAGTGAAACTGGATCCTGAGGGTTTGGGTGGAAGTATCTATCCATTTCAACGTACCTACTCATTTGGCCTGAACTTTAATTTCTAATCTTAAACAGATGAAAACAAAACATTACATCAACATATTCGTGGTTATCCTTACGGTTGGCTTTTTAGCCGGATGTAAAAAGGATTTTTTAGACCGGATTCCGGAAACCACCATTACCCCGAACGAGTTTTTTAAAACTACGGCCGATTTAGAAACCTACACCAATGGCTTTTATGGCATGTTTGGCGCCGGTACTAACGATCTTTTTTCAGATAATATCTCGGTTTATCTGGGCGGACACGAATTGGATAATATGATCAGGGGTAAAATTACACCTGCAAACGTAGGCGGATGGAGCTGGGGCAACCTGCGCACCATCAATTACATGCTCAATAACCTGAAAAATGTAACGGGCGATGCCGCTGCCATTAAACACTTTGTGGGGATTGCCCGTTTTTACCGCGGAATATTTTACTATAACATGATTCGCAGATATGGCGATGTACCTTATTATAATACTGTTTTGGGTACCAATGATGAAACGCAGCTTTATAAAGCCAAAGATCCGCGTACACTGGTAGCCGATTCGGTACTGGCCGATTTAGAATATGCTGCAGCTAACGTATTGCCAACCGGAACCAATACCCGGGTAACCAAATGGGCCGCATTAACAGTTTTATCGCGTTTTTGCCTGTACGAAGGTACTTTTAGGAAATATCATGACGAGTTGGGCTTGCAAAGTTCGGCCAATACCTTTTTGCAAAGGGCGGCATCTGCTGCTAAAACGGTAATGACGGATGGTGGTTTCAGTATTTACAACACCGGCAAAAAAGGAGAAGATTACCAGAAACTGTTTACCAGCGAAGATTTAAGTGGCAATAAGGAAATTATCTTTTACGATGATTACAACCGGGCTTTAAACCGCTCGAACGATACACACTATGTATTCGACTGGCAATGGTCGTTAAGCAAAAGTTTAATCGATACCTATTTAATGACAGATGGAACGGCTTTCACCTCAACCACAGATTGGGACAAGAAACCTTACGCCGAGATATTCAAAAACCGCGATACACGGATGGCGGTAACAGTTGCGCCTCCGGGCTTTTCGACTACTTTGGGCGGAGCAGCCAATAAAACCAGGCCAACTTTTGGCGGTTATCCTCAAATTAAATTTTACGCTATCGATCCTACCAGTAAGTCATATACCGAATTTACCGATTTGCCGATATTGCGTTATGCCGAAGTGTTGTTAATCAATGCCGAAGCAAATGCTGAACTGGGTACCTTAAGTCAGGGAGATTTAGATCAGACCATTAACGTACTGCGCAATCGTGCAGGTGTGGCCGCATTGAACATGGTTACGGCAAATGCCAGTCCTGATAATGTTTTGGCAAGCATGTACCCTGCAGTTAACGGTATTAATAAAGGTGTACTTTTAGAAATCCGTCGCGAGCGTAATGTAGAGCTGGCCTGCGAAGGTTTCAGGTTTGCCGATTTATTGCGTTGGAAAGCGGGTAAATTGTTAGAAAGGCCTACCCAAGGCATGTATGTGGCCAAATTGGGTGCTTATGATGTAACCGGCGATGGCGTAGAAGATGTAGCTATTTTACAAGCCGCAGGACAGGAAACACCGCTTGATGGCTTGCCAGCTGATGTTAAAGCTAAACTGGTAAAATATTATTTGAGCGATAACAGTTTCTACCTGAGCAACGGTACCTCGGGCTTCATTATGTTTCCCGAAAACCAAACCAGTCCAAGATCTTTCATCGAGCCGAAGTATTATTATTACCCGATACCAATGCAGCAGATTTTGTTAAACCCACAGCTTAAACAACCAACTGGTTGGTAACAACCTAATAGGGGTCGTCATTGCGAGGCACGAAGCAATCTTACAACGGTCGCTGATAGCATACGCTTTAAGATTGCTTCGATGGCTGAAAAAGCCATCTCGCAATGACGATTTCTTAAACACAAATGAACATGAAAAGAAGAAGTTTATTAAAAGCACTCCCTTTGGCTACTGCTGCATTAGCCCTTGGCGATTTAAAAGCGGTTGCATCAGCAGCGCCTGCAGAAAAAGATAAAAAGAAGAAGCTGGTTTTAACCGTTGCCCATATTACCGATGTGCACATTCGTGAGGGCGATAATGCGCCGGCCAGGTTTGAAAAATGCCTGCAAAAAATTAAGGATTTGAAAGTCGATTTTTTCCTTAACGGAGGCGATAGTATTCATGCGGCCGATTATAACGATATTACCCGCGAAAGAGTGGTAGAGCAATGGGGGATCTGGGATAAATGCATTAAACAGCTTGATGGCTACGAATTGCATAGCTGTATCGGCAACCACGATATCTGGTGGGCGGCTCCTTCAAAAGAAGATGAAATGTACGGTAAAGATTATGTAGTAAAAAGGCTCAAAATACCTAACCGATATTATAGTTTCAGTAAAAATGGCTGGCATTTTATCATTTTAGACGGGAACAATAAAAATACCGCGTTAGATGCCGAACAATATAAGTGGCTCGAGGCTGAATTAGAAAAACTGCCTGCAAATACGCCGGTACTGCTCATGTCGCATTATCCCATACTTACCGTAACCGGTACCTGGGAGGGTGGTCAGCATGGCGATCATAAAGAATTAAAACAGCTTTTTTATAAGCATAAAGATAAGGTGAAGGTTTGCCTCAGTGGTCACCAGCATTTGCTTGATCGGGCCTGGTACAATGGTGTAGAGTATTATTGCAATGGTGCCATGAGTGGTTTTTGGTGGGGTAAAGGCGATAAACGTTCTGCCCAACCTTATTACTACCAGGAAACGCCTCCCGGTTATGCCATTTTAAAGCTGTATAGTGATGGTACGCTCGAAAACAAATATATAGTAGAAATAGAAAGTTAAACTAATTAATTTTTGTCGCTATCTATTGCTAAAGTGCTGCCGAAAGGTGGCATTTTGTTTTTTATACATTTTTTTGATCGTCATTTCGAGGGTTAATTTATTGCATAAAAATCAATATGAGTGAGAGTCCCCTTCCGGGGTCGTCATTTCGAGCGAAGTGCAACGTAGTCGAGAAATCTGTCTAAATAGATTTCTCCCCGCCTGTACGGGCAGGCCTGCCCGATGCAGGCGGGCATTCCGCCACCCGTGAAGAACCGGCCGGCTCCAGTCGAAATGATGATTCTTCTATTGCGTCTGTCAATGGTAGCGAGGTGAAACGTAGCCGAGAAATTTTTTTAAAGGGCTTCTGTTTATAGATCTCTCCGCTCCACTGCGTTCCGGTCGAGATGACGAGATAAACAAAAAAGGATTACCCGTTCTTCAGGTAATCCTTTTCATTTATCTCATTCAGCGTATTCGTTTACAACAGCGCCCGGTCTAAATGCACATAGCCACCATCAACATGCATCAACTGGCCAGTGGTATGGCTCGATTTATCTGACAGTAAAAACACCGCAGTATTGGCAATCTCTTCAACGGTAGTCATCCGGTTTTCGAAAGGGATTTTATCGGTAATGCTTTTCAGTTTTTCCTCCGGCTGATCGAATGAGCTGATCCATTTTTGATAGAGCGGGGTCCAGGCCTCGGCTACAATAATGGCGTTAACGCGAATACCATAAGGCAATAACTCCACTGCCCATTCGCGCGTTAGGGCATTGCGCGCACCGTTAGCTGCGGCATAACCCGATGTACCACCCTGACCGGTTTCGGCAGTTTTGCTGCCAATGTTTAAAATCGATCCTTTATTCTTTTTAAGCTCGAGTAAAACGTGTTGCGCCAATAAATAATAATGCACCACATTTTTGTGCAACGATTCCATAAAGCCTTCGTAAGTGCCATTTTCAAGGCCAACACCGTCATTAACCCCGGCATTGTTAACCAACCCATCTATACGGTTGTATTTGGCCAGTATGGCATCGATAATGCTTTTGCAGCTCTCGGGTGAAGTAAGTTCGGCGGTGAAATAATCGCCGTTCAACCCAAGGTCTTTAACTTCCTGTAACATGTTCTGGTTATCGGTTTCGTTACGACCAATGATGATTGGAAAGGCGTTTTCGATTGCCAAAGCTTTAACTATCGCTGCGCCAATGCCCTTTGCACCACCACTTACCAGAATTATTTTTCCTTTTAAATTTAAATCCATTTCCGGAATATTTTTATTTTTTTAATTTAACCACAGAAGATGGCATGTAATTTTGTAATGAACGTATCATGCTTTAAGATTCCCGCCTGCGCGGGAATGACGATTTACTTACCGAAGGTTTGCCGACAGATCATCCGTTTTACATCTAACCTGAAACATTATCCATCTTACCTCATCCATCTTCCATTATTTACAAGCTAACCCCTCTTTTCCATGGAATAAAATCGTCCTGGTTAAGTTGTACAGCTTTAGGTATTTCCTGACCACTGGCTACTTTAATGCAATATTCCAAAATATCTTCGCCCATTTCGTTAATGGTTTTTTCGCCACTAATAACCGGACCAGTATCAATGTCGATAATATCGCTCATGCGTTTAGCCAAAACCGCATTGGTGGCCACTTTAATGGTTGGGCAAACCGGATTACCTGTTGGGGTACCCAATCCTGTAGTAAATAAAATCAGGGTGGCACCTGCTGCAGCCTTGCCTGTAGTGGCTTCTACATCGTTACCTGGGGTACAAACCAAACTTAAGCCGGGTTTGGTTGCTTGTTCAGTATAATCGAGCACATCAACCACCGGCGAAGCGCCTGCTTTACGTGCAGCACCAGCCGATTTAATGGCATCGGTAATTAATCCATCTTTAATGTTGCCCGGCGAAGGGTTCATGTAAAAACCTGAGCCTACTTTGTGTGCCAGGTCATCATATTCTGTCATTAAGCGTATAAACTTCTCGGCAGTAGCGCGATCTACCGATCTGTCGATCATTTCCTGCTCTACACCACAAAGCTCAGGAAATTCGGCCAGCAGTACTTTAGCACCAAGTGCTACCAGTAAATCGGCGCAGTAACCCACAGCGGGGTTGGCCGAAATGCCACTGAAACCATCGCTGCCGCCACATTTTACACCCACACACAATTTGTTTAAAGGCGCAGCTTCTCGTTCGTGTTGGTTAATGAACATCAAACCTTCAAAGGTATTTCTAATCGCATCCTGAATCAGCTGCTCTTCACTTTGTGTTTTTTGTTGTTCAAAAATCAGCAAAGGCTTATCAAAATCCGGATCGAGCGCCAGCAAGTCGCGTTTAAAATCGGCTACCTGTAAATGCTGGCAACCCAAACTTAAAACGGTAATACCGGCCACATTGGGGTGGTTTGCATAAGCCGCCAATAATTTGCTTAAAGTATCCGAATCCTGTCTGGTGCCGCCACAGCCACCGTTGTGGGTCAGGAATTTAATGCCATCAACATTTTTAAAGGTGCGGGTAGTGCGGTCGGCTTTAGGCTCGAAGCTAATATTGTGGATATTTTCTCCGTTTTCGAAAGCCTGAACGAGCTTATGGGTGTACGATTTGTATTTATCGCCCACAGCATAACCCAGTTCGCTGTACAACGATTCGCGGATGATATCTAAATTGCGGTTTTCGCAAAATACGGTTGGGATAAACAACCAGTAATTAGCCGTACCCACAGTGCCGTTTTTGCGGTGGTAACCATAAAACTTACGGTCGGCATATTTTTGCACATCCGGTGCTTCCCATTTATAATCTACATCGCGATAAGCAAAAGGCTCGGCTGCATGTTTGGTATTTTCTACATTCATGCGTGCACCAGCTTTAACATCAAACTGCACTTTGCCAACCAAAACACCATACATCATAACCTCATCACCTGCATGCATATCCTGCATAAAAAACTTATGCTTGGCCGGAATTTCTTCCTGCGTAACATAGCTATTTCCCTCATGTTCTACTGTGGTACCCTGTGGTAAATCCTGCAAGGCAACCAAAACGTTATCGGCATGGTTAATTTTGATGACTAATTTTTTCATCTATAAATTGTATTTATTATTTTTTTATCTGATTAAGCTGCTAAAGTCACTTCTTTTTCAACGTGATTGGGTTTCCAACCTTTCCATCCGAAATAAAATACCACTAAAAAGCACACAAAAGGTACGATGTAGCCGTATTGGATATTGTGGGTAGCATCAGAAATTAATCCCAATATTGGTGGTAAAAATGCGCCACCTACAATCGACATTACAATGAGCGAAGAGCCCAGTTTGGTATCTTTACCTAAACCGGCAATACCCAATGAAAATATGGTTGGAAACATAATTGACATGAAGAAGGCAACCCCGATTAAGGCGTAAACTGTAATCATACCCGTTGCAAAAATAGATACCAGGGTTAACACCGCACTGATTAAGGCATAAAGCATTAACAGTTTATGCGGCGCCACAAATTTCATGAAAAACGTGCCGGCAAACCTGCCCAGCATAAAGGCCAGACCTGCTGCACCAGCATACCATGCGGCTTGTTCCTGAGTAAGGCCGGCAGATGAAGTGATGAAACTGATAAACAGGCTTAATACGCAAACCTGGGCACCTACGTAAAAAAACTGGCCTATAATGGCCCAACGCAAATGGCTATGGCCTAATACATGGCCAAATGTGCTTTTTTCATCAACATGTTCCTCCTCTTTAATATCAGGTAGCTTGGTGAAAATAAAAAGAATGGCCACCACAATAATCAGAACGCCTAAAATTAAATAAGGCGCTTTTACCGTCGATGCTTCCTGCAGTACATAAGCTTGTTTGGCTGCTGGCAGCATTTTGGCCAGTTGCTCATCGGTATAGGTAGATTCGGTAAAAATTAGTTTACCACCCACAATAGGGGCTAAAAACGCAGCTAAACCATTAAACGATTGCGAAAAGTTTAAACGCTGCGTAGCCGTTTCTGGCGGGCCCAATACCGTAACGTAAGGGTTTGCGGCGGTTTCTAAAAAGGTTAATCCGCAGGCTATGATAAAAAGTGCGCCCAGAAAAAAGATATATTTTGCAGTATTGGCGGCTGGTATAAATAACAGGCAACCAACGGCGAATAATATTAGTCCTAAAATAATACCGCTTTTATAACCGTACTTGCGCATAATGTAACCGGCTGGTAATGCCAATAAGAAATAGGCAATAAAAACCGATGAATCGACTAGCGTAGATTCGAAAACACTAAGTTGGAAAGCTTTACGCAGGTGCGGAATTAATACCGGATCGAGATTGTGAACAAAGCCCCAGAAAAAGAACAGGCTGGTGACTAAAATTAAGGGAAAAAGATATCCTTTGCCGCTCTTCGCCGCCTCGGATGTAGTGAAATTCGTTGTTGTGCTGTGGCTCATATTTGGTTTTTATATTGGTTATTTGATTTGATCTGAAATAAAGATAGTTAAACTTCCCGCTCGCGGCGCATCTATTATCGGCCATTGCCCGATATTGGCAGTTTTAGTTTATTTGTTGCAATTGCAGCAGTTGGCCGATATAACAAGGAATAAATAATCCCACCTTCATATATATGTTTGTTGAGTTCAATCTTTACAAATTAAGTCCTTAAGTGCTAATAAAAATTTAACTTTATCATCCAATTATTAAATGATATTGTCTTAATTTTATACATTGCGAAATATTACTGCATATTAGATTGATTTTTTAAGATTCTATGAAACCGCATTTACTTAATGTATCTACTAATTCGGTAGATTCTTTTAGTGCCCGAAGGGATATTATGCCAGATGTAAACAACCTGTGGCATTACCATTCTGCCTTAGAGTTAATTTATATCAAAAAAGGGCGGGGGACACAATTTATTGGCGACAGCATTAAAAATTTTAATGATGGCGATGTTGTTTTGCTCGGCAGTAATTTGCCGCATTACTGGCGCTTCGACCCGGAGTTTTTCGAAACTACCGATGGTGAGCCGGTTGATGTGTACGCGGTACACTTTAAAGAAGAGTTTTTGGGAAAGGATTTTCTAAACCTGCCCGAGAACCAGGAAATTAAAAGAATTTTTGCCCAGGCCAAGCAGGGCATTAAACTGGAAGGTGCAGCTAAAGATAAAATTGCTGCATTAATGCCTCAGATAATCGAAGCTACAGGTACCATGCGAATTATCAGGTTACTGGAAGTGTTAACGGTAATTGCCAATTGCAGCGAAAAGAACATATTGGTTTCACTTGGTTTTAAACCAAACTTTTTAGAAAACGAAAAAGACCGAATCCAATCTATCTATAATTATACCATCAGCAATTACAAAAAGAAAATAGAGTTGAAAGAAATTGCAGCCGTAGCCAAAATTAGCCCGAATTCTTTCTGTAAATTCTTTAAAACCAAAAGTAGGAAAACCTATACCCAATTCCTTAACGAAATCAGGGTAGGACAAGCTTGTAAATTGCTGATCGAAAATGATTTAACGGTAAAAGAAATCTGCTACGATTGTGGTTTCTACAATTTTACCAGTTTTCATAAATATTTCAGGGAAATAACAGGAAAATCGCCATTAAAATACCAGCAGGCTTTTTCTAAGCAGTAAAGAAGAAACCGTCATTGCGAAGCCAATTTTTCATTGGATGAAGCAATCTTAATGCTTAGGCTATGTATCAAATTGGTAAGCTAACTTGAGTTAAATTATTTGACATCATTACCGGGTCTGAAACTTATCCCGGTATTGCGTAGGCGTCATACCAACCGATTTTCTAAATACCTTTCTAAAAGCTTTAGGATCGTTGTAGCCTGAGTTATAAATTACCTCGGTCATTTGTTGTGCCGTTTGCTCCAGTAATTTTTTTGCGGCTTCTATACGCGTTTGTTGCAGGTATTCGATAGGGGTAATGCCAATTACCTGTTTAAAGCGGCGCACAATATTCCTCCTGCTTGATGGAATATCTTTAATCATTTCTTCAATGGTGGCCACATCCTGGTAATTATTTTCAATTTTTTCTTGTGCCGAAGCTACAATATCGTCGTTATGGTGGCGTATGGGTTGAAAGGTGCTAAAATACAATTGGTTTACCCGGTCCATATCGATGGCAAAAATTTTGGCAACTTTAATGGCCATTTCTTTTCCGCAATGTATTTGTAATAAGTGCAACAACAGATGGAAAGTAGATGTTGCACCACCACTGGTAAACAATTTGCCATCTTGTGTTACCGTTTTATCGGCCTTTAAATGCACCAATGGAAACGCCGTAGCGAATGCTGCGCAGGCATCAATATGCGTGGTGGCAGCCCTGCCATTGAGCAGGCCTGAGGCCCCAAGCAAAAAGGCACCCGTACAAAAGGTAGCAATTTCGGCTCCTGCATGGTGTTGTTCTGTCAACCAGGGTATGAAATGTTTATTTTCTGCAATGCTGGCGCCAATATCGCTGGTAGCAAAAGATGGAATTAAAATCAGATCCAGTATTGGTGTATCGTGTATGGAGGTAGATGGATGCTCGCTAAAATTGTAATTTTTGTCATCCAGTGTAATTAAACTAATGGCAAAAGGTGTTTCGAGATTTTCATTTCTATAAAAGCCATTTACGGTATCAAATACATCTAAAATGGCAGCTATACTCAGTAATCTGAAATTTTTGGGCATTAATACACCAACTTGTATCATTTGGTTAAATTTAGGTTCTGGGTACAAGATATAAAAAAAATGTCTGAAATGCCCCTCAATATTGACTTTTACGGCAAGGGTGGGTGCTTAAATAAAGCCCTAACTTTATATTCATAATCAACCTAATTACAATAACATGAAAACAAAACCAATTAGCAACAGAATGTACGGCATAATGGTGTTGTACGAAATGCAAACCGATTTTTTAATAAGGGCTTTAGAAGGGATTGATGAAAAAGATGCTCAAAAAAGACTAGATACCAAAGCCAACCACCTGGCGTGGATAACTGGCAGTGTGGTAGATGGCCGTTATTTTCTGGCCAAATCGTTTGGGATTGAGCTCAAATCAGCCACAGGTGAGCTTTTTGTCGATCATAAAGGGATTATGGATGATGCTGTTTATCCATCGTTAGCCGATTTTAAGGCCGATTGGGCAAGAATTTCACCTTTATTGCATGATTCGCTTACCCAGGCTACGGATGAAAAGCTTGATGAAAAACTGGAAATGCCGGGTATGGAAATGACGCTTTATGAAATGATTAGTTTTAACACCTATCGCGAAGCCAATTGTATCGGGCAAATTGCCTTGTGGCGCAGGTTGTTAAATTATCCGGGAATGAATTACATGTAATATGGAAAAGGTAATTAATGAAGCCGAAGGAACTTTATCGGCATTAGAAAACTTGTTTTCGAACTTTAATGCAAAGCAGGTTAATGAGGTACCTTTTGCAGGCAGCTGGACGGCTGGCCAGCTGGCCAATCACCTGATTATGGCCAATGGTGGTTTTGTTGAGGTAATTAACGGACCAACTACCGAAACCAGTAAGCCCGCCGATATTATGGTGGAAAGGATAAAAGGTGATTTTTTGAATTTCAATATCAAATTTGATTCACCAGAATTCATTTATCCCGAACATAAAGATTACGACAAGGCCGAGTTGCTGGCAAAGTTGAAGCAGATCAGGAGCAATGTTAGTGATGTGCTTACCAAACTCGACCTCACTAAAACCTGCACCGCGTTCGAGTTGCCGGTTTATGGCTTTTTGACGCGTTTGGAAGCTATTTATTTTATCATTTACCATACCCAAAGGCATACGCAGCAATTAAAAAATATTTATAGCAAACTAGATACAGCCGATTTTAACTAAATTTATGAGAAATAAAAAGCTTGATCTGTTAAATCCATATATTGGTAAATGGCAAACCGAAGGGCGAACAACAAGTGGCGAGCTAATTAGCGGTACCGATTGCTACGAATGGGTAGATGGCGGTTTCTTTTTAACGCATAGGGTAGATGTGAGTTTTAATGGAAAGGAAATCAAATCGTTAGAAATTACACATTATGATGATATGGATGATGTTTTCAGATCGCAATCTTTTGGTAATGACGGGATTATTTCGATAGCTACGTTAAAGATAATCGATGATATCATTCTTATATTCGGAGATAACGAAAGGTTTAAAGGTAATTTTAGAACCAATACCATTGAAGGACAGTGGGAACGCTTTGACGGTAAATGCTGGATGCCCTGGATGGATATTACCTTAACCAAACTTTAGGCTGAACAATAAATAAGGCTATGGCAATAAAAAAGAATGTAATTTCGGGCAAAGCCGAAGTGGATGAATACATGCTCCAATTAACCCATCCTTATAAACAGGAAGTAGAACTACTGAGAGCAATTATTGCCAACACAAACCCATTACTGATGGAAAGGGTAAAGTGGAATTCGCCAAGTTTTTATTACCTTAAAGATTTCGCCGCTTTTAACTTAAGGGCTAAAGGTTATGTGCAAATCATTTTTATTTTTTACGACGGAAACATGATCGAAGATGCCTCACTCTTGTTGGGCAGCTGGAAAGACCGGCGCGAAGCCAGATTTTATGGCATGGATGATATAGCAGCAAAAAGACAGGCACTTGAGCAATTTGTGAACAACTGGATAACATTAATTAATAAACCAAATCATAATTAACCCTCCCGAAAGGGAACTAACAACAAAACAATGGCATCAATTAACACGTATTTAAATTTTAATGGAAACACCGAAGAAGCATTTAACTTTTACAAATCTATTTTCGGTGGTGAGTTTGCAGTGTTGCAACGCTTTAAAGATTCGCCAGGATGCGAAGGAATGGCTGTTGGCGATCAGGAAAAAATAATGCATATCGCCTTGCCAATTGGTGGTAATGTATTGATGGGAACAGATATTACCGACCCGATGCCTGCAGCTACTTTTGGTACAGGTATTTCACTTTCTGTTGATGCAGCTACAGAAGAAGAAGCGCATCAGCTTTTTAATGGCCTGTCGGCCGGTGGTACTGTAACCATGGAATTACAAAAAACCTTCTGGGGTGCACTGTTCGGTATGGCAAACGATAAGTTCGGAATCCAGTGGATGGTAAACCACGATTACGAAAAGAAATAGGCTCATCAGATTGCCACGAATGCACGGATTAATTTCCGTGTTTTCCGTGTTTTCCGTGTCTCCATGGCTAATAAAAAATAATAGGCCACAGATTCGCAGATTAGTACAAAATATGCTTTGTGCCTTTCGTGTTTTTGTAGTGAAAATAGCTTAATCAACATGCCACGGATGCACAGATTAGCACGAATTAATTTCCGTGTTTTCCGTGCCTCCGTGGCTAATAAAAAATAATAGGCCACAGATGGACAGATTAGTACAAAATATGCTTTGTGCCTTTTGTGTCTTTGTGGTGAAAAGGCTTTACGCATTATTAACTATATGCTACAGATGCACAGATTAGTACAGATTAATTTCTGTGTCTTTCGTGTCTTTGTGGTGAAAAAACAAAATTAATCACCTAAAATCCTTGTCGCTATGAAAATTGCAGTTATTGTTGTACGCGTGCTTTTAGCCGCTATGTATTTATTTGCTTCGGTAAGTTATTTTCTTCATTTGATGTCCAAGGCACCAGAGATGACCCCTGCCCAAACCACCTTTATGGGCGGAATGATGGCATCAGTGTATCTTTTCCCGCTCCTTAAAGTTACCGAATTGGTAGGAGGCCTATTGCTCCTGATTGGAAGAACGGCACCTTTAGCCGCGATCATTATTTTTCCGGTTACGCTGAATATTTTCCTGTACCACGCATTTTTAGGGCCAAAAGATTTGCCCATGGTAGGCGTAATGTTACTCTTTAATCTTTTCTTGTTTTATGCTTACCGTCAAAAGTACCTGCCTATTGTTTCTAAGTAAATTTTAAGGGGGCTAAAACTTTCTTATACTTTTTCGCTTTATTTAGTGTTTCTAATAAGGTCAAATTATTATCTTTAAAAACTAACTAGAAAAAATATGAGAAAGTTCCCATTATTAATGCTGCTGTTTTTGGCGGTTTCATTTACTGCTTTCGCACAAAACAAAGATGCAATTGTAGGTAAATGGCTTAATCCATCAGGAGAAGGGCAAATAGAAATTTATAAAAAAGGAGATAAATACTACGGAAAGCTGGCCTGGATGAAGGAGCCGAATTTAAATGGTAAACCTAAATTAGATGCCAAAAACCCCGATGAAAACCTGAAGAAACGTGCCTTGTTGAATCTCGAAATCTTAAAGGATTTTGTATATGATGATGGCAAATGGACCGATGGTACCATCTACGATCCGAAAAGTGGTAAAACATACAGCTGTAACTTAAGCTTAAAAAGCACTGATGTGTTAAACGTTAGGGGCTATGTAGGTATTTCGCTTTTAGGTCGCTCGGAAACATTTAGAAGGGTTAAATAATTTATACATGAAGAAGATTTTATGGTGCCTTTTAATGGCACCTTTTTTTTGCGCTGCACAATCGTATTCGGTTAAACCGTTAAACGAGAGTGCTAAAACCAGCTTACGGGGTTTAAGTGTGGTTTCCGATCAGGTAATTTGGGTAAGCGGGAGCAATGGCTCGGTGGGTAAAACTATCGATGGTGGCGCAACCTGGGAATGGATGAAACCTAAAGGATATGAAAAGATCGATTTCAGGGATATCGAAGCCTTTGATGACCGACAGGCTATTATAGTGGGTATTGCATCGCCAGCCTTTATTTTAAAAACTATTGATGGCGGCGAAACCTGGACGGAAAATTATAAGAATGTAGATTCGGCCATATTTTTAGATGGTTTGGGCTTTTGGGATAAAAATAAGGGCATCATTTTCGGCGACCCGATTAATGATAAAATGCCTTTGCTCAAAACAACTGATGCCGGGAAAACCTGGCAGGATATTGCTGCAAATTTAAAACTCCCGTTGGCAAAGGGCGAAGCTGGTTTTGCAGCTAGTGGTACAACCATTAAAACCCTGCCCGGAGGCAAAACCTGGGTAGCGACGGGGGGAACAGTTTCCAATATCTACTTTTCACCAGATTATGGCCAAAACTGGCAGGTATTTAAATGCCCCATTTTGCAAGGCGAAAACAGTACAGGACCTTTTTCGATAGATTTTTTTAACGAAAAAACAGGTATAGTGGTTGGTGGTAATTATTTAAAAGATAAAGAAAATTCTAACAATGTGCTGTTAACCAACGATGGTGGTAAAACCTGGCAGAAGCCTGCAACACCCGTATTAGGTTTCCGGTCGGCAGTAACTTATATCAATGCTAAAACTTTAATTGCCACAGGTACCTCTGGTACCGATATTTCTACTGATGGTGGCCAAAACTGGAAACACATTTCGGATAAGAGCTTTAATGCAGTTCAAAAAGCGAAAAAAGGCAAAAAGGTTGTTTTGGCAGGAGAAAAAGGATCGGTTTATCAATTAGTATTTTAGCTGTAAATGATGAGATGATCATCATTGCTCCTTAAAGTGATCGTCATTTCGAATGGAGTGCGTACCCGTACAGGTGTGAGAATTCTTTCAAGTTAGATTTCTCGACTTCGCTGCGCTCCGCTCGAAATGACGGGTTGGGGTAGGTTTCGCTCTAATAAATGAACCAGAAGAAGATCGTCATTTCGACTGGAGCCGGCCGGTTTTTCTCCGGTGGCGAAATGGAGAAATCTTTTCAAGGTAGATTTCTCGATTCCGCTGCGCTCCACTGGAAATGACGGAGACTGAAGAAGCTGAGCTATATATTACGCCCAGTAAGGTACTATCCCAACTTCTCCTTAAACAACCCAATAGTACGTTGCCAGGCCAGCTTAGCAGCAGCCTCGTTATACCGTGTAGGTGAAGTATTGTTGTTAAAAGCATGGTTTACCCCATCGTAGATGTAAAGTTTATAGTCTATCTTATTGTCTTTTAGCCCCTGCTCATAAGCCGGAATGCCGGCGTTAATGCGTTCATCCAAACCTCCGTAATGGAGCATTACACTTGCTTTAATCTTCGAAACATCGGCAACGTTGGGTTGCGCGCCATAATAAGCTACTGCAGCCTGTAACTTAGGGTCGTTAACAGCCAGTTTGTTGGCCATGCCGCCGCCCCAGCAAAAGCCCATACAACCTACTTTGCCATTACCATCTTTACGCTGACGTAAATAATCAAGCCCTTTTAAATAGTTCTGCAGGTTTTTTTCTGCATCCAGTTTACCGATCAGCTCACGCCCTTTATCTTCATCAGCCGGCGTTCCGCCCAGCGGAGAAAGGGCATCAACTCCAAGTGTCAGGAAACCTTCAGCAGCTATCCGTTTGGTTACATCAATAATGTGTGGGTTTAAACCGCGGTTTTCGTGGATAACCAATACACATCCCAATTTCTTTTTACCTTTCGGTTTGGCCAATACGGCTTTCATGTCTCCTTCAACACCCGGATAGGTAATATTTTCAACCTCAATATCATCGCCTACAAATTCGGCAGCAGCCACATAATTATTTTCAAGCAGTGGTAAAATGGTTGCCGCTAAAGCAGTACTGCCGGCAAGGATAGCCAGTTTTTTTAGGAAATCTTTGCGATTGATCTGGCTATGGGTGTACGCATCGTACAGGTTGATTATTTTCTGATCCATTTGGTTGATTTTGAATGACTACAATATAAACAAGCCTGATGGAATCTAAGCAAGCCTTGCCTAAAAGTTACAATACAGTTCTTCCCATTTTTTGATCAGTGCAACACGGTGTTTTACATACCTGGGCGTTAAAAAAATGTTCGACCAATCGTCGTAATTATCGTAAAAGAATTTTAAAAAGAAAATGTGGAAACAAATGCCCAGATAGGGGATGGCCGCCAATTCATCCTTGCTTAAGGGCCTTATTTCCTGATAAGCTTTTAAAAAGACTTCAAAATCTTTGTCAGCCTGCTCTTTGGTCGTGAGCTGATTCATTTGGTGAAAAAAATAATGGTTCAGAAACGACATCAGGTCGTTAATGAGGAAACCCTCGCCTGCAAAATCGAAGTCAAAAAAGGTAATGTTTCCCTTTTCATCAAAATGGAAATTTTTAGGGAAGAAATCGTAATGACAATAACCGGTGCTAAAATTAGTCGTATCGAAAGTTTCGAACTTTTTCACCACTTTATTGGCTACTTTGCTCAGGTATTCGTACTCTTCGGGCATGCTTTCAAAATGTGGCGCTAAAACCCGCAGAGGTTCAAATAAAGTAGTTTCGAAGTTAAAAACTGGTCGTGGGTTTTGAAGTTTAATTACCGAAGTGGTTTGGTGCAGTTTGGCTATCTCTTTACCCAATTGCACAAGTTGTTCATTTTCCAGTTCGTGAATTACCATTCCTTCGGCAAAAGAGAATAAAACACCATTCCTTAATCCTTCAATGGCATTAAACTGCTGGATCTGTTTGCCATTGCGATCTGTTAATGGATGAGAAACTGAATTTCCATTAGCTTTAAGGATGTTTAGCAGTTCAACTTCCGCCTCAATTTCGTTTCTTTTCCGGTGTGCATCGCGGTAAATTTTGAAGATGTATTTCGACTTGTCATTTTCAAGGATATAAGTATCGCTTACGTTCCTGATCAGCAGTCGGCAGGTTGTTTCTTCATTCAGCCGATAGGCCTCAATTAAATAATCTTTTAAAGCTGTAGCCGATAAGGTGGAGTATTGGGCAGGGAAGAAGTTATGCATGAGATCGGTTTGAGAAACTCAAATATAAACATTTCAGCGCTGGAGCAATTGCTTAATCAGCGGTTTATAATTCTTGCCGATTGGTACCTCCTGTTTGCTTTTGAGTAGAATGGTGTTACCTTCAAAATAATCGACTTCTTTTTTATTAACGATAAACGATTTATGAATGCGCACAAACAGCTGGGTAGGCAGCTCATCGTCAAAGCTACTCAAAGTACGGGGGGTAAGCAGAAAACCTGTTTTTTTCCAGACTTTTACGTAATTACCCAGACTTTCTAAAAACTGTATTTCGTCCAGATGCAGTAAAACATGTTTTTTATCTACTTTGATAGAAATTTGGCCGTTGCGATGTTGATCGTTAGTAATTGTGTCTATTGGTGTGCCAGATTGCTTTTTTAACTGCTGAAAGGTTAAAGCGCGGTTAACGGCCATTAAAAACCGTTCAAACTTGAAAGGTTTTAACAGATAATCGCAAACAGCAAGATCAAAACTTGCCAGGGCATATTCTTCGTAAGCCGAAGTAATGATAACCTGTGGCTTGTGTTGCAACGCGCGCAGAAAATCGAGACCATTTAGCTTGGGCATCCTGATGTCGAGAAAAATTAAATCGACTTCCTGTTTACTTAAAAAATCCAATGCTTCGGTAGCCCGGTAGCAATGCGCTATGATTTCGATAAAGGGAACATCCTTGGCATAAGCTACAACTATTTCATGCGCAAGGGGTTCATCATCAACAATCAGGCAGCGTAAGCTCATGCGAATCGGATTTTTAGTTGTGCCTTAAAGATATTGCCAATCGTGTTAATATCCAAAGTATGTTGGTTGGGATAAAGCAATTCGAGCCTTTTGCGCAAGTTATCGATTCCAATGCCGCTTTGGGGGCTGATTTCTTCAGGATCGAAAGAATTTTCAGCACAAAAAGTTAAAGTTTGTTCAGTACTGATTAGCGTTAGTTTTAGGCTGGCTTCACCATCAGCGGGCTCAATACCATGTTTAAAGGCATTTTCGATAAACACGATGAGTAGCAGCGGGGCAATTTCAACCTGATCGTTACTAACCTGTTTTTCAAATTCAAAATGAAGTGTTTTACGCAGCCTGATTTGCTGCAGTTGGATGTAATCGGTAATGTAATCCAACTCCTGCGCCAGTTTAACGGTTTTTTCTTTCCCTTTATAAATGGTATAACGCATCAGCTCCGACAACTGCAAAATGCTTTCGGGGGTTTTATCCGATTTTTGCAGACTCAGGGCGTACAGGTTATTCAGCGTATTAAAAAAGAAATGCGGATTGAGCTGCTGTTTCAATAAATCGAGTTCGTTTTGCGATTTTTCTTTCTCTAAGGAGAGGATGATGTTGTTCTGTTTGCCCCATTGCAAGGCCAGCACCACGGGCAAACTAATGAGCATAATGGCAAAAGCGCCAAAGGCATTTTCGAGTTCGAAAGGATTAGATACGAATATGTTTCGGCCAAATACGGTGTTAATGGGCAATGAAATGAGGAGTTGTGCCAGTAAAGGATAAAGCAGCGCAACAGTAGCCGAAACGCTTAACAAGTAGATCAACAGTCCTTTTTCTTTCAATACTTTAGGCACAAGCCAGCGGCTGTTGATGAAAAAGAACAGGTAGCCACATAAATACATGACCAAGAATTGGGAGAAGAAACTCAGGAAAATACCAAAATTATGGAACAATTGCCTGATGTTGAATTCGAAACCAATGAGCCAAAAACCTTCTCTTTGATAAACCGGGTTGTTTAAGCTCGATACGGCCATTACCGAAATGCTTAATGCAATTAAAATAATGGAGAGTAGTACGGCGTTTTCCAGTCCGATTTTTTTGATCCATTTAATGTGTTGTACCTTTTTTTGACAGTATTGATTAAGGATAAGCAATAGTTCGAGGGCAAAAGCAGCCATGCCGGTGGTAAGCTTGTCCGATAAATCGAGCGGTTCGGTTTGAAATTGAGTGGCCACCACGGTAAAAATGGGCAGCAGTATTAAAAAGGAACAGCACCTGTAAAGTACATACTTTTTGTTGGGCAATGTTTTTTTCCAAACGGGTTTAAAAAACGTAAAAAGCAATACCGGTAAAAGGGAAAAAACTAAGGTTAAAATGCAGGTGATATAAGTAAGCCAAACATTTGCACTCAGGTTATAACAGTTGCAGATGGCTACCCACAGCAATAGCCCCACAAGGATGAAAAAGTCCTGGTATTTATAGCTGGAACTGAAATTAATGATTTTGGGCATTGGGTAAGATATAGAAAAGCCTGCTAAAATTAGAAAAGGCAGTGTAATGGCTAAAATATTAATGACGAAAGGCTAATTTTTGATGATGAAAGGAGATAATGAGATAAAATCTCCCATTAAGAGGGGCTTTGTTCGCTTTCATCATCACATTCGTTGCCTTCATCACTTAAATGCGGAAATCAATTTCTGTGAGGCTAATTTGCGGCCATTCTGATGTGAAATAATATGGCACGACTTAAAATACAGCAACTTACAAAAACTTATCCAAATGGTGTAAAGGCACTTGATGAGGTAAGTTTAAATATTCCTAATGGCATGTTTGGTTTATTGGGACCAAATGGTGCAGGTAAGTCATCACTCATGCGTACGCTGGCTACTTTGCAGCTGCCTGATAGTGGTCAGGTTCATTTTGACGGTAACGATGTATTGCAAAATCCGCAGGAAATGCGCAATAAACTGGGCTATTTACCACAAGACTTTGGCGTTTACCCCAAAATTTCGACTGTCGATTTATTAACGCACCTGGCGGTGTTGAAAGGGCTACCGAACACAAACGACCGTAAAGAACAGGTTGTATCGTTATTGCAGCAAACCAATTTATTCGAGGTGCGAAAAAGATCGGTGGGTACTTTTTCGGGCGGGATGAGGCAACGTTTTGGGATTGCACAGGCTTTGTTGGGCAATCCGCAGTTAATTATTGTTGATGAACCCACTGCTGGCTTAGACCCCCAGGAGCGAAATCGTTTCCACGATTTGTTAAGTGAAATTGGTACGGAGCGCGTGGTAATCCTTTCAACGCATATTGTAGAAGATGTAAATAACCTTTGCCCTGAAATGGCTGTAATGGCCAACGGCAAGTTGATTTTGCAGGGAAAGCCAGCCAACCTGACCGAAAACCTGGATGGGAAAATCTGGCGAAAGGAAATTCATAAAACGGAACTCGATCAGTACACTACTACTTTCGAGGTCATTTCGACACGGATTATTGCAGGCCGCCTAAATATTTTTGTATTAGCTGATCAGCGTCCGGTAGCAGGCTTTGAGCCTGTATATCCCGGGTTGGAGGAAGTTTATTTTGCCGCTTTATTTGGCGCAAGAGGTAAACAGGAGGTTTTAGTATGATTGCACAATTACTGAAATTTGAGCTGAAGTACCATTTTAGTCAGGCGGCCTTTAAAATAGGCGCTTTGCTGTTTCTGGTTTTAGGCATTGTTTGCGTGGCCAAAGGTGGTTTTGGTGCTGATGAGGTACATAGAAATTCACCATATGTAATTACCAATATTATTGCTTTGCTCTCGCTGTTTTCTATATTTTCGAGCACACTGTTTAGTGCCAATGTGGTATTGAGAGATGCCATGTACAAAATGGGCCCCGTTATTTTTACCACTTCGATTACTAAACGCACTTATTTTGTGGTGAGGCTTTTGGGGCTGCTCACTGCTGTTTTTACATTGCTGCTACTGGTTGCTGTTGGTATTTTTATAGGTACTTTCTTTGTTGATGCCGATCAGCTGGGCACCTTTAATATTTGGTACTTTTTGCATGCACTTTTGGTATTTGCGTTACCGAATGTACTTTTTTCGGCAGGTGCCTTGTATTGTACCACTTTGCTCACAAAAAATGTAAGGGCTATTTATGTGGTCGGCGTGCTGATTTACATTTTATATATGCTGGCTTCGATATTTGGAAACTCGCCCTTACTCGCTACCTCAGCCTTAAAAGGAACTACCCCCGATGCTTTACCCATACTTTTAGATCCATTTGCACTGGCTTCTTTTTTCGGGGAAACCAAAACGTGGACGGCCTTACAACGCAATGAGGAATTGTTTCCCTTGACGGGATTATTTCTGGCAAACCGGTTAATGTGGTTAACTTTTTCGGGCATATTGATGTGGATTACTTACCGCATTTTTAATTTCAGGGTGCAGCAACAAAGGCAGGCAAAGCAAAAAAATAACACAGTTGACAAGCTTACGCTAATTCCATTTAAGCATTTACAGGTTATCCCGAATGGTTTAACTTATCAATTGGCCACGTTAAGGGCACAGTTGAAGCTCGAAATGATCCACCTGTTTAAAAATATCCCAATTATGGTGATGCTTTTGCTCTGGGTATTCCTTTTTGGCGTCGAATTAAAAGATCAGTTGTTTAGCGGGGTTTATGGCATTCACAGTTATCCGGCAACGGGCATTATAGTAGAAGAAATACGCTCAATGAAATTTGCCTTGATTCTGATCATATTTTATGCTGCTGAAACCGTCGCAAGGGAAAAATCGGTCAATATACAATCGCTAATTTACAGTACACCTGTGCGCAGCTCTGCCATGTGGATGGCTAAGGCTATGAGTCTTTTTGTACTGGTGTTTATACTCGTTTCTTTAAATATTGGCATTGGTATCGCCTTGCAGCTTAGTCATGGTTATTTCAACATCGAATTGCCTGTATATTTTTCATTGTACTACTATAGCGCCTTTCCGCTATTGCTTTTTGTGGTGCTCATTCTGTTCGTTCAAAATTTAAGCAGCAATAAATATGTGGGCATGATGCTGAGCATGGTTGTGGTTTTTGTGTTGCTCTATGCCGATCGTTTTGGTTTGGAGCATTATCTTTTCCGTTTTGCAACGGTACCCGATCTGCTGCATTCTTATTTTAACGGTTTTGGTTACTATGCCGGTGCTTTTAACTGGTACATGCTATACTGGACAGGATTTGTAACCATAATTGCGGTGCTAACCATCGGCTTATGGCAAAACAGCATCGAAATTACCCTGGCCAATAAATGGAGAAGATTTGTTTCGGCATTAAAGCGATATCGATTGATCCTGATCCCCACTTTTTTGGTTTGGATGGCGAGTAGGGCATACATTTATGATCAAAGCAATGTTGTAGGTAATTATCAAAATAAAAACGAATGGTTAACCTGGCAGCTTAATTACGAAAAACGCTATAAAGCATTGGCCAATATGCCGCAACCTGTTATTAAATCGGTTAAAACTGAAGTTGATTTATTCCCAAATGAAGGGAAATACGCCGTTAAGGGTATTTACCAGCTGAAAAATGAAACCCAACAGCCGGTTTCAAAGATTTGGATTAGCATGAACCCCGCTGTAAATTTATTTTCGGTTGATATTGCAGAAGCGAAGAAAGCTGTGGTTGACCAAACATTTAAACAACAGTTTATTACGCTAAATAATCCTCTGCTACCGGGCGATAGCATAAAGATGAACTTTGGGCTCACGGTTATCAGGAATGGTTTTGTACCTTTTGATAAAGAAAATTCAATTGTAAAAAATGGTACTTATATCGAACTGGAGAAATTTGTACCGCAACTGGGTTACAGCTACCGTTTCGAAAGTGACGATAAACGCGCGAGGAAGCAACATGGTTTGACAGAAGAAAGTGTTGAACAATTATTTAGCCGAAAATATGAACTGATTGATTTTGAAACAACCATTTCTACCGTTCCCGATCAACAGGTACTTACAGTTGGTGAACTGCAAAAAAGCTGGCAGGCCAATAACAGGCGCTATTTCAGCTATAAAACGACCAAACCCATTAATTTTATGTTTGCCTTAAGTTCGGCCAGGTATGCTGTTAAAAAGGAGCGATATAAAGGCATAGCCTTAAGTATCTACTACCAGCAGGGGCAGGAATATAATTTAGCTTCGATATTTAAAGGCATTAAAGATGCGCTCGATTATGGTAATGCAAACTTTGCAACTTATCCGCTAAAACAACTCACACTGGCCGAAATTCCACAGTACAAGGGCGCTGCAACGGCTTACCCGGGGATTATTTTCAGTGCGGAGAATATTAATTTTCTCGGCAATTTTAGTCAGCGGGAAACTATAAACCACAGTTACGCCATTGCCGCACACGAAACCGCGCACCAATGGTGGGCCAATAAACTGGCACCATTTGATGGCCCGGGTTATGCCATGTTAACCGAATCGCTGGCCAAATACACCGAAAATGTGTTAATGGTAAACGCTTTTGGTAAAATGTACCTGCAGCAATATCTGGATTACGATAACCGGCTTTATTTCTTAAACCGCAACAATACCGAAAAGGAGCTGCCATTGGCTAAAACGCAGGATCAGGCCTATGTAAATTACCAGAAAGGAGGCATCAACATCTATGCGGTGAAAGAACTCATGGGCGAACAGAAATTTAATGCGGTGCTGAAGCAGCTTATTATTGATCATGCCTATCCAAAACCCAAAGCTTCGGCTGGGGATCTGGTAAATGCCCTTATGCAGGTTACTTTGCCTGCACAGCGGAAATTTATTGATGATTGTTTTAATCAGGTAGTCACTTATGATCTCGGCGTTAAGGTACAGCAATGCACTTTGCTTAAAAACGGAAAATATCAGCTAGACCTTTTGCTTAATGCAGCGCGTTTAAGCGATGGTCCGGAACAATTGCCCGATCTGGAGGTTGAAGTGGGGTGTTTTGATCAGTCTGCGCAAGATTGGACAACAGCAACTAAACCTTTTTATTTGCAGAAATATCACCTTAACCAAAAAACAACCCGGCTCACATTCATTGTAGATCATAAACCTAAAACCGTTGCCATAGATCCTTACCGGTATATACTTGATGCAGATAAAAGCGACCATACGGTGGAGGTGAGGTAAGAGACAAGTCCACTGCGACCTTACTGCGCGATAACCAAGCGTTTAACGCATTATTTTCCATCGATCAGTGCCTCAGGTTTCGGTTGGTGAGACACATATCCTGTCCGTAGAGTTAAGCGTAGCGTTTCTACGGATTGCTGCATAGGGTTGAGTTTTTGAACTCAATAAAAAGAACGAGTCAAAGACTCTTGTTCATTCTGCATCCGTAGAGCCCTTCGGAACTCTACGGATAGGTTCAGGAGACACAGACCATGGCGGATGGATGGTTGTGGAAACGCAATTTGTCAGATAGAAATATCTGACAACACGATATTTTAATTAGCCCTGAAGCTTTTTGGCGTACACTGCATCTGGCGCTTAAAAAAGATGTTGAAATTGGCCGGATATTCAAAGCCGAGGCAATAGGCAATTTGTGCAATGTTCCATTCGGTATGTTTCAGCAGCGCTACGGCTTCTGTGGTAACCCTTCTCGAAATATGCTCGGAAGTGGTTTTACCTGTCACTTCTTTTACCGCGTGGTTTAAATGGTTTACATGTACCAGCAACCTGCAGGCAAAATCGTGCGCTGTTTTTAATTCGAGTATTTGTTCGGTAGAGCCAATAGGGAACTGCCTTTCCAATAATTCGATAAATAAGGCAGTTAAGCGTACCGAAGCATTGTTTTGCTTCAGGAATTCCCCCTGTGGTTTAACTTTTAAAGCTTCGTGAACAATGAGTTGGACATAATTTCTCAGCAAATCGTATTTGTGGATGTAGTCGCCATCCATCTCTTTCATCATTTTTAAAAAGATATCAGTCAGTGTCACTTCCTGCTCTTCGCTGATGTGAATTACCGGACTATCGTTAATGCGCCAAAGCAACGAATCGCGTAGGGTTTCGTTGCGGTTATGGATAAAGTTTTCGGTAAACAGGCAGAAATAGCCTGCAGGTTTCGGCGAAGTACTTTCCCATGAGTATGGAATGTTGGGGTTGGTAAACAACAACGCACGACCTTTTATCTCGATCTGCGCATCAGGATAATGCAAAATCCCGTTGCCTATAATCAAAGAAATTTTATAAAAATCGCGCCGGCTAAAAACAGAAGGGATGTTGGTGCAAACTGTAGTCCTGTTAAAAACATTAAAGTGCCCGATATCATTAATCATCCCTAAGCTGGGCGTAGGGATTTCCGGACGGTTGATTTTTAATTTGTTGTAAAAATCCTCCAGGGTTTCGTTTTTCTGAAGGGTAGAAAGCTCCTGATTTTTGGTCAACATCTCTTATTGCTTATAACGTAAAGTTATGGTTTAATCGCCATTCCTTCGTGCATTTCTTCGGTAGGTTCTGCAACTAATTTGTCACCTTCTGCCAAATCGCCGAATATCTCTACACGGTCTTCTGCCTCGCGACCTTTTTTAACCGCAACCTTAACCGCTTTATTGTCTTGCACTTTTAGCACAAATAAACCTTCGCTGGTATCTAACAATGCTTTTTTGTTAATGATAAAAGTACTGGCATTGGCCGGAATGGGGATGTTCACTTCGGCTACCATACCCGGTAACAATATTTTGCTGGCATTGGGTACATCCATTTCAATACGTTCGGCACGTAAACGTAAATCTAAAGCACCCGATAAACGTTTCACTTTTGCTTTAAATGTTTGGCTGGGTAATGATTTAACCGTAAAACTGATTTCATCGCCAGCTTTTAGGTAACCGGTATAAATTTCGGGGATTGACACCGCCAAACGTAGGTTTTTCTGATCCTGTAAGGTAAATAAAGGCAAATCAGAACCTTTACCTGACGGGCCTACATAAGCACCCAAATTTACATTACGGGCTGAAATGATCCCGCTGAATGGTGCGCGGATGGTAAGGTAATCCTGAACCGAGCCTACCTCTTTGTACGCAGCCTTTGCGGCCTCGAGTTGGGCTAAATCAGCGTTCTTTTTCGCCATCGCCTGATCGAGATCGTTGGTAGAAATCGTTCCGGGGGTTTTGCTGGTTTCGTATAAACGGTTATAATTGGCCTTGCTGGCGGTATAAATAGCCTCCTGCGCTTTAATGCGCGATTTGCTGGCCGAAAGTTGCGAACTCAACTCTGGTGCTTCGAGGGTCATTAGCAACTGCCCTTTGCTTACTTCCGAACCGATATCGACCTTTAGTGTGCGTACAAAACTGCTTACTTTGGCGTATAAATCTACTTGTTGCAGAGCGATTAATTCGCCCGGCAAGCTTAATTTGGTCGACAGTTTATCTTTTTTAAGATCGAAAGTGGCAATGGCCGGTGCCTGCTCTTTTTTAGGTTCTCCCTTCGATTCGGCATGGCCACAGCCATAAATTGCCGTGAGCATTAGCAAACCTGCACTTAATAACCCTGTTGAAAATAGCTTCATATTCATTTGTGATGATTTTATTCGTTTTCTTCTAAACCTTTAATGTAGTGGATGCTGTCTTTATCTTCCGGATCGAGCGACATCGAATCGGTAGTTTGTTTGCCCTGCACCCAGGCAAAAACCAGTGGTAAAATGAGGAGTACGGCAAATGTTGAGGCCAGCAAACCACCAATTACCGCTCTGCCCAGTGGCGAAACTGCGCCGCCGCCTTCGCCATGCCCGATGGCCATGGGTAACATACCTGCAATCATGGCGATACTCGTCATAATGATCGGGCGCAAACGTAATGCTGCTGCCTCACGCGCCGATTCGAGTGCATTTCCATTGTGTTTCCTCAACTGCTCCGCATTGGTAATCAGCAATACCGCATTGGCGATGGATACCCCAACCGACATGATAATGCCCATGTACGACTGCAGGTTTAAGGTAGAGCCCGTAATGGTTAACAGCAATAAAGAACCCAAAATAACGGCAGGTACAGTGGCTAAGATAACCAATGGCACTTTAAACGACTGAAAATTAGCGGCGAGCATTAAAAATATTACTACAATGGCTACTAAAAGGCCCGATTGTAAACTATCCAGTGTATCGGTAAGTACCTTACTCATGCCAATGGCTGCAACATTTAAACCCCTTGGTAGCTCGCCTACATCCTTAATCGCTTTTTCTACATCTTTAGTGGCTGTACCCAAATCGGTGTGGTAAAGGTTTGCTGTTACCGACAAGAAAGGCATGGCACCAATGTTGTCGTTTTCGCCGGCTGTAGTATCGGGTGTAATTTTGGCTACATCGCTCAGCACTGGCCTAGCCGAATTTTTTAATAAAGGTATTTCACCGATATCATCTTTGCTCGCCATTTGGTTTAACGGCACCTGCACCTGAACATTGTAAGGTAAAGCTGCTTTTTCATCGAGCCAGATGTTTTTATCGGTATAGCGTGATGATGACGTAGAGGCAATCAACGATCTCGAAATATCGGCCATGTCAATCCCGATTTGGGCTGCGCGCGTTCTGTCGATTTCGATATTTAATGAAGGATATTTTATCGGTTGTGCAATCTGTACATCCCGCATGTAAGGGATTTCTTTTAGCTCCGCTACAATTTTATTGGCATACTTCGCATTTAGCTTTTTGTTTTTACCCGAAATACGCACCTCAACCGGGGTAGGAGAACCCTGGCTCAAAACTTTATCCGTAAGTTCTATCGGTTCGAACGATAATTTAACATCCGGCAAAAGTTGTTTGATTTTTACCCTGAACTGATCTTTAAAATCGTCCATATCTGCTTCGTAATCTTTTAAACTTACCTGAAATACAGCTTCGTGCGGACCAGCCATAAACTGATAAATTGGGTTTACCGAAAACTGGGCAGGGTGTTGACCTACAAAAACCGAGGAGATGCTTACATGTTCTGCACCAACCATTTTTTTAAGCTCTGCCAAAACCACATTGGCTTTTTCTTCAGTACGCTCTAAACGGGTTCCATCGGGTGCGCGCAAACGCAATTGAAACTGGCTTGAATTCACCCGGGGTAAAACATCGCGGCCAATATTAGCCAGTAAAAGGGCTGCCAAACCAATAATTACTATCAGGTAGCCTATTACCACAGGTTTGCGGTAAGGTAAAATCCGGTCGATGAAACGCATGAAGCGGTTTCTGAAGCGATCGAAAATGCCAATTTTGCCATCGCCACTAAAATCTTCGCGCTCAACCAATACCTTTTTTTGGTTCAGGGTATCTTTTTCCGATTCGAGGGTAATGCCTGTGGCTTTAAAATCAGCTTCATCCTGCGTAATGCCCGGATGGTGCTCACCACCTTTTTTCGGGTGTGCAATCATCAGCCAGTTGGCCATAATGGGGACAAAAGTTTGCGAAAGCAGGAAGGAAACGATCATCGAAAAGCCAATGGCCAGTGCAAGTGGCAGGAATAAGGCCCCAGGTATGCCCGACATGGTAAAGGCTGGTGCAAATACGGCGAGGATACAAAAGAGGATCAATAATTTTGGGAAAGCAATTTCTTTACAGGCATCCCATATAGCCAGCGCCTTGGGTTTACCCATATCAAAATGCTGGTGTATATTTTCTATCGTAACGGTCGATTCATCAACCAAAATCCCAATCGCTAAAGCCAATCCGCTCAGTGTCATGATGTTGATGGTTTGCTCGAATAATTTCAGGAATAAAACGCCGGCAATAATCGATGTGGGGATGGTAAGGATTACAATCAGTGCAGCACGCTTATCGCCCAGAAAAAGCAATACCATTAAACCCGTCAAAATTGCACCAATAGCACCTTCGCTCACTAAGCTTTTTACCGCGTTAATTACATACACCGATTGGTCGAACTCGTACGAGAGTTTCACATCTTCGGGCAAGGTACTTTGGATATTCGGTAGGTTTTTCTTTAAGTTTTTAACCACATCCCAGGTAGAGGCATCGCCAGATTTGGCAATACTCAAATACACCGAACGCTTGCCATTAATTAAAGCATAACCCGCTACTAAATCGGCACCATCTTTAACGGTTGCCACATCGCGGAGCTGCAGATTTTGTACGCTGCCTTTAAACAGGGGAATGTTTTCAAAATCTTTAACTTTTTTGATGGTATAATTGGTCGGGGTAAGGTAGTTTTTATCGCCAATGCGCACATTGCCAGATGGAGCAGTCTGATTATTAAGGCGGATGGCTTCAACAACCTGATCGACCGTTAAATTGTGCGAACGCAGTAGCGATGGATTCACATTAATTTCGATGGTACGTGGGCTACCGCCAAAAGGGGCAGGCGAAAGCAAACCCGGTATAGATGAAAAACTGGGACGCACATAAGTATTGGCCAAATCCTGCAACTCGTTATTAGTACGAATGGGGCTGCTCAACACCAGCTGGCCAACCGGGAGCGAAGAGGCATCGAAACGGATGACGAAAGGTGGCTGTGAACCCGGCGGGAAAATGGCCTGCGCCCTTGTAGAGAGCGCGCTCAGTTCGGCTGCGGCCTGCGCCATATTGGTACCTTCGTAATAGGTAAGCTTCATCAGCATTAAGCCTTGCGTATTTTTGGTTTCGATACTTTTAATACCGTTGGCAAAAAGCAGGATGTTTACATATTGCTTACCGAAATAGGCTTCCATTTGATCGGGGGTGTAACCGCCAAAAGGGTGGGCAATGTAAATTACAGGCAGGTTCATTTGCGGCAGGATATCAACCTTCACCTGGTTAATGGCACCGATCCCAAAAAAGAACAACCCGGCAACTAAAACCAGTATGGAAATGGGTTTGCGGAGTGCGAAACGTATTAAATTCATGTATTGCGGCAGATTAAAATTCGTTGATAAATAAGTCGTAGTTGCCAAGCGCTGCCGATTTTAGCAGCAAAGCCTGCCAAACATTGGTATAGGCAATATCGCGGTCGGTTTCGGCGCGGTTGAGCGTAAAAAGCGCCTGTGTTAAATCAACCAGCGTGGTTAACCCGTTTTTGTACAAGGTGCTTTTTTGCAGATAGGCATCCGAAGCCGCTTTGACCTGAACGGGTGCTTCGCGGTAATTGGCCATAGAATTGGTCAGTTTGGTTTCGGCCAGTGCCAGCTGGGCTTTCAATTGCTGATCGACCAGGTTATATTCTGCTTTTAAACCTTCACTGATATAAGCTTGTGCCCGCACTTGCGGTTGGTTTTTAAGCAATGAAGAAAGGTTCCAGGTTATTCCTATGCCAATCAAATAGTTGCCACGGGTTGGATTGATCCCGTCAACATAACTGGATGAAAAAGCAGTCTGATCTAAGGCATAACCCGGACTAAAGCCTGAACCACGACCCTGCATTACGCCAAACAACGAAAGGGTAGGATAATATAGTTTTTTAAAATAATTGGTCTGCTCTTCGCTTACAGCTACACGGTTTTGGTAAAATTTTAAAAGTGGGTGGGTACTGCTAATGCTATCGCCAAGCAGATTTTTAGGGATGCGTGTTATCGATGCCGTATCTAAATCGTAGTGAGTAGCAGTTAAGCCCATTAAAACACCCAGGCGGTTGGCTTGTTCCTGTTCTAAATCTTTGGCCCTGGTTAAGGCAATTTTGGCATTCGAAACTTCGGCTTTGGCCAGCGATGAATCTACCCCGGCAATCAGTCCGTTTTTAGCCCTGATGATGGCCGTATTTTGAAAGGTAATGGCGCGGTCTAAATTTTTTTGCTGCGATTTGGTGATGCGTTGTGCGGCTAGTAAATTAAGGTAAGCTGCAGAAACACGAATTTCCTGCTGGAATTTTTCCTGCTCCAGATCATTTTTATCCCGGTTATAGGTAGCACTGGCAATTTTTATCCGGTCTTTAATTTTTCCGAAAGTGAAGAAATCCCAGTTGACATTGGCCAGGTAAAGTGCGCCAAAAGCAGCATTCCAGTTTTGTTTATCTAAGGCCGGGCCCGATGAGGCTGTTCCTAAACCACCAAAACCATATTGTGGGCCATTTTGGCCATTAATGGTGCCATAATCTTGCTGTGCACTGAGGCTAAAATTAGGTAAGTACTCTCTTTTGGCCTGCTGGATAGTAGATTTAGATGCATTTGCATAACTATCTTTGGCTTTAATGGTGCCGTAGTTGGTTAAAGCGGTGTTAACAGCCTGTTTTAAACTGAGTGTTTGGGCATTTGCGCCCGTGTACAGATTAACAAATAGAAATAACGATAGTAAAAATAAGGATAGACGATACATAGTGTATAATTTACACGGCAAATGTAAATTATGGCCACAATATCAAAGTATTCGGTTCAAATCAAAAATTATGCGATTCAAATAATAATCGAATTGTTACTGTAGGATTATTTTGGGATGATAAAGCGGGTAAAAATGGCATATTCCTTACAGAGTGGGAATCCTGTAAGGAATATGCATGGAGATTAATATTCTTCTGTATATTTTTTGAAATTATCCAGAATGGCTTGCCAGCCGCCACGTTGCATTTCGATTGGGTTGGTTTCTTCAGGATCGAAAGTTTCGGTAACTCTTGTACTTTCGCCAAGCGCGTCAAATATGATGCTCACTTCACGACCATCGCCCAGAGCGTATTCAATTTTTTTAAGGTGATCGACAGTGGTGTAGGTACCACCAAAATCGAAGCTCATGCTGCCATCTTTGGCTGCCATGGTGCTTTTAAACTGACCACCAACCTTCAGGTCATTGTCAGCGTAAGGGGTATGCCAATCAGGCGAAGCAAAACTCCATTTGGTTATGTGTTCAGGGTTGCTCCAAAATTCCCAAACTTTTTCTACCGGACTATTTACTGTGGTTTCGATGGTGATTGCATTGTTTTTCATTTTTTTTCTGGGTTTAAATTGTTAATCAAAGTTATCGTAACTTTTACAGCCTGAAAAGTGTAAATGCGACAAATGTAGGGGTGAAATACCCCTGCACCAATTAGCAGTTTAATTCGCATTCACCAAAAAATGCGCAATCCGGCAGGCATAACCCACTGATTTTTTATTGTGATATTCGCTAATGCGCACGCTTAATTTATGCTCGCCACCGCTCAGCTCATCGCCCAGCAAAAGGTACCAGGGTAAATGCAGGCTTGTGCTCCACTGGCTAAACAAATCGATCATCTTTTCTTCTCCGTTATCAATGCGGTAATGCAGCATACCAGCGTCAGGACCTGATAACACAGCAATACCAACCGCATTGCCTTTAAAAATTAAATCGAAAGTGCTGTTTCGGGTAGTACTTTCGAGCACGGGGATGTTTACAAAACCAGGTCTTGTTTCCAATGCATCGTTTGGTTTCCAGCTTTTGTTGATGCTAAAAGTATTTAAGTTTTCGGCAGTAGCAACGCTAACATATTGCCCTTTGGTATAGGCAAATTTATCTAAAATTTTAGGCAGGCTGCCGCTGGTTTTATTTGGAGCGTTTTTCTGGTTCTCTTCCAGATATGTTTTAATGGTATTGAAATAAAGTTGTTGCCCGAAAGGAGCAGGATGCAGGTCTTTAAAATCGCCGGCCCAGGTAAATTCCTTATTGGCAATACGTTTATCTACTTCTAAAGCCAGGTTAATAAAAGGCAGGTGGTAATATTCGGCTAAATCGCTGTGTACTTTTACTTCTGCAGGGATATTGCCTTTATCAAAGTCCTCGTTTTTATCCTGATCGGCAAAAGCCATCAGTACAATATTTGTTTTGGAGTTTTTGTTTAATGTATGCCTGATGATACCTTCCAATGCGCGGCGTTGTGTTTTTTCGGCAGTCTGGTTCGCATGGTCGTTAACTGCCGATTCGATAAACAAGAGGTCTGTTTTTCCACTGTCTAAAACATCGCGTTGCAGGCGGAAGGCATGTGGCAAACTACCCAATGAAGGGATGCCGGCATTGATGAATTTAAATTTGCTTTGCGGATAAGTTTTTGACAGGTAATTACATACCATTGCACGCCAGCCTTCCATATTGGTAATTGAGCCGCCTAAAAAGGCAACGGTTACCGGTTCATTTTTTTGCAGTTTTTCGGCGAAAGTGTTGCTGTAGCCATTAAAAGTGATGAAGTTGGCAGATTGCAGCTTATTTTGCGCGGTACTTTTAGTAATAAGTGTGGTTACCAGCAGGGTAACATAAAGAAAAGACGTTAGTTTCATGTTGATTAGAATAAACCAAAAGTAATAAAATTAACACTTGGCAAAGAATGTAGTGTAATTTTATAAATTTAGCATCAAATTGTAACCTCATTAAAAATAACGCATGAAAAATAGCTTTTTAGTAGCCATTTGTTTATTCCTGTTTACCTGTGTTGCCAGCGCGGCAGAAGTAGATACAGCTGTAACTTACAGCAAATCGATGAAGAAAAATATTAAGGCAGTAGTAATTAAACCCGATAATTATAAAAGCGGTAAATCTTTTCCGGTGGTTTATCTGCTGCACGGTGCTGGTGGCAGTTATGCCGAATGGGTTAAAAAAGTACCGGGCATTAAAAACCTTGCCGATCAGTATCAGTTTATCATTGTATGCCCCGATGGTAATGTAACCAGCTGGTATTTCGATAGTCCTATCGACCCCGAATGGAGATATGAAACCTATGTGGCTACTGAGCTGGTAAGCTACATTGATGAACATTATAAAACCGTTGTCGAAAAAAAGGGTAGGGCAATAACCGGTTTAAGCATGGGCGGACACGGTGCATTTTACCTGGCCATTAAACATCAGGATGTATATGGTGCCGTGGGGAGCATGAGCGGAGGTGTGGATATTAAACCTTTCCCGAACGGATGGAATATTTCGAAAAGACTGGGCAAGCAGGATGAATTTCCGGAACGCTGGAAACAGAATAGCGTAATTGATATGATTTACCTGATCAAACCCGGATCGCTGGCCATTGCTTTTGAATGTGGGGTGGACGATTTCTTCTACAAAGCCAACATACGCCTGCACGATGAATTGATATACAACAATATTCCGCACGACTTTACTACCCGCCCTGGTGTGCACAACTGGGATTACTGGGCAAATGCAATTAAATTTCAAAGTGTTTTTTTAAGTAATTATTTTAATCAGAAACCTTAATTGCTGCGGTTTCAAATAGCTTTTTTCTTTTCTTGTTGATAGACAGTGTTTTATAATCCCGATTGAGCTTATGAGAGTTAGTACGTGGTTGAAATCATACGTTTTGAATTTAAATTGATACATGATTTACCCAAAAAATTAACTTTTAGATTACATGAAAAATACAGACTTCACCTATTTTTGGCCGTTCGCGTAATCTTATTTATAAAGCGGGAAACAAAGATTTAAAACAAAAATGAAATACTTAGTCAAAGAAATAAGTGAGGGTAACTGCGATATCACTTTATTGCCGGAAAACTTAAATGACCGAAATCTTTTAGCTGAAACTGCCAAAAACCTACAAGGCGATTACCAAGAAGCTATTCAAACACATTATGAGCACGCATTAAAAAACGAAGTGCATAACGGTGCCGCTTTTGTTTCGTTAAATAATGAGCAAAGTAATTATCCCAAAAGAGTAAATGTAAATTACCAGATCATTTTAAGCTAAAAATAGCTCGATTTGTTGGATAAAGGCTTTCTTTAATGCTAAAGAAAGCCTTTTTGTTTTTAAATTATAAACTAAGGCAACGGAAGCACCTGCCCGTTTACCTGAAAATCGTTAAGCCCAACCAGTAAATTGCCACTGGTTGCTGTAGCACCATAGGCATATAACCTAAACGTTACCGCCGTACTGATATTGGTAAGTGCAGCCGCATTAAACGATATGAGTGTAGGCGTAGTGGTGCCGCTAATGCTAATGGGAGCCGAAATGTTGCTGGCAAAGTTATCGAGACTGGAGCGGAGCACAAAAGTATTAGGGTGGGTGGTACTGCCGCGAAGCACCGTAAACTTAATGTCGCTGAAATTAAAATAATAGCCGGTTTTGGGTTCTAAACGGAACTCGTAATATTCGGTAAGGTCTATGGGTGTTGGTGTACTTGCCGACGATGCATTTGCCCATCCGCCCAATAAATAACGCCCGCTGGGGCCTGGTGTACTGCCCGAGATGCCCGATGCAGCTAATGTTGATCGCGAAAAATCAGACCATGGTGTGCCCACTACATTATCGGCAGGGTTTGGCGCCGGGCTTGTACTGTTCACATATACAATGTTTTGCGGGTCCTGATATTTAATATAAGGATGCTGATAAATGTTACTGCTATTATTGTAATTGCCAGGCAAGCTAATGTTGCCAGTTTTGGTGTAAGGACCATCTAAATAGGCTGGGTTGGCATCCGGAATACTGTTTCCCCAAATCAAGCCTGTGGTGGTAGGTGGATAGTTCAGGTTAATAATCCGCAGATCGTCGTGGTACACAATACGCGTAAGGTTTGGTGGCACTACATAAACACCCCATTTCACATAACCAACATTTCCGCTGCCTACATCACCGGTAAAAGTAACCGCATTATTCCTTTCGTTGGCTAAAACAAAATCAGTTTGACCGGGTAATTTCATGTAAATTTTCATCGATCCGGTAGCGGTAGTGGCCCACTTTACATCTACCCTGAAATGGATCCATTGGTTTACCGAGGAACGAAAATCGCTCAAAATATCTACCACTGTTTTGGTATTATCCATATTGCCATAAACCACACGCAGCGCATTTCGTTGTGTACGAATTTGGAGCGGAACGGCCTCACCTCCCGACATTTTTAACTGAAAAAAATTAGTTTCATTGATGGGGTCGCCAGTGTTCCAGGCTGTCCAGTCTTTTAACAATACGCTAAACTCATAGCGTCGTTCATCTCCCGGAACGTAGCGGGCCGGGGTCAGGGCCAACGCATCTGCTTCACTGCGCCAGTTACCATCAGAGTAATAGGTAGAATCGCCATAAGTTACTTTGTGTGCAATGGCATAATTTCCGGTTGCTCCAGGCGAAACGATGTAGGCCGCATCAGTTGCTGTAGCATTTGTAGCCGTTAAGCCGGTAATACCCGAGTTGAGCGTACCGCTTTCATAATTGATGTTTAAAATGGTATCGCCATAACCATAGCTTGCAGGAGCACTTCCACTCATGAATGAAACAGGTTTAAGCGTTACCGCAGGTTGTTCGCTTTCTTTTTCAACTTTACTGCACGAACTGGCTAAAAATAATACGGCTATAGCCATATACCTTTTTAAGTAGATAGGTTTTTTTCTCATATATGTTTTTTGGTTAGTAAGCGGGTGGTTGTAATCTTTTATATCATATTATTTTTTTTGGTAAATAAAAAGAGGTAACGTTTTACCATTACCTCTTAAATTAACTGCTATGGGTTGGTGTTGCCACCATCTAATTTTGCTTTTAGTAGGCTTGTTTTGCCATTAATGCTAACTGAGATATTGAGTTCGCCGTTTTTATAATCGTTGCCGGCATTTTCTTTAATTTTTATCTCTGGTGCTTTTTGGCCATTGTACGGGTAAACTATACTGATAAATTGTTGTGTTTTATCGTCGCTTTTTGGCTTTTCGAAAACAAATGCAGGGCGTTTCATTTCTTTTCCATACTCGTAAGAAACTTTTCCTTCTTCCTCGTGCAAAGTAACTTTATCTGTATTAAGCAATTGGATTAACAGGTTATTGCCATCGGCATAAGTGGTGTACACCTTGTTATTTGCCGCATCAAATACCGGTTTACTATCTTCTTTGAGTTGGAAATGCACACCAAGGTTGCCGGTAGCAGTGCCCAGTGTCTGATCGATAATCAAAAAGTACTTTTGATCGATAAATAGTACCGTTCTGCGGTGATTTAAATCTTTGTAGCTTGGATTGGTAAAGGTTAAAATATCCAGATCTTTGCTGCTTTGCCATTTGTTTTGCACCGCTTTGGTAATCAGCATATTTTGGTTGTCCAAAGTAAGGGTGCTGTGTACACGGGTTTGGCGGAACCAGTTGCGTTGCTTCATAATTTCGGCATCGCCACTGTAAACAAAACAGCCGGCATCGGGCGTAAAATTGCGACCATTTACCCAAAGCTCGAAAGTGCCGTTATCGGGCTGCGCATGGAATTCGCCCGGGGGACTTGCTTTAAGCATTAAAATGGTCGAGGTGCTATCCCAGCCATTGCGGAAGGTATAGAATCCAGCTGTACTTAATGCGTTCGATAACCAGTTTGGTTTTTTGCCTTTCTGTCCATCTGTAGCGAAATATTGGATAAATGGATTTTCGGGCATCATGGCTGACCACGATTGAAACTGTTTTAAACGGAGCTTTTTCTCGCGGATCCACGAATCGCCAAACATGGGTTGGTTATAGTTAGGGAAGGTGATGTTAATGAAAGCCATGGCCATTTTTTCGATGGTTTGCCTGTAGCTTGCCGGAAACTCGCCCTCAACACCTGCCTTTTTTGCACCCTGATAGGCTTTTATAAAAATATCAATGGCTGCAGCATGGTAAACCGGCGATAGTTCGTACTGTACGCCATCTGGCAGCACCTGTTTTTTGATTTCTGCATTTAATACTTCTATACCGCTTTTACGCCAAACGGGGGCATTTTTATATTCGGGTAAAGATGCACCTGCAAATAAAGTACGTTGCGCTTCGAACAGGCGGTGATTACCCTCTGCCGCATAATTTTTAGGCAGGTAATCGGCCTGCTCACCATAATTTTTTAAAAAGGTTAATAAAAAAGCCGGTGTAAAATTTGGCGAGTTGATGAAGAAGGTCATCGTGGGTACTAAACTTTGTATCCGGTCTGACACTTCGAGCGGGCGCCAGGCATATTTGTCGTTATCGGCCGATAAACCCAGGCGATTTTTTTTCGCCCAGTCTTCAAACTGAAACATCCATTCTTTGGCGTATTGCTCATTATGCGTAGCACGATAGGCCACTGCCATGGGGAGCCACCATTTAACGCGGTGCAGCTGCCAGCGTACTTCGTTATCTTTTACCGGCCACAGTTGCCAGTTAATGTCGTGTCCGAAATCGAAATAGCCGTAACTTTCCTGCGTTTTAAAACGATGCAGCAGGGCATTATCTGCCGTTTCTTTAGTTTTAGGGGCTAGTTTGCCGGTATCAATTGGGGTTTCCAGATTGCTTAAATCGGGTTTGGTACCCAGTTTATTTCTATAATACTGCAAAAGCGCTTTACCTGCCTCCTGGTATTGGCCGGCATCAACAGCTTGTTTTACCTTTTCCAATCCCGGGTACCCCAGATTAATCATGTCAAAACTTTCTTTGTTGATGGGGTTTTGGGCTTTTGCCAGCGTACCCATGAGCAGCAGGGTACAAAAGAAAATTTTTGCTTTAAAACGTATCATATTTGTATTGCTATTTGTAGTTACAGTTGTTGTTTAATGGTTTTTTCCTTGCCATTTATGGTTAAGGTCAGGTCTATTTTTCCCGTTTCGAAATTATTACCTGCGTTCTCTTTTAACGATGCTTTAGGGGCGACCATCCCCGTGTAAGGCATTACCAGGCTTACAAAAGTACCCGATTGGCTGTTAAGCTTTTCTTTCTCGAAAACAAAAGCAGGTCGCGGTGCCTCTTTCTGGTATTCGTATGAAACAAAACTTTCTTCTGCTTTCAGGCTAATACCCGTTTTGTTTAATACCTGAATGCTAAGGTTATTGCCATCGGCATAGGTGGTGTTAAACTGAAGGTTGTTTAGGTCAGCATCGGCTTTTGCATCTTCACTAAGTACGTAATGGATGCCCAATTTACCTGTTAATGGGCCACTTGCTTTGTCGATAATAATAAAGTACGACTGATCGATAAAAAGGAAAGTACGCTGGTGATCTAAGCCTTTATATCCCGGATTGCTATAGCTCAGTACCTGTACATCACCATTGGGCTCCCATTTTATTAATTTGGCGTTATTTTCAATGGTTTTATTGTCGAGCGTGAGGGTTTGATGTGCTTTGGTGCTGCGGTACCAGTCTCTTTTGCTGTTTTCCTGATTACCTACATTGGCATATATAAAACTTCCGGCATCGGGTGTGAAATTGCGACCCTTAACCCAAAGTACAAAGTTACCATTATCGGGGTGTGAATGGAATTCGGCTGGTGGCCCGGCTTTGATTTGCATTACGGTAGCTTTTTGGTCCCAGCTATTTCTGAAAGCATAAAAGCCTGCATTGTTTAGCGCGCTTGATAAATAGGCCGGGCGGGTACCCGATTTGCCATCGGTAGCAAAATAGGCTATCTCTTTATTCTCCGGAAATACTTCTGCCCAGGCCTGGTAATTCTTCATCATTGCACTTTTATTGGTGATAAATGAATTACCGTATAAGGGGAAAGTGTAATCGGGAAATGAAAATTGGGGTACGGCAGTGGTCATTTTCTCTACCAAATCGCGGTAGCTTTCAGGAAATTCGCTGGCTATCCCGGCATCTTTGGCCATTTTAAGGGCACGTAAAAACGTACCAATGGTGCCAATGTGGTAAGATGGCGACAACTCGAACTGCATACCATCGGGGTAAACCTGTTTGGTAATTTCTGCATTTAATACGCTGATGCCACTTTTGCACCAGGTATTTGCCTCGCTAAATTCAGGAAAACTGGTGCCAGCCAAAAGCAAGTGCTCAGCTTCGTACAGGCGGTGATTGCCCATATCGGTATAGTTGGCCATTACGTAATTGGCTTGTTCATTATAGCTATTTAGAAAAGTTAACAGGAACTGCGGCGTAAAACTTGGCGAATTGATAAACTGGTTAAAGAAAGTTGCCCAGTTGTTTAGCCTGAACGAAACTACAAAAGCTTTCCAGGCATATTCTTTATCATCGGTATAAGCACCCTGTTTATTTTTTTTAATCCAGTCCTGCACCTCAAAAATCCATTCTTTAGCGTAACGCTCATCGCCTGTGGCCAAATAAACAGTGCCCAATGATTCCCAAAACGTGGTACGGTGTAAAAAAGTAGTCAGTAACTGGTCTTTAACCGGACGATACTGCCAGTTAATATCCTTTCCATAATCAAACGTGCCGTAACCTTTGTGCGGTTTAAATTTGTGCAGCAAAATATCATCGGCAAGCTGCTGGATATTGGCATTTACCTTTTTTGCTGTCTGCTCAGGGGTTAAGGCTGCTTTACGCTTACGGAAATACGCAAGCAACTGCGTGGCTGCCTTTTCGTAATCGTTTTTGGCAACAGCTTTAGCTACCTGCTCCAACCCCGGATGGGATAGATTTATACTCGCGAAGCTATTGCTGCTTAACGGTTGCTCTTGTGCACGTAAAGCAAGTACCATGAGGCAAAAAATGCAAGCTGTTAACAAAAATTTCTTTAGCATCGTCTTTATGGTTTATTAGCCTTTAATTTTTTTATAGCGGTTCAAAGCTTCCAGGTAATAGTAATCCGCATAATCGAGCGGCGTATCTATTTCCGAATTGTATAAAAATGCGCCAACACTATGTTTGAGGATAAAATATTGATTTTCTCCGGGTTTAGCCAGATATGCGTCAGAAGATAACGTTTTCAAAATGTCTTCTGCATAGTTAAAATATTTTTGGCCATCCTTTACCTGTGTACTTAAATCGAGCAGGGCTGAAGCGATTACTGCGGCGGCAGAAGCATCGCGCGGGGCTGCTCCGTCGGTATCCAAATCGCCGGCGTTGTGTACATCCAAATCCCATGCCGGAATCTTGTCTTTTTGCAGGCTGGGATGGTTCATAATAAATTTAGCAATGTTTTCGGCCTGTGACAAAAATGCCAGGTTTTTACTGTTTTTATAACACATGGTATAGCCGTATAAGCCCCAGGCTTGTCCGCGTGCCCAGGCCGATTCATCCGTTAAGCCCTGGTGGGTGGCTTTTTTTAAAACCTTTCCCGTTGCGGCATCATAATCTACCACATGGTAAGAACTAAAATCTTTTCGGTAGTGGTTTCTCATGGTTGTGGCAGCATGTGTACTGGCAATGGCAGCATAATTAGGGTTATTGAATGTTTTAGCTCCCCAATATAAATATTCGAGGTTCATCATGTTATCAATAATTACCGGGTAGTGCCACCAGGCAAAATCCCACGAGCGGATTACGCCCACTTTCGGGTTAAACCGGGCTGCAAGGTGTTTTGCACCATCGGCTAATGCTGGTAAGTAAGTTTTATCGCCGGTTAACCTATAAGCATTACCGTACGAGCAGAAGAGCATAAAACCCAAATCGTGTGTGTTGGTAATGTTGCGAATCGAATCGAGCGCCAGTGTAAATTTTTTGGCTTCATCTGCCAGATGCTGATCAGCCGTAAGTTCGTATCCATACCATAAACTGCCCGGGAAAAAACCGGTGGTCCAATCGGTTAAACCCGCAAGTCTTACCGTTCCGTTCGGATTAACAGAACGCGGGTTTTGGCCTGGTTTATAAGTTTGGCTGGCCTTGTTTAACTGAAATGCAATGATATCAGTAGTTTTTTTAAGCCAGCTTGCTGGTGGGTCGTTTTGTACCGGCCTTGCATTACTTTTAAATAAGCAGGTAGTGGCCAGCATTATGAAGCAAAAAGCTTTTTTCATTGTGTTAAGGTTTGAATCTTTGATATTTGTTGATAATTGTTTTATAATTGTGAAATTAGGAGCATCCGGACACAAACACTTTTGATTTTTACCATAAATATTTTGAATTTGGTTAAAACATCATTTTTATGGCCTGCTTAATACATCAGAAGTGAAATTGTATTTTGAGGAGGGCATTTGAGGTAAGCACTAACCAATGTTAAAATATTTTAAGCCGAAACCTAAGGCCTCAATGCGCACAACATTTTATTTTTAGCCCGGATTAAAAAGGATGAATATGTCGTCAGTTCAATAACAGAATGGTAAAGCTTACTGAAAGGAATAGCTACTACGCGACAGGCATACTCAAACAAAAAGACTAAAACCTCAAACAAATGATAAATTTAAACAATGCCAACATGGACCAATCGTATGCTATTGGAATTGATGTTGGTGGTTCTTCGCTCAAATGCGGTGTAGTAAACCAGCAGGGCGAAATCTTGTATTCCACCTTAATTTCGCTAAAAAAGGCAAAAACCCAGGGGGCAATTATTGCACTCATTGTAGAGGCCATCCAAACCTGTGCCTCAAAAGTTAAACAACCTATTCTGGGTGTGGGCATTGGGTTTCCGGGAACGATATACAACAATAAAATTATTGCCGGTGCAGATAATTTACCAGGCTTTAAACAGCTGGCCCTGGGCGAAATTCTGCAGGATGTTACCCGTTATAACATTATTATGGATAACGATGCCAATTTGATGGGGCTGGGCGAAATGACATACGGTGCGGCTAAAGATTGCAGCGATGTGGTTTTTCTTACCGTAGGTACAGGAGTTGGTGGCGCTGTTATGATAGATAATAAGTTGTATGGCGGATTTAGAAACAGGGGAACAGAGCTAGGCCATATTATTGTACAACACAATGGTTTGGCTTGCGCATGTGGAGCAAAAGGATGTTTAGAAGCCTATGCTTCGGTAACAGCCTTATTAAAACATTACCAGTTTATTCATCCGGGCATACTCGAAACAGACGAAGTTGATGGACGCTATATTATAGAAAAATACCTGGAAGGCGAGGAGTATGCGGTTAAAGCAATGGAGCTGCATTTCGATTATCTGGCCACAGGTATCACCAGCTTTATTAATATTTTTAGTCCCGAAAAAGTTGTAATTGGTGGTGGCATAAGCGAAGCCGGTGCCTTTTATACCAGGGAAATAGAACGCAGAATTAAAACATTAGCTGTTCCGGTTGCATCACTCCATTCGTTGGTTGTTCCGGCAAAGCTGGGCAATAAGGCAGGCTTATTAGGCTGTGCTGCTAACGTTTTTCAAAAATTTAAAGCATTCGATTACGTAACCACGTAAAATTTAATACTATAGCCCTCGTTTCTCACAAAGTAATTCCTTTGGATTAACGAGGGTTATTGAGTTGTGCATTTGTAATGCACATTCCATTAATTCAATTCTTCAGCGATAAAATCGCTAAGCTCGGGCATCCCCGTTACAAACGGTGACGATAAACTGCGGGCAAGGTTTACACCAAACTAAGATCTGCGTAAAAATCTGCGCCCTCTGCGGGAAAAATAAATGCTTTTAACCCGATTCATTAACCATCTTTCTGCATTAAGATTGCCAGTCAAGCTGGCAATGACGAATAGTGTAGCGGGAATTGCGAAAGATGTGCGCACAAGATAGGTTACAAACTGTGACGATTATTAAGCCGTGCATGTTTAACCTACCTTAAAACGGTTCAATATTGCAGTTAATACTACCGGTAATTTCTTTTTTGTAGTATTTATATGGCTGGTTATTTCAATATGAAATAGTTTTCTCTTTTCATTTTTTACTCTAAAAAGGGCTTAATAAACGCTTTTCTAGCAGTATTAGTCAAATTTGATAGTATTTTAAACAAATTTGAAACTCCGTTTTTAGATCAATAGCTAAATTCGTTTCTGTTGATTTGACCCAGAAGGTAACAACTTAAAATAAGCAGATTTGTAACAACTGCCTATTGAGGAAAACATCAGCAAACAGCATTGAAGTATTTAAATAGATTTAAGGAATACCAGCAAACCAAAATAACTAACCAAAATCAAAATGAAAAGGATTATAATATTATTAGGCTTACTCTGCTTTTTTGAGGGGTTACATGCGCAAAGTGTAATCACGATAAAAGGCGTAGTAAAAGATGGATCCAACCAGCCCATTCCCGGCGCTACCATTACTGAAAAAGGAACTAAAAATATCACGGTTTCTTCAAATTTTGGTACCTATCAAATCAATGTGAAAACCGATGCCGTGTTGGTTTTTAGTTATTTGGGTACTAAAACTGTCGAACAAAAGATAAACGGCCGTACTACAATTGATGTAAAACTGCAGGATGATGTAAACAACCTGAACGATGTGGTAGTGGTTGGTTACGGACAAACCGTTCAGCGTAAAGATTTGACGGGAGCCATATCCTCATTAAAAGGCAGTGAGATTGCAAAAACACCTGTTGCTAATGTTGCCCAGGCCTTACAAGGGCGCATGGCGGGTGTACAGGTAACCATGCCAAGTGGCGATCCGGGTTCAACTCCGCAAATTAAAATACGGGGTGGTTCGTCTATTACGCAAAGTAACGAACCGTTATATGTGGTAGATGGTGTACCTCAAACCGATGGTTTAGCGTTTTTAGATCCAACCGATATTGAATCTGTTGATGTGATGAAAGATGCTGCTTCAACTGCTGTTTATGGAGCCAGGGGTGCCAATGGTGTAATCTTAATCACCACAAAACAATCCAAAGGCGGAAAAACCACCATCAGTTACGATGGATATATGGGGGTGCAAAAAGCACCTAAGTTTTTGCCGGTGTTGAGCCCGTATGAGTATATGTTGTATATCTACGAAAACTCTACCAGGGATGCAACCCGGGCGCAAAAGTTTTTAACCAGTTTTGGTACTTACGAATCGCTTGCTGCTAACTATGGCAATAGGGAAGGAATTAACTGGCAGGATGAAATCTTTGGTGGAACAGCTTCAAGCCAGTATCATAAAATCAGCGTAAACGGTGGTAGCGGCGATACGAAGTATAACTTATTCTATTCGCGTAATGTAAACGATGGTTTGATGCTCAAAAGCGGCGCTAACCGCGATATTGCTAAATTAACCGTAACCAACAGTCCCAGCAAAAAAATAAAGTTAAATGGAATTGTAAATTATTCTAATCAGAATATATATGGTTCTGGTGGTACACAGGAAGGTGGTAATGCGCGCTTGAGTATGTTACAAACCTTGCTGCAATACCGTCCGGTAAATTTGCCAAACGTTTCTGACATCGGTTTAGTAGACGATGTTTTGGATCCGTTGGATGATCCTGGCAATCCTGCTTTTCAAAGCCCCATTGTAACGGTAAATACCCGCTTGCGCGATCAACGCATCCGTTCGTTAAATGCAAATGCCACAGCCAGGTATGCCATCAGCAATAAATTTACTTACAATGGTTTGGTGGGTTTTACCAATACCTCGCGGGTGGATAAAAATTTTAACGATGCTGAATCTATTACTGCCATTAGAAATAAAGGTGCATCGGGAGGCATAACTACTACTTTTAATAACCGGTTTAACTATAACAATACCCTTACCTATAGCGATGTTTACGGTAAAGACCATAAGTTCGATATTACCATAGGGCAGGAGTATATTTACAACTATACAGAAAGTGTAAGTGCTGGCGCCACCAACTTTCCAAATGTAAATAGCGGCTGGTATAACCTGGGTTTAGGTACAGTTGCAGCTTTCCCTTCGTCTTTTGCCGAAGAAGATAAACTATTATCTTTCTTTACCCGCGCCAATTACAGCTACATGGGCAGATATATTTTTGCTGCAACATTAAGGGCCGATGGTTCATCTAAGTTTGGCGAAGAAAACAGCTGGGGTTATTTCCCTTCGGGGTCTTTTGCCTGGAAAGTAACAGAAGAAAAATTCATGAAGTCGCTAAACTTCCTGTCTGATTTGAAACTAAGGGCCAGTTACGGTACCTCAGGTAATAACCGGATTGCCAATTATGCAGCTTTGGGTATTTTTACTTCAGGCCAATACGCTTCTAACACCAGTATTTTACCTACTGTGTTTCAAAATAGTTTAGCCAATCCTTCACTTAAATGGGAATCGGTTAAAGCAACCAACATCGGTTTGGATATTGGTTTGTTAAAACAACGCATTGCCTTAACAGTTGATTGGTTCGACAACCGCTCTAAAGACCTGTTATACAACACGCGGATCCCGGCAAGTGCAGGTTTTACCCGTCAGTTCCAGAATATTGGTTCAACTTCGAGCAGGGGTGTAGAGTTTACTTTAAATACCGTAAACATTAAAAAAGCAGATTTTAACTGGAGCACGAATTTCAACATTACCTTTAATAAAACTAAAGTACTTAAGCTTAGCGATGGCGAAAATTCGTTAATGACCAGCAGCTACAACAATAGTTACCAGGATTATATTTTACAAGTTGGACAGCCGGTAGGCACCATGTTTGGTTACCAGCAGGATGGACTTTACCAGGTAAGCGACTTTAATTACGATGCCACTGCAAAAACCTATAGCTTAAAGCCAGGTGTGGTACAGGATGCCATTGCGGTACAGCCGGGTTATATCAAATTTAAAGACCTGAACGGCGACGGGAAAATTACCGATGCCGATCGGAGCATCATTGGCAATGCCAACCCTAAATTTTCGGGTGGTATTAACAATACCTTTGCTTACAAGGGTTTTGATCTGAGTATATTCCTGAACTTTACGCAGGGCAACAAAATTTTTAATGCCAATGTTAAAAACAACTTACCGATAGCCAGCGACTTTAGCAATAACATGGCTTTTCAGGCTGATAGATGGAGAACCATTAATGCCGCAGGTCAGATCGTTACCGATCCGGCAGAACTAACAGCACTTAACCAGGGTAAAAACTCGGTAGCCTCTATATTGGGCAATACCAGTGGCCGCATGTACGATAGCGTAATTGAGGATGGATCGTTCCTGAGAATAAGCAACATTAACCTGGGCTATACTTTTCCGAAAAGATGGCTCGAAAAGGTTAAAATAGCCAACGCCAGGATTTATGTAACCGCCTACAACCTGCATGTATTTACCAATTACTCGGGCTACGATCCGGAGGTTAGTGTTATCGATAATGCACTTACACCGGGGGTAGATTTTAGTGCGTACCCAAGACCGCGATCATTTGTAGCGGGAATTAACCTCTCTCTATAACCAAAAATGTATTCTGTTATGAAAATGTTAACATCAAAAATAAAAACATGTGCCTTAGCCGCCGCCTTATTGGCCGCATCGTTTAGCTCATGTAAAAAAGCCACAGAGGCCACACCTTATTCTTACTTTACCACAGCCAATTTTTTTAGTACAGTAGATGAGGCCCAACTAGCCACTACAGGGGTTTACGAAATCATGAAATACCCATCTACCTACGCCTGGTATGTGCCGCTTATTTATGATAATGATTCTGATATCCAGTTTATTAGCGATGGGGTAACGCCCGACTGGCGAATTATTCCACATTATTTAGGCATACCCGAAACTCCGTTTTTATACGAAACCTGGAGTGCTTACTACAATGGTATCGATAGGGCAAACCTGGTAATAGACCGCATTCCGAAAATGGATTTATACAATAACGGCAGCAGCGATCAAAAAACTGCGCTGAACAGGATGCTTGGTGAAGCCAAATTTTTGCGTGGTTTCTACTATTCAGAACTGGTAAGGTTATGGGGCGATGTACCTTTTAAACTTAAAAATTCCGAAACCGGCGATGATTTAAAATTGCCTTTAACCGATCGGTATCAAATTTATACGCAGATTATTAAAGATATGCAGGAAGGGGCAGATTTGTTACCTGCTGCACTGGCAAGCGATGAGCGCATAAATAAATTTGGCGCTAAAGCCATGTTAGCAAGGGTGGCCTTAGCTGCCGGTGGCTATTCGTTAAGGGCCGATGGAACCATGCAACGGCCTGCCGACTATAAAGAATATTATAAACTGGCGCAAACCCAGGTTAACGATGTGATTGGTTCGGGCCTGTATGCGCTAAATCCTGATTATTCGATGGTTTTTAAAAATCAAAGCATCCAAAAGTTCGAGCCTAAGGAAAGCTTATTCGAAGCAGGGGTTTACACCTCAACATTGGCCACTACCAATCAATCAAGCTATGGAACGTTTAATGCACCGCAAACAGCAGGGAGTACTACTTCTCCATTCGGTACTACACAAAACCGTTGCTTTGTAACCAAAACCTTTTACGATACCTTTAAAGATGGCGATTTAAGAAGGGATTTTTCGATTGCTAAATACAGCCTCGATGCTACCGGTAACCGATTGAGCCTGCTTACCAATAACCGGATCTGGGCACCAGCCAAATGGAGCAGGGAATACCAGAACAATTCTAATTTAGAACGCGTAAATACCAATATTAACACCGTATTAATGCGTTATTCAGATGTATTGTTAATGCGTGCTGAGGTAGAAAACGAATTAAATGGAGGGCCTAATGCCCTGGCTTACGAGGCTATTAATACCGTACGTCGCCGTGCTTATGGCCAGGCACTTGGCGGTAGCAGGGTAAATGTTACGCTTACCAATGGTGGCACAGGTTATACAGCCATACCGGTAATTAAATTTACAGGTGGCGGCGGTTCCGATGCTTCTGCCGTAGCTACCATTAGTGCTGGCAAAATAACAGCCATCAGTATGTTAAACAATGGCTTTGCTTATACATCGGTACCTTCAATTAGCATTACCAATACAGGTACCAGCACAGGTACTGGTGCAGTAGCTACGGTTACTTTATTACCATTGGCCACAGGTGTAGATTTACCTGCTGCTTTAAATCAATCAGCTTTCTTTTTAGCGATACAAGACGAGCGCGCATGGGAGTTGTGTTTTGAAGGTACACGTAAAGCCGATTTAATCAGGTGGAATATACTGGGCGATAAAATTAAAACAACCCAGGCCGCGTTAAAAGTCATCAACTCGGTTTATCCATACAATGCAGCCAATAATTTTGTTGCAGGTAAGCACGAATTATTCCCAATTCCGCAAAATGAAAAAGATGTAAACAGCGGCATTACCAGGAACAATCCTAAATACTAAAATTAGTTATTCAAGTGCAGCGGCTATCCCATCAAGTAAAAGATTTAAAGCGCCCGTGATGTGATGAGATAGTCCGCTTCATTAGTTCCGTATATTTATATGATGAAATTCGTCCTTGTATACCTAAGCTTATTTATTGGCCTGCAAAAGGTTTATGCCCAACAGCAATCGCGCCCCAATGTGCTAATCATCATGACCGATCAGCAAACGGCCGAGGCCATGAGTATTGCCGGTAACAAGGATTTGAATACCCCGGCCATGGATAAACTGGCCAAAAATGGGGTGAGGTTTACCAAAGCCTATTGCGCGCAGCCTTTGTGCACGCCTTCACGTACGGCCATTTTTAGTGGTAAAATGCCTTTCGAAACAGGCTTTACAGGCAACGCAGCCGAAAAAGACGGACAATGGCCTGATAGCTTGCTCATGATGGGCAAAATATTTCAGCAAGGTGGTTATCAAACCGGTTACGTGGGCAAATGGCATTTACCGGTACCCACTAAAAAGGTCAGTCAGCATGGCTTTACCTACATAGAAAACACCAATTTTTTAGATTATAACGATGGGGCAACGCCTTCATTTTGTGCGCGGTTTATTAAAGAGAATCAAACAAAACCATTTTTGCTCGTAGCCTCGTTCCTCAATCCACACGATATTTGCGAATGGGCCCGCGATGAAGATTTAAAAATGGATGTGTTGGAAAAAGCCCCACCTGCCGATCAATGTCCGCCATTGCCGGCCAATTGGCAAATTCCGGCCAACGAGCCTCAAATTGTGCGCGATCAGCAAAAAACAGTTGGTTTACGTACCTATCCATCAGTAAATTATACGCCTGATAAATGGCGACAGTACCGCTGGGCCTATAACCGCTTGGTAGAAAAAGTAGACCAGTACATTGAACAGGTATTGTACTCGCTCAAAAAATATGGGGTAGAAAAAAATACCATCATTATTTTTACTGCTGATCACGGCGATGGTTATGCCGGTCACAGCTGGAACCAGAAACAGATTTTATACGAAGAAGCCGCTAAGGTGCCTTTTATCATAGCCAAAATGGATGGTTCGTTAAAACCCCGAACCGATGAGATGCTGGTGTGCAACGGTACCGATATTATTCCAACCATTTGTGGTTTAACTGGTGTACAAATGCCTGCTTATTTAAAAGGTGTAGATCTCAGTAAGCGATTAGCCAATCCTGACCAAAACCTGCGCGATACTTTGGTGATTGAAACGGATTTTGCCGATAACGACCAGCTACTGGGCATTAACGGCCGTGCTGTAATTACCAAAGATTTTAAATACATTGTCTACAATAAAGGCGAGATTAAAGAACAGTTGTTCAATTTAACTAACGATCCCGGCGAAATAACCAATTTAGCTGTCAATCAGCAATATGCTAAAAAAATAAAGCTGATGCGTGCCTATCTCAAGCAATGGTGCCGCAAAAATGGCGATAAATTTACGGCTGGTTTGTAACCACCCCTGTACGAATTAAAATTTGTACAGAAATAATGACTAACTTGAAACCTAAACCAATTGATGATGTTCCCGGTAAAAAACAACCAGATAGCCCAGCTATTAAGGCGGTTTGGCAAATGTTTGCCAGGTGTGCTGTTGGTGTGGTTTATTTTTGCCAAAGCAAATGCACAGGTAGATGGCCGCCATTTCAGAAACATTTCTGTTGATAAGGGCCTGTCGCAAAGTACTGTTTTTTCGATTAAACAAGATAGCCTGGGTTTTATCTGGATGGCCACTCAGGACGGCTTAAACCGTTACGATAGCAAAGGTTTTAAAGTATACCGTCCCGTTGATGGCGAAAAAAATGGCTTGCAATCTCATTATATCCGCTGCCTCTTTATCGATCATAAAGGCGTAATGTGGGTGGGCGGCAATCAGGGCGTTAGCCGTTATAATTATGCTTCAGATGATTTTGTAAACTTCAAACTTCCCGGCAGCCTTGGCGAGTGGTATATTTCCTCCATAACAGAAGATGCTGCACACAGTATCTGGGCAACCACCATTACGGGCAGTGTATTTAAACTTACCGCCGGTGCAGCACAATTTAAACCCGTTAATTTCGATGCCGTTGAGCATGGCATAAAAAAGATTACCTATATAAGTGCCTGGAATAAAAACATGCTGATGGGTACCGATGTGGGCCTTTTTGAATTTAACGGAAATGACCACCACCTCGTAAAGCTAAATTTAGGGGTAGATAAGCCCGCCATTAACGATGTAAATATTGATGGTAAAAACTTGTGGGCCGCTACAGAGGGCAACGGACTTATTAAATACGAAACACCCAATGCCAGGCTTACCTTTTTTACCCATCAGGCAGCCCAAAACAGTATTGCAGATAATAATGTAAGGTGTATCGGTAAAGACGAGGCCGGCAATTTCTGGCTTGGTACATTTAAGGGCTTATCAATCCTCAACCCCAATACCAACACTTTAGATAATTATTTCCATCAAATTTCGCAGCCTTATACCATCAGCCAAAACTCGGTACGTTGTTTTTTTAAAGACCGGCAGAATGGCATTTGGTTAGGTACTTTTTACGGCGGGGTTAATTATTACCATAAAAACGACATCAAATTTAACCTGTTAAGCCAAAATACAGGTCGTTTATCGCTAAACGATGAGGTAATCAGTGTAATTAAAGAAGATGCAAGAGGTAATTTTTGGATCGGCACCAACGATAAAGGCCTAAATTACTGGAACAGGGCAGCCAATACCATCAGCTATTTTACCAGCAGTGAAAACAATGCCAATAGTTTAAGCTCAAACAACATTAAAGCCATAGCTTTTGATGATAACCAGAATTTGCTCGTAGGTATGCACAATGGTGGTTTTAATATTTTAAATCCGGGCACGGGCAATGTAAAAAGATACCGGCATAACGAGCGCGATCCCAACAGTATTGCCGGCGATTTGGTTTATGCCATCCTGAAAGATTATAAAAGCAGGATCTGGATCGGAACCCGTTCCGGGCTCGATCAGTTTAATCCCACAAGCCAGACTTTTACACACATTCATTTAGACAGGGCAGGTAAACGGCCTGCATCTGATGATATTACCTATCTTTTCGAAGACAGTAAACACCGGATCTGGATTGGAACCACAAACGGTATTACACTTTTCTATCCCGATAACATGCTGTTTGATAACGACCTGGGCAGGCAGCTGCACGATGAGGTAATTAGTTGCATTACCGAAGATAAAAAGGGTAGGGTGTGGATTGGTTCGCGCGAAGGATTAATTTTGTACGAAGCCGGTGCGCAAAGCTTTGTAACCTATAAAACCAGAAAGGATTTTATAAAAGGTACCATTTATGGCTTGCAGCCCGATAACGAGGGTAATTTGTGGGTTTCGACCAACAGGGGGCTTATTCGTTACAATCCCGATACCAAAACAGCGCAGGCTTTTGATGAAAGCGACGGATTGCAGAACAACCAGTTCAACGATTATGCTTTTTGCAAGGCCAGCGATGGCATGTTGTTGTTTGGTGGTATTAAAGGCCTTTCTTATTTCTATCCATCGAGTATTAAACAACAGCAGCTCCCCCTAAAATTAACTTTTACTGGCTTAGCCGTTTTTAATAAGAATGTAACCAGTGGCGATGATACCAAAATACTCGATAACCACATCGATCAGAGCGAAGAGCTTAACTTTGCTGCCGAGTATAAACAGTTTACCATCCATTTTAATACCTTCAATTACATATCGGCCAACCGAACCAAATACCTGTACAAACTGGATGGTTTAGATAAAGACTGGCTAAGCACCGAAGATTTAAAAATAACCTATAATAACCTAAAGGCCGGCAGCTATAATTTTTTAATTAAAGCCGTAGGGCCAAACGGCGAAACCAGTGCAGTTAGATCGTTAAAAATTATCATTTCGCCACCCTGGTACAATGCCACCTGGTTTTATTTGCTCTTGTTGGCTATGGCAGCTACCGGCAGTTACATAGGCTACCGCATTATTTCTGAAAGAATTAAGGCTTTACAACAGCTTAAATTAGAACGCGTTGATAAAGAAAGGGTGCGTTACATCAATCAGGTAAAAATGGATTTCTTTACCAATGTTTCTCACGAGTTAAGAACTCCACTTACCCTTATTCTGGCGCCTTTAGAAGAATTGATTAAAAAACCTTCAGACGATAAGTTGGTTACAAAGCGCCATGAAATGATGCTCATTAACGCCAAACGCCTGTATAACCTGGTAGATCAGCTGTTCGAATTTAGAAAAACAGAAACTGGTACCCGGAAACTCAAAGTAGGTAAAAGCGATATTGTGAGCTTTATACACGAAATTTACGAGTTGTTTAAGCCCTTGTCAGAAAAGAACCAGGTACAATATACCTATCATTCAACTGAAGCAAAATTAGCCTTCTACTTTGATAACGATGCCATGGAGAAGATACTGTTCAACCTCCTGTCAAATGCATTTAAGTACACACGTGCACATCACCAAATCAATGTTGAACTGGCTACCCAAAACAATTATGCCATTATTACCGTAACCGATACGGGGGTGGGTATAGCTGCCGATGATATTGCCAAAGTTTTCGATCGTTTTTATCAGGTTAATAACCAGGAAATGAATTTGGGTTCCGGCGTTGGCCTGGCTTTTACCAAACGTTTGGTTGAGCTGCACCACGGTACCATTAAGGCCGAAAGCGAGCTTGGAAAAGGCAGCCGTTTTACCATCGCCATTCCGATGGATGATGCCGTGTATAGTGATGATGTGCGCACAGAAACTACCCGCTACGAACTTTCGATTGTAACTGACGAAGAAGCCCTGGCCGAAAATAACCAGATTTATGCCGATCAGGAGCTGCAAACAGAACCTGCCGAAAACGACGGGCAAAGAAGCCGCTTGCTGCTGGTTGATGATAATAAAGAAATTTTAGATTACCTGCAGGATTATTTTAAAGAAACTTACGAGATCACCATCGCTTTTGATGGTAAAATGGCGCTCGATATTTTAGAAAAAGAGCAGTTTGATTTGGTGGTGAGCGATGTAATGATGCCCGAATTGGATGGTTTGCATTTTTGTAAAAGATTGAAACAGAATATCAATACTTCGCACATTCCGGTAGTGTTGTTAACCGCTAAAACAGAGGTAAGCCAGCAAATTAAAGGACTTGAAATGGGTGCCGACGATTACATTACCAAACCTTTTTCTATTGATATGCTGGCTGCCAAAATAGCCAGTCTGTTAAAATCGCGCAAACGTTTAAAAGAATATTACAGCGGTAGCAAGGAGGTTGTACCACAAAATTTGGCGTTTAATACCCTTGATGAAGAGTTTTTAAAAGAAGCGATTGAGATTGTAGAAAAATACCTGGCTGATTCTGACTTCTCGGTAGATAAATTTAGCCGTGAAATTGGCATGAGCCGCTCTAACCTTTACCTAAAATTTAAAGCCATAACCGGCGAATCGGCAACTGATTTTATTAAAAGGATCAGGTTTAATAAAGCGGTTGAACTGATGCAAAGCAAGCGTTATACCATTGCACAAATTACCTATATGTGTGGTTTTAATTCGCCATCCTATTTTTCTACGGCATTTAAGCAGTATTATGGTTGCATGCCGAGCGAGTATTTTGAAAAGAAAAATAGTTAGGACAAATTTAATTTGCTTATAATTCAAGTCAAATGTTATTAAGCTAAGCCACCGGCGCAGGTAGGCATAATTTAACCACAGATAAAATGGATGCACACAGATATAAAGATCCGTATTTATCTGTGTATAGCTGTGGTTAAAAAAATAACTTAATGACATTGAACCTAAGTCTAGTGGTTCATAGAAAGCTTCAAATTATAAAATTCCCCAAAAAGTTATTTTCCTTATTGGGAGATTTTCATGAAAAATTAATGTGCTGATATTATATTTTTTTATCAGTCATTGCAGGATAATCTGTATAGCCCCTGGCATCGCCGCCACCAAATAGTGTGTGGTTATCACTAATCTCGTTTAGTGCTGCGTTAGTTTTTACCCGCTCGGGATAATCGGGATTGGTTAAAAACTTTCTGCCGAAACCAATCAAATCAACCAGGTTTGCCTCCAATAAAGCTTCGCCTTCCCCGGGTGTTTTATTACCAGTTGCGATGATGGTGTTGCTAAAAGTTGCCCGCAATTCCTGTCTGAATTTTAGTGGAATAGCCGGTGCATCTGCCCAATCGGCTTCGCATAAATGAATGTAAGCGATATCGAGTTTATTCAGTTCGTTGGCTGCCAGCATTATGGTTTTCAGAATTTCAGGGTCGGCCATGTCTTTAAAGCTGATAAAGGGTGAGAGACGTACACCGGTTTTTTCGTTACCAACAGCCTTGGCTACTGCTTCGGTAATTTCGACTAATATTTTTATCCTGTTTTCTTTTGATCCGCCATAACTGTCAGTCCGGACATTAGAATTGCTGCGTAAAAACTGGTCTATCAGGTATCCGTTAGCACCATGAATTTCAACGCCATCAAAGCCAGCAGCAATCGCGTTTTTTGCGCCAGTTACAAATTCTTCAATGGCATTGTCAATATCAGCCTGGGTCATTTCTTTGGGTGTTTCTACAGGTATAAAGGTTGCATCGCCATTAGGGGCACCATCAAAAATATACACATTGGTATTTTGGGCAATAATTGCCGAAGGACCCATAGGCTGTAAGCCATTTACTTTACTGCTGCTTACTCTGCCTACATGCCACAACTGTAAAAATATTTTGCTGCCTGCATGGTGCACCGCTTCGGTAGTAAGTTTCCAGCCTGCAGCTTGTTCTTTATTGTAAATACCCGGGGTTTTGGCATAACCCATTCCCTGCATCGAAACCTGGGTTGCTTCTGTTATAATAATGCCTGCACTTGCCCTTTGAGCATAATAGGTTGCCATTAATTCATTCGGGATGTCGCCAGGTTGGGTAGACCGGCTGCGGGTCATAGGCGCCATTAAAAACCGGTTTTTTAAGTCTAAACCTTTTAAATTATAGCTCGAAAATATCTTGTTTAATTCCATTTTTGTTTTTTTTAAATGCCGTAATTAGGAAAAATACTTTATTATGCGGTAGTCGCTTTATCCATCGAAGCTATTGTCCTGGCTCCGGCTAATCAAAATATAAAAGAATATAGCATAAATCATTTGGATGCCCATGGCTTCCCAGTTTTCGATAGTACTGCAGCCAAATAGCAAAATAAGGATAAGTGCTGCACCTGCCACATTCGCCCATTTGGTTTTAAAGCCGGTAATGAGCATTAACCCAATCATAAATTCGGCAAAGGGCAATACGGTAGCAAAAGCATTTATAAGCATTTCTGGCAGCCAGCTCTTTTCAAAAGTTTTAACCATGCCACCTGCAAAAAGCTGTAATTTGGGGATGCGGGCCAAACCATGACCAAACATATTAACACCCATGGCAAGGCGAAGCAATAAATAAGCGGTTTGTTGTTGATTGATGTTTTTCATCTGGTATTGTTTTATTAATTATTGTATTGTGCTTCGCTGTTATCTACCGGTGTTTCCGGATCGTTTACAACCAGTTTGGCAATATCATCTTTGCGCATAAATACCACGCCTTGTTTTGCCCTGGTGTATTTAATAAATTCTTCCATGGTGTGCACCATTGCCGGTGTGCCGCCAATGCGATCGTGGAAACTAATACTCATCATTCTTCTTTTAGTTGCGCCTTCTGCATACAACTGATCAAACTCATGTTTTAACTGCGAAAGAAACTGATCGGGGCTCCAATGATTGCCGGCAACCTGTACAATATCGTTGTTGCGTAAGGTATAAGGCATTACCACAAAGTTTTTGCCGTTTACTTTGGTTATAAAAGGCTCATCTCTGCTTAAATCGTCAATGTGGTACAAAAAGCCAAGTTGCTGTAATACTTTTAGGGTATTTGGGCTTCTTCTTAACCAGTTGGCATTGTAGCCGGTTGCCTTTTGCCCAGTAATTTTTTCAACAGTATCTACACCATCCTTTATAAATTTCAGTTCATCAGCATAGTTCTTGTTCCATTGGTCATCCCAGGCAATGCCATGTGCGGCTAGCTCATGTCCGCCGGCAGCAATAGCTTTGGCTACTTCAGGGTATTTTACGGCTGCGGTACCCACCACGTGCGAGGTTACTTTAATATTATATTTTTTCCACAGCTCAAGCATGCGGTAAATGCCTTCGTTAGCACCATAACGGTACCAGCTTTCGGCAGGCAAATCTGGCTGACCTTTAGGCAGCGGGCTACCACTAAAAGGGCTTTCGGCACCTGCAGGCTGGCCGCCTGTTTCAAACTGCATAGATACCGAAATAACCAATTGTGCACCGTTGGGCCAATGGCTTTTAACTGCTGTCGTATCCTTGTTTTTGCCCTCCTGTTTGCAGGCAACCAGGGTGGCAAGTGCTGCCAGTACAAGGCCTGATTTAAAGATCTTTTTCATATCGTTTATAATTGTGATACAAAATTGGGCTAAGTAGCTTAAGAATTTATTGTAAATATTTATGATAAATTTGTACAAATTCATTATCTATGAAAAGGATCATCAATTTCAGGGACTTTAATGTTTTTAGGGTTGAAAAAGAAGTTTGGGATGTTGCCTACCACAACCATAATTTTTACGAACTGATTGTGATTAAAGCAGGTAGCGGAAAGCACCGGTTAAACGATATTACCTTTGCCTATACTGAGGGAGATGTTTTTTTGTTGCGCCCAAGTGATGAACACGAATTTGAAATAGACCAGAAAACAAAATTTATCTACATCAAGTTTACCGAAGGTTATGTAAACGAGGTGCTATTGCCTGGCAAAAGCAATAAAGTAAAGGCTGCTATCCAGCTTTTAATGATGGGACAGGCAGTTGCCTATAAATCGGGCATACAGCAACAACCAGACAGGGCTCATTTTTTGCAAATGGCAGGTTTACTGCTGCACGAACATCAAAATAAAACATCCAATAATAACGAAGTGGCCGCAAGCTTGTTTTTTTCGATGATATTGCTGCTCACCAGAAACCTGATTGATAATGGGCCGGAACAAAAATGGATGTTGAACGGGCAGGATAAAATCGAAAGTATATTAGCTTACATTAATATTTATGCGCTTGATGCTGCAAAAATGAAAATTGATAACATGGCCGAAGTGTTTTTACTTTCGCCTAATTACATCAGCGTTTATGTTAAAAAAGAAACCGGTTTTTCGGTACAGCAACATGTTGTGCAGCATAAAATAAATGCAGCTATAAAACTGCTTGCTTTAAGTAATTATACCATTAATGAAATTGCAGATAAGCTGGGCTTTTTAGATAACAGCCACTTTAACAAACTTTTTAAAAAATATACCGGCATGGCGCCTTTATTGTACCGTAAAAACCATAGTGCTGCGAAAATATAGGGGAGGGTATAAAACACAAAAGCCTCGATTTTCATCAAGGCTTCTTGTTCGATTTTGTTTTGTACTCGGGGCGGGAATCGAACCCGCACGCCTTTGAAAGCACAGGATTTTAAGTCCTGCGTGTCTACCAGTTCCACCACCCGAGCATTAGCCGCTACCGATCTCCATCGGCTTGGTTAATGTTAAAATAAATGCCTTCGGTTAGGAAGGCATTTGGAGCGAAAGACGAGATTCGAACTCGCGACCCCGACCTTGGCAAGGTCGTGCTCTACCAACTGAGCTACTTTCGCAATTGAAATACTGATGTGTTGTATTCCGTTGGGGTTGCAAATATAGAAATATAAATATCACTATCAAAAATAATTTTATTTTTTTTGCTTTAAACAGTAAGCTGGGGGGCTTTTTGGACTGAAATAAGGTAAGAATGCGGCTATATTTTTTTAGCTTTTTAAAGCTAAAATTTAAAGATTATCAGCGAGTTAAAAGCAGCTTTGATAGCAGGGGTTATAAAGGTTTATCGATCCTGAAAAAAAGTGAAAATATTTTTTTTGTAGACTGTGAAAAAATAGAAAATTAACCTGCTGCCTGGTGCGCCTGCAACAATTAATTATTTTTTTTTGATTAATATTGGTGCCTTCGAAAGGTCAGTTATCCTTTGAAAAAACTAAAATAAAATTAATCAGCCATGAAATACCATACCCTTGTTAAAGCATTCAGCGATTTAAGCCCCGACGAACTTTACCAGATTATGCGGCTGCGGATTGAGGTTTTTGTAATTGAACAGCAATGCTTTTATCAGGATGCCGATAACAAAGATCAGCATTGTCACCATTTAATGCTTTTTAAGGATAATGAACTTGTTGCTTATGCCAGGATCGTTCCGGCAGGACTTTCTTTTGAAGAAGCTTCTATTGGCAGGGTAATTACCAGTGCGCAGGTAAGGGGCACAGGTGCAGGGAAGGTGTTAATGGAAGCAGCTATGCAAACCTGCAGGCAAATTTTTGGCAATGTTTCCATCCGCATTGGTGCCCAAACCTATGCCAAAGCATTTTATGCAGCACTGGGTTTTGAGGCCTCGGGCAGCGAATTTATGGAAGATGGAATTCCGCATATCGAAATGGTAGCTAAGGCTTTGTAAAGAATAAAAAATTACAAACTACTCGCCGCTACACCAAACGCTTTCTTAAAAGCAAAAGAAAAATGCGACAAATCTTCGAAGCCTAAATCGAGATAAATATCCGTTGGCCTTAGTTTCTTTTCTTCAACCAGGAAACGCGCTTCCTGCAAACGTCTTTTGGTTAGCCAGCGGTTGGGTGTTTCGTTATATATTTTTTTAAAATCCCTTTTAAAAGCCGAGAGGCTGCGACCGGTAAGGAAGGCAAAACGTTCTAAACCAACATTAAACTTGTAATGCTGCTGCATAAAAGCTTCGAGGTTTAATTTGCCAGGGATACCGAAATCAAATAAAATATCTGATAGCTCGGGCTGCAGTTGTAACAGAATGAGCAGGAGTTCTTCGCGTTTAGTATCTTCAAAAGCTTTATTCACTTGGCCGGTTTCGGTATAATTGGCCTCTAACAAAAGCAGGAAGCTGTTAATCAGCTTGTCTTTCTTAATTTTAATGAAGGCATCGTTAAACCGGTGGTTTTGAAATTGAATTGGATGCTTTTTCAGGAAAGCCCTTAAAAACAGTTCATCAAAAATGAAAATCACTTTTTCAAATTCGTTGTTGTCGCGCTGTTTGTTGTAACGCGCCAGCCGGTTTTTGCGCACCATACAACTCTCGCCAGGTTTAAGCTTGTAATGTTTATGACCATCGTAGCCGTCCATACTGCCTTTGGCCAGAAATATAAAAAAATGTTCGGCTATAAATTGCTCGGGCGAAACGGCCGGCCCAACAAAGCACGATTTGATTTCGGTTATTTTCATGCTGTTACTTTACCGTTTTCCACCATGGTTTAAACCTTTGCGTACTGTTAGTTAAACTTACTGCTTCGCCAATGATAGGCGTAGCCAAACGATAAGGCTTTGTTTTGGATAAAGCCGTAATCTGCTCCAAAGGCTCGTACCAGGGGTGCCGCGCCAGTGTAAATTTAGAATGGTGCACGGGCAAAAGGTTTCGGGCTTTGAGCTCTGTTGTTGCTTGTGCCACTTCTGCAGGTAGCTGGTGTAGGCTTTGCCAGGCTTTATTGTACTGGCCACATTCCATAATGGCCCAATCGGGCGCAGGGTATTTTTGGGCTATCTTTTTAAAACGGTCGCTGTAACCGCCATCGCCGCTGTAATAAATGTTTAGTGTTAGCGATTGGATAAAAAACGAAAGCCACAGGCTGTTGTCGCTCGTAAAACCACGTCCTGAGCCATGGTGTGTACTTTCGGTAAAAATGTTAAAGCCCGGTTTCACCGCTACCGTATCGCCCCAGTCTTTTTCTAAAATTTGCTGCGGTTTATAGCCCCATCTTTCGTAATGTGCACCGGCGCCCAAACCACAAATTACCTGTTTTACTTTGGTTTGCAATGCCTTTGCTGTTTCATAATCGAGGTGGTCGTAATGATCGTGCGAGAGCAGCATGTAATCAATCTCAGGCATATCGGCTGCGGTGTAAATATCGCTGCCTTTGTAGGCTTTAACGCCCCAGGCCAAGGGCGAGGCCATGGCCGAAAAAACCGGGTCGACCAGTATCTTTATGCCATCTACCTGCATAAAGAAAGAAGAATGACCAAACCACACCAGTACATTACTATCGGCCGGGATGCTTTTCAAATTGGTTTTTACAGATGGGAGCGAATCAAGCGGTTCCGTATGCGGGTAAGTTTTTACCAACGAGCTCCATATTTCGCCCCAAAAGCTAAAGCCGGGGCTAATGGTAGGTTTTTCTACCAGGTTCCTAAATTTTCCATCCTTGTAATGTGGCGATTGTTTAATACCTTCCTGTCTCTCACCTTCGGGCAAGGCCCCAAATTGAGGCCGTTTAATAAATAACCAGGTGCCCAGCGCCAATACGGCTACCAGAATCAGTAAAACAATCAATAATCGTTTTAAAAGCTTGATAAACCTTTTCATTACTTCGCCTGTAATTTTATGTCTTTCACTTCCAATATGGGTTGATGGTAGCCTTTAGCCACACAATTTATCATCGCCAGGCCAACTTCGCGCATGGTACAAATCCAGTTTGGGAAAATGAGGTACCACAAAAACGACAGTGCATCAAACACGCGGTAAATAAACCTGACGTTTTTTTGCCCCTTAACCGGTTGCATAAAGCCCGGCCTGAAGTTGTAAACCGCTTTAAATGGCAGCTTAAGTAAAGCATTTTCGGTACGGCCTTTTACCCGCGCCCACATTACCTTTCCCTGTTCGCTACTATCGGTACGGCTGCCCGAAACATAGATGAAAGTCATGGCTGGTTGCATTGCAGCAAGCGTTTCGGCAAAAGGCACTACAAAATCGTAAGTCTTTTTGGTAAACGAGGCTTCGTCTTCGCCAACAGAGCTTACACCGGCACAAAAGAAACAGGCATCGTAACTGGTTAGTGCATTGCTGTGGTTTTTAATTTCGGCAAAATCATTTATAATCAGCTCTTTCAGTTTTGCGTGTTTCAGTGCCAGTGGTTTACGGCTAATGGTCAATACTTCGGTAATTAAGGCATTTTCGAGGCAAACCAGCAACACGCCTTCGCCAACTAAACCGGTGGTGCCGGTAACAATTATTTTCATGGCTGTTCTATTTTACAATCCCTAATCTAATCAAACTATTCGCAGTCGCCAAAATTGCTTCGTCTGTAGGTCGGGGTTTCCAGCCCAGCAGGTTAATGGCTTTATCGCTGCTGGCACGTTTTACCATGCCTAAATAGGGGGCAACGGCTTTTAGTTTCGGGTTAAACAGGCTTAATAATTTAATCAGCCAGTTGGGGAGTTCGGTAGTGGGCACTTTGGCTGCTTTTTCGCCCAGGTGTTTCCTCAATACTTTTGCCGTATCCATCAGCGAATAACCTTCGCCCGCTGCGGCAATAAACCGCTGTCCGTTGGCCTGGGGCATTGTCATGGCTTTAAAATGTAAATCGGCCACATCGCGCACATCTACATAGGCCGAAATAATTTTCGGGCAGGCTTTCATCTCGCCATTCAGCATTTGCCTGATGTTTTGGATGGAATGCGAAAAATCGTTAGCGAGGATTGGCCCCAAAACACCTGTAGGGTTAACCACTGCCAGTTCCATACCGGCACCTTCGTTGGCTATAAAATCCCAGGCTGCCCTTTCCGAAATGGTTTTCGATCTTTGATAAGGGGCTACCGTATCATTCAATACCGTCCAATCGGCTTCGGTATAAGGCGTAGTTTTTATGGTACCCATGCCCACCGCACCAAAGGCCGAGGTAAGCACCACTCTTTTTACGCCGGCCTTTTTGGCTGCGCGCAATACAAAAAGTACTCCGTTTTTAGCCGGAATTACAAAGTCATCTTCGGTAGTGGCGTTGGTATAGGGGGTAGGCGAGGCCACATGGATTACATATTGGCAGCCTTCAACGGCTTTTTCCCAGCTGGCTTCATTTTCCAGATCGGCTTCGGCAAAAGATAGGTGTTCGAAATTGCTAATGCCGCCTGCACCCAGCATTTCTTTTACTAAATCTGCTTTTTTAAGCGGACGCAGGGTAGCTTTTACCCGGTAACCATTGTTAAGCAGGGCAATAATGCAGTAAGAGGCAATAAAGCCTGAGCCTCCGGTTACCAAAACTGTTTCTTTATTTTCCATTTGTTAAAATTTGATGAAGCAAAGTTCGGCAACGCATCATAAAGTCAGTTTGTTTAAAAGTCCAGATTAATGTGTTTAAAAGGTCTTTTCAGATAACGTGCTTAAGGTGTTTTGCCTGGTGGTTGATGTCTGCACCAACCGAATTGTGCAAGCTGTCTTAGTGGTATAATACTTTCGGTTGCATAATTTTTATAGATTAGTTTCAGTATTTAGCTTCGGTGTAACCATAAAACACTACTATGAATAATGAAACAGCAATTGTACTGCAGGAAAATATTCCTTTAAGCGATTCGGATTTAAAGCTTATTGAAACGCGGCTAAAATCTTTTAAAAAGGTGTTGCCTGCTATTTTAGGGGGATCTACGGTGCTACTTATGGTATTTGCGGCCTGGTGCATGGGAGATACGTTTGCCCATCTGGCGTATTACGAATATATATTATTTGCAGCTGCAGGTTTGGTTATGTATGCTTTTTGTTATGGTATGGCGATGCTGGTACACCGTTACGACATTGCTAACTGGGAAAAAGATAAAACCAATGGCAAAAACAAATTAACAAGTGTGGTAATTAATCGGGATAAAACCGAGTATGGCGAGTATTTAACTTTTGCCGGGTTGGATAAAGACGATAAGATCAGAATTAAAGTCGATGCTAAAGATTATACCGTTTGCCAGGTGGGAACAAAGGTTTCGGTAACCTATTTAAAGTTTAGTAAAGAAGCACTTGAATTGGTTGTGGTTTGATTAATTGCTTATCGGAGTGGTAAATTAATGCCTAAAGCTTGAATGATTAAGCTCAAAGCTTGAATGATTAAGCCCAAAGCTTGAATGATTAGCCGTAAAAAAGGGTCTGTTCAATGAATTTGGTACTGTTCAATAGACCAGATTTTTACCTGTTAATACCTTGGTAGATTAATAGTCAGTTTTTCTAAAAAGGAAGGTTTCTAACACCGCTAATTTGTAATCCCTACCAACAAGGTATATATTAATGAGTTCCTACCCCTTAATTCACTTATTTCCATTTCTTAATCGAAGTATAAACCGAGTGGATAACAAGTAAATACGCTAAAATTTGTTGTTCAGAATTCATGCTTTATGGAGCGATTTGCCCAATTCATGGAGCGATTATGTCGATTCAACTATACTTTATTGTAATATTCAGCATAGCAAAATACCTTTGGTATGCTATTGCTGGCATTAGTGTACAACAGTGAGGAACTGATAACCGTAGCGGTTTAAAGCCTGGCACAGCCAAATATGACGGTTTTATAGATTGTAGATTCTGATCAGGATGTAAATAATATGGGTAACAAAAAAACATTAGATCATGTTTATCTGTGTTTAGTTCAGTAAAATTATTAAGTAAGTCTCACTTAGAATTCAATGTACTTAAAGAAACCCAACATTCGCAAGGATCAACAACTAAAAAAGATTGATAATGAGATTATCAATTATATTCCTGTTACTATCCTTTGCAGGATTACAGGTCGACGCACAAACAGATAAACAGGACCTTCATAAAATCCAGAAGCTCTTGTTGCAAAACTTCTCATCAGAGGGGAAATATGTCGTCTATGGTAAGACCCAAAAAAATATTATAAGGCACTTTGATTTTAAAAATCCGGATGGTGTTGATACCTCTGCATCAAATATCTGGAAAAGGGCTGAATGGAAAACCTTTTTAAATGGCGTTGATACCTCGGTTGTTCCTAACTATTCACTTGCTACAGCTGGTAAACCATGGTTTAAAATCAGAGCAAAAGCGAAAAACACGCTTGTCTTTGCACCGGTTATTATAAGTAATGATGGTAAGTTAGCGATTTCAATATTGGAATTAATAGATACGCTCGGACGATCCTCATCCACTATGGTTTATTTTTTACAAAAAGAGAATGGTGAATGGAAGATTAAGCAGGATAGATTGATTTCAATATCGGACGGTTCCTGAATCTTGCCCATTACAAATAAAATGAGATCATTGTGATTAGGTAAAAGAGCGGGCTTAAAGCCTTTAGATCCCAATTTCGTGGCGTGAAATGCGTAAAATTTTTCCTATACAGGCTAACTCAATTGTATGCTTAAAAATGACTACTCCACAACTTTTGGTATTGATCCATCTAAAGGCTTTAATCTTTGCATTGAATGATTCGGCAGAAGCATTGGTCGATCTGTTATCAAAATAATTTAGAATAGTCGGATAGTGATTCTGAATCGACCTGGCAATGGTATTAAAAGCTTTAAA